>Ga0222427_100471_pt1 | contig 60752 bp, 54 predicted proteins | sample 2B20Ametagenome_FD_182890 | JGI IMG/M metagenome (GOLD analysis project Ga0222427, IMG submission 182890) | Enriched microbial communities from leaf-cutter ant dump, University of Wisconsin, Madison, United States - 2B20A (version 2) | ecosystem: Environmental > Terrestrial > Nest > Insects nest... | reverse complement strand
CGCAACAAGCTCGAAGCAGCCCTACACGGGTGTCTGACACCAGGCAGCGGCAACAGCTCGCCCCACGGTGTCAGACACCCGGGAACACCGTCTTAATCCCTACCGCCATCGCGTAAGGGTGTCAGACACGGCGCAGTAGAAACCGTCTCGTGTCTGACACCCCAACGGCAAGACGCAACAAGCTCGAAGCAGCCCTACACGGGTGTCTGACACCAGGCAGCGGCAACAGCTCGCCCCACGGTGTCAGACCACCCGGGAACACCGTCTTAATCCCTACCGCCATCGCGTAAGGGTGTCAGACACGGCGCAGTAGAAACTGTCCCGTGTCTGACACCCCAACGGCAAGACGCAACAAGCTCGAAGCAGCGCGCCGCACGGTTCGGCTTCTCCACGACGACCCTGCGGCAGTGGGAACGTGGGGATCGCTCCCCCAGGGGGCCGTCGCTGGTTCTGCTTAACGTGATTGAACGGAACCCCGAAGCGGTCATTGAAGCGCTGGCGTGAACTCGTTGTCCTCATCGCTGCGCGCAGCGTATCGGTAGTTAATTCGACGCACCGCCCTGCCCACGTTCACCTATCGATGCTAGGAAGGCTGGCCGGCGCCGCGCCCATCCTACTCGGTCGCCGCCGCCGGATCGCCGCGCAGCGCCGAATCCAGGTAGGCGCTGCGCGCCCGCGCATCCGGGAAGCGCATGTCGCGGTAGCTCACGAAGCGCGATCCGCGCGCCAGCCGGTAGCCTGCCCAGATCAGCAGGAACAGCGGAATGCCGATGTAGGTCGCGACCACCCCGCCCCAGTCGATCCTGTCCTGCAGGAACGCCTGGTAGTTCTGGCCCAGCGTGATGATCAGGCACAGCACGAAGGCGAAGATCGGGCCGAACGGGAAGAACGGCGACACATAGGGCAGATCGGCCAGGTTGTGGCCCTGCTTCACGTAACCGCGGCGGAAGCGGTAATGGCTGATCGCAATGCCCAGCCAGGCGATGAAGCCCGTCATGCCGGAGGTGTTCAGCAGCCAGATGTAGACCGCGTTCGGGCTGAAAATAAAGGTGAAGAAGCACAGCGCCGCCACCGCGGTCGTGGCCAGCAGCGCCCACAGCGGCACGCCGCTGCGCGAAATACGGCCGAAGATGCGCGGCGCCTTGCCCTCGCGCGCCAGGCTGTAGAGCATGCGGGTGGCGGCGTACATGCCCGAATTGCCCGCCGACAGCACGGAAGTCAGCACCACCGCGTTCATGACCGACGCCGCCCCCAGCAGGCCGGCGCGTTCGAAGATCAGGGCGAACGGGCTGACGCTGATGTCCTCGACCTCGTTGCGCAGCAGGTGCGGATCGGTATAGGGAATGAGCAGGCCGATCACCAGGATGGCCATCACGTAGAACAGCAGGATGCGCCAGAACACCTGGCGCACCGCGCGCGGCAGGTTGCGGGCCGGATCCTTGGACTCTCCGGCGGCGATGCCGATCAGTTCGGTGCCCTGGAAGGAAAACCCCACCACCATGGCCACGCCGATCAGCGCGGCGAAGCCGCCCGCGAAAGGCGCGTCGCCCACCGTCCAGTTGGCCAGGCCGCCGGCTTCCCCGCCGCGGATGATGCCCAGCAGCATCATCACGCCCATGGCGACGAAGCCCAGCACCGCAACCACCTTGATCAGGGCGAACCAGAATTCCGCTTCGCCGAAGCCGCGCGCCGACATCGCGTTCAGGCCGAAAGTCAGCGCGAGGAACAGGGCGCTCCAGTAAAAGCCCGGCACGTCGGGGAACCAGTACGCCATCACGAGCTGCGCGGCCACCAGGTCCACCGCAACGGTCACCGCCCAGTTGTACCAATAGTTCCAGCCCAGCGCGAAGCCGAAGCCGTCCTCGACGTAGCGGGCGCCGTAGGTGGAAAAGGATCCCGACACCGGCATGGCCGCGGCGAGCTCGCCCAGGCTGGTCATCAGGAAATACACCATGATGCCGATCAGCACATAGCCCAACAAAGCGCCGCCCGGCCCCGCCTTGGCGATGGTCGCGCCGGAAGCCACGAAGAGTCCGGTGCCGATGGACCCGCCTACCGCGATCATGGTCAGGTGCCGCGCGGACAGGGAGCGGCGCAGCTCGGACGGCCGATCGGCCGACGCCGCGCGCTTGCCGCCGGCGCGGCGTTCATCGTGTTCCGGTGGTGCCAAAATGCATTTCCTTCAGGTCGTGAAGGCACGGGCGCGAGCGCGCCGGGTGCCTCGGGATTTCCAAGCAACCGGCGAGAATAGCGCAAGACGGCCCCGCAGGAAAAATGCGGGCCGCTGGGGGACGGATCAACAGGCCGGCGACGGCCCTGGCCCCCCGCCTACTGGAAGGCCGTCTCCATGAAGGTGCGCAGCTTGCGCGAATGCAGCCGTTCCGGCGGCATGCCGCGCAGGCGCTCCAGGGCGCGGATGCCGATCTCCAGGTGCTGGTTGACCTGGCGGCGGTAGAAGGCGCTGGCCATGCCGGGCAGCTTCAGCTCGCCGTGCAGCGGCTTGTCCGAGACGCACAGCAAGGTGCCGTAAGGCACCCTGAAGCGGAAACCGTTGGCGGCGATGGTGGCGGACTCCATGTCCAGCGCGATCGCGCGCGACTGCGCGAAGCGCTCCACCAGCTCGACGTGGTCGCGCAGCTCCCAGTTGCGGTTGTCGATGGTGGCGACCGTGCCCGTGCGCATGATGCGCTTCAGGTCCCAGCCCGACAGCCCCGCCACCTCTTCCACGGCCTGTTCCAGCGCCACTTGCACCTCGGCCAGCGCCGGCACCGGCACCCAGGTGGGCAGGTCGTCGTCCAGCACATGGTCTTCGCGCACGTAGCCGTGCGCCAGCACATAGTCGCCCAGCCGCTGGGAATCGCGCAGGCCGGCGCAATGGCCCAGCATCAGCCAGGCATGCGGCCGCAGCACGGCGATGTGGTCGGTGATGGTCTTGGCGTTGGACGGGCCCACGCCGATGTTCACCAGCGTGATGCCGGAATGGTCGCCGCGCACCAGGTGGTAGGCCGGCATCTGCGGCAGGCGGACCGCCTGGTCTTCGTCGCCGGGCCCGCTTTCGCCGCGGCGCGTGATCCGGTTGCCCGGCTCCACCAGCATTTCGTAGTCTTCGTTGCCGCTGGCCATGAGCGCGCGGGCGCGTGCGCAGAACTCGTCCACATAGAACTGGTAGTTGGTAAACAGCACGAAGTTCTGGAAATGCCCGGGAGCGGTCGCGGTGTAGTGCTGCAATCGATGCAGCGAATAATCCACGCGCTGGGCGGTGAACGGCGCCAGCGGCTTGGGCTCCCCTTCCTTGCCGCGCCACGAACCGTTGACGATGGCGTCGTCCGTCACCGCCAGATCGGGCACGTCGAACAGGTCGCGCAGCGGACGCTTCAGGGCCTCGAGGTGCTCGCCTTCGACGTACGCGCCCTCGGGAAAGGCGAAATGCAGCGGAATCGGCGAATCGGATTCGCCGACCTCCACCGCCACGCGGTGGTTCTGCAGCAACTGGCTCACCTGTTCGATCAGGTAATCGCGAAACAGCGCCGGCTGCGTGACGGTGGTCTGGTAGATGCCGGGTTCGGCCACGTGGCCGTAGGAAAGCCGCGTATCGATCGGGTCGTAGGTTTCCACGGCGATGCGGATGGCCGGGTAATACGCGCGGGCCCGCTCGCGGCCGTTTCCCGTCCCCTTGAGCACGTCCTGGAACGCCGCGCGCAGGAAGGCGGTATTGCGCTCGTAGATCAGGATCAGCCTGTCCACCGCCGACACGGCGTCCTGGAAAGGCTCGAAAGGCATGGGGTCGGGCCGGTTCATGGAGGACAACGGGTGTACTGCGTTCATCATCGAACTTTGCTCCGCTTCTGATCCCGCCGATTATGCCCGACCCGGCGGTAGAAGAAGCGTCACATTCCCGCGCCCAAGCCACGCTTGGGGCCTCGCCCCGGCGGCGGATTCCGCCCTGCGGAGGCCGGTAAGGCCCGCCGGCAAAAATGATGCATTGCACTACAAATGTAATGAAACTTTATTCTATTACAATGCCATGGCATTCCGGGTTCATGCGTCCCGGAACAGCCCCCTTTCCGCCGGCTTGCCTGCCCAGGCAAAGCCATGCCGCCCACTCCGATTCCTGAAGTGACGTAATGACGCCGCCCACGCGAAAAGCCCGAATTGCCAATTTCCGCATTCCCGTATTCCTGTCAGCGCCCATCATCGCGCTGACCCTATCCTGGATTCCCGAGGCCGCCCAGGCGTCGCTCCGATCCGAACAAGCCCGTCCGACGCTGAACGGCCTGCGCCTGGCGCAAGAGCCCACCGTCCCCACCCTGCGCGACCGCGTGGTGCAGGCGGGCCTGGAAGCCATCGGCACCCCGTATAGCTGGGGCGGCGACGACGCCGAGGGTTTCGATTGCAGCGGCCTGGTCCTGTATGTGTATCGCGAGATCGCCGGACTGGAGCTGCCCCGCACCGCCCGCGCGCAACGCACGGCCGGCGAGACGATCGGCAACAAGAATGAACTGCGCCCCGGCGACCTGGTGTTCTTCGCCACGCGCGGCCGCGGCGTGACCTCGCACGTGGGCATTTATATCGGCCAGAACAAATTCGTCCACGCGCCGCGCCGCGGCACCAAGGTGCGTATCGACGAAATGCAGAATTCGTACTGGTCCAAGCGCTATGTAGGCGCCCGGCGCTACCTGGATACGAAACAGGGCCAGATGCTGGCCCAGGCCTCCCGCTGACGGCGCGATCGGGCGGCGCCCGGCGCGCTTCCCGGAAAGGGGCGGCACCGCAGCCTGCCGCGGCTCGTCCATGTGGACGGGCCGCCGCGGGCCGGACGTGTTTTCAGCCCCGCCCGACGAAGGGCATATTGGTGGCCATGATGGTCATGAACTGCACGTTGGCCTCGAGCGGCAGGCGCGCCATGGCGGCAACCGCCTGCGCCACGTGCGCCACGTCCATGCGCGGCTCGACCTTGGTGCTGCCGTCCGCCTGCAGGATGCCCGCCGCCATGCGCTCGGTCATGTCGGTCGCCGCGTTGCCGATGTCGATCTGGCCGCAGGCGATGTCGTAGGGCCGGCAATCCAGCGAAATCGACTTGGTCAGCCCGGTCACCGCGTGCTTGGTGGCGGTGTAGGCGATGGAGAACGGCCGCGGCGCGTGGGCCGAGATAGAGCCGTTATTGATGATGCGGCCGCCGCGCGGGCTCTGCGCCTTCATCACCCGGATGGCCGCCTGCGCGCACAGGAACATGCCGGTCAGGTTGGTGTCGACCACCTCGCGCCAGACGGAGACGGGCAGCTCTTCGATCGGCATGGCCGGCGCCCCGCGCCCTGCGTTGTTGAACAGCACGTCCAGGCGGCCGTATTCGCGCTGCGTGGCGTCGAAAAGATCGCGCACGGCCTGCTCGTCGGACACATCCGTAGGCATTACCAGCGCCCTTACGCCGTCCTCGCCCGCCGCCGTGCGGGTCGCCTCGAGCGGATCGCGCCGGCGGCCGGCCAGCACGACACGATAGCCCTGCGCCAGGAATTCCAGCGCCACCGCGCGGCCTATGCCTGTGCCGGCGCCGGTGACCAGCGCTACGCGCGGGGGTTCGATCTCGTTCGTCTGCATCGGATTCTCCTTGTTATGGATCGGCGAAATGCTACCCGAATCGCCTGCCCGATGCTGCAAGCGAAGGTACCAATCGCGACACACTTTCCAGGCATGCGCGAGCAAAAAATTCGCTTTGGTTTTGATCGGTCACAAGTGTTTATATAATTTATGGAAATTAGCTTATTACCAAAAATCCAATAAACACTACGGAGCAGGTTCCATGACCCCACGGTCCCTACCCGGCGCGCTCGTCCTGGGCGCGCTGTACGCCGCCACGGCCACTGCCCAGGGCGTGCCCGACGGCAAGCAGATCAGCACGCAGGGGGCCAATGGCGCGCCCGCCTGTATCACCTGCCACGGCGCCCGCGGCGAAGGCAACCCCGCCGCCGGCTTCCCGCAGTTGGCCGGCATCGGCGCCGGATACCTGAAGGAACAACTGGACGCCATGGCCAACGGCTCGCGCGTCAGCCCCGTGATGGCGGCCACGGCCAAGGCCCTGGACCCCGCGCAACGCCAGGCCGTGGCGCAGTACTACGCCAGCCTGCCCAGCCCGCTGGACACCGACCGGCTCGCCGCCACCGCCATGCACGCGGCCAAGCCGGCCGACGCCGGCGCCTGGCTAGCCACCCGCGGCGCCTGGGACAAGAACGTGCCCGCCTGTAATCAATGCCATGGCCCCGGCGGCATCGGCGTCGGCGAGAACTTCCCCGTCCTGGCCGGGCAGCCCGCCGCCTATATCGCGGGCCAGTTGCGCGCCTGGCGTCAGGGCCAGCGTCCGCCCGGCCCGCTGGGCCTGATGCCGGCCGTCGCCACCCGGCTCTCCGAGGACGAAATCGACGCCGTGTCGGCCTACTACGCCGGCCTGCCCAAGGCCGCGCCCGCCGTCGCTTCCACGGGAGCCCAGCAATGACCGCCGCCCTCCGCCCGCGCTTCCTGTTCGCCGCCGCCGCGCTGGCGGCCTCCGCATCCCTGCCGGCCGCCGAACCGCGCCCCGCCTTCACGCCGCCCTCGGCCGCCTCCCTGCCCGATACCGAGTTCGGCAAGATCGTGCGCGAAGGCGAGCAGATCTTCCTGCACACGCCGCAAATGGCCGGGAAATTCGTGGGCAACAACCTGAACTGTGTCAGTTGCCACCTGGACGCGGGCCGCCGTCCCGATTCCGCGCCGATGTGGGCGGCCTATGTGCTGTATCCCGCATACCGGGCCAAGAACGGCCACGTCAACACGCTGGCCGAGCGCCTGCAAGGCTGTTTCCGCTTCAGCATGAACGGCAAGGCGCCGCCGGCGGACGATCCCACGCTGACTGCGCTCCAGACCTACATGTTCTGGCTGGCGAGCAAGGCGCCCACCGGCGTGGCGCTGGCGGGCCAGGGCTACCGCAAGCTGCCGCCGCCGGCCCAGAAGGCCGATTACCTGCGCGGCGGCGAGGTCTACGCCCAGTACTGCGCCGTCTGCCACGGGGCCGAAGGCCAGGGCCAGAAGAACGGCAAGCACTGGGTCTTCCCCGCCTTGTGGGGGCCGGACTCCTTCAATTGGGGCGCGGGCATGCACCAGATCGGCAACGCCGCCGGCTTCATCAAGGCCAATATGCCGCTCGGACAGGCCGGCATGCTGAGCGACCAGGAAGCCTGGGACGTCGCCTATTTCATGAACGCGCATGAACGGCCGCAGGATCCGCGCTACGCGGAGTCGGTCGCCGCCACCCGCGCCAAGTACCACGATTCCGACGATTCGCTGTACGGCGTCGAAGTCAACGGCCACCTGCTCGGCAGCGGCGCGCCGGCGCCCGGCGGCAGGCTGAACGCGGCCGCCGCCCAGGCTGGCGGCTGAGCACGGCGGCGGGCGCAGCGCGCGGCCCGGCAGGGGTTTTCCTCCTGCCGGGCCGCGCGATTTGCTATCCTTCCACTCTTAGCATCACGCCCGATCACAATTCATGCACGCCAATCCCGGAAACGTCTTCATGGTCGTCGCGCCCAGCGGCGCCGGCAAGTCCAGCCTGGTCAAGGCCTTGCTGCAGCAAGACCCTTCCATCCTGCTCTCCATTTCCTGCACCACCCGCGCGCCCCGCCCCGGCGAAGAAGACGGCCGCGAATACCGCTTCGTGTCCAAGGACGAATTCCAGCGCCTGCGCGAAGGCCAGAACCTGCTGGAATGGGCGGAAGTGCATGGCAATTTCTATGGCACGCCGCGCGACCGCATCGACGAAGCCACGCGCGCCGGACGCGACGTGCTGCTCGAAATCGACTGGCAGGGCGCGCGCCAGGTCAAGCAGCGTTTCCCGGGCGCGATCGGCGTATTCGTGCTGCCGCCTTCCATCGAAGAACTCGAGAGCCGGCTGAAGGCGCGCGGCCAGGACGAACCGCAGGTCATCGCGCGCCGGCTGATGGCCGCGGGCGGCGAAATCGCCCACGCGCCTGAATGCGAATATGTTATTATTAATCAAGAATTTAGCGTAGCCTTGTCGGAACTGACTCAAATCGTCAGCGCCGCGCGGCTGCGTTTTTCGTCTCAGGCCGCCCGCCACAGCCAGTTGTTCTCGCAACTCGGCATCCCGGCCGAACACTGAGCCGAAAGCATTCTCCCCATCCTCCATCAGCACCAGGTGTCCTAATGGCTCGCATTACCGTCGAAGACTGTCTGAATCAAATCCCCAATCGTTTCAAGCTCACGCTGGCCGCCACCTATCGCGCCCGCGAGCTGGCGCAAGGCCATGCCCCGCGCCTGGACAGCAAAGACAAGCCTACGGTCACTGCCCTGCGCGAAATCGCGGGCGGCCTAACCGGCGTGGAAATGCTGCGTAAAGTTCCCACCTGATCATCTCCGGGGGGCGGCAAGCATGGCTTTTCCCGGGCTGAAGTACGCTTCATCTGGTCTGCTTGCCGCACTGCGTGCCGGCTCCCGCCTGGGACGCCGCACGGGCAAGAAAGACAAAAATCCCCCCGCGCCGCCGTCCGTCGCCGCTCAGGAAGCGGCGGACGCGACCGCCTCTCCGGTCGCTTCGCTGGCGCCGCTGACCGAAATCATCGGCAGCTATCTCGACAAAAAAGACGTAGAGCGCGTGCGCGAAGCCTATCGCTTCGCGGATCAGGCGCACCTGGGCCAGTTCCGCGCCAGCGGCTCGCCGTATATCTCGCACCCCATCGCCGTCACGGAGATCTGTGCGGGCTGGAAGCTCGACGTGAACGCCCTGTCCGCCGCGCTGCTGCACGACGTGATGGAAGACCAGGGCATCGCCAAGCACGAACTGGCCGAAAAGTTCGGCCCTGAAGTCGCCGAGCTGGTCGACGGCCTGTCCAAGCTGGACCGCCTGGACTTCGCCACCAAGGCCGAGCAACAGGCCGAGAGCTTCCGCAAGATGCTGCTGGCGATGGCGCGCGACGTGCGCGTCATCCTGATCAAGCTGGCCGACCGCCTGCACAATATGCGCACGCTGGACGCGGTCAACCCGGAAAAGCGCCGCCGCATCGCGCGCGAAACGCTGGACATCTACGCTCCCATCGCGCACCGGCTGGGCCTGAACCTGCTGTTCCGCGAACTGCAGGACCTGTGCTTCGCGGCGATGTACCCGAACCGCTACCAGGTGCTGTACAAGGCCGTGCTGGCCGCGCGCGGCAACCGCCGCGAAGTCATCACCAAGATCGCCGATTCGGTGCGGGCCGCACTGCCCGCCGCCGGCATCGAGGCCGAGGTCACCGGCCGCGAAAAAACGCTGTTCGGCATCTACCGCAAGATGGTCGACCAGAAAAAGTCGTTCTCCGACGTGCTCGACATCTACGGTTTCCGCGTCATCGTGCACACGCTGCCGGAGTGCTACCTGGCGCTGGGCACGCTGCACCAGCTATACCGGCCGGTGCCCGGCAAGTTCAAGGACTACATCGCCATTCCCAAGGTGAACGGCTACCAGTCCTTGCACACCACCCTGGTCGGCCCCTACGGCACGCCGGTGGAATTCCAGTTCCGTACGCGCGACATGCATCACGTGGCGGAAGAAGGCGTGGCCTCGCACTGGCTGTACAAGGGCGCCGACCTGACCCTTAACGACCTGCAGAAACGTACCCACCAGTGGCTGCAATCGCTGCTGGACATCCAGAGCCAGACCGGCGATTCCGGCGAGTTCCTGGAACACGTCAAGGTCGATCTCTTCCCCGACGCGGTCTATGTGTTCACGCCGCGCGGCAAGATCATTTCGCTGCCCCGCGGCGCCACGCCGGTGGACTTCGCCTACGCGATCCACACCGACATCGGCAACCAGGCGGTGGCGGCCAAGGTCAACGGCGAGTTCGTGCCGCTGCGCACCGAACTCAACAGCGGCGACACGGTGGAAATCGTCACCTCCCCCGCCTCGCGGCCCAACGCGCAGTGGCTCAACTACGTGCGCACCGGCCGCGCCCGCTCCGAGATCCGCCACTATCTGCGCACCGTCAAGTACGAAGAATCGGTGGCCTTCGGCGAACGCCTGCTGGGCCAGGCCATGCAGGAACTGCGCATGCCGCTACCGGCCACCGACGATCCCGCGTGGCAGAAACTGGCGCGCAGCACCGGCGCCAGCTCGCGCGAGGAAATCCTGGCCGACATCGGGCTGGGCAAGCGCCTGGCGGCCGTCGTGGCCCGCCGCTTCGCCCCCGAGCACCAGCTCGTCGCCACCACGGCCGCGGCCGTGGACGAGCTGACCTCGGCGCGCAGCGCGCCCATCCTGATCCAGGGCAACGAAGGCCAGGCTGTGCAGCTTGCGCCTTGCTGCGGCCCGCTGCCGGGCGACCCCATCATCGCGGGCATGCGCATGGGACACGGGCTGGTGGTGCACACCGCCGACTGCCCCGTGGCCATGCGCCAGCGCCTGCGCGAACCCGAGCGCTGGATCAACGTGGGCTGGGACGCCCACACCGCCAAGCACCTGGCCACCCGCCTGGACATCGTCACGCGCAACGAACGCGGCGTGCTGGGCAGGCTGGCCGCGGAAGTCACGGCGGCGGACGCCAACATCATGCACGTGACCATGCACGACGACGCGGTATCGACGGTGTCGCTGCACCTGACCATCCAGGTGGACAGCCGCAAGCATCTTGCGCAGGTCATCCGCGCCATCCGTCATGTGCCGCAGGTGCAGAAGATTGTGCGGGTGAAGGGGTAGTTTTTGTTGGGTGTCTGACACCAGACTCCCTCAAGCCACATGCTGCAAAAAGTCCTTCAGCCGCTGGCTGGGAGGATTGCTCAGCAGTTCCGCCGGCGGCCCGTCGTGCGCGATCTTGCCGGCGTCGATGAATATCAAGCGGCTTCCGACCTTGCGCGCGAATTCCATTTCGTGCGTCACCACCACCATGGTCATGCCCTCTTCCGCCAGGTCGCGCATGACCTTGAGGACTTCGTGGCGCAGCTCCGGGTCCAGTGCCGAGGTGGGCTCGTCGAACAGCATCAGCTTGGGCTTGATCGCCAGGGCGCGGGCGATCGCGACGCGCTGCTGCTGCCCGCCGGAAAGCTCGGAAGGATAATGGTTCATGCGTTCGGCCAGGCCGACCTTGGCCAGCAGGCTCTCGGCCAGCTCGCGCGCTTCGGCGCGGCCCTGGCCGCGCGTGTGCACCGGGCCGAACATCACGTTCTCCAGCGCCGTCATCTGCGGAAACAGGTTGAACTGCTGGAACACCATGCCCGCTTCGCGCCGGATCTCGCGCACTTGCGCCGCCCCGCCCTTCACGCTCAGGCCGTCGACCAGCAGGTCGCCGCCGTTGATGGTTTCGAGCACGTTGATACAGCGCAGGAAGGTGGACTTGCCGGACCCGGACGGACCGACCACCACCACGACTTCGCCGGCGTCGATGTTCAGCGAAATGTCGTTCAGCACCGTGGATTCGCCGAAGCTCTTGGTGACGTTGTGGAATTCAACCATGCTCATAGTATGCGCATCCTCTTTTCCACCAGGTGCAGGGCCAGCGCCATGAGGCCGGTCAGGATCAGGTAGACGATGGCCACCGCGGACCAGATCTCGACCGCGCGGAAGTTGCTGGCCATGATTTCCTGGCCCTGGCGGGTCAGTTCGGCCACGCCGATCACGATGAAGAGCGAGGAATCCTTCAGGCTGATGATGCACTGGTTGCCCAGCGGCGGGATCATGCGGCGGAACGCCACCGGCCCGATGATGTGGAAAAGGATCTTGTGGAACGGCAGCCCCATGGCCTGCCCGGCTTCCTTCAGGCCCTTGTGCACCGACAGCAGCGAGCCGCGCACGATCTCGGAAATGTACGCGCCCGAATTGATGATGAGCGTGGCGATGGCGGCCCATTCCGCGTCCACCCGGATGTCCGCCAGCAGCGGCAGCGCAAAGTAGATGAACATGACCTGCACGACTATCGGCGTGCCGCGGATGACGGCGACGTAAATCTGCGCGATGGCCGACAGGATGGGATGGCCGTAGGCCCGCGTCACGCCCGACAGCGCTCCCAGCAGAAAGCCGCCGAACAAGCCCCAGAAGGTGATCTTGATGGTCATCAGCGTACCCTCGAGCAGATTGGGTAGCGCGTCTCTGATTACAGCCCAGTCAAACTCCACGATATTCCCCTCGAGAGTGCGGCGCTGTGGCCGGCGGCGGCCGGCGCCCGCGGACCGCGGGCGCCCGGAAGCGATTCAAAGCCGGCGGTCAGGGCTTCTTGCCGAACCACTTCTCGTAGATGGCGTCGTACTGGCCGTTGGACTTGAGCGTGGCGAGCGCCTTGTTCACCTGCGGCACCAGGTCGCTGCCCTTGGGGAAGGCGATGCCGTAGAAGTCGCCGCTCTTGACCGATCCGACGACCTTCACGCGGCCCTTGCCGGCGGTGTTGGCGTAGTACTGGACGTTGGGCGTGTCGTGCACGGCGGCGTCGACGCGGCCCGTGGCCAGTTCGAGATAGGCGTTGTCGATGTTGGGGAACAGCTTGAGCTTGGCGTCCGGCACCTGGGCCTTCAGGAAGTCCACGGTGGCGGTGCCGGTCTTGACCGCGACGGTCTTGCCGGCCAGCGACTGGGCGTCCTTGATGTCGGTGTTCTTTTCGCCGACCAGGATGGCCAGGCCGCTTTCGTAGTAGGGATCCGAGAAATCGATGACTTTCTTGCGGTCGTCGCGGATGGTGATGCCGGCCAGCGCCGCGTCGATGTTCTTCGTCTGCAGGCCCGGAATGATGCCGGCGAAGTCCATCGGCTGCAGCTTGTACTTCAGGTTGAGTTCCTTGGCGATGGCGGCCCAGAGATCCACGTCGAAGCCCGTATAGGTGTTGCCCTGCTTGAACTCGAACGGAACGAAAGCGGTATCGGTGGCCACCACCAATTCCTTGCCCTGGGCCTGGGCGCCGGAGGCGGCGCCGAACATGGCCACGGACAGACCGACCAGCGCGGCGGCGACTTTGCGTTTGATCATGAAACTCTCCTCTTGGGGACCGTCGGCACCCCGGGGTTGTTGTAGGGGCATGATTCCTGGGCTACGCCGGGGTCACCGGAGCAACTTACAGGGGATCTTAACGCATCCGTCCCCACCCGGTAGAGCTTAGAAAAATTACAATCCGCAAGACACCCGGAGAATCCCCATGGCATACAAGTACGTACGCATCGCCGGAAACCGCCGCCAGGCCGGCGTGGCGCTGGGCAAACTGGCCCGCCCCATCATGTCCGCATATCTGGAGCAGAGCGGCACCTGGGAAGCCCTGCGGCCGTGGCGCGGCCACCCCTTCCTGGACGAGCTCGCGCAGCAGGCGCAGGCGGCGCTGCCCGCCATCTGGGAAGAACTCGAGGGCCTGGCGGAGGGCCTGCGCCTGCCGATCGAGGACGTGCTGCTGTGGAACTGCCGCGGCGACCTGCTGCACGGCACGGCCGACGGCTGCACCTCGGTGGCGCTGAAAACCGCGGACGGCACGCGCTGGATCGCGCACAACGAAGACGGCGACCCGTATCTTTACGGGCGCTGCCACCTGGTCGACGTGGCGCTGGACGACGCGCCCGGCTACCTCAGTTTCTATTACCCGGGCTCGCTGCCCGGCCACACGTTCGGCGCCAACCGCAAGGGCCTGGTCCAGACCATCAACAACCTGCGCACGCGCCTGCGGGCTCCGGGCGTGCCCCGCATGCTCCTGGCGCGCGCGGTGCTGGACTGCGCCACGCCGGACGACGCCATTGCGCTGCTGCGCGAACTGCCGCATTCGGGCGGCTTCCATCATCTGCTGGGCGCAGCCGGCGACCCCCGCCTATTCAGCGTCGAGGTCGCGCCGGGCGCCCTCTCGGTGCTCGAGACCGGCACCCGCTACGGACACGCCAACCACATGGTGCACGCCGAGACCCGCGGGCTGGCGCAGATCGTCACCGATTCGTCGCGGGCGCGCCAGAACCGCATCGAGCGCATCGTGGACGGCTGGTCGGCCGGCAGCGGCGGCGCGGACCTGCTGGCCGCCCTGCACGATACCGAGGGCGAGCTGCCGATCCTGCGCACCGCGCCGGACGATCCCGACGACGAGAACACCCTCGCCACCGCGATCTTCGAGATCGGCGACGAGGACGTCACCCTGCGGGTCTACGACCGCAGGAACAAGGCGGACATCGCGCTGGACGTGATGTCCGACCCGGACTGACGCGCGGTCGCCGTCAGGCCTGTCCGTAGCCCCCGCCTCCCGGCGTCTCGATCACGAACACGTCGCCCGGCCGCAGTTGCGCGCTGTCCTGCGGGCCCAGTTCCTCCACCGTGCCGTCGGCGCGCTCGACCGAGTTACGGCCCATCGCGCCGGGCTGCCCACCGGCCAGGCCGAACGGCGCATAGCGGCGGTTGTTGGACAGGATGGCGGCCGTCATGTCTTCCAGGAAGCGGATGCGGCGCACGCCGCCTTCGCCGCCGGGATAGCGCCCCGCCCCGCCCGAGCCCTTGCGGATCTCGTAGGATTCCAGCCGCACCGGGAAGCGGAATTCCAGCACTTCCGGATCCGTGAGGCGCGAGTTGGTCATGTGCGCCTGTACCACCGAGGTGCCGGCAAAGCCCTCGTCATGCGGACCCGCGGCGTCGATGCGCACCGGGCCCGCGCCCGTGCCGCCGGAGATGGTCTCGTAGTACTGGTGGCGCGCATTGCCGAACGTGAAGTTGTTCATCGTGCCCTGGCTCGCGGCCAGCACGCCCAGCGCGCCGTACAGCGCGTTGACGATGCACATCGAGGTTTCCACGTTGCCCGCCACCACCGAGGCCGGCGGATTCGGACGCAGCATCGAACCTTCCGGCAGGATGATGGACAGCGGCACGAGGCAGCCGTCGTTCAGCGGAATATCGTCGTTGACCAGGGTGCGGAACACGTACAGCACGGCCGCCACGGCGATCGCGCCGGGCGCGTTGAAGTTATTGTCCAACTGCGCCGAGGTGCCGGTGAAGTCCACCACGGCGCTGCGCGCCGCGGTGTCCACCCGCACCGCCACGCGGATCACCGCGCCGTTGTCCAGCGGGTACTCGTAGCTGCCGTCCTTCAGCACCGAAATCACGCGGCGCACCGCTTCTTCGGCGTTGTCCTGCACGTGTCCCATGTAGGCGCGCACCACGTCCAGGCCGAAGTGGTCGCACATGTGCAGCAGCTCCTGCACGCCTTTTTCATTGGCGGCGATCTGCGCGTGCATGTCGGCGATGTTCTGGTCCGGATTGCGCGCCGGCCAGCGGCCCGAGCCCAGAATGTCGCGCACGGCCTGCTCGCGGAATTCGCCGTTCTTCACGAGCTGGAAATTCGTGAACAGCACGCCTTCGTCTTCCACGGTCTTGGAATCGGGCGGCATGGAGCCGGGCGTGGTGCCGCCGATGTCGGCATGGTGCCCGCGCGACCCGACGTAGAACAGGATTTCGCGCCCGTCCCGGTCGAACACCGGGGTGATGACCGTGACGTCGGGCAGGTGCGTGCCGCCGTGGTAGGGATCGTTCACCACGTAGGCGTCGCCCGGCGTCATGCGGCCGGCGTTGGCGTTCATGACCGTGCGCACCGATTCGCCCATGGAGCCCAGGTGCACCGGCATGTGCGGCGCATTGGCGATCAGGCGGGCCTGGGCATCGAAAATCGCGCAGGAAAAATCCAGGCGTTCCTTGATGTTCACCGAATAGGCCGTGTTCTGCAGGCGGTAGCCCATCTGCTCGGCGATCGACATGAAGAGGTTGTTGAATACCTCGAGCATGACCGGATCGGCCTGGGTGCCCACGGCGCGGCGCTCCGGGCGCGCCTCGACGCGGCGGATCACGAAGTGGTCCTGCCGCGTCAATTCCGCCTGCCAGCCGGCTTCGACCACCGTCGTCTGGTTGGGCTCGGAAATGATGGCGGGCCCGGCCACCACGTCCCCGCCCGCCATGTCCTCGCGCACGTACAGGGGCGTGTCGCGCCAGGCGCCGCCGCTGTACATGCGCACGTTGCGGCGGGCGGCCAGCGCGCCTTCGCGCACGCGGGACGCGGGCGCCTCGCCCATGCGCTCGCCGCCGCCCGTGGCTTCGACCGAAATGGTCTCCACCACCAGCTCGCGGTTGGGCATGAGGAAGGAATAGCGCTGCCGGTAGGCGGCCTCGAAATCCTTGCGCGCCTGGTCCAGGTCCGTATAGGCCACTTCCAGCGCGGTGTCGGTGCCGCGGTACTTCAGGTGCAGGCGCCGCTGCACGCCGATGTCGCTGTCGGCCACGTGCTGGCGGCGCAGTTCGCCGACCGCCTGGCCGGCCAGTTCATCCAGTTCGCCCTCGAGCGCCTGCATCAGCTCGGCGTCCAGGACCTTCTCGACCGTCTTCTGGCGCATGTCGGTCTGATCGGCCAGGCCCATGCCGTAGGCCGACAGCACGCCGCCCAGCGGATGCGCGAACACTGTGGTCATGCCCAGCGCGTCGGCGACCAGGCAGGCATGCTGGCCGCCCGCGCCGCCGAATACGGTCAGCGCGTATTCGGTCACGTCGTGGCCGCGCTGCACCGAGATGCGCTTGATGGCCTCGGCCATATTGCCCACCGCGATCTCGAGAAAGCCTTCGGCGAGCTGCTCGGGCGTCATGTCGCGGCCGGTGGCGGCGCGCACTTCGCCGGCCATGGCCTGGAAGCGCTGCACCACCGCGTCGCGGTCCAGCGGCTCGTTGGCGTCCGGGCCGAACACCTTGGGAAAGAAGTCGGGCTGGATCTTGCCCAGCAGGACGTTGCAATCCGTCACGGCCAACGGGCCGCCCCGGCGATAGCATGCCGGGCCGGGGTTGGCGCCCGCCGAATCCGGACCCACGCGCAGCCGCGCACCGTCGAAATGCAGGATGGAACCGCCGCCGGCGGCGACGGTGTGGATGCTCATCATGGGCGCGCGCATGCGCACGCCGGCCACCTGGGTCTCGAACTCGCGCTCGAATTCGCCGGCATAGTGCGACACGTCGGTGGACGTGCCGCCCATGTCGAAGCCGATGACCTTCGGAAAGCCCGCGGCTTCGCTGGTGCGCACCATGCCGACGATGCCGCCGGCCGGCCCGGACAGGATGGCGTCCTTGCCGCGGAAGCGGTGCGCGTCGGTCAGGCCGCCGCTGGACTGCATGAACATCAGCCGCACGCCCGGCAGTTCGCCGGCCACTTGGTCCACGTAGCGCTTCAGGATGGGCGACAGATAGGCGTCCACCACCGTCGTGTCGCCGCGCGAGACGAACTTGATCAGCGGGCTGACCTCGTGCGAGGCCGACACTTGGGGGAAGCCGATATCGCGGGCGATGCGGGCGGCCCGCGCCTCGTGTTCCGGCGTGTGCCAGGCATGCATGAAAACGATGGCGACGGCGCGGATGCCCGAATCGTAGGCCGCCTGCATGCCGGCGCGCAGGCCGTCCTCGTCCAGTTCGCGGATGACGCCGCCATCGGCCGCCACGCGCTCGTCGGCCTCGAAGACGGATTCGTACAGCATCTCGGGCAGCACGACGTTGCGGTCGAACAGGCGCGGCCGGTTCTGGTAGGCAATGCGCAGTGCGTCGCGGAAGCCCCGGGTGGTCACCAGCAAGGTGCGCTCGCCCTTGCGTTCCAGCAGCGCGTTGGTGGCCACCGTGGTGCCCATTTTCACGCATTCGACCTGCTCGGCCGGCACGGGCTGCCCGGGCGCGATGCCCAGCAGCTTGCGGATGCCGGCGACCGCCGCGTCGCGGTACTGCTCGGGGTTTTCCGACAGCATCTTCGCGGTGGTGGTGGTGCCGTCGGGGCGGCGCGCCACGATGTCGGTGAAGGTGCCCCCACGGTCAATCCAGAATTGCCACTTCATCATAGGTGTCCTCGAAAACAAGATGCCGCCTCGGCGCGTGCGGCCGCGGGCGGGTTGCGGATGGCGGGGGCATGCCCCGGATGTCGGTGAATAGCGGTCAGAGAGAGGTGGCCGCCCGCGCCGCCTGGTCGTACAGGCCGGACAGCGCGCGCAGCGTGTGCGCCAGTTGGCGGCTGAATTCCAGCCCGCCCCCGCCGGGCGCGTCCAGGCCGGAGGTCAGGCATTGCTCGCGGATCTCGGCGTAACGCTTGAGGATGGCCGCGCCCTCTTCCGTCACGCTGTAGAACACTTCCTTGCTGCTGCGCTCGCCCCGGACCACGCCGATGCGCTCCAGCTTCTTGAGCGCGTAGCTGACGATGTGGGTGTCTTCGCCGTTCAGCGTGAAGCAGATGTCGGCCAGCTTCTTGGGGCGCTGCCGGTGGTAGACGTGGTGGAACACCATCACGTCCGTGGGCGTCAGGTCGGGCAGGCCCGCCGCGGCCATGCAGCGCACGGTCCAGCGGTCGAAGGCATGGCTGGCGATCATCAACCCGAACTCCACCTCGGACAGGTCGGGCGCGCTGCCGCCGGCGAGGTGGGCCGACGATGCGATCAAAGCGGATGTCATAGGAGACGCAAGCCGAGTTTATCTGCGTAAAATACTAATAATTTATCTATATTTCATCAATAAAAAATTAGAACGACGCGCAGGAATTCCCTCTTTCCAAGGGAATACCCCTAGGACTTTGCGGCGGACGGGCGGCTTACGGAGCGTTCCAGCCCATGGGCAGATTGGCCCGGATGAGCGAGCCCGCAATGGAGATGCGGGCGGCGATGTCGGGCATCGGATCGCCCGGGCCGAACCAGCGCGCGTCGGCGATCTCGTCCTCCTGGACGCGGATGTCGCCGGACACATAGTCCGCCGTGAACGCCACCATCAGCGAATGCGGGAACGGCCAGGACTGGCTGCCGAAGTACTGGAGGTTGCCGACCTTCAGGCCGACCTCTTCGTAGACCTCGCGATGGATGGTCTGCTCGATGCTTTCGCCCGGCTCGACGAAGCCGGCCAACGCCGTGTAGCGCGCCGTGGCCGTCGTGGTGTGCCGCGCCAGCAGGATGCTGTCGCCCTTGCGGATCAGGACCATCATGGCCGGCGAAATGCGCGGATAGGCCGAGAAGCCACAGGACGGGCAGCGCAGGCAGAATTCCGTGGGCAGCCGCACCGCCGGGGTTCCGCAAACGCCGCAGAACCGGTGCGTGCGCGCCCATTCCGCGATCTGGTAGGCGCGGCCGGCCAGCGCCATGCGCTCGTCGTCCAGCACGCCGAACAGCGAGCGCAGTTTCCGGAACGCATAGCCTTCCGGCGCGTCCACGCCGGGCTCGACATGCATGGTGCGATGGGGAGATTCGGGCACCCATATCGGCTGCAGGATCTCGGCCCGCAGGCCGATCCGTTCGCACAGGGCCGCGTCCGGCAGCACGCTGGACACTTCTTCGATCAACAACTCGTCACGACGGAAAACGAAATTCACGCAAAGCCTCGGCACATGCATTGGATAGCGCAATCTTAGAAGAAAAATGGCCGGCCGGAGCCGCCTGCGCAAGCCTTGCGCAAAGATTGAACCCTCAAGCATCGGGCGAGCCCGCGCGTCCTAGGAATAACCCGTAAAGAGGCGATTTCCCGCGCCCTGTCGCCGCACGGCAACATAGAATGGCACGGCTTTTCAGCTGCGCGTCATCGCCGCAGCGCTCTCTTTCGCAATGCCTTTCGGGCCCAGCCCGGCTTCACCATTCGCAAAGAAGGACCACCCATGCACAAGAAAATCTCCCTGTTGGCCGGCAGCATCGTCCTGGCGTTCAGCGCAGGCGCCCAGGCCCAGACGAAATGGGACCTGCCCAGCGCCTACCCTGCCAGCAACTTCCACGTGGAAAACCTGACCACGTTCATCAAGGACGTGGACACGCTCTCGGAAGGCAAGCTGAAGATCACGCTGCACAACAACGCGTCGCTGTACAAGGCGCCCGAAATCAAGCGCGCGGTACAGGGCAACCAGGCCCAGATCGGCGAAATCCTGCTGACCAACTTCGCCAACGAAGACCCGATCTACGAACTGGACGGCCTGCCCTTCCTGGCCACCGGCTACGACGCGTCGTACAAGCTGTACCAGGCGCAGAAGCCGTTCCTGGAAAAGAAACTGAACGCGCACGGCATGACCCTGCTGTACGCCGTCGCCTGGCCGCCCCAGGGCATTTTCGCCAACCGCGACATCAAGCAGATCGCGGACATGAAGGGCCTGAAGTGGCGCGCCTACAGCCCCGTGACGGCGAAGATCGCCGAACTGGTCGGCGCGCAGCCGGTCACGGTGCAGCAGGCCGAACTGGCGCAGGCCATGGCCACGGGCGTGATCGACTCCTACATGTCCTCGGCGTCCACGGGCTACGACACCAAGACCTACGAGTACATCAAGAAGTTCTACGACACGCAGGCCTGGCTGCCGAAGAACGCCGTCATCGTCAACAAGAAGGCCTTCGACGTGCTGGACCCGGCCGCGCAGGAAGCGCTGAAGAAGGCGGGCGCGCAGGCCGAGGAGCGCGGCTGGAAGCTGTCGCAGGAAAAGAACAAGTGGTATCAGGAAGAGCTGGCCAAGAACGGCATGGAAACCGTCCAGCCCACCGTCGAGCTGAAGGAAGGCTTCTCGGTGATCGGCAAGCGCATGCTGGACGACTGGCTGAAGAAGGCCGGCGCGGACGGCCAGGCCATGATCGACGCCTACAAGAAGCAGTGATCTCCCCATGCGCCGCTTCCTAGATAGACTTTACGGCGCGGCCGGCCTGCTGGCCGGCCTGTGCACGATCGGCGTGCTGGTGTCGGTTCTGGCCGCGATCATCGCGCGCCAGCTCGGCATGAACATACCCGGAACGGACGCCTATGCCGGGTATTTCATGGCCGCAGCGGGCTTTCTTGCCCTTGCCAGCACTTTCAAGCACGGGGAACACATCCGCGTGACCTTGCTGCTCAATTCGCTGCAGCCCGCCGCGGGCCGCCGGCTGGACATTTTCGCCCTGTCGATCGGTTGCCTGCTGGCTGCCGCGTTCGCGTTCTTCAGCATCAAGCTGACCTACGACTCCTGGCAGTTCAACGACATTTCCACGTCCAACGACGCCACGCCGCTGTGGATCCCGCAGATCAGCATGGCGGTCGGCACGGTGCTGTTCCTGGTCGCCCTGATCGACGAACTGATCCGACGTTCACGCGGCCTGGCCGCCGCCACTTCGCAGCAAACCCATGAATGAACTTCTCGTCATTACCCTATTGGTCGTCTCGATCTTCGTCCTGCTGGGCTGCGGGGTCTGGGTCGGCCTGACCCTGGCGGGAACGGCGTGGATCGGCATGGAGATCTTCTCCAGCCGCCCCGCGGGCGACGCCATGGCCGTCACCATCTGGGGCGCGTCTTCGAGCTGGACCCTGACCGCCCTGCCGCTGTTCCTGTGGATGGGTGAAATCCTGTTCCGCACGCGCCTGTCGGAGGACTTGTTCAAGGGGCTCGCCCCCTGGCTCAACAACCTGCCCGGCCGCCTGCTGCACACCAACGTGATCGGCTGCGCGATCTTCGCGGCGGTCTCGGGCTCGTCCGCGGCGACCTGCGCCACGGTGGGCAAGATGACCATCCCCGAGCTGACCCGCCGCGGCTATCCCGAGGAGAAGATCCTCGGCACGCTCTCGGGGGCCGGCACGCTGGGCCTGCTGATTCCGCCCTCGATCATCATGATCGTGTACGGGGTGGCGGCGGACGTCTCCATCGCCAAGCTGTTCATCGCCGGCATCGTGCCCGGGATCGTGCTGGCCCTGCTGTTCATGGGCTACATCGCCTGGTGGGCCATCCGCAACCCGGGCCAGGTGCCGCCGGCGGACCCCGGCCTCTCCCTGATGCAGAAGCTGTCGCGCTCGCGCCACCTGATCCCGGTCATGCTGCTGATCGGCGCCGTGCTGGGCTCGATCTACACCGGCATCGCCACCGCGACGGAAGCCGCCGCGGTCGGCGTGGTGGGCGCGCTGATCCTGTCGGGGCTGCAAGGCTCGCTCAACCGGTCCACCTTCATGCAGTCGCTGCTGGGCGCCACCCGGCTGTATTGCATGATCGCGCTGATCCTGGCGGGCGCGCAGTTCCTGACGCTGGCGATGGGCTACATCGGCCTGCCGCGCGCGCTGGCGGAATGGATCGGCGGCCTGGGCCTGTCCCAGTTCTGGCTGATCATGGCGCTGATGGTGTTTTTCATCATCCTGGGCTGCTTCCTGGACGGCATCTCCATCGTGGTGCTGACCATGGGCGTGCTGCTGCCCACGGTGCAGGCCGCCGGCATCGACCTGATCTGGTTCGGCATTTTCATCGTGTTCGTCGTGGAAATGGCGCAGATCACGCCGCCGGTCGGGTTCAACCTGTTCGTGCTGTCCGGCATGAGCGGCAGGGAATTGCCCTATATCGCGCGCGCCTCGCTACCGATGTTCTTCCTGATGATCCTGGCCGTGCTGCTGCTCTACGCAGTGCCGGGCATCGCGACCTGGCTGCCGCTGCACATGACGCTGTAGGCCGGCCGCAACGCCGTCTGTCCCGGAACCCCGCTCATTGCAGCGGGGTTTTTCTTGTCCGCCGTCCGTACCGGGCCCGCAGGGGACCCGCGCGCCTGGCTCCTCTCGGTCGAACGCCTGTTTCCGGATTCTGTAAACCCGGGAAAACGCCGAGCGAATCCCGCCCTGATCCTCGTCCAACTTTTCTAGAATCCCGAGGCGTCCATGCGCCCTGTCGGCATGGCGCGCATGTGCAACCGGGGCTGCCGCCCGGACCCGCGCTCACCCGTAGCGTCGGAGCGGCGGCCCACCGCCTGGCAACCCGCCAGGCGCAACAGGCCGGGCCAAAAGCCCGGCGCAACCTAAAAACAGCTACACCTGGAGGAGCCCGCATGAAACGCATCACCCTATCCCTGGCACTCGCCGGCCTCGGCCTTGCCGCCGGCACGGCCTCCGCCGAGACCAGCGTCACCCTGTACGGCATCGCGGACGTCAGCATCCGCTACCTGAGCACCAGCTCGGGCGCGGTCGGCCAGGACGGCAGCCGCGTGTCGATGGAAAACGGCGCCATTTCCAACAGCCGCTGGGGCCTGCGCGGGTCGGAAGACCTGGGCGGCGGCAATCGCGCCTTCTTCCGCCTGGAAAACGGCATCAACCTGCAGAACGGCCGCGGTTCGGACACGAGCAAGGCGTTCAGCCGCCTGGCCTACGTGGGCCTGGACGGCGGCCAGGTCGGCACCCTGACCCTGGGCCTGCAGAACACCCCGATGTTCGACCTGCTGGCCGACTACTTCGATCCGCTGACCGTGGGCAACTACGACCAGAACGCCTGGCTGCCCGCCGCCATGTCGCGGGTGCGCACGAACAACATGACCAAGTACGCCAACACCTTCGGCGACCTGTCCGTCGTGCTGTCGTGGGCCAACGGCGAAGACTGGGACGACCACAAGGCCGGCCAGCAATACGGCGCCAGCCTGCGCTACACCATCGGCCAGCTCGGCCTGGGCGCGGCCTACCAGCAGACCTACGACGGCACGGATTCGGATCTGCGCCAGCGCGTCTGGAACCTGAACGCGTCCTACCAGTTCGACGGCGCCAAGGTGTTCGCCGGCTACTACAACGGCCGCGACGAGACCGGCTGGGTCAACGGCGTGATGGGCGGCACCACCACCGCCAGCCTGAACCGCAAGGACAACGGCTATTTCGCCGGCGTCACCTGGCAGGCCACGCCGCGCTGGGCCCTCACCGGCGCCGCCTACTACGACCAGAGCAAGAACGTCGTGGAAGACGGCGACAAGGGCAAGCGCTACGCCCTGGTCGCCGTGGCCGAGTATGCGCTGTCCAAGCGCTCGCAGCTATACGGCACCGTGGACTGGAACAAAGTCAGCGACGCCGCCAGCGGGGAGATTGCCGGCAAGAGCAATCAGGTGGGCGCCGCGGTCGGGTTCAGGCATATTTTCTAACCCTTCCGCGTGTCTGACACCCGTACGAAATATCCGTAAAGCTGAAGCAGGCGTCCCCGGGTGTCAGACACCGGCTGACTTTGGACAGCCGTCCAGAAATGACCGGGTGTCAGACACCCGGGAAGCGTTGCGCCAAATGGACGAACGTCTCGTACGGGTGTCAGACACGCAGGGTAACGTCTCGTACGGGTGTCAGACACGCGGAGTTGTTACATTCCCAAATAAGCCTTCCGCACCTCATCCGACGCCGCCAGTTCAGCCGCCTCCCCCGACAACGCCACGCGCCCGCTTTGCATTACGTAGGCGCGCGCGGCGACTTCCAGCGCCTGGGCCATGTTCTGCTCCACCAACAGCACCGACAGGCCGTCGTCGCGGTTCAGCGCGGCCAGCGCGTCGAACACCTGGTCCACCAGCAAGGGCGACAGGCCCAGGCTGGGCTCGTCGATCAGGAGCAGGCGTGGGCCGCTCATCAGGGCGCGGCCGATGGCCAGCATCTGGCGTTCGCCGCCGGACATGGTGCCCGCCAGTTGTTCGCGCCGCTCCTTCAGGCGCGGAAACAGCGCGTAGACCCGCTCCAGGCGATCGCGGTAGACGCGTTCGTCGCGCACCGTATAGGCGCCCAGCCTCAGGTTCTGTTCCACCGGCTGGCGCGCGAACACGCGCGCGCCTTCCGGAATCATGGAGATGCCCTGCGTCACCAGCTTGTCGGGCGGCGTGCCGGTGATGTCCCGCCCTTCGAACACCACCCGGCCTTCCCGGGGCCTGACCGAGCCCACGATGGCCATCAGCGTGCTGGACTTGCCGGCGCCGTTGGCGCCCAGCAAGGCGGCGATCTCGCCCGGCCGGACTTCCAGCGACACGCCGCGCACGGCCTGCACGCCGCCGTAGGCCACGCTCAGGTTCTCGACTTTCAGCATCGCATCAGGCACGGTGCTTTCTCCCCAGATAGGCTTCGATGACGGCGGGATCGCGCACGATTTCCTGCGGCGCGCCCTCGGCGATCATCTGTCCGAAGTTCAGCACCAGCACCCGCTGCGCCAGGCGCATGACCACCTCGAGCACGTGCTCCACGATGATGAGCGTGACGCCGGCGGCATGAATGCCGCGCAGGATTTCGGTCAGGGCGATGGCCTCGGCCGGATTCAGGCCGCCGGCCACTTCGTCCAGCAGCAGCATGCGCGGCTCGGTCGCCAGCGCGCGGGCGAGCTCCACCCGCTTCTGGCCGGCCACGTTGAGCTCGGCCGCCCTCACGTCCGCGCGCTCGGCCAGCCCCACCAGCTCCAGCACCCGGGCGGACTCCCGCCGCGCGTCCGGCAGCCGCGGATGGCGCAGCAGCGCGCCGACCATGGCGTTCTCCAACACCGTCATTTGCCCGAAACTGCGGGGAATCTGGTACGTGCGGACCAGGCCCATGGCCGCCACCTGCTCCGGCCGCTTGCCTATCATCGACTGGCCGTCGAAGGCCACCGTGCCCGAGGTGGGCTCGTGGTGGCCCACCAGGCCGTTGAACAAAGTGCTCTTGCCCGCGCCGTTCGGGCCGATGATGGCGACGATCTCGCCGGCGTCGACGGACAGCGAAATGTCCTTGTTCGCCACCAGGCCGCCGAAGCGCTTGGTCAGGTTCTTAACGTCCAGCAGAGCCACGGCGCCTCCTCAATGTCACCAGTCCGCCCGGCAGGAACAGCGTGACCAGCAAAATGGCCAGGCCGAAGACCAGCAGGTCCAGGCCCATGCCCGAACTGCCCCACAGCACGCGCGTGCCTTCGGACAGCGGCAGCAGCACCGCCGCCCCCAGCCAGGGCCCGACCAAGGTGCCCACGCCGCCCAGGATAGTCACCAGCACGACCTGCACGGACATCGTCAGGTTGAACATGGACTCCGGATCGATAAAACCCACGTACATCGCGAAGAAGCCGCCCCAGACGCCCGTCATGCCCGCGGAGGCCACGAAGGCCAGCATCTTGTAGCGGTCCGCCGGCACGCCCAGGCTGCGCGAAGCCTCCTCGTCGCCGTTGATCGCCCGCCAGTAGAAGCCGGTCTTGGAATGGACCAGGAAGAACGTGGCGCAGAAGGTCAGGAACGCCAGGCCGACCGCGATCCAGTAGTACGGCACCTTGCTGCGGAACAGCAGCATCCAGGCGGCGTCGCCGATAGGCGCTTCCAGCCCCACCGCGCCGCCCGCCCATTCCCAGTTGATCAGCAGCAACAGGCCGATCTGCAGCAGCGCGATGGTGGCCATGGCGAAGTAGTGGCCGGAGAGCCGCAGCGTCGGTCCGCCCACCAGCCAGGCCAGCGCCGCGCTGATCAGCCCGCCCAGCGGGATGCCCAGCAGCGGCGTGAGCTTCAGGTGGTGCAGCAGCAGCAAAGTGGTATAGCCGCCCACGCCCACGAACACGCTGTGGCCGAAAGAGATCCGGCCCAGGAAGCCGCCGACGAGATTCCAGCACGCGCCCAGCGCGCCGAACATGATCGCCAGCAGCAGCACTTGCAGGGTGAAGGCGTCCGTCACCGCCAGCGGCACCAGCGCCATGACGATGGCGGCCGCGGCCGCCGCCGCGACGGGCCATTTGCGCACGCCCGAGGACGCGGTATCGATTTTCCGTGTCGTCTCCATCTGTCACCACCGTCCGAACAGGCCGCGCGGCCGATACCAGAGAACCAGGATGAACAGGATGAACACGCTCACCGTCTTCATTGCCGGCGCGACGAAGTAGCCGGTCATGGCCTCGATGATGCCGATCAGGATCCCCGCGATGAAGGCGCCCGGCAGCGAGCCGAAGCCGCCCATGCACACCGCCACGAACGCCAGCAGGCCGAACACCGTGCCCACCGACGGAAAGACGTAGAAGAAAGTGGTCAGCAAGGCGCCGGCCAGGCCGACCGCCGCGCTGCCCAGCATCCAGACCTGGGCGTTGACGCGGTCGGGCGATATGCCCACCAGCGCCGCCACCTTGCGGTCCTCGGCCACCGCCTGCAGGGCGTGTCCCCAGCGCGTGCGGTACACCAGCACGAACAGCGCCGCCACCACCACCAGCGCGATCAGGCCCGTGACCACCTGCGGCCGCCCCAGCGAAATGCCCGCCACCGTCACGCTGCCGGACACCAGCGTGTCGGGCAGGCTGCGGTAGTCGGGACTGAACGCGATGAAGGCGACCTGGCGCAGCACCAGCCCCAGCCCGAAGGTGGCCAGGATTACCGCCATGGCCGGCCCCCTCTGCAGGCGCCGGATGATCAGCGCATAGGTCAGGAATCCGACGAAGGCGAGCGCGACGGCCACCAGCGGCGCCGACAGCGTGGGGTCGATGTGGCCCAGGGTATAGAGCCAATAGGCGGCATACATGCCCAGCATCAGGAATTCGCCGTGGGCGAAATTGATGACGTCGGTGATGCCCCAAATCAGCGCCAGCCCCACCGCCACCGCGGCATAGATCAGGCCGTTGAACAGGCCTGCCGAGAGAGCTTCGAACATGGAGTGCTCCTGCGGCGGGCCCCGCGGCCCGCCGCCTGTGGCTAAGGGTTACTTCCAGGCGAACGGCAGCGTGGGCAGGCTCTTGTCCGTGCGGTACTTCTCCGGCCACACCGTCTGGTAGGACGCCCCCTTCAGCTCCAGGATCAGGCCCGAGCCCTGGGTGTTCTGGCCCTTGGCGTCGAACTGCACGCCGGCCCAGGGCATGGCCACCTGGGCCTCGCCCAGGTCGGTCGCGACCAGGGCCTTGCGGATGGATTCGGGATCGGTGGAGCCGGCCCGGTTGATCGCGTCCGCCAGCACCAGCACGCCTTGCATCGAGCGCGCGTTATTGCCGTTCAGGTCCTTGCCCGTCTTGGCCTTGTACATGTCGTTGATTTTCTTCAGGCCCGCCTTGGCGGCGGCGACGTCGTTGCCCCATACATCGCGCGTCAACACGCCCTGCACCTGCGGCCCCACCTCCTGCACGAAGCGCGAATCGATGAAGCCCGCGTCGTTGGCCAGCAGCACCGGCGGCGCGTACTTGCTTTCGCGCATGGTGCGCACGAACAGCATGGCGTCCGAGGTATAGCTCGCGAAGATGGCCACGTCCGGCTTGGCGGCGGCCAGCTTCTGCACTTCCGCCGTCACCGAGGCGGAGCCCGCGCTGTAGGCGATATTGGCGACCACCTCGCGCTTGTACTGTTTGGCGAACTTCTCGACCGCCTTGTAGGTATTCACGCCGAAGTCGGTGTTCTCGTACACCACGGCGATCTTGGCGGTCGGGACGGCCTTCACGCCGTCCAGGAACTGCATCATGTTCTCGACGAAGGTATCGTCGTTGGGCGAGGTGCGGAAGAACCATTTGTAGCCGCGCTCGGTAAGGTCGGGGCTGCTGGATTCGCCGTTCACATAGGGAATGCCGCGCTGCTCGGCGATGCGGCTGGCGGTCTTGGTCACGGCCGACTGGTAGGCGCCGGTCAGGGCCACCACCTTCTCCTGGTCGATCAGGCGCTGGGCGTCGGCCAGGCCCACCTCGGGCTTGCCCTGGGAGTCGCCGAACACCACTTCGATCTTGGCCCCGCCCAGCGCGGGCAGGCCGCTGCCGGCCGCCAGCGGAATCCCTTCGAGCTCGGGATGCGGATTGTTGATGATGTCCACGGCCAGCTCGACGGCCGCCTTGATTTCCGAACCGGTCGACGCCAGCGCGCCGGACAGCGGATAGATCGCGCCGATGCGCACGGCCTTTTCCTGCGCCTGCGCGGGAACGGCGGCCATCAGCGCCAGACTCGCGGCGACACCCGCAATGAGCTTCATCTTCATTACTAGACTCCTGGATTGATCCGGCTAGGTGAGAAAGCAATGCAAATGCAAGGACCGCCGCGCGCCGGGCAGGCGCGCGCGGGCTCGCGCCGGCCCGGCGACCTCCGGTCGGAAGCAGCCAGGCCATGAACTGTTGTCGCCATTTCCCCTTGTCCTTTAATGGATCGTTTTGGTGGCACAACCGGTACTGCTGGAACTACATCTTGCCGCCAGCCGCTGACACGCAACTGAGGGGCGGAGCGGTCAGAACACCGCCATCCTGCTGTTGACGAGATCCGTGACCAGCATGTGGCCCGGCGCGTGGGTAATGCAGAATTCCGGCCGCACCGTCGCGACCACGGACTGCGGCGTTACGCCGCAAGCCCAGAACACCGGCATTTCGCCCGCCCGTATCTCTACCGGATCACCATAGTCCGGGCGGCCGATATCGGCAATCCCGATCAACGAGGGGTCGCCGATATGCACCGGCGCGCCATGGACCGATGGAAAGCGCGAAGTCACCTGAATGGCGCGGATCGCGTCGGCAGCCTTCAAGGGGCGCATGGAAACCACCAGCGGCCCGCCGAACGCGCCCGCGGCATGAGTCGGAATGCTGGTGCGGTACATGGGCACGTTGCAGCCCTGCTCGATGTGGCGCACCGGCAAGCCGTTGTCCAGCATCGCCTCCTCGAAGGAGAACGAGCACCCGATCAGGAAAGACACCAGGTCGTCGCGCCAGATATCGCGCACGTCGGTGGGCTCGGCCACCAGCTCGCCGTTCTTCCAGACGCGGTAGCGCGGGATATCGGTGCGGATGTCGATGTCCTGGCCCAGTTCCGGCAATGCGGGATCGCCCGGCTCGGACATGGCCAGCAGCGGACAGGGCTTGGGATTGCGCTGGCAGAAATGCAGGAAATCCGCGGCCAGCGCGCGCGGCAGGATGGCCAGGTTGGCCTGGACATGGCCGGGCGCAAGGTTCGCCGTGGGGCCGGCCAGCTTGCCGCTGCGGGCATCGAGCCGCGCCTGCCGGGCCAATTCCACGCTGGCGCGCGCCCCTGGATTCCTGACCATGCCTATCCCCTTGATGACGGTATCGGTACGGGGACATTGCACAGGAACCGAGGCCGGCCGTCCAATCACAAGTTGCGATAAACCCCGATCAATATTCCTTATCAGGGTTATGCCGGATGGCGCAGGGCCTCTTCGCGCGCGATCTGCTGCGCCGCCTCCGCGACGGCGCGCGGCACCTGGCTGTCCGGCCCCTGCATCCAGCAGGCCGTGTAATGCAGCGGCGGCAAGGCCGGCGCCTTGACGTCCAGGATGCGCAGCTCGCCCTGCGCCAGTTCCCGGTGCAGGATGACGGGGGCAATCACCGCCGTGCCGATGCCGTCCTGGGCCATCCGCACGATCACGCTCAGCGCCGAACTGCCATACATCCGCGGCGCTTCCACGCCGGCCTGCTGCAGCAACTGGCGCACGGCGCGATGCGGATCGGTGGTGGAGGAATACGTGATGACGGGCCATTCCGCCAGCTTCTTCAGCGCAATGGGCTGGCGCCCTACCTTGAGCTTGGGACTGGCCACCCATTGCAGCGGATAGTTGCACAGGTACAGGTTCTCGACGCGGGGGTCTTCCATCGGCCCCAGCAGGAACGCCAGGTCGATCTGGCGCGAAGCAAGCTGCGTCTTCAGCATGGTGGTCGTATCCACCTGGATCTCGACCATCAGCGCCGGATAGGCGTCGTGCAGATACTCCATCAAGGCGGGCAGCCACGTGTGGACGATGGTCTCGGAGACGCCGAGCCTGAGCGTGCCGCTCATGATGCTCTTGGCTCGCGCCGCTTCCTGCATGTCGCGCCGCATCTGCAGCATGCGCTCGGCGTGCGACAGCAGCTCGCGCCCTTTGCCTGTCAGCTTGATGCCGCGGGTGTCGCGGTCGAACAGCCGCACGCCCAGGTCCGCCTCCAGCGAGGCGATGCGCTGGGATATCGCGGGCTGGGTGGCGTTGAGCTTTTCGGCCGCCGCGCGGAAACCGCCCAGCGTCGCCACCCAGAAGAAGGTCTCGATATTGCGCAGATCGATCATGGCACCGGCATCCGGCTATGGAGCCGCCATCTTAGCGCCGGCGGCTGGGCGGCGCCTGCCGGCGGCCGCCCTTCCGTCATTGGCCCTTGAACAGGTCCTCGACCGACAGGCCGATGGCCAGGATGCGGCGGTCGGCGCCGTTGCTGCCGGCGAGCATCAGGCCCACCGGCGCCGTGCCGGCCGCCTGGCAAGGCAGCGACAGCGCGCAGCCATCCAGGAAATTGATCAGCGTGGGGTTGCGCAGGATGAGACCGTTGGCGGCGTAGTACGCCTCGTCCGAGGCCTGCAGATCGGCCACCGCCGGCGCCACGATGGGCGTGGTGGGCATGATCAGCGCGTCGTAGCCCGCGATGCGGCGGTCCACCGACGCCACCCAGGCTTCGCGGGCGTCCAGCAGGTCCAGGTAGTCGGCCGCGCTCATGTCCTTGCCGCGCATGATGCGCGACACCACGCGCGGATCGTAGCGCTTGCCGGCGCGCGCGATCAGGTCGCGGTGCCAGGCCCAGGCCTCGGCGGCGGTGAAACCGCCCTTGGCGTTGATGGCCGCCAGCTCGGCGAACTCCGGAACCGCGATCTCGTCGACCAGGGCGCCCGCGCCCTTCAGCAGGTCGACAGCGGCCGCGAAACTCTCGGCCACGTGATTGTCCATGGCGTCCAGCGCCAGCGTGGTCGGCACGGCCAGGCGCAGGCCGCGCAGCGGCATCGCCTCCGGCACCGGGCCGCCGTCGCCCGACAGGATGGCGTCCAGCTCGGCGCAGCAGCGCACGCTGGCGGCGATGGGGCCGATGGAGTCCAGGTTGGCCGACAGCGGCAGCACGCCGGCCATGGATACGCGCCAGGCGCTGGGCTTGAAGCCGGTCAGGCCGCAAAGCGCCGCTGGAATGCGCACGGAACCGCCGGTGTCCGAGCCGATCGCCGCGGCCGCCATGCCGTCGGAGACGGAGACCGCCGCGCCCGAGGACGAACCGCCGGGAATGCGCCCGGTGGCGCGATCGTAGGGATTCAGGGGCGTGCCGTAATGGGGATTGATGCCCAGGCCCGAATAGGCGAATTCGGTCATGTTGGTGCGGCCGACGATCACCGCGCCCGCCGCGACCAGGCGCTGCACGACCTCGGCGTCGGCGTCCGCCACCGGCTCGCCTTCGCGCGCCACCGAACCCGCCATCGTGGTTTCGCCTTCGATGTCGAACAGGTCCTTGATGCTGATGGGCAGGCCATCCACGACCGAGCGGACGATGCCCGCCGCGCGCAGGGTGTCGGACGCGCGCGCCTGCGCCAGCGCCGACTCGGCGTACAGCCGGGTGAAGGCGCGCGCGCCCTCGCCCGCTTCGTCCTGCGCCCGGGCCAGGGCGGCTTCCGTGAGTTCCACGGAACTCGTGCGGCCCTCGCGCAGGGCCAGATTCAGATCATTCAGGGTCGAAACCATAGTCATCCTGGTGCCGCAGGGCGGCAAAAGTGCGTATGGGCGCGCCCCAAAAGACGGGCGCGCCGGAAGATCGACGCCGGGGGCCGGACTCAGGCCACCACGGGCAGCGTCTCTACATGATAGCGGTGGCGCAGGCTGCGCTGGCGGCGCGGATCGTGCAATTCCATGGTGAAGTCCACCGAGGGGCGGATTCCGCCGATCGCGCCCACCGTGCCGCAAGTCATGCCGGCACCCGCCGGCAGCACGGCCGCGCCGCCGGTATAGCCGGCGATCAGGTCCTGCGGCGTGCGCAGCGAGGCCAGCGGGCCTTCCTGGTACAGCACTTCCACGCCGTTCTCGACGATGTACGAACGGATGACCAGCTCGTCCCAGTAGTCCGCCACGTCGGCCAGGCGCCACGCGCTCCGGGCCACGGGCTTGACGCAGGCCTGCTTGGACATCGCCACGCTGTAGGTCTCGAGCTTGCGGTCGGTGTGGTCGGACGCGATGCTGACGTACATCTCGCCGTCCACCGCGAACACGAAGGTCTCGACTTCGCCGGACGATTCCTCGCCCAGCGCCTGCACGGTCTCGTCCTGCGTCAACTGGTTGTCGGCGATGCGGTAGTACAGCGGCACGCTGCTGGGGCGCGGCACGCCGATGGCGGCCAGCTCCTCGATATGGTGCTCGATGGCGGCCATGTCGCGGCCGGCCCAGCCGGCGACGATCACGGTATGGAAATCGACTTCCACCTGGCGGGGTTGCGAGTCTTCGATCTGGAATACGGCTTTCATATCTGTCCTGCGAAACTAAGAGGTAAAGGACGCGGCGCGCCGCCGCGTCCGGAATGTGTTTGAAAGAGTGCGCGTCAACTGAATACGCGCGGCAGCCACAGCGCCAGGTCCGGCCAGAAGGCCAGCAGCGCCAGCATGACGAACATGGCCAGGACGAACGGCAGGCTGCCGACGATCACCGCGTTCATGGACCCGCTCTTGCGCAGGCTCTGCACGACGAACAGGTTCAATCCGACGGGCGGCGTGATCAGCGCGGCCTCGACCAGGACGATGATCACGATGCCCAGCCAGATGGGGTCGAACCCCAGGCTGATCATGATGGGCGCCACGATGGGAATGGTGGTGATCATCATGGACAGCGTTTCCATGAAGCAGCCGAGCACCAGATAGAAAACCACCACGATGAACAGCATCCAGCCGGGCGACAGGCCCAGTTCCGTGATGGATCGCGTCAAGGCGTCGGTCAGCCCGGTGGCGGACATGACGAAATTCAGGAAGCTGGCCGCAATCACGATCAGCATGATCATGGCCGTGGACCGCATGGTGCCTTCCATGACCTCGCGCAGCATGGACCAGCTCAGGCGGCGGAACCAGCCGGCCAGGATCAGCGCCCCCAGCACGCCCAGCGCGGCCGCCTCGGTGGGCGTCGCCAGGCCGGCATAGATGGACCCCACCACCAGCAGGAAAATCCCCATGGGCGGCGCCAGGTGCACCAGGCTCGCCAGCCGCTGGCCCCAGGTGGCGTGGATCTTCTTGCCGCCCCATGCGGGCTTGGCAACGCAGGCGATCGCCACCGTCGCCATGAACAGGCCCGCCATCACCAGCCCCGGGATGATGCCGGCCAGGTACAGCTTGGGCACGGACGAATTCGTCAGCACGCCATAGATGACCAGGTTGATGGACGGCGGGATCAGGATGCCGAGCGTGCCTCCGGCCGCCAGGCTGCCCAGGAACAGCGACTCGTTATAGCCATACTTGCGGATCTGCGGGATGGCGACGGTGCCCACGGTCGCGGCGGTGGCGACGCTGGAGCCGGACGTGGCCGAAAACAGCGTGGACGCGCCGATGTTGGCATGCATCAGCCCGCCCGGCAGCCACGACAGCCACAGGCTCATCGCGCCGTACATGCGCTCGGCGAAGCCGGCGCGCAGCAGCACCTCTCCCAGCATGATGAAGAGCGGGATCGCCACCAGCAGGAATTCGTTATTGGTGCTCCAGGACACCTCTCCGATCGCGCGCGATAGCGGCAGCATGGAGAACAGCGGATCCAGTATCAGGCCCAGCACGCCGAGGGCCGCGCCCACCGGAATCGACAGGCCGATCAGCACCAGCAGCAGGATCAATGCGGTGGCTATCATGCGGATTCTCCCTTCACCATGCGCTCGCCGGCGGCGGCTTCTTCATCGGCCTCTTCCTGCGCCGAGCGCACGCCGCAGATGTTCTTCACCAGTTCGAGGTCGCCCGTGACCAGCGCCGCCGACGCGCGCACCAGCATCAGGGCCACGGTGATGCACATCCACGCCAGGCCCAGCAGCCACAGGCCCTGCGGGATCCACAAGGGCGTCGCCAGGGGCGTGTTGGCGGCGGACTTCTGCGCCCAGGAAGTCTGCACGACCTCGGAGGCGTAATAGGTCAGGAACACCATGAAAATGGCCATGGCGACCAGCGAAATCCAGTCGAGCACGGCGGCCACGCGCGGCGGCATGTGCTGGTACAGCACGTCCACGCGCACGTTGGCCCGCTGCAGCGTGGCGAAGGCCAGCGCCCAGGAGGTGCTGATGGCGAAGGCATAGCTGGACAATTCGTCGGCGCCTCCCGTATTGAAGCCCAGGAATTTGCGGGCCAGCACGTCGAACGAGATCAACAGGACGCTGGCCACCGTCAAGGCGCCGCCGGCCCATACGGCCGCCCGGGAGAAACTCTCGGCGCGCCGCAATAAGCCGCCGAGCAGGCGGAAGTGTTCGGATTGAGTCATAAATAAAACCTCTGCGGGGCCAGGCACGCATCGCCTCCCCATCTATGTAACAAGCAGCCCCTAGCGGGATGCCGCGGATCCGGCTCCGCCGGTCCGCAGGCATGCCCCCCTGGGGGGGAAGCGCAAAGCGCTTCGGGGGGGGACCCTACTTCTTGGCAGTCACACCCAGCGTCTTGCCGATCGTGGCGTTGAAATCCTGCACGCACTGGGCGGAGCAGCGCGCGGCCCACTTGGGCAACACGGCTTCCTGGGTGACCTTCTTGAGCAGCTCGCGGTCGGCGTCCGAGGGCTGAACCAGGATCATCTTGCCCTTGACCGGATGCGGGCACGCGGCGGCGCCCGTGTTGCAGTCGTAGCCTTCCTGGGTCTGGCGCGCCGCGGCGTCCCAGATGTTGTCGACCAGCATCTTCACATTGGTCTGCAGGAAGGCCCGCACGTTGGGATCCAGCTTGTCCCAGGCCTTCTGGTTCACGGCATGGATCTGCTGGTTCCAGTTGATCGGCAGCGCGACCAGGTGCGTGGACACCTCGTACCATTTGGCCGAGTAGCCCGACAACGAGCCCGTGATGGCGCAATCGACCACCTTGTTCTGCAGCGCCGGCACGACTTCGCCGAACGCCATGGTGACGCTGGACCCGCCCAGCGCCTCGACGAACTCGGCGGTAGTGCGGCTGCTGGTGCGCACCTTCTTGCCCTTGATGTCGGCCAGGCCCTTGATCTCGGCGTTGCAGAACAGCACCTGGGCCGGATAGGTGGAAATGCCCAGCAGCTTGACGTTGCTGCCCTCGCCGTACAGCTTGGCGTAGACCGGCTCGAAGGCATCGGTCACGGCGCGCGCGGTCTGGGCGTCCGGCGCCAGGCCGGCCAGGTCGATGGCTTCGTTGATGGGGTTGTCGCTGGCGAAGTACGCCAGGGTGGCGGTGCCGAACTCGATCACGCCCTGCGACATCAGGCGCAGCAGTTCGGGGCCCTTCAGGCCCATTTCATTGAAGCCCTTGACGGTGGCCGTGACCTGGCCCTTGGAGAGTTCGGGGATCGTCTTGGTCCAGAACGGCTTTTCGTAGTCGTTGTAGGCAGTCAGGTTGCTCAAGCCTCCCACGATCTTCAAATCGGTCTTGGGCAGATCCTGCGCCTGGACGGCGCCGGCCAGCAGGCTGGCGGCGACGGCGGCGAAAACTAGCGGCTTTTTCATGGACAAAACTCCTAAGCTGGCGGGATGGTATGCCGCGCGCGGGATCCCGTTATCCTCGTCGCGCGCGGATGGCTATGGGGAAGTCAGGAGCCCCGGCGATCGGTGTAGACGCGCCGCCATTGCATCGTCCGGGCCGTGGGGCGTCCAATCGTATGTTGCGATACGGGGGTATAAATATTTCTTGGGTCTCGCCGGCGCGCGGCGCGGCGTTTTTCGCAAACGACGCGGCAGCGCGGCTTTGCGGGCAGCGGCGGCAGCCGGCCGCCTGGCCCCCGGACAGCCATCGTGGCGAAACGGCGCGCCGCCTGCTGGGGAAAACACCTAGGGCCGGAGCCCGGTCGGCCGGCCTCTCGCGGCCGCTAGACAGGCGTGCCGTCGCCGGCCTGGTCGGCCACCTTCTGCGCCATCTGCGCGATAAGGCGCACGGCGTGGCTGTCGGGCCCCTGCACCCAGGTCGCCGTGAAACTCAGTTCCGGCAAGGGGTCCGCCTCCACCCTCAGGATGCGCAGTTCGCCCCGCGCCAGTTCCTTGCCCAGGAACACCGGCGCGATGACGCTGGTGCCTATCCCGTCCTGGGTCATGCGCACCACCATGGACATCGACGCGCTGCCGTACATGCGCGGCGCGCTCACGCCGGCCCGCGTCAGCATGTCGCGCACGACGCGGTACGGCGCGCTGTTGGACGGATACGTGATGATGGGCAGCTTGCCGATGCGCTCCAGCGTCAAGGGCTCGGGCCCCAGGTCCAGCACGGGACTGGCCACCCAGGCCAGCGGGTACGTGCACAGGGGCAGGTTCTCGACCCGGGCCTCCAGCACCGGCCCCATCAGGAAGGCCAGGTCGATCTGGCGCGACATCAGGTGCGAACGCAGCACGTGCGTCGTGTCCACCTCGATCTCCAGCACTAGCGCCGGATAGGTCGTGTGGATCAGTTCGATCAGCGTGGGCAGCCAGGTCTGCACGATGGTCTCGGCCACGCCGATGCGCACGGTGCCGGTCATGACGTTCTGCTCTCGCGCGGCCTCGAACATGTCTCGCCGCACCTGCAGCATGCGTTCGGCGTGCGACAGCAGTTCATGCCCCTTGCCGGTCAGCTTGACGCCGCGCGCGTCGCGCTCGAACAGGCGCACGCCCAGGTCGGCCTCCAGCGAGGCGATGCGCTGCGATACCGCGGGCTGCGTGGTGTTGAGCTTTTCCGACGCGGCACGAAAGCTGCCCAGCGTGGCCACCCAGAAAAAAGTTTCTATATTGCGTAGTTCGATCATGAGCCTGTTCCCCCGGCGCGATGAGCGTATCATGTCAGCCGCCCGCCAGTACCCTCGAACAATGCCCCCGAACAAGGAGTTTTCCGATGACCCCGGCCGATAACGGTCGTCCGCGCCCCGGCGCGCCCGCCGCAAGAGGCCCGATGCTCGGGATACTGTTGCTGGTGCTGTCGATGTGGACCCTGTCCTGCCTGGACGCCAGCGGCAAGTGGGTGATGAACGAGGGCGTGCCGCTGCTGGTGCTGTCGTGGTTCCGCTATGCGGTGCACCTGGTGCTGGTGCTGGCCTTGGTGCTGCCCGCGCGCGGGCTGCGGATATTGCGCAGCAACAAACCGCGCGAGCAGATCATCCGCGGAGGCTCGATGTTCCTGGCCACGCTGATGTTCTTCACCACGCTGAGCTACATCCCGCAGGCCGAAGCCACCGCCATCAACTTCCTCGCGCCGCTGCTGGTGCTGTCCGCCGCGCCCTGGGTGCTCAAGGAACCCGCGCGCCTGTCGCGCTTCATCGCGGCCGGCGTCGCCTTCATCGGCGTGGTCATCGTGATCCGGCCGGGCGGCGGCCTGCATCCGGTGGGCACGATCTTCGGCCTGATCACCGCCTGCTGTTTCGCCGTGCAGTTCATCGCCACGCGGCGCGTGGCGGGCGACGACCCCTTCACTTCGCTGATCTGGAGCGGCGCCGTGGGCACGGTCTTCCTGACCATCGCCCTGCCCTTCATCCTGCCGCCCGCCCTGCCCGTGCTGCAGGCGCTGTCGCCGCTGGACTGGGTGCTGCTGATTTCCACCGGCATCACTGGCGGCCTGGGGCATCTGTTCCAGATCGCGGCCTATCGCCGCGCGCCCGCCTCGACGCTGGCGCCCTTCGTCTACCTGCAGATCATCAGCGCCACCTCGGTCGGCTGGCTGGTCTGGGGCCACTTCCCGGATGCGCTGACCTGGCTGGGCATCGCCATCATCTGCGCCAGCGGCATCTGCATCGGCGTGGTGGAATGGCGCCGCAGCCGTGCCCCCGCAGCGCCTTTGGCGGACGCCCGCGCCCGCTGAGCGGGCGCGGCGCCTCCCGTACAATGCGGGTCGCCCTCGCGCATTGCGGCGAGGGCTTCCTCCCCCGGCTCCCCGAATCGAGGCCCTCATGATCATCAAGCCCCGCGTGCGCGGCTTCATCTGCGTCACCACCCACCCCGCCGGCTGCGCCGCCAACGTCAGGCAGCAGATCGACTACGTCAGGGCGCAAGGGCCGATAGCCGGCGGGCCCAGGCGCGTGCTGGTGCTGGGCGCGTCCACCGGCTATGGGCTGGCGGCCCGCATCAGCGCGGCCTTCGCCTGCGGCGCGCAGACCCTGGGCGTATTCTTCGAGCGCCCGCCCGAAGGCGGCAAGCCGGGCACGGCCGGCTGGTACAACACCGCCGCCTTCCACGAACAGGCGCAGGCCGAGGGACTGCACGCGCAAAGCATCAACGGCGACGCCTTCTCCGACGAGATCAAGCGGAAGACCATCGAGGCCATCAAGCGCGACTTCGGCCGGGTCGACCAGGTGGTCTATAGCCTGGCCGCGCCGCGCCGCACGCATCCGAAGACCGGGGAGGTCTTCAACTCCACGCTCAAGCCCATCGGCGCCGCGGTCAGCCTGCGCGGCCTGGACACCGACCGCGAAGTGGTGAGGGAATCCGTGCTGGAGCCCGCCACGCAGGCCGAGATCGACGCCACCGTCGCGGTCATGGGCGGCGAGGACTGGCAGATGTGGATCGACGCGCTGCTCGAGGCCGGCGTGCTGGCCGAAGGCGCCACGACCACGGCGTTCACCTACCTGGGCGAGCGGATCACCCACGATATCTACTGGAACGGTTCGATCGGCGCGGCCAAGAAGGACCTGGACCACAAGGTGCTGGACATCCGCGCCAAGCTGGCCGCGCGCGGCGGCGACGCCCGCGTGTCGGTGCTGAAGGCGGTGGTGACTCAGGCCAGTTCGGCCATCCCGATGATGCCGCTGTACCTGTCGCTGCTCTTCAAGATCATGAAAGAGCAAGGCACGCACGAAGGCTGCATCGAACAGGTCTACGGCCTGTACCGCGACAGTCTCTGCGGACCGTCGCCCATCCTGGACGAGGAAGGCCGCCTGCGCGCGGACTACAAGGAACTGGACCCGGCGGTGCAAGCCCGCGTGCAGGCGTTGTGGGGCCAGGTGTCGAGCGACAACGTCTACCAGATGACCGACTTCGCCGGCTACAAGCAGGAGTTCCTGCGCCTTTTCGGTTTCGAGGTGGACGGCGTGGACTACCAGGCCGACGTCGACCCGGCGGTGGAAATCCGCGGACTGATCTAGGGCCGGCTCACGCGAACAGTTCCAGCAGCCGGTCCAGGCCGCCCTCGTCGATCGCCACATCGACCTCCTGGCGCACGGCGGGCTTGGCGCGGTAGCCCACCGACAGGCCGGCGGCGCGCATCATGGGCAGATCGTTGGCGCCGTCGCCCACGGCGATGGCACGCTCCGGTCCCACGCCCAGCGCCGCGCACGCCTCCAGCAGCTTGCGGCGCTTTTCCTCGCCGTCGCAGATATCGCCCCAGTCCTGGGGCAACAACCGGCCCGTCAGGACGCCGTCGCGCACTTCCAGCACGTTGGCGCGCACGTCGTCCAGCCCCAGGCGCACCCGCAGCCGATCGGTGAAGCAGGTGAAGCCGCCCGTCACCAGCAGGCAGGCCAGCCCGGCCTTCTTGCAGGCCGCGATCAGCGTCTCGGCGCCGGGATTGATGCGCAGCCGCTGTTCGTAGACCTCGTCCAGCGCGGCCTCGGGCATGCCGCCCAGCAGCGCCACGCGCTCGCGCAGGCTCTGCTTGTAGTCCGCGATCTCGCCGCGCATGGCGGCCTCGGTCAGCGCCGCCACTTCCGCCTTTTTGCCCATCAGGTCGGCCATCTCGTCCAGCGTCTCGATCGAGATCAGGGTGGAGTCCATGTCGAAGGCGATGAGTTTGTAGTCCGACAGCGCGAACGGCGGCTCGATGCCGCGCCAATGCAGGCCGGGGATGGTGGTGGGCAGCGCCATGGGTCAGTCCTCGTCTATCCGGGTTGGGAGGGGCCGCGCCCTTGCGCGCACAGCCACTCGATGAACAATTGCGCCGAGGCCGCGGCCGGGCCTTCCGGCCGGTACAGCGCATGGATGCCGGCATTGGGCAGTTGCGGCTCCGCGAACAGCGGGCGCAGCCGGTCGGCGCGGATGTCGTCGTCCAGCAGGCACCATGGGGCCAGCGCGATGCCCAGGTCGTTCATGGCGGCCTGCATGCACAGGAATTGATGGTCGAAGACCGGGCCGGGCAACTGCGCGGGCACATCCACCTTGGCCAGCGCGAACCAGCGCGGCCAGTGGTCCATGCCGCCCGATATCTTCAGCAGCGGATGGCCCAGGCAGTCCGCCGGCGCGGCCAGGCGGTTGCGCTCGATGAAGCGCGGCGACGCCACCGGCACGTGGAAGTCGTCCAGGCAGTGCACGCAGGCCAGTTCCGAATGCGCCATGTAGCCGTGCCGGATCAGCACGTCGCTGCCGGCGTCGCCGCCCCGGTCCAGGAACGGGCGGCCCTGGGTAGTCAGTTGCACGTCGATGCCCGGATGCTGCGCCTGGAAGGTCGACAGGCGCGGGATCAGCCATTTCATGGTCAGGGACGGCGTCGCGCAGACGCGCAGCACGCCGCCGTAGGCCGGCGACTTGAGCTTGGCGGTGGCCGCCGCGATGCGCTCCAGGCTGGCCTGGACCTCGGGAAAATACGCCTGGGCGCAAGGCAGCAGCGCGACGCCGCGCGCCTCGCGCGCGAACAAGGGCTGCCCCACATACTCTTCGAGGATGCGGATCTGCTGGCTGACGGCGCTGTGCGTGATGCTCAGTTCGTCGGCGGCCGCGGTGAAACTGCGCAGGCGCGCCGCGGCCTCGAACACCCGCAAGGCCTTCAGCGGCGGCAGGCTGGGCGCCGCCATCTCAGGCCAGGCCCGCCTGGCGCCGCGCTGTGCTGCTCTTTCCCACGTTTACCCTTGTCGTCTATTTATTGTCGGCGCGCACGCCCTATCCAGCCGCATTCTAGGGGATCGGGCGCCCGCCGACCTCTTAGAAAATCTAACGCCACGCCTTAAAAAACACTGCTGGTCGCCGTCCGGGCCCCTTCCTATGATGCCGACAATCCCAGGCAGGAACCCAACATGGCATCGATCACGGTAGACGGCATCGCCAAGACCTTCGGCGGGCAGCAAGTGCTGCGCAATCTGTCCTTGCACATTCCCGACGGCGCGTTCTATACGCTGCTGGGCCCCAGCGGCTGCGGCAAGACCACCTTGCTGCGCTGCATTGCGGGCTTCTACGCGCCCGACGGCGGGCGCCTGCTGTTCGACCAGGACGACGTGACCCACGTGTCCGCCCACCGCCGCGACATCGGCATGGTGTTCCAGGACTACGCCCTGTTTCCCGACAAGACCGCCTTCGACAACGTGGCCTACGGCCTGCGCGCCCGCGGCGTGGCGCGCGCCGAGACCGCGCGGCGCGTCAACGAGGCGCTGGACAAAGTGGGTTTGCTGGCGCTTGCGGAACGCTATCCCGCGCAGATGAGCGGCGGCCAGCGCCAGCGCGTGGCCCTGGCGCGCGCGCTGGTGATCCGGCCGCGCGTGCTGCTCATGGACGAGCCCCTGTCCAACCTCGACGCCAAGATGCGCCTGCAGATGCGCGACGTGATCCTGGACCTGGTGCGCGAAGCCGGCATCACCACGGTATTCGTGACGCACGACCAGGAAGAGGCGCTGGCGATGTCGGACCGGATCGCGATCATGGACCATGGCAACGTCGCCCAATTGGGCACGCCTGAGGAACTCTACGGCACGCCGGTGAATGCCTACGTGGCGGATTTCATCGGTTCGGCCAATGTGATTCCCGTGCCGGCCAGGAATGGCCAGGCCGGCGCCCCGGCCGGCCACGTCCGCTACGAACTGTGCGGCCTGGGGTTCGACGGCGTGCAGGGCAGCGAGCGACTGGAGCAGAACGGCATCCTGATCGCCCGTCCGGAAGAGCTGGCCCTGATGGCGCCCACGCCCTACGTGCCCAACACCTTGCCCGGCAAGGTGCTGCGGCGGCAGTACCTGGGGTTCAAGACGGCCTACCGGATCGCGCTTTCGAACGGATCCGAGATCCGCGTCGAGCTGCATGCCGGCAATATGGTGGCGCAGTTCCAGCCCGGCGAGGCCGTGCAGGTGCTGATCCCCGCCGACAGCCGCGTCGTCAACGCCTGAGGACGCGCGCGCCATGAGAATCCAATGGTGGCCCTGGGGCGTCCTGACCGCGATCAGCCTGGCCCTGCTGCTGTTCTTCGTGCTGTATCCGCTGGGCGTGCTCTTCGGCAATAGCGTCACGGGCCAGGACGGCGGCTTCTCGCTCGAGGGATTCCGCGCCCTGCTGGCCGACTCGCAATACGTGGAGGCGTTCGGCAACACGCTGATCCTGGGCTTGGCGGTCACGACCTGCACGGTGCTGGTGGGCGTGCCGTTCGCCTACATGGTGGCGCGCTACGACTTCCCGCTGAAGAACCTGGTGGCGATCCTGCCCGTGCTGACCATCGTGATCCCCGAGATCATCGTGGGCCAGTCCTGGCTGCTGATCCTGGGCAATAACGGCATCCTGACGAACCTGCTGGGAGATGCCGGCATTTCGCTGCCGTCGTTCTACGGCTGGACGGGCATGCTGTTGTCCATGACGCTCGTCTACTACACCTACATCTACCTGGGCGTGCTGGCGGCCTTGCGCGGCTTCGACGGGCAACTGGAGGAAGCGGGCCTGAGCCTGGGCACGCCGCCGCTGCTGACCAAGCTGCGCGTGCTGGTGCCGGTGCTGCTGCCGGCCGTGCTCGTGAATGCCCTGGTCGTGTTCACGCTGGTGGTGGGCAACTTCGCGCTGGCGATGCTGCTGGGCAGCCGCGTACCGCTGCTGTCGGTCATGACGTACAACACCTTCGTCAGCGAAATGGGCGGCAGCCCCACTCTGCAGAGCGCGATGTCGGTGGTGTCCATCGCCATCGTCGCCATCGTGCTGTTCTTCCAGAAGCGCGTGGTCGAACGCAAGGTCTACGCCATGACGCAGGGCCGCGCCCCGGCCGCAGTGCGGGTGCGGTCCTGGACCGCGCTGCTCTATACCGGCGGCGTGGGCCTGGTGATCTTCATTTCGCTGCTGCCGCTCATCGTCGTCTTCATCGCGGCCTTCACCAAGACCAGCGGGCCCGTCATGCAATGGGGGCAATGGTCCCTGGCCAGCATGCAGCGCGCGCTGCACGGCGCGCCCGAACCCATCCTGAACTCGCTGAAATTCGCCTCGCTGGCCACGGCGCTGGGCGTGGCCTTCGCCGTGCTGGTCAGCTACCTGACGATCAAGAAGCGCAATGCGTCCACGCAGGTGCTGGACTACATCGTGGTGCTGCCGCTGACCATTTCCGGCACGGTGCTGGGCATCGCCCTGGTGCAGACCTTCAACACCGGCTGGCTGGTACTGGCCGGCACTTCCGGCATTATGGTGCTGTGCTATACGGTGCGGCGCCTGCCCTTCGCCGTGCGCAACGCCTCATCGGTGCTGTTCAACATTCCCGAGTCGATCGAGGAAGCCTCGATCAGCCTGGGCGTATCCCCGCTCATGACCTTCTTCAAGGTGGTCCTGCCCGCCATGAAGGCGTCGATCATCTCGGCCGCCATCCTGATGTGGCTGACGACGATCTCCGAGCTGTCGGCCTCCATCGTCGCCTACAGCGGCGGCCTGGAGACGATGCCCATCGCCATCTTCCGCCAGGTGGACGGCGGCAGGCTGGGCATGGCGTCGGCCTACGGCGCGGCGCTGGTCACGGTGATCGTGCTGCCCATCATCGTGTCGGTCAAGGCGTTCCGCATCAAGCTGTTCTCCGGCAAATAACCCACTCGCACAGAGGCTACCCATGCAACTCAAGCACATCCTCCAGTACAGCGTCCTGGCCGCGGCCCTGGCAACGGGCGCGGCCCAGGCCCAGAACGTCGTGCTCTATTCGTCCAACAATACCGAGACGATCGAAACCGCGCTGGAAGCGGTGAAGCTGCACGCGCCCAAGCTCAACGTGCAGCCGGTCACCGGCGGCACGGGCACTATGATGAAGCGCATCGAGGCCGAATCGCAGAACCCGCGCGGCGACCTGTTCTGGAGCGGCGGCTTCGGCACGCTGGGCGCGTACCGCCAGCACCTGCAGCCCTATCGCCCCGCCGACCTGGACAAGATCCCGGCCGAGTTCCGCGGCCCGGACGACTTGTGGGTGGGCACCAACGTGCACGTCATGGTGATGATGGTCAACGAGCGCCAGCTCAAGGGCCTGCCCGCGCCGGCCACCTGGTCGGACCTGATGCAGCCGCAGTGGAAGAACAAGTTCGCCATCACCGATCCGTCCAAGAGCGGCACGGCCTACATGCTGGTGTACGGGCTGTACAAACAGTTCGGGCAAGAAGGGCTGGACAAGATCGCGGCCAACGCGGTCGTGACCGCCTCGTCCGGCACCACCTACAAGGGCGTGGCTGCCGGCGAATACGCCGTGGGCATGACGCTGGAATACGCCGCGCAGGAGTACGTGGCCGGCGGCCAGAAGGAAATCAAGCTGGTGTATCCGACGGAAGGCAGCTACCTGGCGCCCGAAGGCATGTTCATCATCAAGGGCGCCAAGAACATGGACGCGGCCAAGGCGCTATACGACGGGCTGCTGAGCAAGGAATCGCAGGAAGCCCAGCTCGTGAAGAATTTCCGCCGCCCGACGCGCACCGACGTGGCGGTGGCCAGCCTGACCACCCTGCCCGACCTGAAGACCATCAAGATCTTCCCGGTCAGCCAGGAAGCCGCGGCGAACGAGTATGAAGCGGTGGTGGCGGCCTGGAACCAGGCCGTCGCGAAATCGAAATAGGCCCCCCACGCCGCGCTCGCTGCGCGAGCTAGCTGCCCCCCCGAGGGGGGCTGGCCCTGCCTTGGGGCGGCCCCGCGGCGGGCCGGCTATTTTGGCCCCCCACGCCGCGCTCGCTGCGCGAGCTAGCAGCCCCCCCCGAGGGGGGCTGGCCCTGCCTTGGGGCGGCCCCGCGGCGGGCCGGCTATTTTTGCGTAGGCCGTTGTAGTATGAACCTACGCGCCGTCGACCATCCTGCCCGCGGCCAGCACCAATTGGCGCCCGCAGCGGGCGGCCAATTGGGGATCGTGGGTTACCAGCACCAGCGTGGTGCCATGTTCGCGGTGCAGGTCGAACATCAGGTCGATGACCGTCACGCCCGTGGCGGCGTCCAGGCTGCCGGTGGGCTCGTCGGCGAACAGCAAGTCGGGCTGGACCACGAAAGCGCGGGCCAGCGACACGCGCTGCTGCTCCCCGCCCGACAGGGTGCGCGGATAGTGATGCAGGCGCGCGCCCAACCCCACCCGCTCCAGCATGGCCTGCGCCGCATCGCGGGCCGACTGCCCGGCCAGTTCCAGCGGCAGCATCACGTTTTCCAGCGCAGTCAGGTTGGGCAGCAACTGGAAGGACTGGAACACGAAGCCCACGTGGTTGGCGCGCAGGCGCGCGCGGCCGTCCTCGTCCAGGGCGAACAGGTCCTGCCCCGCCAGCCGCACGCTGCCCGTGCTGGGAACATCCAGCCCCGCCAGCAGTCCCAGCAAGGTGGACTTGCCCGAACCGGAGCTGCCGGTGATGGCCACCGCGCTGCCGGCCTGGACCGTAAAATCTATACCTTCCAGGATAGACAGCGTCCCGCCGGCGTCGGCCACCCGCTTGCCCAGCCCTTTCACCTCGATCGAATTCTTGCTATCCATGCGCTTATTTTCCCGTCTGCTTCTTGTGTCCGCCGTGGCGATCGCCGCCGTGGTTCCCGCCCACGCTCAGACCGCCGCGCCGGCCCAGGGTTCCGCCCCGCGCACCGTGCTGGTCCTGGGAGACAGCCTGTCCGCCGAATACGGCATCAAGCGCGGCACCGGCTGGGTGCCCCTGCTGTCCGCCCGCGTGTCCGAACAATACCCCAACTACCGGGTCGTCAACGCCAGCATCAGCGGCGACACGACCAGCGGCGGCGTCGCGCGCCTGCCCGCGCTGCTGCGCCAGCACGCGCCGGCCGTGGTGGTGCTGGAGCTGGGCTCGAACGACGCGCTGCGCGGCCTGTCTCTTGCCATGACCGAACAGAACCTGCGCACCATGGCGCAGGCGGCCCGCAAGGCCGACGCCCGGGTCCTGATCGTCGGCATGCAGATCCCGCCCAATTACGGCCGGGACTATACCCAGCGCTTCGCGCAGGTGTTCCCCACGGTGGCCAAAGACGAAAACGCCCGGCTCGTGCCCTTCCTGATGGAGGGGATCGCAACGAACCGGGCAATGTTCCAGGCCGACGGCATCCATCCCAACGAGGATGCGCAGCCTAAATTGCTGGACAACGTGTGGCCGACGCTGCGGCCGTTGCTGGATTGAGGGGGGCTGGATGGCGCCGTTGGGGTTTGGGGGTGTCAGACACCCTATGTATGGCGTCTCGAGGGGAAGGGTGCCTCACCAGGGTGTCAGACACCTGCCGGGGCTCGGCACGGCTCGCTTGTGTCTGACACCCTTGTATCTTGGTCGGCGTGGTGATTAGCTATCACCACAGCGGATTCGCACCCGGGTGTCTGACACCTTCCCGAGCCAGGATCAGCCCGCGGCCGGCTGATCGCCGCGGATGACTTCGGCGGCGGCGGGCAGCACCTGCACCTTGTACTCTTCGCGCAGCATGCGGATCATCGCTTCGTTTTCGGCCTGGCCCCAGGCGCCCGACAACTGCTGCGCCAGGCGATCCCTGTCGGCCGTGTCGACCTTGCCGGCCTCGACCTTCTCCAGGCGCACCAGCGTGTAGTCGGCGCCCGATTGCACGCCGGTGTAGGCCGGCAGCGTGCCGGCGGGCAGGCGCATCACGGCGTCCAGCACCGGGTGCGGCAGATCCTTGGGATCCTGGCGCGACACGGTCACCGGCGCGGCGAAGCCTTCCGGCTCGGCGGCCGGGTTCGCCTTGTCCGCGGCCAGGGCGGCCTCGCCGGCCTTCTTGGCGGCTTCGGCCGAACGCTCGTCCAGCAGCTTGGCGCGGATCGATTCGGTGACCTTGTCCAGCGCCGGCACGTGCGCCGGCTCGACCGCGGCGACGCGCACCGCCAGCATGGTGTCGGGCGACAGCTCGATCACGCCGGAATTGGACTTTTCGCGCAGCACGTCGGGCGAGAACAGCACCTGGCGCACGCGGGGGTTGTCCAGCAGCGCGGCGTCGGGGCTATCGGCGGCCGAGCCCGGACCGGCCTGGTCGGCGGGCAGCAGGCCTTCGCGGGTCACGCCGGAGGCGGTGCGCAGCTTCAGGCCGACGGTGTCGGCGGCGGGCTGCAGGCTGTCGCGCTTGTCGTAGACCTGCTTGTTCAGTTGGCTGGCCATCTCCGAGAAGCGCACGGCGGCGATCTGCTTGCGGACTTCGCCGGTGATCTGGTCCTTGACTTCGGCCAACGGCTTGATGGCGGCGGGCTGGATCTCGGTGACCTTGACGATATGCAGGCCGGAGGGGCTTTCGATCACGCCGGAAACCTGGTCCTTGGCCTGGCTGAAAATGGCTTTTTCCAGCGGACCGGACAGCATGCCGGGGGCCAGCCAGCCCAGGTCGCCGCCATTGGCGGCGGAACCGGCGTCCTGCGAATTCTTGCGCGCCAGTTCGGCGAATTGCGCCGGATCGGCGGCGGCCTGACGGGCCAGGTCCTCGGCCTTGGCGTGGGCGGCCTTGCGGGCTTCTTCCGAGGCGCCGGGGGCCAGCTCGATCATGATGTGGCTGGCGCGGCGGCGCTCGGGCTGGCCGAAGCGGTTCTTGTTCTGCTCGTAGTAGGCGGCGAGGTCCTCGTCCTTGACCTGCACGCCCTGCGTGGCGGCGGCTTCATCCAGCACCAGGTACTGCACCTGGACCTGTTCGGGAACCTGCAACTGCTGCTTGTTGGCGTCGTACCAGGCCTGGATGTCGGCCGGGCCGACGCTGACCTGCGAACGGTAGTCCGCGGCGGCGAAGCGGCGCAGTTGCACCGTGCGCATCTGGGTCAGCGCGGTTTCCAGCGAGGCCACGACTTCGGCGGGCGCGCGGGCCGACTGGCCGATGGGCTCCAGCACCCGGGCCACGGCCAGGTCGCGGCGCAGGCCGGCTTCGAACGACGTGGGCGACATGCCTTGCGCGGCCAGCACCTGGCGATAGCGCTCGGGCGAGAAGCGGCCGTTGTCCTGGACGTCGGGAATCGCGGCGATGGTGTTGCGCAGCGTTTCATCCGACACCGAGAAACGGTTGTCGATGGCGACGTTGGCCAGCAGGCGCTGGTTGATGAGCTGGTTCAGCAGGCCTTCGCGCAGGGCCGGCGTGTCGATCACGGCGGGATCGAACTGCGCGCCCAGGCGCTGGCGGAACTGCTCGAGCTGGTTGCGGTGCGCCTGGTCAAATTCGGCGCGCGAAACCGGCTGCCCGGCCACCGTGGCCAGCTCGGGCTCGGCCCGCATGAAGCTGTCATAGCCCTGGATCCCGACCAGGAAGAAGGACGGAACGATCAGAAGCAGCAGGATGAGCTGCATCCAGCGCCGATGGCTGCGAATAAATTCGAACATGGAATCCCTGTTGCCGCGCCCCGGGGGTATCCACCCGGGGCCGCACGAAAACGCATAAAAAAAGGCGAACCCGATTCGCCCTATTCCCATACCGGTCATTACCGGGTCAGCGGGCGGATTTTAGCATTTCTCATTCGTCCGGGAGCCCGGGACCCGCTTGCGACCCCAAGGCCCCGGAACCGGCCCCGCGCAGGGCTGCGGCCGGCAGCCGGATCGGGCTCGCGGCGCATGGAAACCAGACGCCGTCAACCCGGGGAATCACCATTCCGGCGACCTTGCGCGCCCCGTATCGTGGCCGATCAGGGTTTGCCCGAAGCCGAGCCGCCCTGGCCCGGCCCTTTCCACGCACGCATAGAGGTCACCGCCGATGCCCTTCCCGTCCCCCCGCCTGCACATTCTGCGCACCTGTGTCGCCCTGGCTTTCCTGGCCGGCGCCCATGCCGCGCCGGCCGCGCCCGTCGCCGCCGTCCACGAGGCCGCCCAGGCGCAGCAGCAGGGCATGCTGGACACCATGCGCGACCTGGTCGGCATCGAGTCCGGCAGCAAGGACGTAGAAGGCGTGGAGCGGATCGCCGAACTGATCCGCGACCGCCTGAAGGCGCTGGGCGGCACGGTGGAGATCATTGCGCCCACCGACGTGTTCCGGCTGGACGACACGCCCGAGAAGGTCGGCCCCATGGTCCATGCCGAATTCAAGGGCAAGGGCGACAAGAAGATCATGCTGATCGCCCATATGGACACCGTCTACCGCAACGGCATGCTGAAGGAACAGCCCTTCCGCATAGACGGCGACAAGGCCTACGGCCTGGGCATCGCCGACGACAAGCACGGGGTGGCCGCCATTCTCCACACCATCGCCCTGCTGCAGAAGCTGGATTTCACCGACTACGGCACGCTCACCGTGCTGATCAACGGCGACGAGGAAATCAGCTCGCCGGGCGCGCGCAGCACCATCACCCGCCTGGGCGCGGACCAGGACGCCGTCTTCTCGTTCGAAGGCGGCGGCGCCGAACCGCGCCTGACGCTGGCCACCAGCGGCATCGGCGCGGCCTACCTGACGGTACAGGGCAAGACTTCCCACGCCGGCGCCCGCCCCGAGGGCGGCGTCAACGCGCTCTATGAACTTGCGCACCAGCTCCTGCAACTGGACAAGCTGTCCAAGCCGGAGGACGGGCTGAAGCTGAACTGGACCGTGGCCCAGGCCGGCACCAACCGCAACGTCATCCCGGGCCTGGCCACCGCCCAGGCCGACGCCCGCGCGCTGCGCGTCTCGGATTTCGACGCGCTCTCGCGCAGCCTGGAAGAAGGCATCAAGAAAAAGCTGCTGCCCGAATCCAAGGTCAGCATGAAGTTCGAGGTCCGCCGCCCGCCGCTGGAGGCCACGCCCGCCTCGCGCGCCCTGGCCCAGCACGGCGTGCAGATCTACAAGGAACTCGACCTTCCGCTGAAAGTGGTGGACCGCGCCAGCGGCGGCGGCACCGACGCCGCCTTCGCCGCCCTCAAGGCGCGCGGCCCCGTGATCGAGGGCATGGGCCTGAGCGGCTTCGGCGCCCATTCGAACGACGCCGAATACATCCAGATCGACAGCATCGTGCCGCGCCTGTACCTGGCGGCGCGGATGATCATGGACGTATCCCAGGGCAAGGCGCCCATGAAGTAGGAGTATCCTTGCAACCCTGTCCCAAAGAACCTGAAGCAACACCCCCATGAGCGCAACACTCCCCTCCTGGCCCTACCCGCGCTACATCGCCCACCGCGGCGGTGGCCGGCTGGCCCCGGAGAACACGCTGGCCGCCATGCGCGTCGGCGCCGAACACGGTTTCACCATGTCCGAATACGACGTCAAGCTGAGCCGCGACAACGTGCTGGTGCTGATGCACGACGACGACGTGGACCGCACCTCCAACGGCACCGGCCCGGCCGCCGCCAAGACCTATTCGGAACTGGCCCAACTGGACTTCGGAAGCTGGCATTCGGCCGCCTACGCGGGCGAGCCGCTGCCCACCTTCGCCGCCGTCGCCCGCTATACGCTCGCCAACGGCATCGCCAGCAACGTCGAGATCAAGCCCTGCCCGGGCCGCGAAGCCGAGACCGGCCGCGCCGCGGCGCTGGCCGCCCGCCAATTGTGGCAAGGCGCCGCCACGCTGCCCCTGCTGTCCTCGTTCGCCGAGGAGTCGCTTGCGGCCGCGCGCGACGTTGCGCCGGAGCTGCCCCGCGCCCTGCTGGTGGAGAAAGTCCCCACCGACTGGCGCGAACGGCTGGCCAAGCATGAGTGCGTGGCGCTGAACATCAACCAGAAAGACGCCACCCGCGAGCTGATCGACGCCGTGCACGCCGCCGGCTACCGCATCGCGGCCTGGACCGTCAACGACCCGGAACGCGCGCGCCTGCTGCTCGACTGGGGCATCGACGGCATTTTCACCGACGAGCTGGCCGCCATCCGGCCCGCCGCCTGAGGCAGAACGCCCCGTGTTCAGTTACCGCCACGCCTTCCACGCCGGCAACCATGCCGACGTGCTCAAGCACGCCATCCTGATCCACACGCTGGATTACTTCAACAAAAAGGACGCGCCCTACTGGGTCGTCGACACCCACGCCGGCGCCGGGCTCTACAGCCTGGACAGCGACTGGGCGTCCAAGACCTCGGAATTCGCCGACGGCATCGGGCGCCTCTGGGAAGCCGAGGGCCTGCCGCCGATCCTGGCGGACTACGTGGCCCGCATCCGCGCCTACAACACCAACGGCCGCCTCAAGCGCTACCCCGGCTCGCCATGGCTGGCGCTGGACGCCATGCGCCCCTCGGACCGGCTGCGCCTGTTCGAAATGCACCCCACCGAGATCGATACGCTGGTCTCCAACCTGGAACACCAGGGCCGCACCGCGCTGCGGCAGACCACGATCTACGGCGACGACGGCTTCGAGGGCGTCAAGGCGCTGCTGCCCCCGCCCACCCGCCGCGGCATGGTGCTGATCGATCCGTCGTACGAAGACAAAAACGACTACCGCCGCACGCTCATCGCCGTCAAGGAATGCGTCAAGCGCTTCGCCACCGGCACGATCGCGGTCTGGTATCCGCTGGTACAGCGCCGCGAGGCCGGCGAAATGGCCCGCCATCTCGAAAACCTCAAGGTCAAGAGCTGGCTGCACGCCACGCTGACCGTCAAGAAAGCGGCCATCGACGGCTACGGCCTGCATGGCAGCGGCATGTTCCTGATCAATCCGCCCTGGACGCTGCACGACGCGCTGAAACCAGCCATGCCCTACCTGGCGCGCACGCTCGGGCAGGATGAACGGGCGGGATTCACGCTGCAATACCGCGAAAATCCCTTCCCCGTTCCCAAAAAGCACGCGGACGAATAAGTCCGGCGGACGGGCAAGTGTCTGACACCCTTACTGCAAGACGCGGCAGATTTGAGGCGATGCCGCGCGGGTGTCTGACACGGGGTTGCGGTGTCAGACACCCGCGTGGCGCCGGGGCGACATGACGCGCGTCTCATAGGGGTGTCAGACACTCGGTCGGGTGTCAGACACTCGGTCCGGCTCCCCCCTGAATCAAGCCAGTTCGCTTTCCGGCTCCTCGCGGCGCAGCGCCTCCTGCGCCCTGGCCAGCTTGGCCGCGGCGTCGCGCAGCGCGGTGCGCAGGCCCTCTTCGATCACGGGGTGATAGAACGGCATTTCCAGCATGCGCGCCACGGTCAGTTCCTGCTGCACCGCCCAGGCCAGCAAGTGGCCAATGTGCTCGGCGCTGGGGCCGACCATCTCCGCGCCCAGGAAGCGCCCGGTTTCGATGTCCGCGTAGACGTGCAGCAGGCCGCGGTTCTTCAGCATGACGCGCGAACGTCCCTGGTCGCCGAAATCCACCTCTCCCGTGACGAAGGTGCCCGGGATGAGCCGCGCGTGGCCGCTGCCGGCGAGTGCGATCTGCGGATCCGAGAACACCACGGCCAGGGGCGCGCGGCGCAGGCCCCGGCGCACTTGCGGATAGCGGGCGGCGTTCTCGCCCGCGATACGGCCTTCGTCGGCCGCCTCGTGCAGCAGCGGCGCATCGGCGTTGGCGTCGCCGGCGATGAAGATCGGCGAATCGCCGGCCTGCATGGTTTCGCGGTCGAATACCGGCACGCCTTGCGCGTTCAGCGCCAGCGAAGTGTGCTCCAGGCCCAGCCCGTCCACGTTGGGACGGCGGCCGGTGGCGACCAGCGCGTAATCGAAGCGCTCGGTGCGCTCGCTGTTGTCCAGCGCCACGTAGCGCACTTCCACCTCGTCGCCGACGCGGGTCGTCTCGAGCACGCGGGCGTCCGGGTCCAGGTAGAACTCGCGCTGGAAGATCTTGCGCGCGGCCTGGCGGACCAGGGGATCGCTGATTCCGCCGAGGCTGCCGCTGACGCCGAACACGCGCACTTCCACGCCCAGCCGGGCCAGGGCCTGGCCCAGTTCCAGGCCGATCACGCCCGGGCCGAACACCGCCACGCGGCGCGGCAGGTCGTCCCAGGCGAACACGTCGTCGTTCACCACCAGCCGGTCGCCCAGCGCGCGGAACGGCGGCGGCACCGAAGGACGAGACCCCGTGGCGATGACGACACGCGAGGCATGCACCTCGGTATGCTCGTCCACCCGCAGCACGGTATCCGACACAAAGCGCGCATACCCGCGCAGCTTGTCCTCGGCGGGAATGTTCTCCACGCCTTCCAGCACGAAGCCCACGAAGCGGTCGCGCTCGCGCTTGACGCGGTCCATGACCTCGACGCCGTCCACGCTGATGTCGCCGCTGACGTGCACGCCGAAGGCTTCCGTATGGGCCGCGGCATGCGCCGCCTCGGCGGCGGCGATCAGCAGCTTGGACGGCATGCAGCCCACGCGGGCGCAGGTCGTGCCATAAGGGCCGCCTTCGATCAGCAGCGCGCGCAGGCCCGCGGCTTTCGCCGCGCGGTAGGCGGCCAGGCCGGCGGTGCCGGCGCCGATGACGGCGATATCGGTATGCAGGGTCTTCATGTCTGGGTATCTCCGGGTATGGCGTGGAGCAGGATTTGCAAGGCGCATTCCGCCTTGTTGCGCATCCTCGGGACGAACGCCGTCCTGCGGCGCCTTGCGGGGCCGCGCGAAGATGCGGAACAAGGGAAATTCGTGGGCGCGGGGGGCCGGGCCGCCTTGCGGCCCGGCCGGCATGCAGGGGCTGGCGCCCCTGCATGCCGGACGCTTAGGCGAAGTGCGCCTTCAGGTCTTCCAGGCCGCCGATCAGCGAGCCGTTGATGAACACCTGCGGAGCGGTGCCCTTGCCGGACACGGCGCCGATCACGCGGCCGCGGACCTTGTTTTCCAGCGGGATCTCGATCGGGGCATAGCCCTTGGCATCCAGCAACGCCTTGGCTTCCACGCAGAACGGGCAGCCCGGCTTGGAGAACACGACCACCTGGTCGGGCTTCTTCGCCGACGGGGCGAAATGGGCCAGCATGGTGTCGGCGTCGGACACTTCGAACGGGTCGCCTTCCTTCTCCGGCTCGATGAACATCTTCTGGACCACGCCGTCCTTGACCAGCATCGAATAGCGCCAGCTACGCTTGCCGAAGCCGAGGTCGCTCTTGTCGACCAGCATGCCCATGCCTTCGGTGAACTGGCCGTTGCCGTCGGGCAGCAGCGTGATGTTGGCGGATTCCTGGTCCTTCGCCCACTCGTTCATGACGAAGGTGTCGTTGACCGACACGCACACGATGCTGTCCACGCCAGCGGCGAAGAACGCGGGCGCCAGTTCGTTGTAGCGCGGCAGGTGGGTCGACGAGCAGGTCGGCGTGAAAGCGCCGGGAAGCGAAAAGACCACGACGGTCTTGTTCTTGAACAGGTCGTCCGAGGTGACCTTCTTCCAGGCGTTGTCCTGGCGGACCGGGAACGTTACGTTCGGAACACGTTGGCCTTCGCGGTTTTGCAGCATTCAATCTCTCCTTGGGTAGCGGGGTCTTGTTCAACCACCATGGAAAGAATGATAAATCCTGGCTATCAATTAATCAAATTTAATAATTTTAATTGATTAATAGTTATAGACAATGAGAGAAAGAAATTCGCCAGCCGCGAACTATCATAGCGCGGCCGGCGGACAGGGAGATTACACGCGCGACGGCGCGTAGCCCGCCTCGCGGATGGCGGCCTCGATCTTGTCGGCCTGGCCGGCGCCCGTCACGGTGACGCGGTGCGACGGCAGGTCGACCGTGACGGTCGCGCCCGGCGCGGCCTGGTTCACCGCGCCGGTGATGGTCTTGACGCAATGGCCGCAGGTCATGTCGGGCACTTGGAACTCGATGCTCATGGCTATCTCCATAGGGATTCAGGGCGGGCGGACGCTGTTTCATCCACCGTGGACACAGCTTAAACCTTCCAATTATGTCAAGGTCAAGCGTAGAATGGGACATCCGATCGACCAGGGAGGCCCGCCATGAATATCGGCCAGGCAGCGAAGAGCTCCGGCATTTCCGCCAAGATGATCCGCTATTACGAAAGCATCGGCCTGCTCGGGCCCGCGATGCGCACGGACTCGGGCTATCGCGTCTACGGCGAACAGGATCTGCACACGCTGCGCTTCGTGCGCCGCGCGCGCGACCTGGGTTTCTCGGTGGAACAGATGAACGAACTGCTGGCGCTGTGGAAAGACCGCAGCCGCGCCAGCGCCGACGTCAAGCGCATCGCGCTGGAACACGTGCAGGAACTGGAGCGCAAGGCCGAGGCGCTGCGCGACATGGCGGCCACGCTCAAGCACCTTGCGCAGCACTGCCACGGCGACGACAGGCCCGACTGCCCCATTCTCGAAGGCCTGGGACGCTCGCACTGACGGGCACCGTCCCGAGGCTGCCGGCTCAACCCTCGACGGGCGCGCCGGCGGTTTCGGCCGCTGCCTCGGCGGCGGCTGCGGCCAGCTTGGCGGCACCGGCCGCCGCGGCATCGGCCGCCGCGGCATCGGCCGCCGCCTTCGCGGCGCGTTCGCGCGCGCGCTCCTTCACGGCATGCACGCCTTCCGCGTCCAGCGATTCGAACACCGCGATGGATTCCACGTGGCCCGTATGCGGGAACATGTTGATCACGCCCGCGCTCTTCAGCACGTAGCCGCCTTCATGCACCATGATGGCCGCGTCGCGCGCCAGCGTGGCCGGATTACAGGAGACGTAGACGATGCGTTGCGGACGCTCGCCCGGCTCCAGTTGCGACAGGGCCTGCGACACGGCTTGCGCGCCCTCGCGCGGCGGATCGATCAGCATGCGGTCGAAATGGCCCAGGCCGCGCAGCCAGTCCACGTCCACTTCGAACAGGTTCAGGGTGGCGAAGCGGGTGCGGTCGCCCAGGCCATGGCGCGATGCCGCGTCGTGGGCGCGGTCGGTCAGCGCCTTGCTGCCTTCCACGCCGACGGCCTCGCGGGCCTGCGTGGCCAGCGGCAGCGTGAAATTGCCCAGGCCGCAGAACAGGTCGGCCACGCGGTCGGTGGGCTGCACTTCCAGCAATTGCAGGGCCCGCGACACCATGGCGCGGTTGATGGCGTGGTTGACCTGCGTGAAATCGGTGGGCCGGTACGGCATGCGCAGGCCGAATTCCGGCATGGTGTAGGCCAGCGTGTCGTCGTGTTCGCGCTCCAGCGGATGCACGGTGTCCGGGCCCTTGGCCTGCAGCCACCACTGCACGTTGTGCCTGGCGGCGAAGGCGCGCAGGATGGCGATGTCGCCGTCCGTCAGCGGCAGCAGGTGGCGCAGCACCAGCGCGGTCACGCCCTCGCCCAGCGACACTTCGATCTGGGGCATGCGGTCCGGCGCCGACATGGACGCGATCATCGCGCGCAGCGGCAGCAGCAGGTCGCTGACGTGGCGGGGCAGCACGTGGCATTCGCGCATGTCGGCCACGTAGCTGCTCTTGCGCTCGTGGAAGCCCACCAGCACCCCGCCCTTCTTCGGCACCACGCGCACGGACAGGCGCGCGCGGTAGCGGTAGCCCCAGGTCGGGCCTTGCAGCGGCGCCTGGATGCGCGCGGGGCGCAGCTTGCCGACGTGCCAGAACGTGTCTTCCAGCGAACGCTGCTTGATGGCCACTTGCGTGCTGGGCTCCAGGTGCTGCATGGCACAGCCGCCACAGACGCCGAAATGCGGACAGCGCGGCGCGACGCGCTGGGAGGAAGGCCGCAGCACCTCTTCCACGCGCGCGATCTCGTACGAAGGCTTGCGGCGCACGGTGACGGTCGAGACCCGCTCTCCCGGCAAGGCGCCTTCCACGAATACGACTTTCCCGTCGCGGCGGGCGATACCCCTGGCTTCCAGGTCCAGGGATTCGATACTCAAAACGTCAGACATCTCACGCAGTCCAGAATTACACGCAACCGGCTATTGTAAAAGGACTGCGGCCAATCCCGGAAATGGGCGGGGACGGGCCGCGGGCGCCCGCCCCGCCCGCTGCCGGATGCCCGGGTCAGAACGAACGCGACACCGAAAAGACCGCGCCCAGGCGGCCCGAGGGATGGCCGTACTTGGTGGGCAGCCAATTGTCCTTGGTCGCGCCCACGGCGGCCAGGCCCACCACCCAGCCCTTCAGGTCCTTGGTCACGCCGACCTTGTAGTCGACGTAGTGGCCGATGGAATCGCCGTCCATATCGGTCTGTTTCTTGAGTTTCTGGTAGCCCAGGTGGCCAACCAGGCCCCAGCCGTCGCCCAGGTCGAAGCTGGCCGTGCCGTCCAGGTACCAGGTGCCCTTGCTGTCGGGCGTGCTGAAGAAGTCGCTGGGCGTGTAGGAATACTTGAGGCTGTAGCTGCCGTAGGCCACGCCCAGGTAGAGGTCGGTGTTGTTGTAGTTGCCGCCCTTGGGCGAGCTGGAGCCCGGGTAGTAGTAATGCAGCACGCCCGCGTCCAGCGAGAAGCCGCCCCCGACGTCGCCCTTCCAGCCGCCGTAGAAATCCATTTCCAGGTTGCCGTCGGTGAATACGAAATCGGAGACATTGGAGTTCCAGTTGCCCAGGTAGAAGCCGGAACTGTGGGTCAGGTCGAAGCCCAGTTGCACGGCGGGCCGGAAGTCGGTCTGCGAATACCCGCGAAAGCGATAGTCGCTCACGATGGTGGCGTTTCCGCTGAGCGAAAAGCCGGCCCCCAGGTCGGTGGGTTCGGCCTGCGCCGACGCGGCGAAACAAGCGGCAAGCACAAAGGGCAAGGCGGGCAGCGTCTTCTTCATGGTGCGGAGTCCTGATCGGATTTAACGAGGAGGCGGACGGCCTTGGGGCGCATCCAGCAGACCGGCCGCGCGGAATTCGTGACCGGTTGTTATCCATGAAGCAATGTCTGTGCCAGCCCGAGGAAGGCGGCAAGGGCGCGGCGCCGGGCCCGCGCCGCACCAGGAACGTGCAGGCTCGCGCGCCCGTGCCCGCCCCATGCGTCATAACGGGGAGCGCGCGCCATGCTGGAGCACGGGCGCTTGCGGCGCCATGCAAGAAACCCCGGCACGCGGGCGTGTCCGGGGTTTCTTGAAGAAGCGTCCGGCCCTGCGGCCGGACGGGCCTGCCCGCTGCTTAGTTGGCGGCCGGCGGGGCGGGCGGCGGCGCATCCGCGGGGCCCTTGCCCTTGCCATGGCGCGCTTCCATCTTGGCCATGCGCTCCTGTTTCTTGGCTTCGCGGTCCTTGAGCATCTTGGTCACCTGGCCGCGCTGGGTGTCGTTCAGGCTGTCCCAGACCGCCAGCCATTGCTCGCGCACCTGCTTGGCCTGGGCGCCGAAGGCGTCGCGCGATTTTTCGGATTGCTCGAGCAGCGCGCGCGGATCCAGCTTGCCGCTGTCCAGTTGCGCCTTCAGCAGGTCGTGGCGCTTGCCGCCGGAAGCGCGCATGGCTTCATGCAGGCTGCGCTGGCCGTCCTGGGCGGTCTTGAACAGGGCCTGCTGCTTGTCGTCCAGCTTCAGCTCGTCGACCTGCGTCTTGGAGACGGGGCCCAGGCCGGGGACGAACAGGCCGTCGCGCATGCCTTTGTGGAAGCCGCCGCCATGATGGCGTTGATGCATGGAGGCGGGACCGCCGTCGGCCGGGGTAGGAGCGGCCATAACGGTGCCGGCCACCAGGCCGCCCGTCGCGGCGACAAAAGCAAGAGCGGCCAGATTGGAGCGGATAGCGAATCGGGACATGAAGGTCTCCTGTAAGTGAAGAAAGCGAGACCATTGTGCGTTCGGGCCGGTTTCATCCGGGTTTCGCCCGCGCAAGCCATGTTTCAGTCGATTGCGCTCAGTTGGCGTCCCAGGCCGCCATGTATTCCTTCCAGTGCGGGGCGTCGCTGGCAGTCAGGGTGTCGCGCACCAGCGCGATTTCGGCCTCGTAGGCGGTACGGTCGAGTTCGCCGCGCAGGAAGCGGAAGCGGCAGTACACCAGCCAGGTGTTGACCACGTCCGTTTCGCAATAGGCCCGGACCTCGTCGGCGCGGCCCTGGCTCCAGGCTTCCCAGACCTTGCTGCCATCCATGCCCAGCTTGCCGGGAAAGCCGCAAAGCTTGGCCAGCTCGTCCAGCGGCGCGTTGGCGCGGCCGTTGTACTTGGCCAGCAGGTCCATCAGGTCCAGGTGGCGGGAGTGGTAGCGCGAGATGTAGTTGTTGAACTTGAAATCGCGGTCTTCCTCGCCCATGTCCCAGTAGCGCGGCGCGGGCACGCCCTGGATCAGGCTGCGGTAGTGCAACACCGGCAGGTCGAAGCCCGAGCCGTTCCAGCTCACGAGCTTGGGGGTGTAGCGTTCGATGGTCTTGAAGAAGCCGGCCAGCAAGGCGGCCTCGGGGTCATCGGGCTGGCCCAGCGTCTTGACGCGAAAGCCCTGGTCGTCGCGGAACACGCAGCCCACCACGGCCACCTTGTGCAGGTGCAGTGGCAGGAAATCGTGGCCCACGGCCTCGCGCCGCGCCGTCAGCGCGCGCTCGACCACTTCCTGGTCGGGAACATCCGCCCCCCAGCCGTTGAGCTTGCGCAGCCCGTCGGCGTCGGGGATGGTTTCCAGGTCGAATACCAGGGTGGGCGTCATTTGGCGGGCAGGTATTGCATGGGGTCCACCGGCGTGCCCTGGCGGCGGATTTCGAAGTGCAGGCGCGGCGACGTGGTGTCGCTCTGGCCCAGCTCGGCGATCTTGGCGCCGCGCTTGACGGTCTGGCCGGTCTTGACCAGCACCGCGCGATTGTGCGCGTAGGCGGTGATGAAGCCGTTCTGGTGTTCGACGATGATCAGGTTGCCCAGGCCGCGCACGCCGTTGCCGCTGTACTTGACGAGGCCGTCGGCCGCGGCGGTGATCGGATCGCCCAGCGCGCCGGCGATGTCGATGCCCTTGCTGCTGGCGTTGAAGCCCTGCACGATCTGTCCGTTCGCCGGCCAGGCCCAGTTGATGACGCCTGCGTCCGCCGCGCGCGTGGCGGGCTTGGTCTCGACCGGCGTGGGCGCCGGCGTGGCTTCGGGCACGGCTTCGGGCGCGGGCGCGGCCGTTTCGGGCTGGTCCAGCGGACGCGGCTGGGGCTTGGCGCCGCCCACCGGCGCGGTCTGCGCGCCCGCGGCGCTGCCGGACATCTTCAGCACCTGTCCGACGGAAATCTGGTTGGGGTCGCTGAGGTTGTTCCAGCGCTTGACGTTCTCGATGTCGACGTTGTTGGCGCGGGCGATCTTGTAGAGCGTGTCGCCCGGCTTGACCACATAGGTGCCGCCGGACTGTACCGGCGACGCGGGTTGCCCGCCGGTCATGTCGACCACCGGAGCGCGAGTGCCTTTGGATGCGCAGCCGGCCAGGATGGCCAGGCTGAGCGCCCCCGCGATGAAGAGCGGGCGGCGCAGGCGCGTCGACGACGCGCCCAGAGTGATATCGGTCAGTTGCAACTGCCCGTTG
>Ga0222427_100470_pt1 | contig 60806 bp, 56 predicted proteins | sample 2B20Ametagenome_FD_182890 | JGI IMG/M metagenome (GOLD analysis project Ga0222427, IMG submission 182890) | Enriched microbial communities from leaf-cutter ant dump, University of Wisconsin, Madison, United States - 2B20A (version 2) | ecosystem: Environmental > Terrestrial > Nest > Insects nest... | reverse complement strand
ATTGTCGAGGGTGTACTGGTGACACACCGCATGGCTGCCGTCGCGCAGAGTAACGTCGGAGATGTAGATCTTTTTCATGGTCGTTCCTCAGCCGTTGATCATCGACAGGGCCATACGCTCGGCGGTGGCCATGGCGGCGGACGTCATGATGTCGAGGTTGCCGGCGTAGGCCGGGAGGTAGTGGGCGGCGCCTTCGACTTCGAGGAACACCGAGGTCTTCAGGCCGGAGAACAGGCCCTGGCCGGGGATCTTCAGGTCACTGACGACCTCGAACTGGACCTTCTGCTTGAGCCGATAACCCGGCACGTAGGCCTGTACGGCGGCGGCCATTTCCTCGATGGAGGCTTCCACCTGGCCCTGGTCCGCCGCCTCGGAAAGGACGAACACGGTATCGCGCATGATCAGCGGCGGCTCCGCCGGGTTCATGACGATGATCGCCTTGCCCTTGGCCGCGCCACCGATCACCTCGATGGCGCGGGAGGTGGTTTCGGTGAATTCGTCGATATTGGCGCGAGTGCCGGGACCGGCGGATTTGCTGGCGATCGAGGCAACGATCTCGGCGTAGTGGACCTTGGCCACCCGCGACACGGCCGCCACCATCGGAATGGTCGCCTGGCCGCCGCAGGTGACCATGTTGACGTTCAGTTGCCCGAGGTTCTGCTCCAGGTTCACCACCGGCACGCAGTACGGGCCGATGGCCGCCGGGGTCAGGTCGATCAGGCGTATGCCGGGTTTGATCGAGCGCAGGAAGGCGTCGTTGCGGACATGAGCGCCGGCGCTGGTGGCATCGAAGACAAAGTCGATTTCGGCGAACTCAGGCATCCGTGCCAGCCCCTCGACACCTTCGTGGGTGATGGCCACGCCCATCCTCGCCGCACGGGCCAGGCCGTCGGAAGCCGGGTCGATGCCGACCATCGCGGCCATCTCCAGGTGTTCCCCGTGACGCAGGATCTTGATCATCAGGTCGGTGCCGATATTGCCCGAGCCGATGATGGCGACTTTCAATTTGCGGTGACTCATACGGCTTCTCCATGGACTTCGGCGAGCAGGATCACGTCCTGGCCGAGGGTGTCGGCATACAGGCGCTGCACTGCCTCGGCGCGCAGGGTCAGGGCGGTGCGCTGGTTGATGTAGCCCTTGTCGGTGATTTCCCCGTCATTGAGGCTCGGCGGGGTGTCGAGGATGATCAGGCGCACGGCATGCTGGGACGACGCCGGGAAGTCCCGGGCCAGGGCGCGCAGGCCGGCGCACAGGGCCAGACGCACTTCGGCCTGCAAGGCCAGTTGCTCGCCACTCATGCCATGCCCCGCCTTGCCCAGCAGCTCGCGCAGGGCCGGGGTGGGGTAGACCAGGGCGCCGATCACGTCGCGGTCATGGCCGCAGATCACGCAGTCGCTGGCATAAGGCGCCAGGGCACTGACCAGCCGTGGGCGCAGGGTGCCGACCGAGACCCAGGTGCCGCTGCTGAGCTTGAAGTCCTCGGTGACCCGGCCATCGAACAGGATGCCCAGCTCCGGGCGCTCGGGGTCGACCAGGCGACCGGCATCGCCGATACGGTAGAAGCCCAGTTCGTCGAAGGCCGCCTCGGTGCTCTTGTCGTCGTTCAGGTAGCGGGGGAACACCGACGGGCCTTTCACGCGCATTTCCAGCTTGTCGCCGCTGGGCACGAAACGGATCTGCGTACCCGGCACCGGCAGGCCGATATTGCCGGCCTTGTCCAATTGGAAGTGCACGCTGGTGACCACCGGCGAAGTCTCGGTCGAACCCCACTCGGTGGCGAAGAACAGCGGCGCCTCGCGTACTTCGGCGGCCCGTGCCGACAGGCGCTGCCAGGAGCTTTGCGGCAAGGCGGCAGCGGCGTAGAACAGCAGTTCCAGGCGACCGAACAGGGCGCGGGCCAGTTCCTCGTCGCGCTCCAGATACGGCAGCAGCGCCTCGTAGCCACGGGGTACGTTGAAGAACAGGGTTGGCCGTACCGACTTGATGTTCTCCACGGTGCGGTCGATCAGCCCCGGCAGCGGCCGGCCATCGTCGATATACAGGGTGCCGCCGTTGCGCAGCACCAGGTTGAAGTTGTGGTTGGCGCCGAACACGTGGCTCCACGGCAGCCAGTCCAGCACCACCACCTCGATATCCTCGATAAAGCGCCAGCACTGGGCGATGGCCTGCTGGTTGGCGCAGAGCATGCCGTGGGTGTTGATCACCGCCTTGGGCGCACCGGTGGAGCCGGAGGTCAGCAGGTAGCGCGCCGGGGTGTCGCCATCGAGGCGGAAGAAGGCTTCCATCACCGCCGGGCTTTCGCGCTTGTACAGCAGCGGCAGGGCCAGGCCGTCGGGGATCTCCTGGGCATTGCGCGCCGCCACCACCGGGCAGCGCGGGGCGACCAGCTCGATGGCCCGGCAGTAGGCATCGCCGTCGTTGATAAAGATCAGCGCCGGGTCCAGCACCTCGATGATCGCCTTGAGCTTGCTGCAGCCGCCGGCGGTATTGCGCGCATAGGCCACCGATACCGTCGACACCGGAATGCCCACGTGCATCGCCGCCAGGGTCAGCAGGGCCTGGTCGATATCGTTTTCCGAAAGCATCAGCACCGGCCGGCCCGGAGCGGTGTCCAGCTCCAGCAGGCCCTGGGCCAGGGCGCCAACGCGCTGGCGCACTTCCTTGTAGGTCAGGGTGAACCAGCCGCCATTGCGCCGCTCGGCGAGATAGGGGTGATCCGGCTTGACCGCAGCCCAATGCTCCAGCCATTGGCCGATGCAGCGCGCATAGGGTTGCAGGGGTTCCGGGGAGGCAAGGATGAAACTGCCGTCCGCGCCGGGCTCGCAAAGGACACGGGCCGGCGCCAACCGCGTCGGGTCGTTGAAGAAATCGTACATGGCACGCCCTCGTGGGTCGGCCGGGTCAGGTCCCGCCGCCCACTGGTTTTATTGTTGTGACGTTCGCCGGCCTGCGAGCCGGCGTTGCGTGTAGTGCAGCCGCCTCAGACGAAGCGGCAGCTCACCTCGCCCAGGCGGGTCAGACGCAGGCGCAGGCTGTCGCCGGCCAGCACCGGCACCATCGGCCCGAGCGCACCGGACAGCAGCACGTCGCCAGCCTGCAACGGACGCCCGGCCTCGGCCATGGTCCGCGCCAGCCACAGACAGGCGTCCAGCGGGTTGCCCATGCACGCGGCACCGACACCGATGGCCGCCTGGGCGCCGTTCTTCTCCAGCAGCATGCCTTCCAGCGCCAGGTCCAGGCCGGCCAGGCTGACCGGGGTCTTGCCCAGCACATAGAGACCGGACGAGGCGTTGTCGGCGACGGTGTCGACCAGGGTGATCTTCCAGTCCTCGATCGCCGAGTCGACGATTTCCAGGGCCGGCAGCACATGGTCGACCGCGCGCAGCAGCTCGGCCAGGGTGGTGTCGACATGGGGCAGGTCGCGACCGAGGACGAAGGCGATCTCGCCCTCGGCCTTGGGCTGGATCAGCCGCGCGCTGGGGATGGCATCGCCATCGCGGTATTCCATATCGGCGAAGAGCATGCCGAAGTCCGGCTGGTCGACGCCCAGTTGCTGCTGTACCGCCAGCGAGGTCAGGCCGATCTTGCGCCCGCTCAGGCGGCGGCCGGCAGCCAGGGCGGCCTGGGTGTTGAGCTCCTGGATGGCATAGGCGTCGGCCAGGCTGTTGATCTCGAAGCGCTCGGAAATCCGGCCGCAGGGCAGGCGCGATTCACGGGCGCGGGCCAGGGCTTCGGCGGCGGGTTGCAGGGCGGGATGGCTCATCGGGGTTCTCCTTGAAGGATGGAAATCGGCTTACAGCGTCCGGGCACGGCTTTCGCGGTAGCCCTGATGCAGTTCATCCACCAGCTCGGCGACGTTGTAGCGGCGCTCGATCTGCCCCACCCCCTGTCCCGCCGACCACACGTGTTTCCAGGCCTTGTTGGCGCTGGCGATATTGCCGGAGAAGTCGATGCTGGCGCGGCTCTCGGCGGCCGGGTCGATACCGGCCTGCTGCAACGACGGGCGCATCCAGTTGGCCAGCACGCCGCTGACCGCCTTGGTGGTGACCACGTCATCCAGCGAGCAGGCCACCAGCATGTCGCGGTAGGCGTCCTCGACCAGGCTCTCCTCGGTCACCACCAGGCGCGTGCCGACCAGCGAGAAATCGCAGCCGAGCACTTGCGCGGCATGGATATCGCGCCCCGAGGAAATCGCCCCGGCCAGGCCCAGCGGGCCGTCCCAGAACTGACGGACCTCGGCGATAAAGGCGAACGGGTTATAGGTGCCGGTATGGCCGCCGGCGCCGTTGCACACCAGGACCAGGCCATCGACCCCGGCATCCATGGCCTTGCGCGCCAGGGCCGGGCTGATCACGTCGGCGATCACCACGCCGCCGTAGGCGTGCACGGCATCGAGCACGCGCTTGGGGCTGCCCAGGGCGGTGGAAACGATCGGCGGCTGGTAGCGCTTGACCAGCTCCAGCTCGGCGTCGAAGCGGTCGTAGGTGCTGTGCACGATCATGTTCAGCATCCACGGCGCACGCGCCTCGCCTCGTTGAGCGGCGGCCTCGCGCTCGGCGACGATCTCGCCGAGCCACTGGTCCAGTTGCTCGACGGTGCGCGCGTTGGGTGCCGGAAAGCTGCCGATGATCCCGGCCTGGCAGCAGGCAGAGACCAGCTTCGGCCCGGATACCAGGAACATCGGCGCGGCCAGCAGCGGCAGATGAAGGCCGGAGAACATCTCCAGCAGGCGTTGTTGCGGTGCACTTGGGCGTCTGTTGCTCATCACGCATCTCTCTTGTTCGTTTTGTCGAGCACGCTTGGGTGATTCAGGTCTTGCGATGTTTTGCCGCGCCGGAGCTGCGGATCTCCCAGCCGCCATCGCTATGGATGATGTTGGCGGTGGTCAGCCCGGCGTTGTCCCGCGAGGCCAGCAGCACATAGTGACCGGTGTGCTCCTCCGGCTCGGCGATACGTTGCAGCGGTACCGCCTCGGCGGCGCCGCTTTCGAAGCCGGGGATCTGGTTCAGCGGCACGCTGCGGCTGTTCAGGCCTTCCAGGCTTTTCATCGGCGTGTTGGTGGCGCCGGGGGCGACCCCGTTGACGCGGATCTCCGGCGCCAGCTCGTAGGCCAGCTGGCGGATCATGCCGACCAGCGCATGCTTGGCGGTGACGTAGAGAATGCCACCGCCGCCGGCATAAAAGGCGCTGTTGGACAGGGTGAAGATCATGCTGCCGCGACTTTCCCGCAGCGCCGCCGTGGCCGCCTGGGCGCCGAGCAGGTAACCCTGGACGTTGATCGCGAACAGCTTGTTGAAGGCGCTCTCGAAATCCTCCGGGGCGATGCGGTCCAGGCGGGTGAAATAGTCGAATACCGCGGCGTTGCCGACGAAGGTATCGAGCTTGCCGAAGGCTTCCAGGCTCGCCGCCACGGCGCGCTGGTTGTCCTGCCAGCGCGACACGTCGCCCTGCACGGTGATGATGGAGTCGCCCAGTTCGCTGGAAAGCGCCGCCAGTTGTGCAGCATCGCGGCCCATCACCGCGACCTTGGCGCCCTCGGCCACATAGCGGCGCACGATGGCGCTGCCGATGCCGCCGGTACCGCCGGTGACCAGGGCTACCTGGTTGTTTAGCCAACCCATGTTTCAGTCCTCGAAAAATTGTCGCTGTTCATTCGGGCCTCATCGCCGGCAACGCCGGCTCCCACAGGGTTCGGTGTCGCCGCGGATATTGTGGGAGCTGGCGTTGCCAGCGATAGGGCCCGGCAGCCGAACACCGTTACAAGAAGGTATTGATGTTCTTGCACAGCAACATGGCATTGGGGATCAGGATCTTGCGCTTGAGCAGCTTGAGCCCGTCCGCCTCCACGCGCAGCACATCCTCGCGGCGCCCGGTGATCTGCGACTGCTCGTCCAGCCCGCGGCTGCGCACGTTGATGAAGCAGGAGTAGGCCCGGTACTCACCTTCCTGATCCCCGGCATGCACCTCGATATTGCTCACCAGGTGCACATTGCGCGTCGGCGGGTTCTCGGCCCAGGCCGAGGGCTGCTTGAAACGCGAGACCCGGCGCTGCAACTCGCGGATGCCGTCGTCGAAGAAGGCCATGTGCTCCAGGGTATAGGGCCCGGCCTTGTCTTCGCGGCGGCGGTTCTCGATGCCCGGCATCCAATAGTGGATCGCCTCGCTCAGGGTCAGCAGCCAGTCGTCCCAGCACTCGTCGTCCAGCAGCCGCGCCTCGCGCAGCAAGAATTGCTCGACCCGGCGGACCTCTTCGAAGCTCAGTGATTGTTCCAGTGTCATCGTGGCTTCTCCTCAGCGCAGCTTGCCGTTGCGGTCCGGGACATCGGCCCAGGTCGGCGCTTGCAGCAGGTCTTTCCAGCGCTGGTAGAACGCCCGCGCGTTGCATTCGTTGAGCTGGCCCTTGAACACGTTGCCCGGCAGCTCGCTGTCGTCCAGGCGGGTGTGCATGCCGAGACCGACGTACAGGTCCTGGTAGCGGGTGACCACGCCCTTGGCAGTCTTGGTGCAGTATTCCCAGTTCTCGCCGTCGTCCATTTCGAACACGCCGGTGGGCGAGAAGGTCATCATCGCGCCACGGCGCCATTTGTCCTTGATGTCCTGGGGCGCGTTCTTGTTGACGATGACCCAGGTGAACAGCTCGATCTTGTGCGGCCCGCGCGGCTGCCAGATGCGCACGGTGTTCTGCCCCGGCAGGAAGGAGAAGTTGGGGAACACGGTGAACGAGGAGATCGCCCCGATCAGCTTCGAGCGGAACTCGCCGAGGCGCTCGGCGACCTTGGGCCGCAGCACGTGCAGGTATTTGTTGATATCGCGCTCGCCGAGGGTCGCGGCATTGCCCACCACGTCGGTGGCGAACTCGTAGCCGTGGCCGTTCCAGTTCACCGAGTAGGACTCCGGCAGCTCGCCGACATTGGCCACCGGGCCGCCGAGCATAGCCTTGGCCGCCGAATCGTGGGTCCAGCCGCCGTGGAGGATGTCGCCGACGAAGTTCTCCGCGGCAATCTTCCAGTTGCACTCGATGGTCGAGCGGATGCAGCCGCCAAGAAACTCGCTGCCGCCTTCGTCCATGTCGAGCATCACGTCGAGGTACCAGGTCATCGGCCCGAGGTATTCCTCCAGGCTCGGTGCATCGGCAGCGAAGGTGGCGAACACCAGGCCTTTGTAGGTGGCGACCCGCGCCTCGCGCAGGCCGTGCTTCGACTTGTCGAAGTGGCTCTCTTCGTAGCACTTGGACTCGTGCATGCCCATCAGCCGGCCACCGTCGGCGCCGAACGACCAGCCGTGGTAGTTGCAGATAAAGCCCCGGGCATTGCCGGCTTCGGCGAAGCAGACCTTGTTGCCGCGGTGTGGGCAGGCGTTGAGGAAGACCTTGAGCGAGGCGTCCTTCTGCCGCACCACCAGGACTTCGTCCTCGCCCATGGAGGTGGTCAGGTAGTCGCCGAACTTCGGCAGTTGCGATTCGTGGGCGACGAACAGCCAGCAGCGGGCGAAGATCTTCTCCAGCTCCTGCTCATAGATGGCCTGGTCCCAGAACACCTTGCCCGACAGGCGCCCTTCTTCCATATCGCAGATACGGTCGAGGTTGCCGAGGGCGGGGGTCGATTCGATGGTCCTGAGCGGAATGTGCTTGTTGTTATCCATGGTTCAACTCACAGGCGTACGGTTATCAGACCGGGCTTTGCGCCGCGGCCAGGGCTTCGTCGGCTTCCAGCGCCACATCGGCGAACACTTCACGGTCCGTGACGATGATCTTGTAGGTGCGCAGGTGCCGCTCGCAGGGGAAGGTCACCGCCTGGCCAGTGGGGATATGGAACTGGCCCCAGTGCACCGGGCAGGTGATCAGGTCGTCTTCCAGGTCGCCTTCGGCCAGCGAGGCGGTGGCGTGGGTGCACATGTCGGTGGTGGCGTAGAACGTGCCGCCCAGGTTGTAGACGCAGATGGCGTCGCCCTCGGCCTGCTCGACCTTCTTCAGTTGCCCCGGGGCCAGCTCGTCGCGCTGGCACAGCAATACGCGGCTCATGCCCGTGCCTCCTTCAGTTGTACAAAGCCCAGGCCGGTGACCCAGGCCGGCACCGCCTCGTAGGCGATGACTTCGCCCACCGGCTGCTCCAGCGCGGCCATGGCGCAGGCGAAATTGCGGATTTCCATGGCGCCGTTGCCGGCACGCCGGAGGATCTCCTCATCGCTGTAGGCGCACAGCCCGGCCAGATCGCCGCGCACACCCAGTTCGAGAATCTCGCGGTCGAAGTCCTCGGCGACCTGGCCCATCTCGGCGGTGCCGACCCAGTGGCTGATACCACCGCTGCCGATGATCACCACGCGCTCGTCGGCGTCGAAGGCTTCCACTGCCGCGCGAATCTGCCGGCCCAGGTCGGCCGAGCGTTGCAGCGAGATATAAGGATCGACGCCACAGGCCAGGTACACCGGGATGCTCGGCAGGGTCTTGCCCATCAGTTGTTCGGCCGGCTGCACCACCAACTGGTGCGGGATGGAGAACGAGTGGTCGACGGTAAAGCTGCGCGCCACGCTCCAGTCCACGCCTTTGGCATCGCCGTGGGCGACGATCTGCTCGGCCAGCGCCTCGTGGTTCTTCACCACTCGGCGTTGCAGGCCGGGCAGGCGGTCGATCGGGCCGTCGACGTCGCCGGTACCGATCACATAGCGCGGCAGGCAATGGGTGCCGAACAGGATGTAGTGGTCGCAACCGACGATGATCACGCTGGTCGGCTCCAGCTCGGCGAGGCGCCGGGCGCATTCGGCGTAGGCGCCCCACACCGCATCGCGCTGGGCCTCGGGCGGCGCCTTGGGCGCCACGAACATCACCGGGTCATGCGGCATCCAGAAGCCGCCAACTATCTTGCCCATCTCGTCACCCCTTGAGCGCGGCGGAGAAGCCGGCGCCCTGTTCATCGGTGCAGCCCAGACGCTGCTTGTAGATCGCCATGTCGCGCTCGACCGACAGCTCCTGCCAGAAGCCCATGGTCAGCATCGGGTTGACCCCGGCCGCCTGCAGCCCGGCGACATCGAAGGCGAGGATCATCGCCCGCTCCGCCTCGGCCAGTTCGAAGCGCCCGAGAAAGCCTTCGGCGTCCTGGCGAAAGCGCTCTTTCGCCGCCCGCTCGACACAGAGTTGCCAGAGCACCCGCTCCATCACGTTTCGGCTCATGGCAATTACTCGCCGAGGAAGTCGCGGACCAGCGCGGCGAAGCGCCGTGGCTGCTCGCTCTGCACCCAGTGGCCGCAATGGCCGAACAGATGCAGATCGGCGTCGGGAATGCTGTTGGCGATCAGCAGACCGCACTGCGGCGGCACCACGCGGTCTTCGCGGCCGTGCACCACCAGGGTCGGTGCGCTGATCTTGGCCAGGGCTGCGGCGGGGAAGCCGCGAACGATGGTTTCGCCTTCGGCGGCCGGCTGCGGAATCAGCTTGCGCAGGGCGTCCTGGGCGCCGGGCCGCGCACTGGCCTCATAGCGCGACTGGACCATCTCGTCGCTGATCAGCGATTTGTCGTAGGGGAACAGCTCCATCAGGCGGCGCATGTTGTCCAGCGACGGTTCGTACTCCCAGGCGCCACGCAGCCCGGCGGTCTGCACGAACTCGCCGGCGGGGGTGCCGAGCAGCACCAGCTTGTTGACCCGCTCCGGAGCGAACACCGCCAGGCCGATGGCCACGGCGCCGCCGAAGGAGTTGCCGATGAACGAGGCCTTCTGGATATCCAGGGCATCCATGATGCCGACCAGGTGGTTGACCCACAGCTTGATGTCGTACTTGGCGTCTTCCTGGAACTCGGTGAAACCGAAGCCGGCGATGTCCGGCACGATCACCCGATACCGGTCGGCGAATACAGGAATGCTTTTGCCCCAGTTGCTCCAGCCGGAAACCCCCGGGCCGGAACCGTGCAGCAGGAACAGGGCATCGCCCTGGCCGGCCTCGTAGTAGTGGGTGTTGTGCCCTGCGGCCAGCAGCGTCTTGGGATTTGCGCTCATCGAGGTCTCCGTTTTTATTCTTAACATACAGATGTGTATCTAGATGCTAGGGACGCTTTTGACGTGCGTCAACGAAAAAAACGTGGAACCGTGCAAAATAATGGGGCTCTACCTACAGATGTGTATTTAAAGAACCGAGGGATTTCGGCACACTGCCAGGGCCGCAGGCCGCGCCACACGGGCGCCGGCGGCGATAGCACCGGCCTTGCGCCGGGCGCTAGAATGCCCTCCTTCGCGCTTCGGGCTTGCCGCCCTTGCGCCTGTCCAGCTCGATCAACAAGGCCCCTACACGATGTCATCACGCACCAATCTCACCCGCGAAGACTGGATTCACGCCGCGCAGCACGTGCTGGTCAGCAGCGGCGTCGATGCGGTCCGGGTCGATACCCTGGCCAAGGAACTGAAGATCACCCGCGGCAGCTTCTACTACCACTTCAAGAGCCGCGGCGAGTTGCTCGAAGGCATCCTCGGCAACTGGCGCGCCCGCGCCACCGAGGACGTCATCCTCAACCTGCGCAATGCCCATGTGTCGCCGTTGCAGCAGTTGCAGCGCCTGCTGGAGTTGCCGTCCCACGGCCAGACTGCCAAGGACGCCGCTGCGATCGAACTGGGTATCCGCGCCTGGGCGCGCCGCGACAAGCAGGCACGCCAGGCCATCGACGAAGTGGACAGCCATCGCCTGAACTACATCGAAGGCTTGCTGATCCAGGCGGGGGCACCGGCGGACGAGGCGCAGGACCGGGCGTACCTGATCTATGCCTACCAGATCAGCCTGTCGCTGCTGCATGGCGATGACACCCAGCAGCAGCGGCTGGAGCGCAGCCAGCGGATGGCGGGGTTGCTGTTGCCGCAGAATGCCGCCGTGCCTGCCTGAAAACACAATCCTCGGAACCCTGCAAAACCCTGTGGGAGCTGGCTTGCCAGCGATTGGGCCAGACCTGACAAAGCTATTGCTCCTGCCGGCCTCATCGCTGGCAAGCCAGCTCCCACAGGGTTCTCTGTAAACCTTCCGGGCCCATGCAATCAGCCCGAAAAGATACATAACTGTATCTTCTGATTTCAAAACACCATCATTCCCCTTCCCCCTATTGACAAACCTCTGCCATGACCAGCTAGTCTATACATACACATTCACATGTGTATCCAGAGTGGGCTGGCCAGAACCCCTTCATGGCCGGCCCACACGACAATAAAAATACAGCTGGGTATCTCAACATGATGTCGCACGCGTGCACCGGCCGCCCCGCCGCCCTTCCGCCTCCATTCCCTCCGACCGAGTGCCCGTCCGCGCGCCCCGGCCTTTCCTACCCCATCACGCGCTGAGGGTTGCTCCATGGACTTTTCGATACTGGCGTTTCTCGGCCAGGACGGCCTGACCACGGGCGCGATTTATGCGCTGGTGGCCCTGGCCCTGGTCCTGGTGTTCTCGGTCACCCGCACCATCCTGGTGTTCCAGGGCGATTTCGTGACCTACAGCGCCCTGACCCTGGCGACCCTGCAACTGGGCCTGCTGCCCGGTACCCTGTGGCTGCTGCTCGGCCTTTCCCTGATGGCCTGCGCATTCGACGGGGCGATCGCCCTGCGCCACGGCCATTACCGTCGCCTGCCCGGCCTGGCCCTGCGCTACCTCGTCCTGCCGGCTGCGCTATGGCTGATCCTCGGCAACCTCGACCTGGCCGCCCTGCCCGGCCTGTTGCAGATCGTCGTCACCCTGGCCCTGGTCACGCCCCTCGGTCCGCTGCTCTATCGCCTGGTCTACCAGCGCGTGGCGCAGACCTCGGTGCTGTCGCTGCTGATCATCTCGGTAGCGGTGCATATCGCCCTGGTCGGCATCAGCCTGTGGCTGTTCGGCGCCGAAGGGGTACGCACGCGCTCCCTGGCCGATACCACCTTCATGCTCGGCGACCTGCCGGTGAGCCTGCAAAGCCTGCTGGTGATCGCCTGCGCCCTCGGTCTGATCGGCCTGCTCTACGCCTTCTTCGGCCACAGCCTGTACGGCAAGGCCCTGCGCGCCACCGCGCTGAACCGCAACGGCGCGCAACTGGTGGGCATCCCGACCCAACTCGCCGGACAAAGCGCCTTCGGCCTGGCGGCCTTTATCGGCGCGGTGTCCGGGGTACTGATCGGGCCGCTGACCACCCTGTATTACGACTCCGGCTTCCTGATCAGCCTCAAGGGCTTTGTTGCGGCGATCTTCGGCGGCCTGGCCAGCTACCCGATCGCCGCCGCCAGCGCGTTCTTCGTCGGCGTGCTGGAGAGCTTCGCCAACTTCGGCGCCTCGGCCTTCAAGGAAGTCATCGTCTTCACCCTGGTGATCCCGGTGCTGCTCTGGCTGTCGCTGAAACACCCGCACGTCGAGGAACAACACTGATGAACCGTCGCCTGCTTCCCCTGTTCCTGCTGCTGGCGGCGATGGCCGTGGCACCGGCGGTACTGCCGCCGTTCCAGGTCACCCTGCTCAACTACATCGGCCTGTACAGCCTGGTTGCCCTCGGCCTGGTGCTGCTGACCGGCATCGGTGGCATGACCTCCTTCGGCCAGGCCGCCTTCGTCGGCATCGGTGCCTATGCCACTGCCGTGCTCACCACTCAATACGGCCTGTCGCCCTGGCTCGGCCTGCTCGCCGGCCTGGCCATCACCCTCGCCGTCGCCACCTGTCTCGGCCTGCTGACCCTGCGCCTGGCCGGGCATTACCTGCCGATCGGTACCCTGGCCTGGGGCCTGGCGTTGTTCTACCTGTTCGGCAACCTGCCGGGGCTAGGCGGTTTTGGCGGCCTGCAGGACCTGCCGTCGATCAGCCTGTTCGGCTGGCAGATCAGCGGCGCCGCGCAGTTCAGCCCGCTGCTCGGGGTGATCCTGGCAGTGACCCTGTGGCTGCTCGGCAACCTGCTCGACAGCCGCCAGGGCCGGGCCATCCGCACCCTCAAGGACGCCGCCGGCATGGCCGAGGCCATGGGCATTCCGACCGGCCGCAGTCGCTTGCAGGTGTTCCTCGTCGCCGCGTTGCTGGCGGCGCTGTCCGGCTGGCTCTACGCCCACCTGCAACGGGTGGTGAACCCGACGCCGTTCTCGGTGGTAATGGGCATCGAGTACCTGTTCATGATCGTCCTCGGCGGCGTCGCCAGCCTGTGGGGCGCACTGCTCGGCGCGGCTCTGCTGACCCTGCTCAAGCAAGTGCTGCAGGACCTGCTGCCGCACCTGTTCGGCCAGGCCGGCAACTTTGAAATGATCTTCTTCGGCGTGCTGATCATCCTGGTCCTGCAGTACGCCCGTGGCGGCCTGCTGCCGTTGATCCAGGCAGCCCTGCCGCAAACCCGGCGGCGCGCCGCAGTGCCAGGCGAAGCCGCCGCCCTGCCGCGGCGCAACATGCCCGCTCACGGCCAGCCGCTGCTGGTGGCCGACGGCCTGGTCAAGCGCTTCGGCGGCCTGGTGGCCAACAAGGACATGGGCCTGGCGATCAACAGCGGCGAGATCACCGCGCTGATCGGCCCCAACGGCGCCGGCAAGTCGACCCTGTTCAACCTGCTCTCCGGCGTGCTCGCGCCGAATGCCGGGCAGATCAGCTTCCTCGGCCAGCGCATCGACGGCCTGGCACCGCGAGCCATCGCCCGCCTCGGCGTCAGCCGGACCTTCCAGCATGTGCGCCTGCTGCCGGAGATGAGCGTGCTGGAGAACGTCGCCCTCGGCGCGCACATGCGCGGCAACGCCGGCCTGCTGCGCTCGATGCTGCACCTGGAGCGCGCCGAGGAAGCCAGCCTGCTGGCCGAGGCGGCGCGGCAGATCGAACGGGTCGGCCTTGGCGAGTTCCTGCACACCCCGGCCGGCAGCCTGGCCCTGGGTCAGCAGCGCATCGTCGAGATCGCCCGGGCGCTGTGCAGCGACCCGATCCTGCTGCTCCTCGACGAACCCGCCGCCGGCCTGCGCTACGGCGAGAAGCAGGCCCTGGCGCGGCTGCTCGAACAACTGCGCGGCGAAGGCCTCGGCGTCCTGCTGGTGGAGCACGACATGGAGTTCGTCATGGGCCTGTCCGACCAGATCGTGGTGATGGAGTTCGGCCAGCGCCTGGCCAGCGGCACACCGCTGGAAATCCAGGAAAACCCGGCGGTCCTGGCCGCCTACCTCGGAGGTGTGGAATGACTCGCCTGCTGGATGTACGCAACCTGTCGATCAGCCACGGCAAGGTGGAGGCGGTGCGCAACCTCGACCTGCACCTGGACGAGGGCCAGATCGTCAGCCTGATCGGCCCCAATGGCGCCGGCAAGACCACCCTGATGGCGGCGCTGATCGGCCTGCTGCCATGCCGCGGCGAGATCCACTACGCCAGCCAGCCGCTGCTGCCCCACCACGGCGTGGCCCAGCGCATCGACAAGGGCATGGCCCTGGTCCCGGAGAGTCGCGAGCTGTTCGGCCTGATGAGCATCGAGGACAACCTGCGCCTCGGCGCCTTCAGCCGCCATCGCCAGGGTCACCGCGACCACCAGCAGACCCTCGACGAAGTCTTCGCCCTGTTCCCGCGTATGCATGAACGCCGCGACCAGGCCGCCTGCACCCTGTCCGGCGGCGAGCGGCAGATGCTCGCCATCGGCCGCGCGCTGATGGCCAAGCCGCGCCTGCTGATGCTCGACGAACCCAGCCTGGGCCTGGCGCCACGGGTGATCGGAGAGATCTTCGAAATCTTCAAGACCCTGCGCCAGCGCGGCGTTTCCATCCTGCTGGTGGAACAGAACGCCCGCGCCGCGCTGAAGATTTCCGACTACGGCTACGTCCTCGAAACCGGCGACATCGTCCTCCAGGGCGCTGCCGCCGACCTCGCGCAGAACCCCCGGGTGGTCGAGAGCTACCTGGGACGCAAACCCGCCACCCCGGAGCCCCCGCGCGCCACCGGCACCTGACGCTGTTCGTTCCACCGCTCGACCCATAACAACAACACCAAGGAGCTTGCATGAAACCCTTCCTCCCCTTGCTGCTGGTCGCCGCCATGGCCTCCGCCGCCCAGGCCGACGTCACCGTCGGCGTGATCCTCTCCACCACCGGCCCCGGTGCCTCGCTGGGCATTCCCGAGCGCAATACCGTCGACCTGCTGCCCAAGGAAATTGCCGGCCAGGCGGTGAAGTACGTGGTTCTCGACGACGGCAGCGACAGCACCGCCGCGGCCAAGAACGCGCGCAAGCTGGTCAGTGAGAACCAGGTCGACCTGCTGATCGGCTCCACCACCGTGCCGACCTCGGCAGCGGTGGCGCAGATCGCCAAGGAAAACCATACCGCGCAAATCGCCCTGGCCCCCTACGCGCCGGCCAGCGGCGAGCAGGCGTGGATCTTCACCATCGCCCAGACCAACGCGCTGATGGCCGAGGCACTGATCGAGCACATGCAGGAAAACGGCGTGAAGACCCTCGCCTATATCGGCTACAACGATGTCTGGGGCGAGGACTGGCACAAGGTGCTCAGCGAACTGGCCCCGGCCGCCGGGATCAAGCTGGTGCGTGACGAGCGCTTCAACCGCACCGATTCGTCGGTCAGCGGCCAGGCCCTCAAGGTAATGAGCAGCAAGCCCGACGCCGTGCTGATCGGCGCCACCGGCACCCCGGCTGCCCTGCCCCACACCGAACTGCGTCGCCTCGGCTACAAGGGCACCATCTACCACACCCATGGCGCGGCCAACTCGGCCTTCCTGCGCATCGGCGACAAGGCGCTCAATGGCGCGATCCTGCCAGTGGGGCCGGTGGTGGTGTGGGACAAGCTGCCGGACAGCCACCCGTCCAAGGCCATCGCCAGCGACTATGCCCAGCGCTACGAAGCCAAGTACGGCGCCAACAGCCTGTCGCCGTTCGGCGCCTACCTGTTCGACGCCATGCGCCTGGTCGAAGCCGCCGCGCCTGCTGCCCTGCAAGCCGGCCAGCCGGGCAGCGCCGAGTTCCGCCAGGGCTTGCGCGACCAGTTGGAGAAGACCCGCGAAGTAGTCGGCACCCACGGCGTCTACAGCCTGAGCCCCACCGACCACTTCGGTCACGACCAGCGTGCCCGTGCCCTGGTCAGCGTGCAGGACCAGCAATGGGTCTTGCTGCACGCCCCTGAATGATCCCCGCCAACAACAATAAGAAAGGCATCGCCATGAACCGACTCAACACCGCACTTGCCCTCGGCTCCCTCTGCGCCCTCAGCCCGGTGCTGCACGCACAAGGCTTCTTCGAGGACAGCAAGGCCAGCATCACCGCGCGCAACTACTACTTCGACCGCGACTACAAAGGCACCTCGGCGCAATCGGCGACCCGCGAATGGGCGCAGGGCTTCATCCTGCGCTTCAACTCCGGCTATACCCCAGGCCCGGTGGGCTTCGGCCTGGATGCCCAGGGCATGCTCGGCCTCAAGCTCGATTCCAGCCCCGCCCGCACTGGCACCGGCCTGCTGCCGTTCGACAGCACCGACCGCGAGCCACGGGATGACTACTCCGAGCTCGGCCTGACCGCCAAGGTCAAGGTGTCGAAGACCGAACTGCAGGGCGGCACGCTGATGCCGATCCTGCCGATCCTGTTCGCCAGCCCGACACGCCTGCTGCCGCAGACCTTCCGTGGTTTCAACCTCAAGTCCCAGGACCTGGACGGCCTGACCTTCACTGCCGGGCGCCTGGACCGCATGAACCAGCGCGACTCGACCAACGACCAGAAGATCACCATCGCCGCGCCCAACCGCCGCTTCAATGGCGCGGCCGAGTCCGATGCCTTCAGCTATATCGGTGGTGATTACCAATGGTCCGAGCCGCTGACCCTGAAGTACTACCACGCCGAGCTGGAGGACATTTACAAGCAGGACTTCGTCGGCTTCGTCGACAACCGCGCGCTGGGCGGTGGGCGCCTGAAAACCGATGTGCGCTACCACATCAGCCGCGAGGATGGCGCCGGCAAGGCTGGTGAAGTGGACAACCGCACCTTCGGCATCATGAGCACCTACAGCCAGGCCGGGCATAGCCTGGGCCTGGGCTGGATGCAATTGAACGGCGACACCTCGATGCCCTATATCGCCGGGTCAGAGCCGATGGTAGTCAGCGAGGGCGCGTTGAGCAGCGAGTTTCTCAACCCGAAGCAGCGCACCTGGCAGGTGCGCTACGACTATGACTTCGCCACCGTCGGCGTACCGGGCCTGAAGGGCATGCTGCGCTATCTGGACGGCAGCCATATCGAACTGCCGGCGGCGCTGGGTGGGTCGGACCGCAGTGAGAGCGAGAAGGATATCGAGCTGTCGTATGTGGTGCAGAGCGGGCCGCTGAAGAACGTCGCCCTGCGCTTGCGCCATGCCTGGTACCGCAATGACTTTGCTTCGACGGCGTCGTTCAGGGATGACAATGAGCTGCGGGTGAATATCGATTACACGCTGGTGCTTTGGTAACAGACTTCAGCCGCGCGCGGCCTCTGTGGGAGCGGGTTCACCCGCGATTTGCGGTAGTGGGCCCACTAGCGTAATCGCGGGTGAACCCGCTCCCACAGGGTCATGCAGTGACTACACGAACCTGCACCTCAAGGCGCCGGATTCGGCTGCTGCACATGGATCGCCTCGATCCCCTGCAGCAGTTCCTCGGTCAGCTTGACCTCGACACTGCCCAGGTTGCTGTGCAACTGCTCCAGGGTGGTGGCGCCGATGATGTTGCTGGTCACGAACGGCCGGCTGGTGACATAGGCCAGGGCCAGTTGCGCCGGGTCTACGCCATGGGCCTTGGCCAGGGCGACGTAACCCTGGGTGGCCTTTTCCACCTGCGGGTTGTTGTAGCGCTGGAAGCGATCGAACAGGGTCAGGCGGCCCTTCGGCGGTTGCGCGCCGTTCAGGTACTTGCCCGACAGCACACCGAAGGCCAGCGGCGAATAGGCCAGCAGGCCGATCTTCTCGCGAATCGAGATTTCCGCCAGGCCCACTTCGTAGCTGCGGTTGAGCAGGCTGTAGGGGTTCTGGATCGACACTGCCCGCGGCCAGCCCCGGGTTTCGGCCAGGTGCAGGAAGCGGTGCACGCCCCATGGGGTCTCGTTGGACAGCCCGATCTGGCGGATCTTGCCGGCCTTGACCAGGTCGTCCAGCACTTCGAGGGTGTCCTCGATGGCGGTGGCTTCGTCGCTGGCGTCATGCACGTAGCCCAGCTGGCCGAAGAAGTTGGTCTGGCGGTCCGGCCAGTGCAGTTGGTAGAGGTCGAGATAATCGGTTTGCAGGCGCTTGAGGCTGTCTTCCAGGGCCGCGGTGATATTGGCCCGGTTCAGGCGGGCATCGCCGTTGCGGATATGGTCGATGCGGTGCGGACCGGCCACCTTGCTCGCCAGTACCCAGTTGTCGCGACCGCCGAAACGGGCGAAGTAGTTGCCGATGATGCGCTCGGTCTCACCGTAGGTTTTTGCGATCGGCGGTACCGGGTACATCTCCGCGGTGTCGATGAAGTTGACCCCGGCCTCGCGGGCCACCTGGAGCTGTTCGAAGGCCTCGGACTCGCTGTTCTGCTCGCCCCAGGTCATGGTGCCGAGGGCGATGGCGCTGACCTGGATTCCACTGTTGCCGAGTTGACGCTTTTCCATGAAGCACTCCTTTTTCGAAACGGCTAAGGCCGCCGCTACCCGAACGGCAGCGGCGGCCTGTATTCGGTTACAGCATCAGCGCGCGACGGGCTTGAACAGCTCCACGGCGCTGGCATCGATCTTGCGCGGCAACAGGCCCTGGGCAAAGAACACATCGGCAATCTGCTGCTGCTCGGCGAGGTTGTCGGCCTGCACCGGTTGCACATCATAACTGCGTCGGCCGTTGGCTTGCTCGACCGTCGCGACATCGAGGTTGCCCCACAGCGGCCCGAGCACCTTGGCCGCGTCGCTGGGGTTGGCCTTGATCCACTTGCCGGCACCGCTCAGGGCGCGATACAGGGTGTTCAGCACCTGCGGATGGGCCTTGGCGTAGTCGCTGGAGGCCAGGTAGTAGCGCTGGTAGCTGGACAGCCCCTGGCCATCGCTGAGCACCCGCGCATGCTGCTGGCGCTGGGCGCTGGCGACGAACGGATCCCAGGTCACCCAGGCGTCGACCTTGCGGTTTTCGAAGGCGGCGCGACCGTCGGCCGGAATCAGGTAGGCCGGCTGGATGTCACTGAAGTTCAATCCGGCCTTGGCCAGGGCCTGGATCAGCAGGTAGTGGCTGCCGGCGGCCTTGGTCACGGCAACCTTCTTGCCCTTGAGGTCGGCCAGGCTTTTCAGCGGTGAATCGACCGGGACCAGGATGGCCTGGGCCAGGGGCGACGGGGTCTCGCGGGCGAAATAGGTCAGTTTCGCCCCGGCCGCCTGGGCGAATACCGGCACGGTATCGGCGACATCCGCCGACACGTCGACATTGCCCAGGTTCAGCGCCTCCAGCAGCGGCAGGCCGCTGGCGAACTCATGCCAGGTCACGTCGATGCCCTGGGCCTTCAGTTCCTTCTCCAGGTTGCCCTGGGCCTTGAGCAGGGTCAGCAGGGTCGAGGACTTCTGGTAGCCGATGCGCAGGGTCTCAGCGCTGGCGGTCCCGGCGAGGCTGGCACCCAGCACCACGGCAGCGGCCAGTTGGTAAATGCGTTTGAACGGAATCATGGCGGCGAGGCTCCGGGATCAGGGGGTCTTGGTCAGTTGTGCGGTGGCCGGCAGAACGAAGCCGCTGGCGAAGGTCGGGGCCACGTCGAGGCGCGAGGCGATCAGGCCGTGGGCCTGGTAGAAGTCGGCGGTTTCCTGTTGTTCAGCGATGGTTTTGCCGTCCACCGCCTGCCAGCGCAGTTGCCGGCGCTCGAATTGCAGGCGCGCCGCTTCCACCGGGAAGCCGATGATCTGCGCCAGGGTCTTCGAGTAGCTGTCGAGGTTGTGGTTGGCCCAGTCCTGCGCCTTGGCCAGGCGCGTCAGGTAATCCTGCAGGGCGGCGCGGCGCGCCGGATCGGCCAGGGCCTTGTCGGTGGCGGCAAGAAAGCTGTTGCCGCTGGACAGGCCACGGCCATTGACCAGCACCCGGCCCTGCCCGCTCAGCTCGGCCAGTGCGGTGTAGGGTTCCCAAGTGGCCCAGGCATCCACCGAGCCATTGGCCAGGGCCACCTTGGCATCCACCGGGCCGAGGAAGCGGAACTCCACGTCCTTCTCGCTGAGGCCGGCGCTGACCAGGGCTTTCAAGGCTATGTGGTGGCCGATGGAGCCGCGCCCGGTGGCGATGCGCTTGCCCTTGAGGTCCGCGGCGTTTTGCAGCGGTGAGTCCGGCCGTACCAGCACGGCGGTGCCATAGGCATCGGACTTGTCCACGGCGATGGCCTTGACCTGGGCCCCGGACGCCAGGGCAAACAGCAGCGGCGCGTCGCCGATGATCCCGGCATCGATGGCCCCGGCGTTCAGCGCTTCGGCAAGCGGTGCAGCGGCGGGGAATTCGGCCCAGCGGATGTCATAGGGCAGGTCCTTGAGGCCATCGGCGGCTTCCAGCTGGGCGCGCATATTGCCCTTCTGGTCGCCGATGCGCAGTTCGACGCGTTCGGCGGCGAAGCTCGGGCTGGCCAGCAGCAAGGCGGCGCCCAGGGCCAGGATTCGGGTGAAGGGGATCATCGCGACGCTCCTCAAGGCTGGATCTCAGCCTGTTGTCAGGTTCCGGGTTCCATCCGCTGTACGACGCGGAATGTGAGGCGACTGTAGCGAGTCGAGAATAATCAGTGAAATGCATTTTGGTCATAACCTAATATGCGAACAACTTTTCATATCCGTGATTAGCTTAGAACCAGAAAGAATTTTACAGCGCCACTCACCACGCATACGGTCATAAGCCCTGCCGTCTTATGCAATGAGTGCCTGATGAGCCAGTCTTCCGCCAATACCGTTCCGCTGCACCGGCCGACGCCGTCGGTGCCCCCTCAGGACCTGGAGCCGGTCCTTGCGAACATCACCCGCGAACTAGCCGCCAGCGCCGCCGGGTTCGACCGCAGCGGCGAATTTCCCGCCGCCAACTTCGCCGTGCTGCAACGCCATGGCCTGCTCGGCCTGACCGTGCCGAAAAACCTGGGTGGCGGCGGCGCCGACCTGCCCACCGCGCGCAAAGTGATCGCCGCCGTGGCCAAGGGCGAGCCCTCCACCGCGCTGATCCTGGTGATGCAGTACCTGCAGCATTTCCGCCTGCAGGACGACCAGCGCTGGCCGCTGTACCTGCGTGAGCGCCTGGCCCGCGAAGCGGTGGAGAAAGGCGCATTGATCAATGCCTTCCGCGTCGAACCGGAACTGGGCACCCCGGCCCGCGGCGGCCTGCCGGCCACCACCGCACGACGCACCGCCGAGGGCTGGCGCCTGTCCGGGACCAAGCTCTACTCCACCGGCAGCCATGGCCTGGAGTGGTACCTGGTGTGGGCGCGCAGCGATGATGTCGATCCGCTGGTGGGCGGCTTCCTGGTGCACAAGGACAGCCCCGGGATCAGCATCGTCGAGGAGTGGGACCACCTCGGCATGCGCGCCACCTGCAGCCATCGGGTCGAGTTCGACAATGTGCTGCTGCCGCTGGACCATGCCGTCGCCGTGAGCCCGGCCAGTGCCCCACGCGCCGAGCTGGATGGCGAGGGTCTGGTGTGGATGGCGGTGCTGCTGTCGAGCATCTACGACGCCGTGGCCCAGGCCGCTCGCGACTGGCTGGTGGGCTTCCTGCGCGAGCGCACCCCGTCCAACCTCGGCCAGCCCCTGGCCAGCCTGCCGCGCTTCCAGGAGCGGGTCGGGCGCATCGATACCCTGCTGTTCAGCAACCGCACCCTGCTCGACGCCGCCGCAGCCGGCCTGGTGTCCGCGCAAAACGCCGGGCAGCTCAAGCAGCAGGTCACGCAGAACGCCATCCAGGCGGTGGAGCTGGCCATCGAGGCCACCGGCAACCCCGGCCTGTCGCGGCACAACCCGCTGGAGCGGCATTACCGCGACGTGCTGTGCAGCCGCATCCATACCCCCCAGGACGATGTGGTGTTCCATGGCACCGGTCGCGCCGCCCTCGACGCAGGAGTCACCCCATGAGCGCCATCAGTGTGATCGCCAGCCAGCTGGATCCGCAGGCCAACGAATTCATTCGCCAGCAGTTGCCGGGGCATCGGGTGCTGGACCTGAGCCCGGAGCAGTTCAATGCCGAACGCGCCGACGTGGTGATCCTGCGCCCGGTCAACGTCCGCGGGCGCCGGGTCGACGAGGCACCGCGCGGCTGGCCCTGGTCGCTGCGCTGGGTGCAGCTGCTGTCGTCCGGTATCGATTTCTACCCGGACTGGCTGTTCCAGGGCCCGCCGGTAACCAGCGGCAAGGGCAGCAATGCCGAGCAGGTCGCCGAGTTCGCCCTGGCGGCGATCTTCTCGGCGGCCAAGCGCCTGCCGGATATCTGGGTCAAGGACGATGACTGGAGCTTCAGCTCGTTGCAGCCGGTGCGCGGCAAGACCCTCGGCATTCTCGGCCTGGGCAGCATCGGCAAGAGCCTGGCGACCAAGGCCAATGCCCTCGGCCTGCGGGTGATCGCCCTGGGCCGTCCCGGCCAGGTGCTGGACGCCGGAGGCGTAGCGGTGGAAGCGGTGGCCGATCTCCAGCAACTGTTCGCCGAATCCGATCATCTGGTGCTGGCCGCGCCGCTGACCGCACAGACCCGTGGCCTGATCGACCGCGAGGTGCTGGCCCACGCCAAGCCCGGCCTGCACCTGATCAATATCGCCCGCGGCGGCCTGCTCGATCAGCAAGCGCTGCTCGAAGCCCTCGACGCCGGGCTGATCGGCCGGGCGACCCTGGATGTCACCGAGCCCGAGCCGCTGCCGGCGGGCCATCCGCTGTACAGCGATCCACGGGTGTTCATCTCGCCGCATACCTGCGCGCTGTCCACCGATGGGGTCCGCGACTTCGCCGTGGATTTCGTCGAAAACTTCCGCCGCTATCACCAGGGCCAACCGCTGCGCAACCTGGTGGATCACCAGCGTGGCTACTGATCTTCCCTACGAATTCCAAGGAGTAGCGCAATGACTGCCGTATCCGTTCTCCCCGTCTCATCCGACTCCAGCAACGTGCGCCAGCGGGTCAGCGCCGAAGAATGGGAGGTGCGCGTCAAGCTCGCCGCCGCCTACCGCCTGGCCGCGCTGTTTCGCTGGACCGACCATATCTACACGCACTTCTCGGCGCGGGTGCCGGGGCCGGACGAGCATTTCCTGATCAATGCCTTCGGTTTGCTGTTCGATGAAATCACCGCGTCCAACCTGGTCAAGGTGGACGTCAACGGCACCATCATCGACGACCCGCTGGACCTGGGCATCAACCAGGCCGGCTACGTGATCCACAGCGCCATCCACCGTGCCCGCCCGGACCTCAAGGCGGTGCTGCACACCCACACCCGCGATGGTGCGGCGGTGTCGGCGCAGCGCGACGGGCTGCTGCCGCTGTCGCAGCACGCCCTGGCCTACTACAGCCGGGTCGCCTACCACACCTACGAAGGCGTGGCCCTGGACCTGGACGAGCAGGAGCGGCTGGTCGCCCACCTGGGCGAGAGCAATATCCTCATCCTGCGCAACCATGGGCTGCTGACCGGAGGAATCAGCGTCGAGCACGCCTTCCGCGAGCTGCACGGGCTGGAGCGCGCCTGCAATATCCAGATCGCGGCGCAGGCCGGCGGCAATGCCGATCTGTTGTTCGCTCCGGAAGCGGCGATCGAGAAGGTCAAGCAGCAGACGGCGGCCTTTATCGATGGCAACAGCCCGGGGATCCAGCGGCATTGGGATGCGTTGATCCGCCAACTGGATCGTGAGGGCGACGATTACAAACATTGAGCTTTGTGTAGCCGGGACCGCTGCGCGGTCCTTCGCGAGCAAGCTCGCTCCCACCGGAATCTGCCTTGTCCTGTGGGAGCGAGCTTGCTCGCGAAGGCCTGCAAAGCAGGCCCAAAACCTGCCACACCGAACCTACTGACCGACCCCACTCAGGGAGGAACCCAAAAAAAGCCAGGAAGCCAACATGCCCAAACCCGCCTTGCGCCACGCCCTACCGCCGTTGTTGCTGTCCCTCCCCCTGAGCGCCCTCGCCGCCACCGAACCGGCCCAGGACGAACGCCTGCCCAGCGTCACCGTCACCGCCGAGCACCGCCAGGAAAACCTGCAGAAAACCCCGGTGGCAATCAGCGCCTTCGATGAAAACAGCCTGCGCGACCAGCAGATCAACAACATCCGCGACCTCTCCGGCCGGGTGCCGAACCTGACCCTGTCGCGCCAGTCGATCTCCTACAGCGCACAGACCTACGGCATCCGCGGCATCGGCGAGACCGACCCGATCCAGGAAGCCGCAGTCGCCGTGTACGCCGACGACCTGTACATCCCCCGGGCGATCTCCTCGATGCTCGACTTCAACGATGTCGAGCGCGTCGAAGTCCTGCGCGGCCCGCAGGGCACCCTGTACGGGCGCAACAGCGCCGCCGGGGCGATCCGCGTGATCACCCGCGACCCGGACCAGAAGACCCGCGCCTTCGTCGAACTCGGCGCCGGCAACTACGATGCGCGCAACGGCCGCCTGCTGGTCAGCGGGCCGCTGGTGGACGACACCCTGTTCGCCAGCTTCTCGGCCCTGCGCCTGAGCCGCGACGGCACGGTGTACAACCGCACCCGGCACAAGGACGTCAACAACGTCGATATCCAGTCCTACCGCGGCAAGCTGCGCCTGGCCCCGGTGGACTCGGCCTGGGACACCCAACTGACCCTGGCCGGCACCTTCGACCGCGGCGATACCACCAGCTACTCGCCCTTCGACCCGAGCAACGGCCACTTCGACAAGTTCAAGACCTACAGCAGCCTCGACCCGAAGAACCGCCTCGACCAGGGCAGTGCGGTACTGCGCTCGATCTATCACTTCGACGATGAGCTGAGCTTCAAGTCGGTCACCGCCTGGTCGGCCTTCGACCAGCCGGTGGACTACGACAACTCGGGCGAAGCCAACGTCGGCAACGCCGCGCCGACGCAGAACAACCTGATCCGCTACAAGCAGCGCTACGCCACCCAGGAATTCCAGCTCAACGGCGAGTACGAGCGCTTCAACTTCACCCTTGGCGCCTACCTGTACAAGGAGCGCTTCCGCGCCGAACGCGACAGCCTGACCTACTCGGTGGCCGCCGACCGGGTCAATGCCAGCGGCCAGTACAGCACCACCGATACCGAAAGCTACGCGCTGTACGGCCAGGGCACCTACAAGCTGACCGAGCGCCTGTCGCTGACCGCCGGCCTGCGCTACACCGCCGAGCACAAGAACTTCGACTACAAGAACTACGCCATCACCACCGCACGGGACATCACCGGCCTCAACTTCGAGGCCGAAACCAGCGAAAGCTGGGCTTCGTTCAGTCCCAAGCTGGGCCTGGAATATGCCTGGAGCGACACACTGACCCAGTACGGCTACGTGGCCAAGGGCTTCAAGGCCGGCGGTTTCGACAACCGCGCACCGACCCGCCTCGCCGCCTTGCAGGGCTTCGATCCGGAAAACGTCATCACCTACGAAACCGGGCTCAAGGGCGACTACCTGGACGGCCGCCTGCGCAGCAACGTCGCGGTGTTCTACAACGACTACAAGGACTTGCAGACCAACGCCTGGGACCCGGCGATCAGCGCCAACCTGCGCACCAACGTCGGCAGCGCCCACAGCTACGGGGTAGAACTGGAAAACACCGCCCTGCTCAGCCGCGACCTGACCCTCAAGGCCAATATCGGCTACCTCAAGGCGCAGTACGACGACTTCAAGAACGCCGCAGGACCGGGCGTGGATGCGGATGGCAACTGGATGGTCTTCGCCCCGCGCTGGAACCTGGCGCTGGGGTTGAACTGGACGGTACCGGTGGATGTACCGGGGGCGCTGGTGGCGGGGACCGACTGGCAGTTCCAGACCAAGTCCTACGCCAACGCGGTGAATGGCGATATCTATGAAGTGCCGGAGCAGAGTTTCTGGAACGCCACCACCAGCTACAGCAGCGGCGACGGTCACTGGACCACCACCCTGGCGGTGAAGAACCTGCTCAACCGCGCGTATCCACAAAGCATTGCGTATTCGGCGGCGAGCAGTACGGCGTATTACTCGGTGAACGATCCGCGGACCATCACCCTGAGCGTGCGTTACGACCTGTGATCAGGAATCGCGCTTGTCGGTGGTCGACTGCGGGGCTTTCTTGTCGGCTACCGCCTGCTGCGGAGCGTCTTTTTGTTGTGCCTGCTGGAATTGCGCATGCCATTCGGCGACCCGGTCGCTGCCGCCTTCTGCATGGGCCAGGACTGGCAGGGCGAAAAGGATGGAGAGGGTTGCGGCTTTGAACATGGACATGGGGTAAGACCTTTGCTTGGGAAAACGGATTGCGTTTGCCCGGGCATTGTCCGAAGCCGTGATTAACCGGGAATTAAGTTCCGGGTTCCTGGTTGTTCTTTCGGGCCTAATCGCCGGCAACGCCGGCTCCCACAAGGTTTGCGTACACCGCCGAACCTTGTGGGAGCCGGCGTTGCCGGCGATGAGGCCTGAGAGAACGACACTAGACCCAAGGCAACTGATGCGTCACACAGTGAATCCCCCCGCCACCCGCCGCGACGGCATCGATATCCAGCGCTACAACCTCACGATCCGGGTACAGCTCTTCGAGTAATCCACGCGCCTTGCGATCCGCCCCGGCATCGCCGAACTGCGGCATAAGCACCGCGCCGTTGATCACGAAGTAGTTGATATACCCCGCCGCGAAATCCGGGTTGTCCCGACTGAACCGGCTCTTGCGCGGCTTCAGCGGCGGCGACAGCAAGTGCACCTCAAGCTTGCGCCCATCAGCATCGGTGGCGTTGCGCAGGATCTCCAGGTGCCGCTGGGTCACCGCATGGTCATAGGACTCGGGGTCGGTATCCAGGTTGGCCACCACCACCCCGGGGCGAACGAAACGGGCATAGAAATCCACATGGGCATCGGTGATGTCCTTGCCGCGAATCCCCGGCAGCCAGATGATCTTGCGCAGGCCCAGGCACGCCTTGAGCTCCTCCTCGACCTGGGCCCGGCTCCAGCCTGGATTGCGGTTGTCATTGACCCAGCAGCTCTCGGTCATGATCCCGGTACCATGGCCATCCACTTCGATCCCGCCCCCCTCGCCCACCAGCTCGCAGCGCCGATGACGTGCGCCGACCTCGCGGGCCATCAGCGCGGCGATCCGTGCATCACTGGCATGGCGCTGCTTGTTGCCCCAGCCGTTGAAGTTGAAATCCATGGCGGTCAGCGCACTGCCGTCCTCGGTCACGAGGAAGTTGGCGCCGATATCACGCATCCAGATGTCGTCCAGCGCGGTTTCGATAAAGCGCACGTTGCTGCCGCCACACAGTTCCTCGGCCAGCTCCCGCTCCTCGGCCCGGCACAGCACGGTCAGCGGCTGGAAGCGGGCGATGGCGCGGGCGATACGGCCAAGGGCTTCCTGCACATCGCCGGTGAAATCCTCCCAGATCGCCTCCTGGGCGCCGAAGGCGATCCAGGCATGGCGCTGGCGCTCGCCTTCGTCGGGCATGAACCACTCGTCTTCGCTGGCGGCAAAGGCACGCAGAGGATTCAGCCCGGCGCAGGCGGCCAGGCCGAGGCTACCGGCAATGGACAACTGGTGGATGAACTGGCGGCGGGTTGGCATCGTTGACTCACTCGTTTCGGTTGGATTGCACCGCCGGGATCAACCGGCAGTCTTGAACTTGGTCCAGGCACGCATCCGCGCGCGCATGGCCGATTGCGGGATGTCCTTGCCCGGAATCAGGCGCTGGAAGGCGCTTTCATCAGGATAGATATCCGGGTTGTCGCGCATCTTCGGGTCGACCTGCGGTCGCGCCTTGGCACTCGACGTCGGGTAGCCGGTGGTGGTGCTGATGGCCGCCATGTTCTCCGGGCGCATGACGAAGTTGATGAAGGCATAGGCGTACTCCGGATGCTTGGCATCCACCGGGATCGCCATGTTGTCCATCCACACCGTGGTGCCCTCGCGGGGAATGCGGTACTGGAAGCTGACCGGCTTGCCGGCGGCATCGGCGGCGCGCTGGGCCTGGGTCATGTCGCCGCTGTAGCCGAGGGACAGGCACAGGTTGCCATTGACCAGGTCGGTGACCGGCTGCGACTGGAACTTGCGGATATACGGCCGCACCTTCATCAGCAGCTCGCTGGCCGCCGCCAGGTCCTCGGGCTTGGCGCTGCGCGGTTCACGGCCAAGGTAGTTGAGCACCACGGCCAGCACCTCGTCCGGCGAATCGATCACCGAAATGCCGCAGTCGGCGAACTTCGCCGCCAGCTCCGGCTTGAACAGCAGGTCGAGGCTGTTCACCGGGGCGTCGGGCACACGCTTGCGGATCTGCTCATCGTTGTAGGTCAGGCCGATGCTGCCCCAGGTATAAGGCACGGTAGCCGCCGCCGAATGCGGGTAGTGCTCGCGCAGTTTCTGCAGGCCCGGCTCGATATCCGCCAGTGCGACCAGTTTCGACTGATCGAGCTTTTGCAGCGCACCGGCACGCATCAAGCGTTCGGCCACGGTGTCACCGGGGAAAATCAGGTCATAGCCGCTGCCGGAAGTCATCAGCTTGGCTTCCAGCACCTCGCTGCTGTCCATCACGTCGTAGATCACCTTGATCCCGGTTTCGGCGGTGAAGCGCGCCAGGGTGTCCTCGGCGAAATAGTCGGACCAGTTGTACAGGCGCAGGGTCTTGCCCGGATCGTCGGCCTGGGCCGTGCCCACGGCCAGGCCGAGCAGCGTGGCGCACAGCCAGCGGCGGCTCATTGCGCACCTCCGCGATGCCAGATGCCGTCGCGGCTGCCATCCAGGCCCAGCAGGGCGCCGTACATTTCCGGACGGCGGTCACGGAAGATGCCCCAGGTCAGGCGCTCCGCGCGCATCGCCGCCAGGTCGAGGGTGCGCATGATCACGCCGGGCGTATCGCGGTCGGCCTCGGCCAGCAGCTTGCCCTTGTGGTCGCTGATGAAGGACGAGCCGTAGAAGTCCATGTGCAGTTCGGCGTCAGTGGTCGCCACCTCGCGGCCAATGCGGTTGGACGCCACCACCGGCAGCAGGTTGGCGGCGGCGTGGCCGCGCATGGTCATCTGCCAGTGGTCGCGGGAGTCGAACTGCGCCGCGCCGGGCTCGGAACCGATGGCAGTGGGGAACAGCAGCACCTCGGCGCCCATCAGCGCCAGGCTGCGCGCGGTCTCGGGGAACCACTGGTCCCAGCAGATACCGATGCCGAGACGGCCGAAGGCGGTATCCCAGACGCGGAAACCGGTATCGCCGGGGCTGAAGTATTCCTTCTCCTGGTAACCGATGGCGTTGGGGATATGGGTCTTGCGGTAGACCCCGAGCAGGCGGCCATCGGCATCGGCCACGCTCAGCGAATTGAAGTAGGCATTGCCGGCCTTCTCGTACCAGCTCAGCGGCAGCACCACGCCCAGCTCCCGGGCCAGCGCGGCGAAGCGCTGGAGCAGGCGGCTGTGGCGGTATTCCTCGGCCAGGGCCAGGTGCTTGTGATCCTGCTCGATGCAGAAATACGGAGTGGCGAACAGCTCCTGCAGAAGGATGACCTGGGCGCCCTGGGCGGCGGCGTCGCGCACCAGCTGTTCAGCGCGGTCGAGGTTGGCGGCGAGGTCCCAACTGCATGGCATCTGGGTCGCGGCGATAGTGAGCATGGTCATGGTGCTTACCCCTTCAGTGGCCAGGCCGGTTGTTGTTGGGTGATGCAGTGCACGCCACCGCCGCCATGGGCCAGGTGCTCGATGCGCACCGGTACTACCTCGCGCCCGGGGAAAGCCCCGGCCAGCACGCTGGCAGCCTCGCGGTCGGCCTCGATGCCGTAGGCCGGCATGATGATCGCGCCGTTGGCGATGTAGAAATTGGTGTACGAAGCACAGAACACTTCGGCCTCCGGGTCCACCGCCGCGCTGGCTTCATACAGGTCGATCAGCTCGAACGAACGCCCCTGGGCATCCCGGGCCAGGGACAGGGCGCGGCGGTTTTCCCGTACCACCTCGGCGTACACCGAGTCGCGGTCATGGGTGGCGTCCACCAGCAGCACGCCGGGACGAGCGAAGGCGCAGACACCATCGACATGGCCGTCGGTCATGTCGCCGGTGACGTACTGCGGATCGCCCGGCAGCCAGATGGTCTTCTTGATTCCCAGCAGGCGGGCGAAGATTTCTTCGGCCTCGGCCTTGTCCAGCCCCGGGTTGCGGTTGGGATTGAGCAGCACCGACTCGGTGGTGATCAGGGTGCCTTCGCCATCGACATGGATGGCCCCGCCTTCATTGGCCAGCCAGGTGCCGAAGCAATCCACGCCGAGCCCATTGAGCAGGCGCCGGGCCAGGCTCTCGTCGAGCCCGTGGGCCGACTTGCCGCCCCAGGCATTGAAGCGCCAGCTGACCCCGGCCAGGCCGTGCTGCGGGTGAGTGATGAAGGTCGGCCCGGAATCGCGGCACCAACTGTCATCCACCGCCTGCTCGATCAGCTCGATATTGGCCCCGCACAGCTCGGCGGCACGGGCCCGGGCGCTGGGGTCGACCACCAGCTTGACCGGCTCGAAGCGGGCGATGGCATTGGCGACCCGGGCGAAATCCTCCTGCACCTGCTCCAGGCGCACGCTCCAGGTGCTTTCCCACAAGGCACGGTTATGCGGCCAGACCATCCAGGTCGCCGCATGGGGCGCCCACTCCGCGGGCATCATCCAACCACTGCTTCGATCGCCGTTGCACAGCATGCTCAATCCACCTTCAGTTAAGTATTTTTTATGACTGAAATCCGCGACTGCGGAATGGATGTCATGCTATGTCGTCGCTTGAGCGGCAACAAACGATGGATTTAGCCGACAACTGATTAGCAGGACTTATCGATCATGCTCAAACACTGGCCACCCCTGAACGCCTTGCGCGGCTTCGAGGCCGCCGCCCGCCTGGGCAGTTTCCACAAGGCCGCCGAGGAACTGCACCTGACCCAATCGGCGATCAGCCAGCAGATCCGCAGCCTGGAGAGCTTTCTCGAACAGCCGCTGTTCTATCGCAGCGGGCGCAGCGTCAGCCTCACCGACGCCGGGCATGACCTGCTCAGCACCACCCAGGCCATGCTGCAACAGTTGTCGGTGGGTATCCGTCGACTCGACCAGTACCGCAAGCCCAACCAGCTGGTGGTCAACACCACCCCGGCCTTCGCCCGCCACTGGCTGCTGCCGCGCCTTGGTACCTTCCACCGCGACCACCCCGAGGTGGACCTGTGGCTGTTCACCACCTACGAAGCCCCGGACATGGCCAGCCAGACCGTCGACCTGTGCCTGCGCGACGACCTCGAACCCCAGGCCGAGTGCAGCCACGAAGTGCTGCTGCAAGACCACCTCTACCCCGCCTGCCACCCCGACCTGCTCGACCAGCCGGCGACCGCGCGCACCACCCTGCATGGCGAGCGGGAGATGGACTGGAGTCGCTGGTCGGTGCTGGGCGGCGAGGATGTCGGGCAGCGCACCCACGGGCTGAATTTCTCCGATCCGGGCTTGCTGCTGGATGCGGCGTGCGAGGGGCACGGGATTGCCCTGGTCAGTCAGTTGCTGGCGGCGCGGTCTTTGGAGAAAGGTGTGCTGCGAGCACTGAGCGAGCGGCGTGTGGCGGGAGTGGAGTGGGTGTGCCTGGTGCACCGGGACAGCGAGAAGAGCCCGTTGACGCGTTCGTTCATGGGCTGGCTGAGAGGGGCCCTGGCGGTCGGAAGATAACCGGGACAGGGTCAGCGTGCCCGGCTCCTGGTTGAATAACACCAGGTTTGCATTTCGAGTCGCACGCATAACATCATTACGCCACCAACCAACCCTTGCACCGCAGCTTGTAGAGAAATCATGTCACCGCAAAGGATCGCAGCTTCACCTCCCGCGTCGTCCGGGAGCGCTCACTGATGGGCGTCATTCTCGGCATCATCGTCACACTGATCGGCCTGGCACTGCTGCTTGCCATGCTGCGCTTCGTCGGTACGGCGCTGAAATATGCACTGGGCATCAGCCTCGGCATCGCCGCACTGGTCACCCTCGGCTTGCCGCTGGCCTATGGCATGGCAGTCGAGGCCGTAAGCCGCAGCCCCTGGCCGAGGGCCTTGCTGGCCTGGTCAGGCACCGCGCTGGTAGCGTTTTGTGCGTTTTGCTGGAGCGTGACCGACCTCCATGGCTTTTTCGCCCCCGGCAGCTTCGCCAGCCTGAAATACGCTTTGTCCACCCTGCTCCTGATCGTGATGCTGCGCAGCCACCGCCTGAGTGTCCGGGCCAGCGAGGGCAATCAGGCCGATGACTGGTTGCGCAAGAAACACCAGGCGTTTCATGTCGGTCTGCATGGCAGCATCGCCCTGCTCGCGATGTCGGCCTGGGTGCCCGGGCTGTTCGCCGCGCAGCACTGGTCTGGTGGCACCTTCGCGGCTTACGCCTACTGGGTCACCGCCACGCTGGTGCAGCTGTATTTCATTAGCCAGGACCGTGCCCGCCAGCAGCTGGAAGCGGCGATCGCCGAGGTGCTGCAGATCAAGACCTCCCTGGACGTCGGCAAGACCCTGAAGGCGATGAGCAAGGACAGCCTGCTTGAGCACGAGGAAGTCGAAACCCTGTTCAACGGACGCCTCTCGCCGCGAATCGCTGCCGGCCAGTTGCGCGAGATGGAAATCACCGGGCAGCGCTGGGTGTTCGAAGCCACGTGGTATCGCAATCGCTACAAGGCCTTGCATGGTGTTTTGCTCAAGCAGGTCCGACATGCGCCAGCAACCATCGAGCGCCTGGTGCTCAGCGCCTTTGGCTACGAAGGCCAGGGCGCCCGGCAATTCATCGAACAGCAGATGACCTTCGGCCATTACCTGGATTTTCGCGACGGACGATTCTGGTCGACCCACGCACATCTGCCGCGCATCAGTTGCTGTACCTCCTGCGGACTGGCCGAGGTACGCAACAGTGCCAACGATGCCGAATGGTTCTGCTCCAGTACCTGTGCGCAAACCGAGCAACTGTGCCTGAGCGTGCGTGACAAGCCCGAGGAAGAGTTCCTTGCCGACGCTGCCAGCACCGGCTTCCTGCTGATGGCGGCGGCCAGTGCCTGGGATGCCAACCACAAGCTGTTCGCCGCCGGTGGCCAGGGCCATGGCTTCGCCGCGGAAAAGGCCAATCACCGACTTGATCGCCTGATGGGTCGCAGTGCCGAAATCCTCGGCGACAACAACGCCAAGAACGGTGCCGACCGTCTGGTCCAGGGGCAGTTGATCCAGACCAAGTACTGCTCCACTGCCGCCCGTAGCATCGGCTCGGCCTTCGACGGCCAGCAAGGTCAATACCGTTACATGCACAACGGTCGGCCGATGCAGGTCGAAGTCCCGAAGGATCAGTATCCTGCCGCCGTACGCACCATGCAGGGCAAGATCCGTGACAACAAGGTGCCGGGAGTGACCGACCCCAAGGACGCGGTGAAGCTGGTGCGCAAGGGCCACCTGACCTACGACCAGGCCCGCAATATCACCAAGTTCGGCACTTTCGAGTCCATTGCCTACGACATCCGCGAAGGCGTAGTGGTGGGTGCCGTGGCGGGAGGCATCAGCTTCGGCGTCAGTGCCACGCTGTTCTATCTCAAGACCCAAGACCGGCAGCAGGCGCTACGCGTGGCCACGATACAGGCCGGAAAAAGCTTTGGCCGCAGCCTGACCGTCTATGTCGCCACCCAGCAATTGCATCGAGTGCAGCTTATCCAGCGCTCGTTGAACCTGGTCGACGTCGGCGCACTGGCGCCAAGCACCCGCAGCCTGCTGGCCAAAGGCATGGGAGTCAGCAAAAGCGGCCTGAACAAGGCCTTGCGCGGCACGCTGGTCAGCTCCATCGCGGTGATCGCGGTGACCACCGGCCCGGACCTGGTGAAGCTGGCCCGGGGCCGGATTTCCAAGGCCCAGTTCGCCAAGAACCTCGCCGTCACCTCCTCGGGTGTGGCCGGTGGCGTCATCGGCTCCATTGCCGGCGGAGTCATCGCCGCGCCGCTCGGACCACTGGGCGCCATGCTCGGGCGGACTGCCGGCGGCATTGTCGGTGGCATCGTGGCCTCGGCCATTTCCAGTCGGCTGATGGGCAAGCTGATCGAGGAGGATCGGGTGCGCATCATCAAGGTCATCCAGGCACAGCTGGAATACCTGGCGGTAACCTTCATGCTGGCCAAGGAAGAGCTGGACAGCGTCAACGCCAACCTCGACAAGGCACTCACTCAGGAAAGCCTCGAAGTGATTCACGCCGCCGAGGGCAACCGACGGGCCATGGCCAACTTCTACCTCAAGCCGGTGGTGGTGGCAGTGGTCCGTCAGCGTCCGGTGTTGACCTTCTCAGGCAGCGATGTGGTCCAGGCTTGCGAGGACATTGCCGCCTGATTCAGCCAGCCGGCACGGCGATCAACAGAATCGCCGTGCCATGGGCAGCGATTGCCGCCAGCACGCCATGACGCAAGCGCAGCAAGGCGCAGACCAGGCCTTCGAGCAAGGTAAAGGCCAGCACCGGCCAGCCGGCCTGGGTCACGGTCAGGGCGAGGAACACATGGCAAGCCGCAAACGCCAGGGCACTGCCTAGGGCGGCATGCAGCGGGCTGGCGTGGTGCTCCAGATGACCTTGCAACAGGCCGCGGAACAGCACCTCTTCCAGGGCATTGCCGCCGTAGGCGAGGACGATCATTCCGAGCAGCCACAGGTTGAAACCGCTAAAGGCGGCGCCCTGGTAGAGGCGCAGGGGCATGCCGATGGCGCAACCGGCCAGCAGGCCGAGGGCCAGGCCGACCGGCAGATTGCCCTTGCGCCAGACAATCAGCGACCAGAGTTCCCGGGCTGCCGGGCGCAGCGAGGCGATCAGCCCGAGGGACATCAGGCCCAGCGCGGCCAGTACCAGTGGGTTGTCGGTAAAACCGATGCGTACCTGGCCGTCCAGGGCCCACAGGCCGGTGGGGGTCATGGCGTCGCGCAGGAGGACGAAAGTCAGCAGCAGGATCAGGATGCGCAGGCCGGCCTGGGTTTTCGGGGTGAGCAGGAACCACAGCACGCAGAGCACCAGGCCGGGAGTGATATGCAGCAGGTAGCTGGCGAGGTGCGAGAGTCCTTCCTGGAACATAGCGCGGGGTCCGTCGGTGACTGGGGGACCGAGTTTATCCGAGGTTTTGTGGTTGGTCTTGGAGGCCTCATCGCTGGCAAGCCAGCTCCCACAGGATCGCGTGCACCGCTAGAACCTGTGGGAGCTGGCTTGCCAGCGATGAGGCCCTGAAGAACACCTCAGGTTCCAGCCAAGGCCAACCCCGCCAGATAGCCAAAGGTCATCCCCGGCCCAAGGGTGATGCCACCGCTGGGGTAATGCCCACCCATGACGCTGTTCATGTCATTGCCCACCGCATGCAACCCGGCAATCACCTGCCCGTGCCGATCCAGCACCCGCGCCGCCGCATCGGTACGCAAGCCGGCGAAGGTGCCCAGGCTGCCCGCCACCAGACGCACCGCATACAAACGCCCGCGCAATGGCCGCAGCGAAGGGTTGGGCACGTTCGCCGGATCCCCCAGCGCCCGGTTATAGGCCGATTGTCCGCGGCCGAAATCCGGGTCGTGACCGAGCCGCGCATGCTGGTTGAATCGTTCGAGGGTGGCTTTCAGTTGCGCCGGATCGAGCCCGCAGCGCCCGGCCAGTTCCCGCGCATCACGGCCTTCGAACAGATACCCGCAACGCCGGTAGTACCCCAGTGGAAACGGCCACGGCTTGGCCCAGCCGATACCGAAGCGCCGCTGTGCCTGGTGGTCGCAGATCATCCAGGCCTGCGGCTCCTGCCCCGGCGCGGTGCGGGCGAACAGGTCGTTCATGAAGTCGTGATAACAGTCGGCCTCGTTGGTGAAACGCCGGCCATCGGCACCTACCGCGATAAAGCCGGGCTTGCCGCGATCCACCAGGTGCGGAAAGCGCCCCGGCGGTCCGTTGCGCCGTGGTACCAGGGAAACCGGCACCCACGCTGCGTCATGGGCCAGGTTGTTGCCCAGCAGGCCGCCCGCCGCTTCCCCCAGGCGCAGGCCATCGCCACTGTTATCCAGCGGCGCGGCACAGTGATGCCGGTGCCCGAGACGTTGTTGCAGACGCTGCGCATCATGGGCAAAGCCACCACAGGCCAGCACCACACCGCGTCGGGCCAGAACCCTACGTCCGCCTTCCAGCTCCGCCCCGCTGACCCGCTCGCCCTCGCGCAGCAAGTGCACGGCCGGGCTTTCGGTCAGCAGTTGCACGTCGCGGTCCAGCGCGCTGCGCAGCAGTCGTGCCACCAAGGCATTGCCGTTGACCAGGTGCATGCCGCGCCGATAACGCAGCAGGTCGAAGGCATGCCGGCCGAGACGCTTGCCCACATGCCAGGCGGCCTTGAACGAACGCCGGACATTGAAGAACGCCGCCATATCGGCACCGCCAGCGATGCCCATGCCGAACAGGCTGACGATATCCAGCGGCGCTCGCAGCCGTTCGATCCACGGCCCCAACTGGCGACCATCGAACGGCTGGGCACACAGGGAACGCCCGCCCCTGGCCGCACCCTCGCCATCGCGCATGTCCGGCATGGCGCTGCCCGAGTAGAACTGCACGGCAGTGTGGCGCTGGAAAAATTCGACCATCTCCGGCCCGCGTTGCAGATAGACCCGCTGCTGCTCGCTAAGCTCGCGACCATGGACCTGGGCCAGCAGGTAACGCTCCGGCCCGTCGTCCGCCTCGATCATCCCCTCGCCCACCGCCAGCGGGTTGCGCGGCACCCACAGCCAGCCACCGGACCAGGCACTGGTGCCGCCCAGCCAGCGGCTTTTTTCCGCGACGATCACCTTCAGGCCATGGCTGGCAGCGGTCACCGCCGCCGCCAGTCCCGAGGCGCCCGAGCCGATCACCAGCACATCGCATTCCAGCGTCTGCATCGGCGCGCAACTCATTGCAGTGGCGAGAAGCCGGTCGGCCGCAGCAGCCGCGACTCCAGCTTGAGCACCGCACCGAGGGCCTTGTTCTTGCGGGCGAACTCGCCCCAGCGCGGGTCGGCGGCCATGCGGGCACGACGCGCGGCGCGGTCGTCGAGGCTTTCGTAGGCCCAGATATGCACCACCTGGTTGGCCTCGCCGAACTCGGTGGTGAAGAAGCCGACCAGGTTGCCCAGGTGCTCGGTCTGCACCGCCAGCGCATCGCCCTGGTACAGGGCCAGCCAGTCGGCCATCAGGGTCGGGCTCAGGGTGTAGGTGCGCAGTTCGTAGTACATGGTCATTTCTCCAGGGTGAATGCAGGGTCGTGGGCCAGCCGTTCGGCGGCGTGGCAGGCGGCGAGCCAGCCGAAGGTCAGGCCGGGGCCGATGGTGATGCCCGGCCCCGGGTAGGTGCCGTCCATCAGCGAGTTCATGTCGTTGCCGGCGGCGTACAGGCCGGGGATCGGCGCGCCGGACGCATCCAGCACCCGCCCTTGCCCATCGCTGGCCAGACCGCGGGCCGAGCCGAGATCGCCCGTGTGCAGGCGCAGCGCATACCACGGCGCCTTGAGCAGCGGCGCATTGCACGGGTTGGGCTGGTGCTCGGGGTCGCCCATGTAGCGGTTGTAGCTGTTGCCGCCCTTGCCGAAGGCACGATCGACACCCTCGCGGGCGTCACGGTTGTAGCTGTCCAGGGTGCGGCGCAGGCCCTGGGGATCGATGCCGATCTGCGCCGCCAGTTGCTCGGCGCTGTCGGCGCGATACAGGTAGCCGGCCTCGATCAGCGCGGCGTTGTCCACCGGCTTTGGCCGGGCCAGGCCAAGGCCGTACTTGTTCAGCGCCTCGGCATCGCAGACCAGCCAACACGGCGTGCTGCCGGTGGCGAACATGCGCTGGACGAAGTGGTGATAGGAGTCGGACTCGTTGACGAAGCGCTCACCGGCCCGGTTGACCGCGATCACGCCGGGCTTGGCGCGGTCGGTGACCAGATGCGGAAAGCGCTCGCGCTCGCCATTGCGGTGGGTGACCTCGGACACCGGCGCCCAGAAGAAATTGGCCGCCAGCCCCTGCCCCAGCACCGCGCCTGCCGCCTGGGCCAGGCGCAAGCCGTCGCCGACATTGCCCGGCGGCGACATGCTCAGGTGCGCGCTGCCGGTGTCCGGGCGCTGCGCCGCCGCCTCGGGCGCCGCAGCGAAACCACCGGTAGCACAGACCACGCCGCCCCGGGACAGCACCCGGACCTGGCGTCCCTCGCGACTGATCAGCGCGCCGATCACCGCGCCGTCGTCAACGATCAACTCATCGGTGCGACTGTTCAGCCACAGGGTCAGGCCATTGGCAAAGGCGCTGGTGGCGAGTCGGGCGATCAGGGCATTGCCGGTGGTCAGCCGGGTACCACGCGGGTGACTCAGACGGTCGATCCCATAACGCCCCATCAGCTTCAGGCAGTGCCACAGCGAACGCGGCGAACGACGGAAGCTGAGGAAGTGCTGGATATCCACGCGATTGACCATCATCCCGCCGAACAACAGCATCCCGGCCGGGGGCATCTTCAGGTCCTTGAAGTGATCACCGAGGCGGCGTCCGTCGTATTCCAGCATCTCCAGGGCGCGACCGCGGTCGGTGGCGCCCTCCTCGTCCGGGTAGTAATCCGGCGACAGCGGACGCAGGGCGTACTTCAGCTCGGTATGCGCCTCCAGCCAGCGCAGGGCGCGGTGGCCCTGGTCGATATAGGCGTCCACCAGTTCGGCGTTGTAGCCGGGGCCGATGGTCTTGTGCAGGTAGCGGCGCATGGCCTCCGGGCTGTCCTCGACCCCGGCGGCGCGGGCCTGGTCGGTGCCATGCAGCCAGACTGCGCCACCGGAGATCGCCGAGGTACCGCCGAACTGCGCGGCCTTCTCCACCAATAGCACCTTGAGCCCCTTGCAGGCGGCGGTGGCCGCGGCAGCAAAGCCGGCGGCGCCGCTGCCGAGGACGATCAGGTCGAACTGCGCCTCGTCCGGCGCAGGAAAACGGCTAGCCGTATTCATGCCCCGTCCTCACAACTGCAAGGGCGTGACGCCCATGAAATGGCCGAGATTGCCAAGCTGGGCGAAGGCCATCTGCGGGCCGGTCTGGATCGGGCAGCCGCGCTCGCGGGCAGCGGCCAGCAGCGGGGTGATTTCCGGCGAGGTGACCACGTCGGCGACCAGGGTGGCGGGCCGCAGGCTATCGAGTTGCGCCAGCGGCAACGGCAGCTCGCCGGTGCCGCCCATGCCCGCCGGGGTGGCGTTGACCAGCAGGTCGAAGCTGTCCAGCGCCTCGTAGCCGATCTCGATACGCACCCCGCCGAAGGCCCGGCGCAACAGCGCGGCAAGGGTCTCGCAGCGCTCGGCGCTGGCATCGCTGAGTACCAGCGACTGCACCCCGGCCTGGCATAGCGACCAGGCGATGGCGCTGCCGACGCCCCCGGCACCGATCACCAGGGCGCGCTTGTCGCGGGCCTGGAAACCGTTGAGGCAGGCGGCATTGAGAAAGCCCTCGCCATCGACGTTGTCGCCCAGCAGGCGGCCATCGGCCTGGCGGCGGATCACGTTCACCGAACCCAGCGCCCCGGCCCGCTCGCTGACCTCGTCGAGGCGCCCGGCCAGCACCTGCTTGTACGGCACCGTGACCACCACACCGCGCAGGTTCTGCCAGCCGCGCAAGGTAGCGAGGAAGGCATCCAGGGCCTCTTCGCGGATATCGATGGGCAGCATCGCCAGGTTCAGGCTGTTGGCCTGGAACCAGCGGTTGAAGTTTTCCGGGGATTTGACCTGGGTAATGGGCGACCCGACGATCGCCACCAGTTCGGTGGATCCGTGCAGCATGCTGACCTCCAGAGGGTCGGTGTTGTTATGCGCCAAGGGTGGCGCCTGGCGCCCCGACGGCCAACGCTGGAGATCAGCATTCTGGTTGTTATTCGCAGCAGCACTGCGATAATCGCACTCTTTCCTCAAATCAACGGAGCGGCCATGGCCCAGCCGGAGATCCATCCCCGCGACCTGATCGTCGGCCTGCAGAAGGGCCTGGCCTTGATGCAACTGTTCAGCGTCGACCAACCCCGCCTCAGCGTGCCCGAGGCGGCGCGGCTATCCGGGCTGACGCCGAGTGCGGCGCGGCGCTTTCTGCTGACCCTGGTCCACGAAGCCTTCGTCGAGACCGATGGCCGCCACTACTGGCTGACGCCCAAGGCCCTGCGCATCGGCCAGGCCTACGTTGATTCGGCGCAGTTGCCACGCATGCTGCGGCCGGTGGTGGAACAGGTGGCGCGGACCACCCAGGAGCATGTCTCGGTGGGCACCCGCGATGGCGACGAGATCGTGCATATCGTGCGCAGCCGCTACAGCCATATCGCCTCGCTGTCGATCCGGCCGGGGTCGCGCTTGCCGCTGTATTGCACGGCGGGCGGGCGGATCTGGCTGGCGTCGTTGCCGGCGGCGGAGCTGGATGCCTACTTCGGAAGGGTCGAATTGCGTGGGCTGACGCCGCATACCTGCATCGACGAAAGCCTGCTGCGTGAAGAACTGCAACGGATCGCCGCCCAGGGCTATGCCGAGGTGGACCAGGAGTTCGAAGTGGGCATGCGCGTGCTCGGGGTGCCGCTGGTGGATCGGCATGGGGTGTTGCGATCGACCTTGACCATCACTACCCACGCCTCGCGGATCAGTCTGGAAGAGATGCGGCGGCGTTATCTGATGCCGTTGTATGAGGCGCAGGCCCTGTTGAAACCTGTGATGGAGGCCTGAAGGTTTGCTGTGTCCGGACTGGCCCTATCGCTGGCAAGCCAGCTCCCACAGGAATGTGGGCCAGCCACAGTTCTGTGCTTCGACGCGGACATTGTGGGAGCTGGCTTGCCAGCGATGAGTCCCGAAAGATCAACCCCGAGCTTGAGGAACACACCACTCCCGCAACAACCCCGCAAACACCTGCGCCGCCTCCGACAGCGGCCGGTCGGTCGGGGTGGTCAGGCCGATCGGCGCCCTGAGCAAGGTACTGCTGAACGGCAAGGCCTTGACGATGCCCAGGCGCAGGTCGAGGTCGACCACTCCGCGCTGGACGAACCACACACCGTCGTAGTCCTGCACATAAACCCGCGAGAAGGTTTCGCTCAACGACTCCTGGATCGTGAAACCCTCCCCGACACCGCTGGAAAGCAGGAAGTTGTCGACACTGATCCGCACCAGCGTGCCTTGCGGCGAAACCAGCAGCACGTAAGGCCGCAGGTCCTCCAGCGTCAACCGCTCGCGCGCCGCCAGCGGATGCCCGCTGCGTACCACCAGCAGCAGGTCTTCCTCGTACAGCGCTTCGAACACCACGCCAAGCATGTCGCGACCGATCAGGCGGCCGACGATCAGATCCAGTTCGTGAGTACGCAGCTTGCCGACCAGGAAGTCATAGACCCCGGCCAGCACCTGCACCTGGATCTGTGGGTAGCGCTGGCGCATCTGCGCGATCACTGGCGCCAGCATGTAGCCCGCCGCCGTCGGCAACGCGCCTACCCTGAGCACCTGCGGTGCCTGCGGGCGGGCCTGCCCCTCGTCCAGGGCCATGCGGAAACTGGCCATGGCCTGTGCCGCGTGCTTGTGGAAGGCCTCGCCGGCCAGGGTCAGTTGCACGCCCTTGCGCCCGCGCACCAGCAACGGCGAGCCCAGTTCCTGTTCCAGCTCCTTGATGCTCTTGGACACCGCCGACAGGGTGATATGCAGCAAACGCGAGGCCGTGGCCAGACTGCCGGAGCTGACCACGGCGAGAAAGACGCGGAAGTGACGCAGGTTGATGGTCGAGAGGTTCACCGGCAGAGCCCTTGAGTTAGTCAACCTGCAAGTTAACCAAGGCGCGACTTTATATCAATTTAATCAACCTCCAACTTCATCTAGCATCCTCTCCATCGCTCACAAGGATTTATCGCCATGACTCAAGCCCGCCCACGCCTGGGTGTTTCCAGTGCCTCGCTGCCCAGCCTCGCGCCCGAAGCGCTGGTCGATGAGCTTGCTCGCCTGGGTTACCAGGGCATGGAATGGCGGGTCGCCGATACCACCGGCCTGGACCCCGCCCGCGCCTGGGATGCGCGCAGCAACAACCGCTGCACCCTGCCACCCTGTGCCAAGACCATCGCCCGCATCCAGCAGCAGTGCCAGGCCAATGGCCTGGAGATCTTCGGCCTTAGCCCGTACCTGAAGGTGGGTGATCTGGAGCAGGCGCTGCACCTGGTCGAGCTGGCCGCCCTCGCTGGCAACGCCCGCCTGCGCCTGTGGGCACCGGGCTACGAAAACGAACGCTACGCCGCCGCCAGCGCGCGCATGCGCCATTTCCTCGACCAGTTGCTGCCCCGCGCCGAAGCCGCCGGGGTGCGTCTGGCCCTGGAGGTGCACCAGCGCACCATCTGTTCCAGCCCGTCGCTGGCCATGCGCATCGCCGAGCACTACCCGCCGCAGTCCCTGGGAATCATCTACGACCTCGGCAACCTGGCCATCGAAGGACGCGAGGATGTCGGCCTGTCGCTGGACCTGATGGGCGACCATCTGGCCCATGTGCAGGTGAAGAACGTGGCCTGGGTGGCCCAGGCCGACGACCAGGGCTGGCGCTGGGAATGGTGCCCGCCGGACCAGGGCGTGCTGCCCCTGCGCAGCATGCTGCGCACCCTGGCCGAGCGCGGTTTCGCCGACTGGCTGTCGATCGAGGACTTCGACAGCACCTGGCCCGACGCCCACAAGCTGCTGCGCAACCGTGACCTGATCCACCGTTATCTCGACCACGACGCTGCGGTCGCCCCTGTTTCCACCCCGGAGGTACTTTGTCCATGAACCTGCCCCACTGCCCACCCGACAGCCCGCGCCGCGTCGCCCTGGTCACCGGCGCCGCCGGCGAGCTGGGCCGCGCCATCTGCCAGCGCCTGAGCCAGGACGGCCTGGACCTGATCGCCGCGGATATCGACCTGCCCGCCGCCGAGGCCCTGGTGCAGGGCCTCCCACTGGCCGACGGACAGCGCGCCATCGCCGTGCACGCCGACCTCGGCGACGCCGCGTCCATCGCCGCCCTGGTCGAGCTGGGCGGTAGCGCCTTCGGTCGCATCGATGTGGTGGTGAACAACGCGGCGGTCAATCATCGCGGCTCGATCTACGACTTCGATCCAGCGCAATGGGACCACATGATGGCCGTCAACCTGCGTGGCCCCGCCCTGCTCTGCCAGCAGGTGGCGCCGTACTGGAAAGCCCAGGCCAGCGGCCGGGTGATCAATATCGTCTCGCGCTGCTGGGTGGCCGGCGGACCGCCCGCCTATGTCGCCTGCAAGGCCGGGCTGGTCGGCCTGACCCGCTCGATGGCCCGCGAACTGGCGCCGCACAACGTCACGGTCAATGCCATCGCCCCGGGCCTGCTGCCGTCGGCCTTCACCCTCGATGGCCGCGACGCCGAGAGCTTCGAGCGCATGGCCCAGGGCTCGATCAACAACACGCCACTCAAGCGCCTGGTGACCCCGCAGGACATCGCCGGCACCACCGCCTTCCTGGCCTCGGCCGATGCTGCCTTCATCACCGCCGAAGTCATCCATGTCTGCGGTGGCAGCCAACTGGCGCCCTTCGGCAACTGAACACCCGTTACCCGACCATCACAAACAACCACAAGAAAGGTTGCACATGACCACTACCCATCCCGATAACCGGCGCATGGCGCGCCGGGCTGCGTTCGGCAGCTTCCTCGGCAGCGTCGTCGAGTACTACGACTTCTTCATCTACGGCTCGGCGGCGGCGCTGGTGTTCAGCACGCTGTTCTTCCCGTCCAGCGACCCCATGGCCGGTACCCTGGCAGCCCTGGCCACCTTCGGCGTCGGCTATATCGCCCGGCCGATCGGCGCGCTGGTCTGCGGCCACCTCGGCGACCGCATCGGGCGCAAGCAGGTGCTGATGATGACCCTGCTGCTGATGGGCCTGGCCACCTTCGCCATCGGCCTGCTGCCCACCTACCAGAGCATCGGCGCCTGGGCCCCGGCGCTGCTGGTGTTCTGTCGCCTGCTGCAGGGCTTCTCCGCCGGTGGCGAACAGGTCGGCGCCAGCCTGCTGACCATGGAGCACGCACCGGGCAAGAGCAAAACCTTCTACACCAGCTGGCTGATCAACGGCGCCTCCATGGGTTCGATCCTCGCCACTTCGGTGTTCATCCCGCTGTCGATGCTCAGCCAGGAACAGTTGTTGGCCTGGGGCTGGCGGATTCCCTTCCTGCTCAGTGCGGTGATGGTGGTGATCACCTGGCTGATCCGCCGTGGTGTCGAGGAAAGTCCGGAGTTCAAGGCGAGCAAGCCGGCCGCCCAGCGCCTGCCGGTGGCCGAGCTGTTCAGCAAGGAACGCCGGGCCTTCTTCACCGTGTTCAGTTGTGCGCTGATCTGCGCCGTGTCGTCGCTGGTGATGATCTTTGGCCTGTCATGGGCCACCAATAACCAGCACGTCGATCGTCCGTCGATGCTCAGTGCCATCGCTGCCAGCCAGGTGGTGGCGCTGATCTGCCAGCCGCTGTTCGGCCTGCTCGCCGACCGTATCGGCCGCAAGCGGATCTTCGCCGTGGGCTCGCTGGCCAGTTGCGCCGGGGTGTTCCTGTTCCTCTGGTCGATCAGCACCGGCAACCTCGGCCTGATCCTGTTCAGCACCGTGCTGCTCAAGGGCGTGCTGTACAGCGCACCGAACGCCCTCTGGCCGTCGTTCTACGCCGAGATGTTCAGCATTCGCGTGCGCTACACCGGGGTCGGTCTGGCCACCCAGTTGAGCTTCATCATCTCGGGCTTCTCGCCAAGCCTGTGCTACGCGCTGATGGCCGATGGCAACGACTGGCTGCCGGTGGCCTGCTTTATCGGCGGGCTGGCCTTGATCGCGGCGATCGCGGCGCTGCTGTCGCGGCCGGCCGGGGCTGACGAGCCGGTGTTGCAGGTGCGGCACGCTTGATTCCCTCCTGGCCCCGCCGCAGTGCGGGGCCTTCTTCTATCTGGAGTACACACATGGCTTTTGCATTGATCGCCCACGATTACCCGGACGCGCTGGAGCGGCGCCTGGCTTGCCGGGAGCAGCACCTGGGCCGGCTGAAGGCGTTGGCGGAGCAGGGATTGTTTCTTGGCGGCGGGGTCTTGCTGGATGAGGACGGGAAGATGATCGGCTCGAATGTGCATCTGGGGTTCGAGCAGAAGGAGGAGCTGGAGGCTTGGTTGCAGGATGAGGTTTATGTGACGGAGCGGATCTGGGAAATCATCGATATTCGGGAGATACGGGTTTTCAGTCCGGCTTGATACCGAGGAGATCCCATCGCCGGCAATGCCGGCTCCCACAAGGTTCAGCGGTGCATGCAGGACCTGTGGGAGCCGGCGTTGCCGGCGATGAGGCCCGAAAGAGCAACCAACAAGCCAGGACTTGAAATGAGATTCGATATCAATTAACTTTTGTTACTTTATATCATCTCACTTGGAGCACCCGATGAAACCCGGCATCCACCCCGCCTACCGCCCTGTCCTGTTCCACGACACCAGCGCCAACGCCTTCTGGCTGATCGGCTCCACCGTCGATACCGACAAGACCTACGAACACAGCGACGGCAACACCTACCCCTACGTCACCCTCGACGTGTCCAGCGCCTCCCACCCGATCTACACCGGCCAGGAGCGCAAGGCCAAGACCGAAGGCCGGGTCGCCGGCTTCAACAAGCGCTTCGCCGCCTTTACCAGCAAATAAAAAAACGCCGCTTTCCGGAGCCCGGAAAGCGGCATTTTCATTCAACGTCGAACGGCTTAAACGGCCAGGGCGCGCTCGCGCAGTTCGATATTGAGGATGCGATCGTTCTCGCTGTAGTCAACCGGAACGTCGATCACGTGCACGCCCGGGGTCTTGATGCAGTGCTCCAGCAGCGGCAGCAGGCCTTCGGCGCTTTCCACCCGGTGACCGTTGGCACCATAGGCTTCGGCATATTTGACGAAGTCCGGGTTGCCGTAGTCCAGGCCGAAATCGGTGAAGCCCATGTTCGCCTGCTTCCAGCGGATCATGCCGTAGCCATCGTCACGCAGGATCACCACGGTGACGTGCATGTTCAGGCGCACGGCGGTTTCCAGCTCCTGGCTGTTCATCATGAAGCCGCCATCGCCGCACACCGCGATTACCGGACGGTTCGGGTAGACCAGGTGCGAGGCCATGGCCGATGGCAGGCCGGCGCCCATGGTCGCCAGGGCGTTGTCCAGCAGCACGGTGTTGGGCTTGTGCGCCTTGTAGTTGCGGGCGAACCAGATCTTGTAGATGCCGTTGTCCAGGGCCACGATGCCTTCCGACGGCAGGGCGCGGCGGATGTCGGCGACCAGGCGCTGCGGGTAGACCGGGAAGCGGTTGTCGTCCTTGCCTTCGGCGATCTGCGCTTCGTTGGCCTCGCGGATCGCCATCAGGCGGGTGAAGTCCCAGTGCGACACGTCGCCCAGGCCTTCGCCGATCTGCCACACGGCGTTGGCGATGTCGCCGATCACTTCGATCTGCGGGAAGTACACGGCATCGACTTCCGCGGAGCGGAAGTTGATGTGGATGACTTCGGTGCCGCCACGGACCATGAAGAACGGTGGCTTCTCGATCACGTCGTGGCCGATGTTGATGATCAGGTCGGCAGCTTCGACTGCGCGGTGGACGAAGTCACCGGAGGACAGTGCGGCGTTGCCCAGGAAGCGCGGGTTGCGCTCGTCGACCACGCCCTTGCCGAGCTGGGTGGTGACGAACGGGATGCCGGTCTTGTCGATCAGTTGCTCAAGGACCTTGGCGGTCATCTTGCGGTTGGCACCGGCGCCGATCACCAGGATCGGGCTGCGGGCGGTGCGCAGTTTGTCGATGGCAGCGTCGATGGCCACGTGCTCGGCCAGCGGACGGCGGTGCAGGCTTGGCGGGATCGGCAGGACGTCGGTCTGCTCGGCAGCGATGTCTTCCGGCAGTTCCAGGTGCACCGCGCCCGGCTTCTCTTCCTCGGCCAGGCGGAAGGCTTCACGCATGCGCGACGGGATGTTGTCGGCGGAAGCGAACTGGTGGGTGTACTTGGTGATGGGGTCCATCATTGCGCACACGTCGATGATCTGGAAGCGGCCCTGCTTGGACTTCTTGATCGGCTTCTGGCCGGTAATCATCAGCATCGGCATGCCGCCCAGGTAGGCGTAGGCACCGGCGGTCACCAGGTTGGTCGCACCCGGGCCGAGGGTCGACAGGCTGACGCCGGTCTTGCCGGTCAGGCGGCCATAGGTGGCGGCCATGAAGCCCGCGGATTGCTCGTGGCGGGTCAGTACCAGCTTGATCTTCGACTTGCGCAGGGATTCCAGCAGGTCGAGGTTTTCCTCACCGGGAATGCCGAACACATACTCGACACCTTCGTTTTCCAGGCATTGCACAACGACATCGGCGGCCTTGGCCATCTTGCTTGCTACCTCAAATGGGATTGCACGGGTTTGAGTGTCGACCGGTCAGCACTTGGCACTGACATCGGTCTGTCCGGTCGCCAGCAAAGCGGCACGGACGAAGTCTTGACGTAAGCAACGCTGGATAAAGTCACTTACAAAGACGGCGCCATTGTCGCATCTTTTCGGCACCGCCATGGCTTGACGAATGGCAGTAAATGCACCGTTCAGCACCCGAAAGCGTGAATCGGCGGCCGCAACCTTCTCCAGCGGCTGGCGAACACCCGCCGCAGCGTCGAGGTTTTGCGCGATAAACAGGTCCACAGCGCCTGCGGAAGTGCCGGCCCGCTCAAGCTGCGCGTGCTCCAGGGTGCGGCTGAGAAACAGATCGTAGGCCGCGCCCTCGCCCACTGCCAGGCGCAAACCGGGCTGGTCAAGTTGTTCCACATGCTGGAACGGTGCGTCTTTTTTCACCAGATAAGTGCCTTCGATCAGCACGTAAGGTGCGCTGAAATGGATCTGCGCCTCGCGCACCGGCTCGATGGCCAGGAAGGCGACGGTCCAGGCGTTGTCTTCGAGGGCGGCGAAGACCTTGCCGGCGGCGTCGAAGGTACGCATTTCGAGTTTCACCCCGAGCTCTTCGGCCAGGGCCTTGGCCAGGGCCACGGACACGCCCTGGGGCTCGCCGTCCGGGCCGCGCTGGGCGAGGACCGGGTTGCCGAAGTTGATGGCGGCGCGGAGGATGCCGTCGGGGGCGAGGTCGGCGAGGATGGCGGGGGTTACTGGGATCATCGGTATGTCTCCGGCATTTGGTGGTGATCTTTCGGGCCCTATCGCCGGCAACGCCGGCTCCCACAGGTCTCGCGTGCACCGCCGGAACCTGTGGGAGCCGGCGTTGCCGGCGATGAGGCCCTGAAGGCTTACCAGATCGGCAAGGTATAGGAAACGATCAGGCGGTTCTCGTCCGCCCCTCGGGCAAAGCTGGAACGATACGCGGCATTGCGCCATTTGATCCCGACATTCTTCAGCACCCCGTTCTGGAACACATAGCCCACATCCGTATTGCGCTCCCATTCCTGCCCACCGCCGACCGCCGTCGCGGCATCGGCCTGGTCGCCGCGCACGTAGCGGCTCATGAAGGTCAGCCCGGGAATGCCGATGGCGCTGAAGTCGTAGTCATAGCGCACCTGCCACGAACGCTCCCCCGGCTCGGCGAAGTCGTTGATCTGGATGTAGTTGGCCAGGTACGGGTCGGTGCCGTTGATGAAGGGCATCGAGGTCGAGCCGTTCATTTTCTGCAAGCCGAGGCCGAAGGCATGGCCGCCGAGGCTGTAGGTGAACAGGCCGCTCAGCGCGCCACTGTCGATGCGCCCGCCACGGGCCGCGCCGCTGTCGTCGCTGAGCATGTAGCGCAGGTCGCTCTTCAGCTTGCCCGGCCCCAGCGGCAGGGTGTGGGTCAGACCGAAGAAGTGCTGGCGGTAGACCTCTTCCAGCTCGGCGTACTGGTAGCTGAGCACGGTCTGCTTGCCCAGGGCGTAGTCGGCACCACCGATCAGCAAGGCATCGCCGTCGGCGCTGGAGCGGAAGCGGCGGTTCTTGTTGTTCAGGGTCAGGCCCACGGCATTGGTCGAGTCGCGGTCGGTCATGCGCTCGAAACGGGCGCCGGTCAGGGTCAGGCCGTCGATTTCCTTGCTGGTGAGCAGGCCGCCGTCGAAAGTCTGCGGCAGGATGCGCCCGGTGTTGGCCTGCAGGGTCGGCAGCTTGGGGATCAGGGTGCCGTACTTGAGCTCGCTATTGGACAGACGCACCTTGGCAGTCAGGGCGACCCGGCCGAACTCGTCGGCGGCGCGACCGTCATCGTGGGTCGGCAACAGGCCGCTGCCGGTGCGGTCGGGGCTGGAGTCGAGCTTGAGGCCGAGCATGGCCATGGCGTCGAGGCCAAAGCCCAGGGTGCCCTGGGTGTAGCCGGAACGCAGGTCGAGGATGAAACCCTGGGCCCATTCCTCGCGCTTGTTCTGGCCGCTGCCGTCGCGGAAGTCGCGATTGAAGTAGTAGTTGGAGGTTTGCAGGCTGGCCTTGCTGTCGTCGATGAAACCGGCGGCGCTGGCGGTGCCGGCGGCCAGGCAGGGGGACAGGGTGAGCAGGGTTTTGATGATGTTCTTGTTGTTGTGCATCGGTGGGTCCGCTTTTTTATAGGTATGGGGGTGCCGGGCCCCTTTGGATTGGAGCTTGGCAAGGAGGAAAGTGTTGGAATTGAGGGCCTCATCGCCGGCAACGCCGGCTCCCACAATGTCCGCGTCGATACAGAACCCTGTGGGAGCTGGCGTTGCCAGCGATAGCGATCGTCAGTGCGCCGAAGCCGCCACAGGCTGACTCGGCTCCCTATTGCTGACCCTCATCAAGGCAGTCATCAGGAAGGCAATGGCCAGCAAGCCACTGAGGAACAGCAACCCGGTCGCCGCGCTCTGGCTGCTGCCCTTGACCACGCCGATCATCGACGGCCCGACAAAGCCGCCAAGGTTGCCGATGGAGTTGATCACGGCGATGGACACCGCCGCGGTGGTGCGGTCGAGGAACAGCGTCGGCAGCGCCCAGAACGGCGACTTGAAGCTGTACAACCCGGACAGCGCGACACAGATCATCGCCATCGACAGCACCGGGCTGCCCAGCATGCCCGCCCCCACCAGGCCCAGCGCCGCCACCAGCAGCGGCACCGCCGAGTGCAGCTTGCGTTCGTTGCGCCGGTCGGAACTGCGCGACCACAGGACCATGGCCACGGTGGCGACGATGTACGGCAGCATGGCGATCAGGCCGATCTCGGTATGGCTCAGGCTGCTGGAGAAACCCTTGATGATCTGCGGCATCCAGTAACCGACGCCGAGGCTGCCGCACTGGTAGACGAAGTAGATGAACGCCAGGTACAGCACCTTGGGGTTGGTCATGGTCTTCATGACGCCCAGGCTCTTGACGTTCTTGCGGCTCTGGCGGTCGCGCTCCAGTTCGGCCAGCAGCCATTCCTTCTCCTCGGGTTTCAGCCATTTGGCCTGTTCCGGCCGGTCGGTGAGGAAGAAGTAGCAAGCGATGCCCAGCAGCACGGCCGGAATGCCTTCGAGGAACAGCATCCAGCGCCAGCCGCTCCAGTCGAACCACTTGACGTTGTCCATGATCCAGGTGGAAAGCGGCGCACCGATGATGTAGCTGACCGGGATCGCTGCGGTGAACAGGGCCACGGTGGTCGCCAGTTCCTTTGAGCGGAACCAGTAGGTCAGGTAGACGATGATCCCGGGGAAGAACCCGGCCTCGGCCACACCGAGCAAGAAGCGCAGAACGTAAAGCTGGTTGGCGCTCTGGGCGAAGGCGGTACCGGCGGCGATCAGGCCCCAGGTCACCAGGATCCGCGCGATCCACACCCGCGCTCCGTATTTGTTGAGCATCACGTTGCTCGGCACTTCGAAGAGGAAGTAGCCGATGAAGAAGATCCCGGAAATGAAGCCGAAGGCCTCGCTGGTGAGGGCCAGTTCCTTGTTCATCTCCAGCGCGGCATAGCCGATGTTGGCCCGGTCCAGGTAGGAGACGATGTAGAGCAGGAATACGAAGGGGATGATCCGCCAGGTGATCTTGCGGACTATCGCCTGTTCATCAAGTGTCTTGTTGTTGTTCATGGCTACCTCTTGGAGAGCAAGCTTGCGCCTGTCTCGTGCGTTTTTATAGTGACCGGGGCAAACCCGGGTGGATCAGGCAGAAAAAACCATGCACACCGGGCTACCGGTGGCGATCGAGAAACCGCTGTCGCGCAGTTGTCCGCTCTCGCCGTCAACGGCCAGGGAGACGATGCAGTCGCTGTCTTCGTTGAGGGCGAAGAGGAAACGCTGGTTGGGGCTCAGGGCGAAGAAGCGCGGCGTGCGCCCCAGGCTCGGGGCGAAGGCCACCGGGCTCAGCAGGCCGCTGACGGCGTCGATGGCAAACACCGCGATGCTGTCGCTGCCGCGGTTGGAGGCGTAGAGCAAACGCCCGTCGGCGCTCACCTCGATGCCCGCCGCGCGACTGTTGCCGGTGTAGCTCGACGGTAGCGACGGCAGTACCTGCAACGGGGTCAAGGCGCCGCTGGCCGGATCGAAGCGGTAGCTGGTGACGCTGGAATCCAGTTCGTTGATGGCGAACACCAGTGGCGCCTGCGGATGCACCGCGACATGCCGGGGCCCGGCGCCTTCGCGGGTGACGACGAAGGCCTGCTCGGTGGGGATCAGCCGCCCGCCCTCGAAATGGAACACGAAGATCCGGTCCAGGCCCTTGTCCGGCACCAGGACGAAGCGGCCGCTGGGGTCGAACAGGTTGTAATGCGGTTTGGCGAACGGTTGCTCGACCCGGTGCGGGCCGGTCGGGCCGAACAGTGCCAGCAACTGCACCAGCCCGCCCAGCGCGCCATCGGCCTCGACGGCGAGCACCGCCAGGGTGCCGCTGAGGTGGTTGGACACCACCAGGTAGCGCTCGCTCGGGTCCAGGGCCAGGTGCACCGGGTTCTTGCCCTCGCAGCTCTGGCGGTTGAGGAAGGTCAGACGGCCGCTGGCCCGGTCGACACTGAAGGCGCTGACTTCGCTGCGGTCGCCATGGACGGTGTAGAGGCGGTCACCGGCGCGATTGAGGACGAGGAAGGACGGGTTGACCAGATCCTCGACCACTTGCACGAGTTCCAGGCGGCCCTGCTCCTGGTCGAGGGCGAAGACGCTGAGGCCGTCGCCACGGGCGTTGCGTTCACGGGTGGTGCGGGAGCCGACATAGGCAAACATGGAAATACTCCGGAATCTTTGTTGTTCTTCAGGGCCTCATCGCCGGCAATGCCGGCTCCCACAGGTTTCGGGGGGAACCTGAACCTTGTGGGAGCCGGCGTTGCCGGCGATTACAGGCGACGCTAGACCTTGGTCCTGGCCACGACCTTGCGCACCACATAGGGCAGCACCCCGCCATGGCGCAGGTAGCTGATTTCCTGCTGCGAATCGATACGCACCCCGAGCTCCACCTCTGCACGCTCGCCAGTGGCCCGGCGAATCACCAGCAGCACCGGGTTGTCGCCCACCCGCAGGTCATCGAGGCCGACAAAGTCCAACCGCTCGCTGCCGTCCAGCTTCAGGTCCTCCACTCCCTGCCCGTCCCTGAACTGCATGGGCAACACGCCCATGCCGATCAGGTTGCTGCGGTGGATGCGCTCGACACTGCGCGCCACCACCGCCTTGACCCCGAGCAGGGCCTGGGCCTTGGCCGCCCAGTCGCGGCTGGAGCCGGCGCCGTAGTTGATCCCGGCGAACACCACCAGCGGCGTGCCGGCGTAGCTCTTGGCCGCTTCGTACAGCGGCAATACCGCGCCGCCGTCGGCGGTGCGCGCCCAGGCGCCCTGCCCCGGCTGTTCGACCAGCAGGCGGTTGCGCACCGATTTGTTGGTGAAGGCACCGCGCAACATGACTTCGTGGTTGCTGCGCCGGGTCGAGTACTGGTTGAGGTCCTGCGGGTCCTCGCCACGCTCCAGCAGCCATTGCCCGGCCAGGCTGGCGGCAGGAATCGCCCCGGCCGGGGAGATATGGTCGGTGGTGACGTTGTCGCCCAGCACCATCAAGGCCCGGGCACCAGCGATGGCCAGGCTGTCGCGCGCCTCGGCCTGGATATCGGCGAGGTACTGCGGGCGGCGCAGGTAGGTGGACTGCGGGCTCCACGGGAACTGCACGCTGCCCTCGGCGGACAGCGCCTGCCAGTGATGGGTGCCGTCCCAGACCGTGGCCAGGCGCTGGCGGAAGAACTCCGGCTTGAGCACCCTGGCCACCTGTTCGGCCACCTCGGCATCGCTCGGCATCAGGTCGCGCAGGTACAACGGACGGCCTTCGCCATCGTGCCCCAGGACATCTCGGTCCAGGTCGATATCGATGCGGCCGGCGATGGCGTAGGCCACGCACAAGGCTGGCGACGCCAGGTAGCCGGCGGGCACCTTCGGGTTGACCCGGCCCTCGAAATTACGGTTGCCGGACAACACCACCACGCCCTTCAGACCCTGGTCGGCGAAGGCTTCGACATGGGGCTCGAGCTGGCCGGAGTTGCCGATGCAGGTCATGCAGCCGAAGCCGGCGAGGTCGAAGCCGAGGGCGGAAAAGTCCTCCAGCAGCCCGGCTTCGCCCAGGTAGTCGGCGACCACCTGCGAGCCCGGCGACAGCGAGGTCTTCACCCAGGGCTTGCGTTGCAGGCCCAGTGCGCGGGCACGCCGGGCCAGCAGGCCGGCCTGGACCATCAGCGAGGGGTTGGCGGTGTTGGTGCAGCTGGTGATCGCCGACATCACCACGGCGCCATGGCTGATCGCCTGGCCAAAGGACGGCTCGAAGAACTCGGTCGCGGCCGGACCGGCGATCAGCCCGTCACCGCCCAGTACTTCCTTGCGGAACGAGGCCCCGGCGGCCGACAGCGACTGGCGCTGGTGTGGCTGGTGCGGGCCGGCGACGCTCGGCTCGATATCCGCCAGATCCAGCTCGATCAGTTCGTCGAACTGCGGCTGTGGCAGGTCGTCCCGGCGCCACAGAGGCTGGGCGGTCATATAGGCGGCGACCTGGCGGCACAACTCCGGCGAACGGCCGCTGAGCTTGAGGTAATCCAGGGTCTGATCGTCGAACGGGAAGAACACCACGGTGGCGCCATACTCCGGCGCCATGTTCGACACCGTGCCGCGGGCCGCCCAGCCCAGGGTCGAAAGCCCCGGCCCGGTGAACTCGACGAACTTGCCGACCACCGAACGCTGACGCAGGATCTCGGCCACATGCAAGGCAAGGTCGGTGGCAGTCACACCCGGACGCAGGGCATTGCTCAGGCGAATACCGATGACCTCGGGGAAGCTGATCGGCACCGGCTCGCCGACCATCGCCGCCTGCCCTTCCAGGCCGCCGACACCCCAGCCGAGCACGCCGATGGCATTGATCATCGGCGTGTGGCTGTCGGTGGCGACCATATCGTCCGGGTGCAGCAGGCGCCGGCCGTCTTCCGTGCGGCTTTCCCAGACCACCTTGGCCAGGGCCTCCATGTTCATCTGGTGGATGATCCCGGTACCCGGCGGAATCACCCCGAAGTTGTCCAGGCTCTTCTGCGCCCACTTGATGAAGCGGTAGCGCTCGCTGTTGCGGCGGAAGTCGATATCCAGGTTGGCCTCAACCGCGTCGGCCTCGGCATAGCGCTCGACGATCACCGAGTGGTCGATGGTCAGCACTGCCGGGATCAGCGGGTTCATCGCCTGCGGATCGCCGCCCAGCTCGGCCACCACATCGCGCATCCCGGCGAAGTCGGCCAGGGCCGGCAGGCAGGTGGTGTCATGGAACATCAGGCGGTTGGGCTGGAACGGCACCTCGCAGACCGGGCCCTCGCCGATGGCCCGCAGCAGCACCGATGGCAGCGCCTGCGGCGAGCAGCGCGCGACGTTTTCCAGAAGGATGCGGATCGAATACGGCAAGCGCGCCAGAGCCTCTGCGCCCAGCAGTTTGTGCAGGTCGACGTAGGCAAAGCTCTGCTGGTCGATCACCAGGGTGGAAAGAAGGTCGCGGGCTGTCTCGGTCATGCTGCTCATCGCTCGGCTTTTTATGATGTTCACGGGCCGGGCAAGGCCGGGACACCGTTGATGGGGCCGATACTAGGAGCAGGCAGGCGGGATGAAAATTGATCTATCGCCATGGCAGCGTTCTCCGATGGAGAACGCTCGCAAGGGTCAACTTTCGTCGAGTTTGAGGTGATCGATGAAGGTACGCAGGGTCGCCGAGGCCGCCTCGTATTTACGGAACACCAGCAACAGCGAGCGTTGCGCCCAGTCTTCGGCCAGGGGCACCGCCTTCACGCCGTGGCTGCGCTGGTACTGGCTGACCACGCTGCGCGGCAGCACCGCCACGCCGAGGCCGGCGGCGACCAGGCGGCACATGCAGTCGAAGCTGCTGATGCGGATGCGCAGGCGCAGGTCGAGGCCAAGCTTTTCGGCCTCCTGGGTGAGCAGGCTGTGCACCGAGCTTTCCAGGTGCGGGCCGACGAATTCGTGTTCCAGGGCATCGCGGAACTGCACCGAGCGGCGCTGGGCCAGGGCGTGGCCGGCGGGGACTACCAGGGTCAGCTGGTCATGCCGGTACGGCAGGGTTTCGAGGCCCTGGGCGGCGGTCTGCGCGGCGATGATGCCGAGGTCGGCACGGCCATCGGCCACCGCCCGGACCACCGCCGAGCCGACCCGCTCTTCGATGTCGAACTTGATCTGCGGATACAGCGCGGCGAAATCGGCCACGTCCTGGGGCAGGAACTGCGACAGCGCCGAGGTGATGGCGTGGATGCGGATATGCCCCTTCACCCCGCTGGCGTACTCGCCCAGTTCGATGTCCAGCTGGGCCAGGGTCTGCTTGAGCTGGCGGGCATGGAACAGCAGCGACTGCCCCGCCGGGGTCAACTCGACACCACGGGCGTTGCGGATCAGCAGGGGTGAACCGATCTGCGCCTCCAGTTCGCTGATGCGCTTGCTGATGGCCGACACCGCCAGATGCTTGATCCGCGCCGCGCGGGTCAGGTTGCGTTCCTGGGCAACGGTGATGAACAGGTCGAGGCTGGTCAGGTCGTAGCGCATGGGGGGTTCCTTGGGAGGGGGTGGATATGGCAGGTCCTACACCGCCCTTGTGGGAGCTGGCTTGCCAGCGATTGCAGTAGTGAATTCACCGACGCAATCGCTGGCAAGCCAGCTCCCACAAGAACCGCGTCGCTCCTGGGCCTGTTATCTGAGAGCCGCCGATCTCAAGCAGAAAAGACAATCCCGCAGCGCGCTGCGGCATTGCGGATATGTTCCTGCATGGCTTTCTGCGCCGCGCTGGAGGAATGCCGGGCCAGGGCGCGGAGGATCTTGCGGTGCTCCTGCCAGGTTTCCATCGCCCGTTCGGGGCGGATGAAGGGCAGCTTCTGGCTCTCGACGAAAATCGCTTCGCTGTTGGTGACGATATGCAGCATGGCCAGGTTGCCACCGGCCTCCAGCAGGCGCCGGTGGAAGGCAAAATCCAGCTGCGCCGCTGCCTCGAAGTTGCCGGCGCGCAGCTCCACGCGCATGGCCTCGACGTTCAGCGCCAGGGCGTCGAGGTCGTCGGCGGTCAGGGCATTGGCCGCCTGGCCAGCGGCGAAGCCCTCAAGCACATAGCGCAACTGGAAGGTATCGGCGGCACCCACTTGCGCGGCGAACGGCCAGGCGAACCAGGGCGATTCGCTGGTCGGCGGGGCTTTGGCGGCCTGGACGAACACCCCCTTGCCCGGCTGCACGCTGACCACGCCCAGGGCGCTGAGGGACGACAGCGCCTCGCGCAACGAAGCGCGACTTACGCCGAGTCGCTCGGCCAGGTCGCGCTGCGAGGGCAAGGCATCACCAGCCTGGTAGCCGCCGTCGCGAATCAGTTGCTGGATGGCCTGCAGGGCCTGCTCGGGGACGGCGCTGCGGGTGGGGGTTTCGAACATGAGTTCAGACCAGTCGGAACGGAAGATGCGCTGTTTTACGTCCTTTTTCCCTTGTCACGCAAGTTTGGCCCCATCCTGGCGCAGGCCCGTGACGCCTGCCTTTTCTCGGGGCATTCGCCAGTTCTACATGCTCATAGGGACACTCAACTGTTCAGACCAGTAATACCGCGAAGCACCCGGATTCCAGCGCTTTTCCAAGGTTTTCCGCCAAGCTGGCACGGCGGCTGCAATGGCGGGAAACACACTTTCCGCTGCGAGGCACCGTCCATGATCTCCTTCCGCAAACTTCTGCTGGCCACCCTCCTCTGCGGCAGCGCCCTGGCCGCCCAGGCCGATGTACTTGGCGATATCACCCAGCGCGGCGTGCTCAAGGTCGCCGTGCCCCAGGACTTCCCGCCCTTCGGTTCGGTCGGTCCGGACCTCAAGCCCCGCGGCCTGGACATCGACACCGCGCAACTGCTCGCCGACAAGCTCGGCGTCAAGCTGGCCCTGACCCCGGTCAACAGCACCAACCGCATTCCCTTCCTCACCACCGGCAAGGTCGACCTAGTGATCTCCAGCCTCGGCAAGAACCCCGAGCGCGAGCAGGTGGTCGACTTCTCCAAGCCCTACGCACCGTTCTACCTCGCCGTATTCGGCCCGCAGGACAGCAGCGTCGACAGCGTCGCCGCACTGGCCGGCAAGACCATCAGCGTCACCCGTGGCGCCATCGAGGACATGGAACTCAGCGCCGTCGCCCCGCAAGGCACCACCATCAAGCGCTTCGAAGACAACAACTCGACCATCGCCGCTTACCTGTCCGGCCAGGTCGACCTGATCGCCAGCGGCAGCGTAGTGATGGCGGCCATTGCCGAGAAGAATCCGAAGAAGGTGCCGGTGCTCAAGGTCAAGCTCAAGGACTCGCCGGTCTACGTCGGCATGGCCAAGGCGCAACCGGCGCTGCTGGACAAGGTCAACGCCATCCTTGCCGAAGCCAAGGCCGACGGCAGCCTCAACCGCAACGCCGAAAAATGGCTGAAGCAACCGCTGCCCGCCGACTTCCAGTGAGCCCTAGCGCATGGCCTATCAATTCGATTTCAGCGCGGTGCTGGCCCAGGGTGACCTGCTGCTCAAGGGCGCAGTGTTCACCCTGGAGCTGACCCTGATCGGTACCCTGCTCGGGGTGGCCCTGGGCATCGTCGGCGCCGGGGTACGGGCGTGGAACCTGCGCCCGTTCAACTGGCTGTTCGTGGTGTACGTGGAGCTGATCCGCAACACCCCGTTCATCGTCCAGCTGTTCTTCATCTTCTTCGGCCTGCCGGCCCTGGGCCTGCGCATGAGCGAATGGGAGGCGGCGGTGCTGGCGATGGTGATCAACCTCGGCGCCTATTCCACCGAGATCATCCGCGCCGGTATCCAGGCGATTCCCCGCGGCCAGCTGGAAGCGGCGGCGGCCCTGGCCATGAGCCGCTTCGAGAGCTTCCGCTACGTGATCCTGCGCCCGGCCCTGGCCAAGGTCTGGCCGGCGCTGTCGAGCCAGATCGTGATCGTCATGCTCGGCTCGGCGGTGTGCTCGCAGATCGCCACCGAAGAGCTGTCGTTCGCCGCCAACTTCATCCAGTCGCGCAATTTCCGCGCCTTCGAAACCTACCTGCTGACCACCCTGGTGTACCTGCTGATGGCCATCGGCGTGCGCCAGTTGCTCAACCTGCTGGGCCGGCGCCTGATCATGAGGAGAGGCTGATGGATTTCACCCTGTGGGACATCGTCCGCAACCTGCTGACCGGCCTGCAATGGACCTTGCTGCTGTCGCTGGTGGCCTTCGTCTGCGGTGGCCTGGTCGGCCTGCTGATGCTGGTGGCGCGGATCTCCGACAACACCACGCTGCGGGTACTCAGCCGCGGCTATATCGAGCTGTTCCAGGGCACGCCGCTGCTGATGCAACTGTTCATGGTGTTCTTCGGCATCGCCCTGTTCGGCATCGACGTCTCGGCCTGGATGGCCGCAGCCGTGGCCCTGACCCTGTTCACCAGCGCCTTTCTCGCCGAGATCTGGCGCGGCTGCGTCGAGTCGATTCCGCGCGGCCAGTGGGAGGCCAGTTCGAGCCTGGCGCTGAACCGCTACGAACAGCTGCGCTTCGTCATCCTGCCGCAGGCGCTGCGCATCGCCGTGGCGCCGACCGTGGGCTTCTCGGTGCAGGTGGTCAAAGGCACTGCGGTGACCTCGATCATCGGCTTCACCGAGCTGACCAAGACCGGCGGCATGCTGGCCAACGCCACCTTCGAACCCTTCCTGATCTACGGCCTGGTTGCCCTGGGCTACTTCATTCTGTGTTTTCCATTGTCCCTGGGTGCCCGTTACCTGGAGAGGAGGCTGCATGCCGCTGGTTAGAGTTTCCGCGTTGCACAAGTACTACGGCGACAACCACGTCCTCAAGGGCGTCGACCTGAGCATCGAGCAAGGCGAGGTGGTGGCGATCATCGGCCGCAGCGGCTCGGGCAAGAGCACCCTGCTGCGCACCCTCAATGGCCTTGAGTCGATCAATGACGGGGTGATCGAAGTGGACGGCGAATACCTCGACGCCGCCCGTGCCGACCTGCGCTCGTTGCGCCAGAAGGTCGGGATGATCTTCCAGCAGTTCAACCTGTTCCCGCACCTGAGCATCGGCGAGAACGTCATGCTCGCCCCGCAACTGGTGAAGAAGACGCACAAGGCCGAAGCGCGCCAGCTGGCGCAGAAGATGCTCGACCGGGTCGGCCTGGGCAACCGCTTCGACGCCTTCCCCGACCAGCTCTCCGGCGGCCAGCAACAGCGTGTGGCCATCGCCCGCGCCCTGGCCATGTCACCCAAGGTGCTGCTGTGCGACGAGATCACCTCGGCGCTGGACCCGGAGCTGGTCAACGAAGTACTGGCGGTGGTGCGCGAGCTGGCCCGGGAAGGCATGACCCTGGTGATGGTCACCCACGAAATGCGCTTCGCCCGCGAGGTCGGTGACAAGCTGGTGTTCATGCACCAGGGCAAGGTGCATGAGATGGGCGATCCGAAGGTACTGTTCGATGCGCCGCAGACACCGGAGCTGGCGAACTTTATCGGTAGCGTGGCGTAACCAGCCCTTTTCCGGTCAAGTGAAGCCCGGCGCCGGGCACAGATACTGTGGCTGCCCTGAACCCTGTGGGAGTCGGCATTGCCGACGATGAGGCCATCCGCCTCGACATCGATCTCGCTGGTTTGTGTTGTTCTTGCTGGCCTCATCGCTGGCAACGCCAGCTCCCACAAGGACCGCGTCGAGCACAGATACTCTGACTGGCCCAGAACCTTGTGGGAGTTGGCTTGCCGACGATGAGGCCATCAGCCTCGACATCGATCTTGCTGGACTGTGTTGTTCTGGCGGGCCGCATCGCTGGCAACGCCAGCTCCCACAGGGACCGTGTCGAGCACAGATGCTCTGGCTGGCCCAGAACCTTGTGGGAGTTGGCTTGCCGACGATGAGGCCATCAGCCTCGACATCGATCTTGCTGGACTGTGTTGTTCTGGCGGGCCTCATCGCTGGCAACGCCAGCTCCCACAGGGACTGCGTCGAACACAGATACCGTGGCCGACCCAGAACCCTGTGGGAGTCGGCGTTGCCGACGATGAGGCCATCAGCCTCGACATCGATCTTGCTGGACTGTGTTGTTCTGGCGGGCCGCATCGCTGGCAACGCCAGCTCCCACAGGGACCGTGTCGAGCACAGATGCTCTGGCTGGCCCAGAACCTTGTGGGAGTTGGCTTGCCGACGATGAGGCCATCCGCCTCGACATCGATCTTGCTGGACTGTGTTGTTCTGGCGGGCCTCATCGCTGGCAACGCCAGCTCCCACAGGGACCGCGTCGAGCACAGATGCTCTGGCTGGCCCAGAACCTTGTGGGAGTTGGCTTGCCGACGATGAGGCCATCAGCCTCGACATCGATCTTGCTGGACTGTGTTGTTCTGGCGGGCCTCATCGCTGGCAACGC
>Ga0222427_100469_pt1 | contig 60846 bp, 51 predicted proteins | sample 2B20Ametagenome_FD_182890 | JGI IMG/M metagenome (GOLD analysis project Ga0222427, IMG submission 182890) | Enriched microbial communities from leaf-cutter ant dump, University of Wisconsin, Madison, United States - 2B20A (version 2) | ecosystem: Environmental > Terrestrial > Nest > Insects nest... | reverse complement strand
AACTACCGGACCTATAATTTGCGCTATCTTTCCAATATTAGGCATATTTTGTATTTGGTAAAATTATAAAAATCAAAATGTTAAAGGCGTTTTTGTGCGCCTGCTTTTCGGATGGCAAAGTTATTAATTTTTAATGTAAATTTTATATAGAAATAAAATGTTTTTCAACAGTTTAATAAATGATAATTTAGATGCCATGAAAACAGTATTGGTCACGGGTAGTAATGGCCTTTTAGGGCAGAAAATAACCGAAAAAGTTTTAACCGATAAAAGCATGAATTTAATTGCTACCAATAGGGGACAAAATAGATATGCTGTAACGGAAGGTTATGTTTACGAGACGATGGATATTTTGGATGTGGAGCAGGTAGAATTTGTTTTAAAGAAATATAAGCCTGATGCACTTATTCATACTGCCGCCATGACTAATGTAGATACCTGCCATGAGGATAGTGACGCGTGTTGGCAATTGAATGTTGAAGCGACACAAAATTTAGCATCGCTTTGCGAAAAACTGGGCATACATTTTATATATGTATCTACAGATTTTGTTTTCGATGGATTGAATGGGCCTTATCAAGAAGAGGATGAACCGAAGCCTGTGAGCTTTTACGGAAAAAGCAAGTTGGAGGCAGAACGCGTCACCCAAAATATGAAAGGTGATTGGGCAATTATCAGAACTATTTTGGTTTACGGAATATTGAAGGATATGAGCCGAAGCAATATTGTGCTTTGGGCAAAGGGGGCCTTGGAAAAGGGGAAACCAATCAACGTAGTGAACGATCAATGGCGGATGCCTACGCTGGCCGAAGATTTGGCCGACGCTTGTTTGTTGGCAGTTGAGCATCGAGCTAAGGGAATTTATCACATTTCTGGAAAAGATATGATGACGATTGTTGATTTGGTTCGTAAAGTAGCCGATTTCTGGAATCTGGATAAATCCCTAATTAATGAAATAAGTTCTGATAGTTTAGGACAGGAAGCTAAAAGACCAAAAAAAACAGGTTTTATTTTAGACAAAGCCATGACCGATTTGAATTATCAACCACATAGTTTTGAGGAAGGATTGACTTTGGTGAGTCGTCAATTAGCAGGAAACCAGTAGTCAATAGGCAGTTTTCAGTTTATAAATAGGCAATTGAAAAAAATTCAGTTAATTGATTAAACAGTTAACCAAATCAACCATTAATAATTAACCATTAACAATTATAATATATGTCATTACAGGTAGGAGCTCAAGCTCCAGATTTTAAATTAAAGAATACAGAGCTTAAAGAAGTTTCGTTAAGCGATTTTAAAGGAAAAAAAGTAGTGCTTCATTTTTTCCCTTTGGCTTTTACAGGCGTTTGCACTACGCAGCTTTGTACCATGAGAGATAACTTTGGTTACTACGACGGTTTAAATGCACAGGTTTTAGGTGTTTCTGTAGATTCTCCGTTTACTTTGGCGAAATTCAAAGAAGAGCAAGCTTATCAATTTCCTCTGTTATCAGATTTCAATAAAGAAACAGCTGGGGCTTATGGAGCGTTATATGAAGACTTCTTAGGTTTAAAAGGAATTGCTAAGCGTTCTGCATTTGTGATTGATGAAGAAGGTAAGGTTGTTTACGCCGAAGTTTTAGAAGATGCGGGAAACCTGCCCGACTTTGCAGCTATTAATAAGGTAGTGGCTGGATAATTACAGTATTTATGGCTTTGGAAAGCGGAACTGATGCTACTATAAAAGTATAGTCCCGCTTTTCGTTTTAATCTTTTTGTTTGCCTTTTTTGTCATTCCGAGGAATCTGTTTCTGATTTGCATAAACAAACAGATTCTTCACTTGCGTTCAGGATGACAGGTAAAAACAAAAAGGATTACCCTGCCTACCGCAGGCAGGCACTTCAATCGGGTTTAGGAAACTTTGACCTCTGCATGGCAGACGCCAACTCAACCCCGATATGGGCGGATACCGGCCTCGTGGCTAAGGCCTGTGTAGTATGAGCCTGTAGCGCGACCGGCTTCAAATAGTAGTAAACGTTTTGATTTTCAGGTAATTAAATTTCATTTTTAGAATATTTGTAATAAAAATTGTGAAATTAAATCTGAAACATTACTTTTGCAGTCCCTTACGGGGAAATGCATTCGTAGCTCAATTGGATAGAGCATCTGACTACGGATCAGAAGGTTTGGGGTTCGAATCCCTACGAGTGCACAAAAGGTAGAAGCTTTAACTTCTACCTTTTTTCGTTTATAGCCTTTCCCAATGCTTGATTAATAGATTTAAATCTTGTCAATTCGAGTTTATTTGCTAGAATTTCTAAGTTATGTTAGTCACAATTGTAGAAGAATAACAGGTATTTCTATTACAACTTTTTAAAGGAGATGGCCCAAAAATTGAAAAAAATGGCCGTGGAGCTAATATATATTTATATATTTGCAACCTCATAAAGAAATGGCTTAAGATGAGCCAGTTCAATAAATAAATAAATTTCCTTTAAGGAGCGTAGTTAACTTAATTTGATGCTAAATTTAGTTCTTTTTGGCCCTCCAGGTGCAGGCAAAGGCACCCAATCTCAGAAGTTAATTGATAAATATCAGTTAGTACACATTTCAACAGGCGATTTATTCAGAGCCCATATCAAAAACCAAACTCCACTAGGACAACAGGTGAGTAAATTAATTGCGGATGGCGAATTAGTGCCAGATAGTATTACTATTGCGATGTTGGAAGAAGAAGTAGATAAAAATCCTGATGCAAAGGGATTTATTTTCGACGGTTTCCCTCGTACAGTTCCTCAAGCAGAAGAATTGGATAAGTTTTTGGTAGCTAAGGGAGAAAAAATCAATGGTGTAATTGCCTTAGATGTAGATCAAGATGAATTGACACGTCGCATTGCAGAACGCCACAAAATTAGTGGAAGACCTGATGATGATGCTGAAAAGCTAAAAAAACGCATTGACGAGTATTTTAACAAAACCATTCACGTGCTACCTTATTACCAAGGCCAAGATAAATTGGTGAAGGTAAATGGTATTGGCGAAATTGAAATAATTTTCAATAGCCTTTGCGAGGTAATTGATAGCTACTAATTTGATAATTGGTTAATTTGATAGTTAGCTAATTATTTTAAAATATAATGAGTATTGAGACAAAGCGCTTGATACTCATTTCTTTTTTAGGGATTTTAGTTAAATCTAAAATCGTAAATTTAAAATCGTAATTCAAAATGTCTCAAGGTTCCAATTTTGTTGATTATGTAAAAATCTGTTGTCGTTCGGGAAAAGGCGGGGCAGGTTCGGCACATTTGCATCGTGATAAACACACCGCAACGGGTGGTCCCGACGGCGGAGATGGAGGTCGCGGGGGTCATATTGTCCTGAAGGGTAATACCCAATTTTGGACCTTATTGCATTTAAAATACCGTAAGCATATTATTGCCGAAGATGGTGGTGCTGGGGGTAGTGGACATAAATTTGGGAAACAAGGCAAAGATGAGATTTTGGAAGTTCCATTGGGTACCATTGCCCGTAATGCCGAAACTGGAGAAGTCCTTTTTGAAATTACAGAGGATGGTGAGACTAAGGTTTTAACAGCAGGAGGACGCGGTGGTTTAGGAAATGCCCATTTCAAATCAGCCACTTTACAAACGCCACGCTTTGCGCAACCAGGAGAAGCGGGAAAAGAAGAATGGGTGGTGTTGGAACTGAAAGTGTTGGCCGATGTAGGTTTAGTAGGCTTCCCTAACGCAGGAAAATCAACGCTATTGTCAGTATTATCAGCGGCTAAGCCCGAGATTGCAGATTATCCTTTTACTACTTTGGTGCCTAACTTGGGAATTGTTTCTTATCGCGATTCGAAATCTTTCATCATGGCTGATATTCCGGGAATTATCGAAGGAGCATCTAAAGGAAAAGGATTAGGATTTAGATTTCTAAGACATATAGAACGCAATTCTGTATTGCTATTTATGGTTCCAGCAGATACGAGCAGAACTATTTCAGAAGAATACTCGATATTGAAAAATGAATTGCAGGAGTTCAATCCAGAATTGATGCAAAAACCTCATTTATTAGCTATCACTAAATCGGATATGCTTGATGAGGAGTTAAAAGCAGAGATGGAAAAGGAACTGCCTAAAATTCCTCATATTTTTATTTCGTCAGTAGCCCAACAAGGTTTGGTAGAATTGAAAGATATGTTGTGGAAGGCGATTAATACTGAGCAGTAGTAATTCTCAGTTTGTAACTTATAACAAAATTAACCAGTTAACCGTTTAAACAAAATAGGAATACATAACTAAACAAAAATAGCTCTATCCTTCACTTTAACCGCTGGATTACCTTGGTAAATGCTATAAGGCTCTAGGTTTTTTGTTGCAACCGAACCTACGGTGAGCACTGCATGAGATTTTGTTGTTACACCCGGGCACACGGTAGCATTTGCACCAACCCAGGAACCATCTTCTAATAATATTGGCTGAACGATGAGGTCAAAATCTACAGATTTATAATTGTGGTTTCCTGTTAATAACATTGCCTTCTGGGAAACACAAACATTATTACCTATGGTTACTTGAGCCAAATTTTCAATCCTGCATTCGGCCAGCCAAGAATGGTCACCTATGGTAAGTCGCCATGGATAATGAATGTAAATCCCTGGTTTAATGCGTACATCTTTACCAATTTTAGCGCCAAATAATTTCAGTATCAAGACAATTAAACCACTAGAAGGGATTATGCCAGAGCGGATAAAAAAAACGCTGGCGAAATACCAAAGCGTCATTTTTAATGTTGAAGCGCCAGAGCTGAAATCTTTTTTATCGAAATTCTTTTTGAGTTGGGTTTTGAGCATTTTTAATTTTTGAAGAATATCGTATCCAAAGGTAACATATTATAAGTAGTGATGTATAAATGACGATATTGAATAAATTATGGTGATCTATGCCCAAAAAGTGGTAACCTTTTTTCCAATACAGCGATAGTAGGATAAATCGACCGGTATTCATTGCCTGTATAAATATAAGCCCCAAAAACATAAAGCTATATCTATGTTTAAATGGGCTTGGAAAAGAAATGCAGAATGCTATAAAAACGCTCATGATCCCATAGCCTAAGCAAGAATATACCAATGTAAATCCTGATTTTCCTATCACCTTTAATTGAGTAGCATTCGTGTAAACCGTATGCCCAAGCCATCTCAATATCTCTGCCGTACTTTGAATTGAAAAATCGCGCCACCATTTGATATAATTTAGATGGTGGTCTAGAAAAGAGATATAAATTCCACCTTTTGCAGTAATGCCAATGTATAAAACATTAAAATAATCTAATATTAGATATAGACCTATAAATGAGATGATGAATTTTAAGTAAGGGTCTTTCCAAATCTTTTGAAACGTTTGGGGAATATAACTCATGACCTATTCTTAAGTTTTTCTTCAATTTTGACGTCTATAATTAAGCGGAACCAAAAGCCTTGTAAGAAATGGAATAAAACGCCTGTTTTGCCATCAAGAATGCCTAATTGGAATATCATTCTATAACCAAAGTAAATAAATGGTCTCACAAAGCGAGGCAGTTTCCACCATAGTTTTTTCAAAAATGCTTTCCTTTGGTTAGGATCGCCAAATAGCTTTGGTTTTATTGTTTGAATCCTTAAAGCGGTCATGCGCTCAATTTCTTCATCAGCTACCAAGTCACTATAGCGATTATGTTTATTGATCCAAAAGCTAATCTCATTTTCTTTAAGATTTTCTTCGAGGATGTGGCCTTTTTTCCAAACGATGGTATTCCCTGAAACAATGAAGCGATGATCCATATTCTCATTAATGTCTGAAAAACCGATATTAGTTCTGAACATTTTTAGAAGGTATTTTGGATAGTAGCCGCCATATTTAATCCATTTTCCTTTAAAAAAATTTTTACGATTAAAATAAATCCCGTTAACGTCTTTATGGTGTTCGTCTTTAAAATTTGCTAATAAATCAAAAAGCTCCGGAGTAACTATTTGGTCTGCATCTAGTCCTATGAGCCAAGGCGTTTTAACTTCAAAATTTTTCAGGGCAAAATCCCATTGTTTAGGATGGTTTTCAAACGCATTATATTTAATAGAGGCACCAAAATCTTCCGCAATTTTAAGCGTTTGATCGGTACTGCCCGAGTCTAGTATGAATAAGGGCGCATTTAATTTGGCAATTGAATTCAGCAAACGAGGAAGATGTTTTTCTTCGTTATAAGTAAGTACGATAAAGCTAAATTCGCTTGTCATTTAGGAAAGAATAAAAATATTTACAAACTGTTATACAGGTCGATGTATCTTGTCGCTAATTTACTAGGGCTAAAATCTTGTCTAATGATGGAGGGTGCACTAGTTCGTATCGTTTCTCTCTCATCCGCTTTTTTAAATGAATTATTAATGGCTTCTGCTATTTCCAAATGCTTTAATTCAGTTATCCATCCCAAATTATGTTCAAGAACATAATCCACTAAACCTACTTCTTGGCTTATTAAAACAGGTGTGCCCATCGCCAAACTTTCTATCACCACATTTGCGAAGTTCTCATTGTAGGAAGTAAGAACTAGCACATCATGCTGGGCAATAAGCTCAAATTTCTGCTCATTAGGTACATGACCTAGCCATTTAAGTTGATGCTCGATATTTAATTTTGAAGCTAACCGCTGTAAACTTTCTATGTAATCAACTTCACCACTTCCAGCAATAGAAAGTTCCCAAGGAATGGATACTTTAGTTAAAGCCTCGAATAATAGCTCTAACCCTTTTTTTTCTTCTATACGTGATAGGAAGAGTAGGCGATACAAGTCGTCGTTATTGGGTTGATGAAATGTATTTTTAGGAAATTCTACAAAATTAGGAATAATCGTTATTCCTTTTACGTCACAAGTTTCGGTTATATCTTTTTGCTCCTTACTGCTTGTGGCATGGATGTGGCAATATCTTAAAAGTTTTTTGCCGAGAAAGAAGTGAATAGCGTCCTTAAACTTCGAATTTCTGTTAGTAAGACTATAGCTCGTCAACATGCCTCGTGGAGATAAAACTACTTTAATTCCATGCATTTTAGCCACTAGGCAAGAAAAAATAGACACCAGATTCCACCAAGCGTGAATATGTATAATAAGATTGTTTTTACGCCCAGCTTTTTTTTCTTCTATAATTAACTTATGAAGAAACCTAAAAAGAGCAGGAGAGAAATGCGTATGATCTTTGGTGAGCCGTTTAAAATAAAAAACCTTTACACCATCAACTATCTGTTGTACACTTGTAGGAACATCTAATTCTGCTTTACCATTGGCGGTAGTAGTTAACAAAACTATATCTTGCCCTGTTCTTGCCAACTCTTCAGATAGTTTTGATACCGACATGGTTGGCCCACCATAAATGTATGCAGGTTTGTAAGCTGCACAAATTTGGATGATTTTTAGCTTCGCAGTATTCAGAAGAGAGAAGTTAAACGTAAATTTTTAAATAATCAACAATTAATTGATTTGTTCCTGAGCAAGTTTACTGTTCCTGTAGCCGTAAAAGAAATAGATGATCAAGCCTACTACTAACCATATTCCAAAACCAATCCAATTACTTAATTCTAATTCACACATCATGTATAAACAAGAGATTAAGCCTAATACAGGAATCAGCGAAAGGTTTTTACTGATGGATAAATAAGTAATGACTGCACAAATAATGAGGAAAATCCACATTGGGATTTTATGCTTGAACAAATGCCAACCACTTTCATATTTCTTATGATAATCTACCGATGATTTGTTTAGGAAACTTTCATATTGATCCGAATTGAGATTGCTCAAATAAGCTTCCGCATCTATTTGTTTGCCTTGCAATACTACAGGGCTTATGCTAATTTCCTTTTTTATGGTTGCTAGTTCTTCATTATTTAAGGAAGTAACGAAAGTAACAGGATTTACTACTTTTGGAGTGTTAGAAATAAAACTCATCGTTTCCTTCTTAAATTCCGTAAAAGCTAAAATAATGGCTCCTGCAAAAAGCAAAGGGATTACAAATTTTGCGTTAACATAAGGAATCTTGAATTTACCGCGTTGAACATCAGGCCTGTTTTGAAGCACCAGCACACCGGCGCACACTAATACAAAGGCAAATAGGGTACCAATGGAACACAAATCTGTTACGGTAGTGAGATTCATGAATAACGAAGGAATAGCCACTACAAAACCAACCACTATGGTAGAAAACGAAGGTGTTTTATATTTTGGATGAATCTTGGAGAATGATTTTGGCAATAATCCATCGCGGCTCATGCTCATCCAAATGCGTGGTTGTCCCATTTGAAAAACCAACAATACAGATGCCATGGCAAACACTGCGCTTACAGCAATAATGCCGCTCATGAGCTTTAAATCAATTTGGTCAAAAACATAGGCTAAAGGATCGCCAACTGCCAAGGTATTGTATTTTACAATTCCGGTAAGGACCAATGCAATAGCGATATACAAGATAGTACAAATTACGATGGCCCACATCATACCTCTAGGCAAATCACGTTGTGGATTTTTACATTCTTCGGCAGTGGTGGATATTGCATCAAAGCCTATATAAGCAAAGAACACGGCAGATACTCCTTTAAGCACTCCTGAAATTCCATTAGGGGCAAAGGGATTCCAGTTTTCCGTATCTACATAAAAAATACCAACCGCCAATACCAATAAAATCACTGCAAGCTTAACGATTACCATGGCGTTGCTGGCATTCCTAGATTCTTTCATTCCCCTATATACTAGCCAAGTAATGAAAATAATAATGGCTAATGCAGGAATATCGGCCACTAAGTGGAAGCCACCAATCTGAGGAGCGGTATTCCATGCATTGGCTGCCACACGAGTAGCTTCATCTATATTGGTCATGCTTTTGCCAGCATTTAATAGTGCTTCGGCATGTTTATGGCCATTAAAAGCGGTAAGATAATCCATACTTGCCCAATCAGGTACATGAATACCATTGATACCTAAAGCGGGTATCTTAATGGAGGAGAGCAGCCCCGTGAAGTAATCGGACCAGGAAATGGCTACTGTAATATTACCAATGGCATATTCCATAATGAGCGACCAACCAATGATCCAAGCAACCAGTTCACCAAAAGCAACGTAAGAATAGGTGTAGGCACTGCCGGATACAGGTACCATGGAAGCAAATTCTGCATAAGCAAAGGCGGCAAAGCTACAAGCAACTGCGGTAAAAATGAATAAAAAGATTACTGCAGGGCCACCGTCTGCACTGGCTTTACCGATGGTACTGAAAATTCCAGCACCTATGATGGCGGCAATTCCAAATGCGGTAAGATCTCTTACACCTAATGTTTTATGTAAAGATGCCTCATGGTCGCCATAACCTTTTGCGGCATCGGACAATATTTTACTAACAGATTTTTTTCTGAACAGGTTTTTTAGCATGCGCTATTGTTTGGTTGTGATGTTTCAAACATAAAAAAATAAATAGACTTCTTTATCATTCCATTTGAAACGAAAAAACTAAAAGTCAATTTTTAGTGGTGAGTACCTTTACCCTAATTTTTCTAACTCAGTTTTTACAAACGCTGCCAACTCGTTGATATAAGCCGCACTGAAATCAAATTTGATTCCTGCGGTTTCATATATCTCATTCATCGGCTTAGTATAACCAAGCGCTAGGGCATCAAGATATTGCTGTAGGCCCTTTTCTGGATTTTCTTTATAATTTTTCCAAACGGCTATAGCTCCCAATTGCGCAATAGCGTATTCGATATAGTAGAAAGGCACTTCGAACAGGTGTAATTGTTTTTGCCATACATTACCGAATTGTTTTTCATAGCCTTTCCAATTGGCAAAGCCAGCACCAAATCTGTGGTATATTTGTTTAAAGGCTTCTTCACGATCGGCAGCATTGTGCTCTGGATTGGTATAGATCCAATGTTGGAACTGGTCGATTACCGCCACCCATGGCAAAGTTTTCAGTACATCAACCAATTGCTCTTTTTTGGCTCTGATTAAATCTTCTTCTTGATCAAAATACACCGACCACTGATCCATAGAGACCAATTCCATACTCATCGATGCTAATTCGGCAACTTCCGAAGGACAATGTTTAAAGTCGTTCAATTCCAAATTAGCCGTTAAAAAGGTATGGATAGCGTGGCCTCCCTCGTGCACCATGGTGGTTAAATCGCGGAAGGAGTTGGCCGAATTCATAAAAATGAAGGGTGCGCCTGTTTCAGCCAAAGGGTAGTTGTATCCTCCCGGTGCTTTACCCATTCGGCTTTCTACATCAAACAATTGGTTTGCTTTCATAATAGCCAATTTTTCGCCTAAGGAAGGATTGATTTGGTTAAAGCAGGCAATAGATTTATCAATTAGCTCATTGCCGTTTTGGAAAGGTTTCAATGCCGGTTTTCCAGTAGTACTTACATCCAAATCCCAAGGGCGTAAATCTTCTAAGTTTAGCGCTTCCTTACGCTTTTCGGCTTGCTCTCTCAAAATGGGAACAATTTCTTTTTCAATGGCTTCTGCAAAATCATAGCAGTCTTTGGGCGTATAGTCAAAACGGCCAAGAGCTTGGAACATGTAGTCGCGATAATTCTCAAAACCTGCATTGAGTGCTACTTGATGGCGTAATTTTACCAATTCATCAAATAGAATATTTAATTGGTCTTTGTCTACTAGCCTCCTTTGCTGAATAGTTTCCCAAGCATTTTGACGAACGTTTCTATCGGTATCTTTAAGGAAATTGCTCGCTTGCTCTAAGGTGTATTCCTGATCGTTAAGCGTCACACTCATGGCTCCAGTTACTCCTTGATATTGTTGTTGTTTTACCTGTAATTCAGTAAATAGTGGAATGTTTTCTTCTCTAAATAATTCTAAAGCTTTGCGTACACCACGTAGGTAAACAAAGTATTTTTGTTGATCTAGCTCGTCAACGAATGGACTTTCTACTAACTTCTTGTTAAGTTCATTCGCAATAGGGGCTATTTTGGGTTCAATGTCAGTAGCGAAATATTGGAAATCTTTTACCAGTTGCTCGTTCGCGGTGTCGCAGCTCATTTTGATGTAACGCCAAGCGAAATCTTCTTCTAGAGCTGCTTCAAGTTCACTTTTATCGCGAAGCCATTGTTCTAATTCAGCTTTGTTGTTAATGTTTCGATTTTGTAGTTCCTCTAAAATAGGAGATAGGTTTTCCCATTTGATTTCGAGGTTTTGTGGGATATATGTGCGTTGTTTTTTTATGATAGTGTTCATGGTATGAATTGTTGTATGTTTTGAACGTAAATGAGGGGTAAATGTTTTATGTGAAAATTGTCAAGTATAATTTGTAGTTGTTAAGTTTTGAGAAGCCTATCTCTGATTTGGATACTTCTCTTTTCCACTAAGTAATAAAATGGATAAGCAACCATATATATCAATACTAAAGTTGCAGAATACTGTAGACTGATAGATGTGACTGAAAACTTCCTGAAAACCACCATAGAAAAATGAATAACTAATGGATGTACCAAATACAGCGAGTATGCCATTATTGCAGTTTGCTTAATAAAGGCTGATTTAGCTAGTTTGATGGTAGTATAATGATAAGAAAAAAGTAGCCAGCAGCCAATAGAAATGTTTGCTAAGGTGTGGCCTAGACTCCAAGTATAAATATTTTCATGCTTACTAATAATATAGAATATGGTAATCATTGATACGAAAGAAATGCACACGTGCCAGGTCTTGACTTTAACAGTTAATTTTTTTTCATGAACGAGATAAGCGAGTATTACACCAATTGACAATGCATCTATATGTAAAAATGAAGCGGTTTTGTAGAAGCCAAATTCACCTCCTTCACTATAAAATAGAATACGAAATAGAGTGGGAGAGATGCCTAGTAAAATCCAGAAATAAAATTGTATTTTTCTATTGCTTATGCTTAAAATTAGTAGGGCAAAAAGCAGATAAAAGTGCTCTTCTACTGCTAATGACCATGAAATTAGAAAATAAGGTATTTCTTTATAAAAATTTTGTATAAGGAGCAAAAAGCCGAAATCAAAATGTTCCTTCCTTGTGATGTAAACAGAAAGCCATGAAGCCAACAGCATTATTAAATATGGGGGATAGGTACGCAGGAATCTAGACAGCCAAAATTTGGAAGGTTTAATCTGCTCTTGTTTATAATATATCCCGCCAATTAAAAAACCACTTAATATAAAGAAAATAGTTACGCCGTGGTGGCCAAAATAGAATAATGTTCTATTGGAAAATAGGTTTCCAATAAGCATTTGGGTAACGTGGTAGTAAATTACTAATATAATGGCTAAGGCCCTGATGAAATCGAGATTCTCTAACCGTTTTTTAGAAGACATCAGAGTTAGTATTAAGAGATATATGATTGTATTTTTTTTGCATATAACTTGCCGAAAATGTAAATTATGAGAAAGTTCATGATTAATGCACCAAGCAACTTATCTCCACTAGTTTCTAAAAGACTAAATTTTGTAAAGAATAAAATAGGTGCAATAATTGCAAAAGCAACGCAGCTATCCACTTTAAGTTTATTTACTATATTATAAAGAAAGCCAAGTAACAGACCAAGCAATAATAAGGGAAGAAACATTAAAAAATAACCAAAATCTACATAGCTTTCTGCAATATAGCCGATGCTGATAGAGGTACCTTGCTCAGCTCCAGCCCATTCTCGTCCAGTATAAGCATTGGCTTTTTCCGAATCATTTAACACTCTTTTATTAGGAAATAGGAACCTGGGCATTAAAACATGTTGTACTGAACCAAGCCATAATTTTCCGTTCTCATGTGGTTTATGAAACGGAATAGTTTCCATACAATACATCAACATATCTGTATAGGCGAGTCTATCTAGCCCTTGTTCTTCAGCTTCTTCAAACCCCTCAAAGTTATTGTAAAGGTCGTAGAAAGTTGTCATTCGGTCAGTATATGAAATATTGGATTCATTATCTAAAACTTTCCTGAAATCACTCTTAATTCCAGTCCATGCGACAAAAAACAAGTAAGCAGCATATAATACGATGAGGTGGGTAGTTATTGAAACAAATGTTGGTTTTTTTATAAATGGTAAATATAAAATGGCAGTAAAAAGCAAAACTTCTCTAAAGTTTGAAAAATAGCCAAATAGGTTGGTGCTTATTTCTAACGCAAAAGCAATAACGAGATACTTATAACCCCTGTTGTTTTTTAGACAAACTAAAAATAATAAGGCATATCCAATCCATTGTAAATGTGAGATAGATAAGGTGATTTGAGAAAGGGCAGGAATTAAATAGGTAATAAAATCAGCAGCATTACTGATCAGGAATAATAGTAGAAAAAGTTTAAAGGTATTCTGTTCTTTATAGGATGACTTATCAAAAATTGTGCGTTGTGTTATTTTCTTTTTAATAACCAAGTAAAAACCTAAAGCTACTACTAATACTCCCGTGACTGATAAAAAAACAGCGCCTTCTCCAAAGGAGGAGTTGGTGTAGGTGTTAATCGAGACATTTTCAAATGTTGCTTGAAAAATTTTAGTAGAGGCCTGAACCCATTGGAATAACAAACAAACCATTAAAATAGGCAAATGCCCTTTAGGCCAGGTAAAATGTACAATTAAGGCTAAAGCAATTAGGGCATATATGGTGATAAGCGTATTTGGTAGAAATAAACTAATCACCATAAATAAAAATATTAGTTTTTTGAGGTAGGGGTTAATGTTTAAGACGCTAGATAGTTGACTATACATATTTTCTTTTAAAAAAAAGAAATCTTTTTTTTACTATCCAAGTTTCGAAATAATAGCAGCAGATAATAAAAAATGAAAGGGTTGTAATTTGGATGAATAAATGATATTGATTTAATGGACGTAAAAGCAAATAATGAAAAATATAAATCGAGAAACTGGCCAGTCCTATCTTATAGAATATTTCGTTAAAAATATTAATCAACACTGCTAAATAGTTTTGAAATGGTTTCACCTGATACAGTGCGTACCCAAAACAGCTAACTAGGCTAATTAAAATGCCAAGATTCAACACTTCAAGGGTAGAAGACCTTAAGTAAACTTGATTAATAAAGGTTGATATAATAAAGACTGATGCTAGTATAATCAAGTAATGCTTATTTGCCTTTTTATGAATATACATATGAGAAAGCTCATATCCTATTAACCAAATTGGGAATAATGTCAAAAACGAAGTAAAGGGATTTGGAAATTTATGACTAAAACCAATCATGATTAAGGATACCATAAAAAAGACAAGTGTTAGTTTTGATGGAGAGATGCTAAACTTTCTTTTGAAAATCAATACTGGAATCGCTAATAAATAGAAGTAAAATTCGTAAGATAAGGACCATAATGGCCCATTATTTCCATAAGGTATAAACCAAGCACCTGCAATATTTGGAGTTTGTAGAAAAATCAAATTCCCAAGTAAGTTATAGAAAGAAAATGAAGCATTATAGATGGCTGGGAAAAGAAATAAACTGATTAAGGCAATGGATATGGCCAGCCAATAAATTGGCAAAATCCTTTTGGCTCTTCGATACAGATATTCGTTTACACTGTTTTTATCAGTAATTGGATTTTTGGCTAGACTTAAACCTATGCTAAACCCTGATACGATAAAGAAAAATAAAACCGCTTCCACATTTTTATTCGATAGCCAGTTTAAGATTTCAAATAAAGTAGGAGCAGTAAATGACTTTAATTTTTCAGAATTTAATGAAACTATATGATGCTCAACCACAATCAATGCTGCCAAGCCTCGCAAGCTATCAATCAATTTAATTCGTTTTTGCAAGCTCATCTAAAATAACATCAACTTGTTTATCGAAAGTCCATTGATTTATAATTTGTGATGACATTTCACCATAACTAGCGAATTTATTTGCTGAAATTAATGTTTTTAGGGCATTAGCTAACGCTTCCACAGAGTTAGATTCGAAAATAATTCCATTTTCATCACCTTTAACCAAATCTATCGCACATCCAACTTTATCTGAAACTATAATTGCTTTTCCAGCAGCCATGGCTTCATTAATGGCCAAACCCCACGTTTCACTCTTTGATGGCAGACAAAATACATCACTTATATGATAAATTGTAGGTAAAAAACTTTGATTTTGAAAATCTATAAATATGATATTTTTTTCATGATCAGCTAGTTTTTTTAATTCTAGTTCCTCTGGACCGTTACCAACCAATAATAATTTCGAATCTAAGTTACCCATCATTCGAAATGCTTCAATTAAAACACTTAAATTTTTTACTGCCTCGAACTTACCTGCATATAAAAAAATGATTTTATTTTTGTTAATGCCTAGTTTTCGCTTAAATGCATCTACCTCCAATCTGTTTTGTTGTTGAAATCTATTGTTGTCTACGGCGTGCGGAGCAAATATTAACTGATTTTCTTTTAAACCATATTTTTTAAAATAAGATTTATTATTTGTACCTACGTAAAATGCTTTATCAACTTTGCTATATACCCACCTCAAATAAAGCCACTTAATTATGCTTTTCATGTTAGTTTTTTCATTTAGCAGGGTTGAATCTCCTCTAAACCAAACTGGAATTTTTCCTTTAAAGTGCTTCATTACCTTAAAATGGCTATGGTAGATATAACCGTAAACTAAAATAGCATCTGGTGAAAACCTTTCTATTTCTACTATAATTTTTGGATTAATAATGCCTTTACCATGGTGAGAACCCTTTTCTTTGGCGGTATTTTCTAGAAACTGGTAATCATAACCTTCTAATAAAGGTAGGTCCCACTTAATTACTTTTTCAAAACCTGGATCAAATTTTTCTTTAATCACATCATCACCCCAAGTATAAAATACCTTTAGACTACATTTTTTGGCTAATAACTGAAAAACAGGTACATAATATTGGATAGGGTGAGTAATGATTATCGCTAATTTTTTCACTTTAACTTCTCAATTTTTTAAATCTTTTCCCGGCATTAATATATTTAATAATTCAGTTTATCTAAACCGGTCGCTAAAGTTTTCGTAACCTCAACGGCAGAATATTGATCAAAAATAGCACTGTCTACATTTTCTATATTATATTTACTCAAAAAGTCAATATATGTTTCCCATTCAGAGACAAAATTATTAGCGATAACATTTAAGTTTTCCCTCCCATTAAATTCCAGTACAATTCCCACCCTACTTTTCTTGATAATTTCACAAGCTGAACTTTCTTGATGTAATATGGCAAATACTGGTTTTTCCGATAATACTGCTTGATAAACTTTTGATGGGGTATAGTGAGGTTCTGTACTACCAAGTATAAAAGAGCCATCAGCAGCATTCAAATGTGTTAGTACATCTAAATATGGAATACGTTTTGGATATTCAAAGAAGACAGATTGCCATAATCCATATTTCATAGCCATATATTTAATATTATAGCCATTGGTATCATTTGGAGATTTACCAGAACCTATAAAATGTATCTTGATATTTTTAAAAAGAGATTTATTTTCCGAAATACATTTCATAACCATTTCTAATGGTTCAAAAGCTTTAGGTAACATTGCCCCACCGTAGACGAAATCTAAGATGCCTGGCTTTTTTTCAAAAAGATAGGATTGAAGATTTAACTGTTTAAGTGTATTTACATCTTCCTTTTCTCCGCCATAGGGCATTGCAGCCCGTAGGCAGCTGTTTTTTAAATGCGGATTTCTTTCAAATACATCTTTATAATAACCTTCTGCCACACCTGTAATTAATGAAGCATTTTTAACTGCTATTGGCTCTAGCCATTCCCCTAACTTCATACTCCACCAATGTTTTGAGAATTTCTTTTCTGTGCCGGGCCATTGGTGTACCCAAGGATCTATATAGTCTATTCCGTATTTTACACCAGTTTTTGCATGGATAAGGCGTCCTAATAAAGCGCTAAAATGAGATGGAATTGGAATATAAAGAAAATCAATTTTTTCTGTTTTTATTAAATTTAAAACTAATTTATAGATATGATAAAATGCTCGTATACCTATATCTCCGATTAAACGCAGGGGTTTAGTTGGAATCGCATTTGTCTTTATTATTCTTAAATCTTTTGGTAGAAGCTTTACTAAATTATAATCTAACTCTTCTTCGTAATATTTCTCATGTACCGTAACTAAAATAGGCTCCCAACCAAATTTCGGTAGATGTTGGGCGAATAACCTTGTTCTGTGAACAGCTGCTAGATTAGAAGGAGGGAAATGAGGAGATATTATAATTATTTTTTTTTTATCTAAGGGCATATTCTATAGCATTCAAAAACTTTGTCTTCTCCAAGGCCCAATTAAGTTGTTCCGCCGAAAGTCTTTGGGAAGTTTTTTTAATTTCTTTCAATAAATCTCTGTCTCTTATCCATAGGTTTAATATTTCTGTAATTTCGCAGATGCTTCCAATATGATAGGTTGCGCCAATATTGCAATTTTCATCCATGAATTTTTTTTGTGCTAAAGTGTCAGAAGCTAAAATAGCTAGACCAGAACTAACATATTGAAATATCTTGTTTGTCAAACAAATTGTTCTATTGTAATTTGGCGAAGTTTCTGATGCTATACCTACGTCGTAGTTAATTAGAATTTTATCTAGATTCGAAGGAGACAATGGCCTGAAAAACTGAATATCATGTAACGGATTTTGATTTAGTAAAAGTAAATGCTGTTTTGTGTATTCATCATAATCACCAATAATATCCAATTTTATCTTTCCGTAAGTTACTTTACTTATACCAGATATGATGTCTTGTAAACCCCTGTCCAATCCAACTACTTGAGAGAACCATATACATTTTAATCTACTACTTTCAAAATCTAATTTTTTTTCATTTTTATTGACTTGAAATACATTATTGATATTGATATGTCTTAGGGCAGGATAGAGTTTTGTATATTCCTGAGTAATTAAGGGACTTGCGCTAATTAAGATATCAAGCTGAGGAATATATTTATTTTCAAGGAAAATAGTAATTCTATTTTCTAAGTCTGTAATAGCCGTTTCCCCTCTATGAAAGTCTTCAGCATCAAACATACATTTTTTACCTTGATTTTTTGCAATAGTGGTTATAGCTGCTAATACGCCTAAGTTGTGTCCATGGTAAATATCTGCTTTAGCTTTCTTTAAGCTTTTATATAATTTTAAATATCCAGGAAATATTTGCTGTTGTGGGCAAAGTGAGAAACGTAGATGCCGGTGTATAATGATGAGTAGTTTTGAAATAATTGTATAAAATAATCTTACAGGATTTTCCCGAGACCAGTCGATTGGACTAAAAATTATATTTGAAAGGTTGGCGATGATGTCAACATCGTATTTTGTTTTTTCGTCGTCAAACTGAAAGAAAACTACTTCGACTTTATAAGTGGATATTTTCGAAAGCGTATTCAATTCTTTTACTAGTCTAGGGTTGTTAGACAAATGCGTAGTAGAACAGATTAGGATTTTAGTCAAGGTTTTAGTGATATATTTTTTGCATTTCCATACCAATCATATTTTCTTCCCTGTGAAAAAAGTTGCTCGTAGTCAACTTATTTTTATCCAAATGGGATAAGATTTTTATTAGTTCCTGCAGAGTGTTAAATAAATAACCATTTATGCCATCTTCTATTAGCTCGCTTTGTCCACCCATGTTTGTAGTTATCACAGGTACTCCAGCTGCGAGGGCTTCATAAATTACAAAGGGACCTGTTTCAAAACAGATGGAAGGAACTACAAGGTAATCAATATCTGAGAAAAAAATATTTAACTTTTGTGCCTCTAAATTAAAGTACCATTTACATTCGGGAATGCTTTCCGATAGGCTTCTCAATGATGCGTAATATTGCCCATGTTCTACAGCTGGAGTAATCGCCGCAATTGACAGCATTATATTCGGATTTCTTAAAATGTCAACAGCTTCCAGAAGAAGATGTAAACCTTTTAAGGGATCGATTCTACCTATAAATCCTAACCTAATGTTATTAGATTTTGATTTATTTATAGAAATCTTATTTGAAGCTTGCCTACATATCTCTATATGTGAGCTTTTTATTCCATTTTTGATGAAAAAATCTTTTTGCCATTGAGACACAGAAATCATTTTATCAGTGTACCTTTCAATATCTATCAATTGTTTTAACTTCAGCTTAATAGGTGAATTGGGAGTTAAACCATAATAGAGATATTTAGTGATTTTTTTCATCAATGATCCTTTGCTAGAGAAACATATACAGCTAGCGCATTTAATTGGACTTATTTTTCCATTACAGGGAGTTTTTCCGTTTTGCAAGAAATCTCCTCTTAAACAAATGTGTCCTGGAATATGAGAGGTGAAATAAACTTTACAATTTTTTGAATTTGAGGATTTAAGATGATATGTATTAAAATTTGAGGTCAGTGTATGAAAGTGTATTATATCTGGATTCTGTTTACTAAGATATTCGTCGAAAGCTTGTAGATTATTTGGGGCTTGTAAGCCTTTTATTGTGTTTCTGTGGTTGTCTGTGTTTGGTAAAATATAATCTATTCTTAAACCATCGAAATATTCGTGTTTTAATGTTTTATGAACTGATAGAATTCTTACATTATAATATAAGACAAGGTATTTTGCCAAAAGGTAGATATATTTTTCTGTCCCCCCTCTGCTATTTGGAAAGAAATAGTCAGTAGCTATCACTATTAATTTCTTCTCAGAGTTTAATTCCATTTTCTGATTAATAAAGACGCAGTTTTATATCCAATTATTTTTGCTAAAATAAATTTTTTTCCATGTCTTAAATATGCCAAGTGAAAAGGAATTGTTTTTATTAATTCTATTACGTCATTTAAAAGCTGGTTATTATGATTAAAGGCTGATGCATTCAAATAAATGTGCCATAAAACTTCAAAAGTTTTAAATCTATAAGCATTTAATTCCTTTTTCGTATATGTTTTAGATAAAAATTCGAAACATAACTTATAATTTTTTAAGACAGCTTTGTTAAATTCTAACGTATTTGAATTTGATAGAGAATTTATATTTCCTATTCTATAGAAAAAAAGATTTTTTTGAAAGCTTTTATAAATTATACTATCGTTTATATTACATATTCTAATCAATAGATTAACATCTTCTATCCATCTCATTTGTTCATCAAAACCTTCAACAGAATTAAATGATTCTTTTTTAATTAATCCTGCCATTAGTGGTATAAAATGAGCCATTATGGAAAGAATCTTTGGTTCGTTTAAAATAGGAATGTGTTCAGATACTATAACGGGATATTCAAATGTGCTGTTGTAGTGGGATCTTGCCCAATCTGAACATATAAATGAAGGAGAGTCATTCTCTTCCGCATATTTGTATTGCAATTCAATTTTATCGGGTGTAATCCAATCATCAGCATCTAAAAACTGCAAATATTTGCAATTAGATATTCTAACTCCGAGATTTCTACTATAAGATGGACCAAGGTTTTTCTCATTTCTAATAAATATGTAACTAGGGTAGACTTTTTGAATTTCCGAAACCTGGTCGTCTTCTAATGAATTATCATCTATTACGATAACTTCTTTACAAGAAAATGCATTGTGTTCTGCGACGTATTTTAATAGTTCTTTAAGATAACTAAGCTGGTTAAAGTGGGTAATGATTAGAGAAACGGAAATCACGATAGAAGAAATTTAACCATACTTGAGAAGTAATTTAGGAGTTTATGTCCCACATTACTGTTTTCGATTATAAATTTTAAGTTTTTGTAAGATTTGAATTGGGCGATACGAGACATTTCGTTATAGTTTTTGTAATCATTCAAGAATAACTTGAAATGTCTTTCTAAAATGATGAGCCTTTCTTTTGTATGTTCAATAAATAGTTCAGGTTGTGAACTTATTCCTGTCGTATCATAGCAAGAAATCGTCTTCCCTAGATGTCTATATGAACACTGATATTTACAAATTGCCAATATCAAAAAAGCCCAATCAGCAGTTATTTTTAATTGCTCATCATATAGCCCATATTTAGTAAATAGCTTTTTTTTTATGAAACAAGATTGGTGAGGTAAAGTGTCTTTATAAAAGAAATTAAAGCTCAAATCATATGGAAGCTTTTTAATTTCATCATCAAGCTGATATTTAGATTTTAACTTTTTTATATCGCCATAAAGAATATCTTCATCAGCATTTTTATTAAATTCTAACAATGTATCGTCAGAGAATAAGAAATCACCACTGTTCAAAAAAAATAAATATTCACCATTACTTATTTCAATGCCCTTATTAATAGCATTATATATGCCATTATCAGTTTCACTTACCCAATATGTAATTTTTTCCGAATATCGTTCAATCAAATCTTTGCTGCCATCAGTAGACCCTCCGTCAATAACGATGTACTCAAAATTTTTATAATTTTGGGAAAAAACGTTTTTAAAAGTTCTTTTCAACCCTTCTAGATTATTATAGTTGATGGTGATGATAGAAAGCTTAGTCATGCTTTTTATAGTGGAATAACTTTATATATTATTGTAAATAATTTGAGTTAATAGAGTTATTAAAAGTTCAACTTTTAATTCATTAGATTTCTGTAAACTTTAATATATTCATGAATCTTAGTTTGAGAAAAAGTTTGATGTGCTCGGTCAGATATTAGATTTCGTGATAAGATAATTTTATTTTCAATGATATAATCAATTTGCTCTGCCATTTGGTTGACATCATAAGGTTCTATTGCAAAGCCGTTAATATTATTTAAAATATAGTCAGCCATACCTCCAACTTTAAAACTAATAACTCCTGTACCACACAACAAAGCTTCGACCATTGTGTTAGGTAAATTGTCTTCTCTTGAAGGTAGAATCAAATATTCACATTTATTGTAAATCTCTCTAAGTTTTTCGGTCTCATAAATGGCACCAATAGTATTTACCTTTATTTCTTTTGAAACTGGAATTTCTCCTCTACCAACTATAAATATGGCAACTTTATCCTTGTGCCTTAGTTTGCTTAATGCAGCTAATGCAAGGTCAAAGCCTTTTCTGTGATTATTTATATTGTCGGCAATTAGCAAAAAATTGAGCGAGCTTCTGCTGTTCTTTGCTGACTTAGAATCCACAAAATAATCTTTCTCATTTATGATGTTCGGGATTACTTCGGCTTTACAATTGGAGGTGTTTATCATACTGCTCAATTGATCTAGCATCCAGTTGTTTAAACAGACGTAGGTTAAGTTCTTTATCTTTTGAATAGCCTCCATTTTTTGTTTATAGGCAAGCTTATTTAGGCCTCCAAAGCTAGGGTTATTAAACTCGTCATTTTTATAATGAAATATTCCTTGGATTGGATTCAGATCGTGTAAAGTCCAAACAATCTTTTTATGTTTGAGCTTAGAGAAGAAGGTTTTGTAATTGATAAAGTTTGCTATCCAATGGAGATGAATAACATCTGCATTTTTTATAAATTCAATGTTTTCAATTCTATAATCAGTGTCTGGAAAAGTCACAATTTCATATTCTCCTTTTAGCTGTTTTAGTCTATGAGCATTTCGATAAGCCGAATTTAGTCTTATGCCAAACTTGTTGAAGATTTTTTCGTGAAGTTTCGTTTGCCGTACTAACACTGGATGATGGTTCCTCACTTGTGGAGCAGTGGTATTAGCAAGTGAAATTATATGCGAGTCAATGCCTTGATTTAGGAGTTCAAGATGTAATCTTAGCGCTGCAATACCGGCTCCCCCATGTAACCAAGTTGTGATATGCACGACTTTCATTGGTAAGCGTAATTACTTATAATATTATCCACCGATAGATAGTTGTCCATCTGATTTTCATCAACTAGATAATTTTTGATTTTTCCACCCTTGGTATAATCTATAGCTACAAAATTAGTATTAAAGCTGTGTGCAAAAACCACCGAGTGAAATCTCATACAAACGTTCAATTTTGAAGATTGCATGCTTGCACTTATGGATGCAACGGTAGAAAGATACTTGTTGTAGGAAATTGGAATTTCGAAATCGTCAAAATATTTTTCTATGAAGTATCTAGAAAAATCTCGGTCATCATTGCCGATTACGAAATTATGCATGTGCTCCAAACGAATTTCATTTACTCGCATTTCAAGTGCCTTTTGCTTAATTAAGTTGGCAATACCTAATTCAAACTCTTCCTTTTTGACTAGAAAATCCTCGTAAGAAAGATCTCTAGAATATTCATAGGTCCAATCTCTTAGATAACAGGAGATAATATTGCGCTGTGGGAATTGCTGATGTAGGCTCTTTAGATATATTTTCGAAGGATCGCCAGAAAGCTTTATAGGCTTACTATCGTCCGTCCATTCCTCAGCAGTTAATTTACTTTTCTCATCTCTCACCATAATTTCATCTGAAAGTGAGAGTATTTTCTTTACAGTGTCTTGGTAACGTTTATTAAACAAAGGGCCAATTCCACAGCCATATACAATATTTGTTTTGTTGTATATCCTACCTAATTGAAAAGCTTTTAACGGTACGGATAAAACTTCTAAATCCATCAAAGGCCCTCCTCCCATTATGATCAAGTCACTACTTTTGCAAGCTGCAATAAATTCTTTTTCCCAAACATTAATTACTGTAGCTGGAATGTCCAGTTCCCTAATGGTTCGTTCAGTGATGAAAGGGTATAAACTTCCAATATATAAATTGATTTTACCGAATTTTTCAGTTAATTCATGAACAATTCCTGCTAAAATAGCCTTATCACCAACAGTTTCCGTACCATACCAACCAATGATAAATGCAGTTTTATTTTGATTTAGTTTTTTAAAAGGCCTTACTAGACGATGTACGTTATACCATTTACTGTCTATTTGATACAACTTCGTCCATAGTCTAGTTGCTATTCTAGCTTTTAGTTCAGCAAAGGTTTCTTTATAATGATAGTCGTGGATACAGGAATCGCAATTTTCTATTTTAATTCTTTCCTTTTCTTTCGTGTTTTTTTGATAGATATTTAGTGAGCTTTCTTTTAAGCCACTTCCGATGAAATTCGATTTGGGAGCGCAGTATGCTAATTCACCTCTACTGCTAACTACTACGCCCTCATTGTGATAGGGACAACCGATTAGCCTTTTACCGCCACCTAATACATTAATGATACTTTTATAGGTACGTTGGTAGGTTGGATCTGTCTCATAGGTAACAATAAGTTTGTAAAAAAATAATTGCAGTTGATAAGTTTCATCGTCATCGAAATTTCTAATCACGTCGAATCTGTCATCATTATAAAGCCTTTTAATGAACTCTGCTACTCTGAAACGTCCTACTTGTTTGTTTTTTTTGAAAAAATGTAACAACTCTTCAACATGCCATACATTGGCTTTTGAAATTGTAGTTCCTGTTATAACGTTTAAACCCTTCTTTTTAAAATGTTTGATAACTGCTAATGCACTTTCGAAATTTCCAGGTCTGCCTCTAACCAAGTCGTGGACATCTTTATATCCATCTAAAGAAACCATTATTGAAAAGCTCTTGTTATTTTTTTCGCAAACGGCTATTACTTTCTCAATTCTCTCGATAACTTGTTCTTTTTGGATTGCATTGGTGATAATACTTAAGCCATGTAAATTGGGCAATGCTTTTATTGCGGCATCGTATAATAGATGTAGATCTTCTCTTAAAGTTGGTTCGCCACCTGTAATACCAATATGTTTAACATTGTTGTATAACGAATCTGTTAATAACTTCTGAAACTCATCTGGAGTAATTTCATTATCCTGCTTTTGTTGCCAAATGTTACACATGGTACATTTTGAATTGCAAATATCATTGGCGTTAAAATTTATTACTTCAGGAAGCTCTTTTACATGAAATTTCTCTTCATACCAAACCTTGTAAACTTTGTAAAATAGTCTTAATATATTTTTGATTTTTTTAATCATTTTTCTTTTCTTTGATGACCTTAGCAGGAATTCCGACAGCGATAGAATTGTCGGGTATGCTATTTGTCACTACTGCTCCTGCACCAATAACACAGTTGTTACCAATAGAAACACCTGATAGTATTGTAACATTTACACCACACCATACGTTATTGCCAATTTTAATACTTTCTGATTTTGCATCGAGGGTGTCTACATCATGAGTTCCCGTATTCAATGTTAAGCAGCCTGCAGCCAGAAAGTTGTCTCCAATTTCTACAAGACTATAATTCCAAATCTTGGTAAAACTACCGATGCGAACATTTTGCCCTAAATTTAAGTTACCCCTTTTTTTTATATATATATGCTTTCCAAATCTATAGGTGCTGAAATTGACAAGCATTAATTTGAGATAGATTTTTCTCAATATTGAATATTTTACTCCATTTTCAGAAAGTAAATCGAACTCAATATTCGCTAAAGTATTTGCTATGCTTATCAGGCATGATATAATGAACCGTTTTATTGCCATCTTAAAAAATCTGGAGTTAATATACCTTTCCAAGAAAGTCCTTTGCTAGCAATTATACCATCATATTCATGTTTAAAAAACAAAGCATCTTCAATTTTTTCAAATAGCATATTATATCTGTTTCCTAGTGCAATAGTAATATAGTAGTCGCCAGAGCTTAACAAGTTTTTAGGAAACTCAATTTTTCTTGAACCTTTTCCTTTTTGACTGCAAACCTCGTCTGTTCCGTGAACTATAATGTCTCCACTCGCATTTCTAATTAGAACAGTGGCAACTAAATCTGAGTTTATCTCATTTGCTATTTGTAGAACGATATTGATTTTTTCATTGATAGTAACGGAAGCCCTTTCAAAATAGGGTGTATCTTTACAGCTATTAGCTATATAGTTAGAATTTCTTTGAATATTTTCCGAGTTGTAGTATGCTATCCCTTTATTAACATCGCCGTCAAAAGAGATTGTCCCTTGATTTAGAATTATAGTACTCGAGCAAAGCGTTCTGATAGCGGCCATATTATGGCTCACAAATAACACCGTTCTGCCTTCCCCTTTACTTACTTCCCCCATTTTACCTAAACACTTTTTCTGAAATTCGGCATCGCCAACAGCCAATACCTCGTCAACGATTAAAATTTCACTTTCTAAATGGGCAGCTACGGCGAAAGCCAAGCGGACATACATTCCAGAAGAGTAACGTTTTACAGGGGTGTCTATATAGCGTTCTACACCAGCGAAATCTACAATTTCATCAAATTTTCGGGTAATCTCTTTTTTACGCATGCCTAAAATGGCACCGTTGAGGTAAATGTTCTCACGTCCGGTCAGCTCTGGGTGGAAGCCCGTACCTACTTCCAACAAAGAGGCAATACGACCTTTGCCCGTAATACGGCCGGAAGTAGGAGAGGTTACCCGACTTAACACTTTTAACAAAGTACTTTTGCCAGCGCCGTTACGGCCAATAATGCCTACCGCATCGCCTTGTTCAATTTCGAAGTTAATATCTTTTAAGCTCCAAACAATATCAGAAGTTCCTTTGCTGGTCCGATCATTGGTCTCGCCGATACGTAAAAAAGGATCTTCCTTGCCACGAATACGAGCATACCAGCGTTCTAAATCGCGGCTAATAGTTCCTGTACCAATTTCGCCTAGTTGATAGGCTTTAGACAAATTTTCGGCTTTAATGACTATATTAGACATTCTTAAATGAAAATCTTTGTTTTAATTTTAGGAATGGTTTTTCAAGGTAGTGGTAAGAAAGGTAGGCAACTATGCCTATTACTACGAGATTAAAAGGGAAGAAAAAATACTCACCCCAAGCAGCATAAGTCTTATATGGAATTAGAAATAGTTCTTGCCAAATGTAAATGCTATAAGAAAGAATTCCTACATTTATTATTATGCTGGTATTTAGAATTTTATATACAACTGTATTTTTTAAGATGCTAAATAGTATCATGTAAACTATACAAGTATTTAGAATAAAGTCACCAGCGGGTAGAAGAATAATACCAAATCTACCATGATGTTGGGCTATATTAACTATGAATGTTGATACTATTGAAATAATAAAAATATTTCTCGTCAAGTATTTTTTAACATTAAATCCGTAAAAATTCTTTGCCCATAATATTGACAAAATAGCTCCTATAAAAATTGCAGCGGCAGGCTTAAAAAATGGTTGAAGTGTTATAACAATAAACTTTGGATTTAAATAGGCCAATACATTAATAAATGGAATTAAGATTATAAGAATTAAGCAAAAACTTAATTTCTTGTTTACGTACTTAAATATAAATGGCCAAATCAAATAAAATTGCTCTTCAACAGCAAGGCTCCAAGTATGTCCTAATATCCAGGTTCCAGGTAAAAAATTGAAATTATTTATATAAAGAAATGGGCCGATAAAATGTGAAAGGGTTAAATTAAACTCAAATAGTTGATTTAATATAGCGACAATTATTAAATATACCCACAATACCGGTACAATACGTAAAATGCGCCTAATGAAGAAATTGGTAATATTTATTTTCCCGGTTTTCTTCTTTTCTTTAATTAATAATGTGGTAATTAGAAATCCGCTAAGTACAAAGAATATTCTTACACCGAATTCGGCAAAAATGATGTTGTCCAATATCTTGTAGGCCATTCCTGTTGGATGAAGTGTTTTTTTTAAATGCCCAATTATAACCAGTAATATAGCAATGGCACGCCAACCATTTAATGACGGAATTGTTTTATATGCTAGTAGCAGTTCACTATAAGGTTTAATATGTGTTTCACCTAATTGATAGGCTTTGGACAAATTTTCGGCTTTTATGGCTATGTTAGACATTGGTGAACAAATATTTAATGTCGAGCTTGCGCTGCTCTTGATATCGACTGAAAAGCGCCGTTTTTATGGATTTAGATTTCCTATTAAAATTTTTGATAAGCTTTTGCAACTTTAACCTAGCTCTAGCACTCAATCCGAGTGGTTTGTTAATGTAAAGATAATGGTCTAGGTGCTCTGCATGTTGACTTTTGATGATTTGCAAGCGTTCATTTTTGCAAAATAAATAGTCTGTAGAAAGCCCATTCAGTAAATAATTACTTAAAATCAATTGATTTATATGCTGAAAGCTATAACTTTTTTTGATGGCTTTTAAGAAAAAAGACCAATCGGAAACCAAGCGATAGTTCTCATCATAAAAACCGATTTCATCAAATAACTGTTTGCGTATCACTGTAGATTGATGACATAAACCACTGTGTAAAAAGTAAGCGAGATTTAATTCCCTCGGATATTCGTAGGTATAGGCTTTTTTCTGTATCTCGTCTACAAAAAGCACATTGGCATAATAAATGTCTTTTTCAGGATAAGCCTGTAAGTATTTGATTAAATCACTTATGATGTGATTCCCATTAAGAGTATCTCCGCTATTTAGAAATAACAAATATTTCCCATTAGCCAATTTGATTCCTTTGTTCATGGCATGGTAAATACCATTATCTTTTTCGGAAATAAACGTGGAAATGTACTTTTGATATTTGTGTAGTAGGTGAACGCTTTGATCGGTAGAACCTCCATCCATTACCAAATATTCAAACTGGACATCTTTTTGTGCGGCCACGCTGGCAATGGTTGCTTCCAATCCCTTGGCGTTGTTTAAGTTGATGGTAATAATGGTGAGCAGCATTAAACAGTATCTACAAAATTCTTTTCTACTTTATTAAATACAACGATGCCCAATAGTAGAACTCCTATGGTAATGCCCGTTGTGTAGCCTAGAGCTCCCCAACTAAAGGTTCCATTACCTAAAAATCCATATCTAAAGGTTTCTATCAGTGGCGTCATTGGGTTGTATTCGATGATCCAGGCGTAGTGTGGGTAGTTTTCTATTGCTGTACTTAAGGGATAAATTACCGTGGTGGCATACATCAATAGCTGTACCCCAAAAGTCACTAAGAAAGCTAAATCACGATATTTAGTAGTCATTGCTGAAATGAGCATTCCCAATCCCAAACCAAATAAAGCCATTAGCAGTACCACTAATGGGAATAAACTGATCGCCCAGGTGATATTAAAGCTAGTTGGCTTAGCAAAATAATAATAACCCATTACCAACAAGAATAATAAAAATTGTACACCAAACCTTACCAAATTACTCACCACAATGCTAAGTGGCATAATTAAACGAGGGAAATATACTTTTCCAAAAATATTGGCGTTATCTTTAAATACAGTAGAAGTTTTGGTGAGGCAATCGGCAAAATAATTCCAAGCGGTAATACCGGCCATGTAAAATAGGGGCTGGGGTAAGCCGTCGGTACTAATGCCTGCTAAATTGCCAAAAACAAAAGTGAAAATTAACGTGGTTAAGAGTGGTTGTATAAAAAACCAAAGTGGGCCTAAAATGGTTTGTTTATAAAAGGAAACAAAATCTCTGCGTACCAGAAGCCACAGTAAGTCTCTGTAGGCCCAAGTATCTTTTAGCTTGAGGTCTAGCAATGAGTTTTGGGGCTCTATGCTCCAGTTGTGTGTTTGGTTGTTCATTAATTTAGTTGGACGAATTAATGATGTTAGTTAATTCGCTACTGGATTACTTAATAGTTGTTTTACCTTGTTAAGGTAATTATCAAAACCAAAATTTTCAATAGTAATTTGCTGTTGCAGTTCAGGCTGATGGTTTTTATTAGCTAGCGCATTTTGAATAGCTATTAGAATCTCAGTTTCATCGTTTGGGTTAATTAACTGTCCCAATCGGCCATTCAACAATGCGTCTGTACTTCCATCAACGTTTCCGCCTATGATTTTGCAACCATGTGCAGCCGCCTCAATAAATACAATACCAAAGCCTTCACCCTTGCTCGGCATGATAAATAAATCACTTAGTAAAAAATGTGAGGTCAATTCTTCTTCGGGTAGATAGCCAATCATCTTAACTTCGTTAACAAGCTCTTTTTCTTCAATTAATTTGGTTAATCTTAAACGTTCAGTTTCATCGGCCTTACCCGCTAAAAGGTACGTGAAAGCTTGGCCTTGCTGTTTTAGTTTGCTAAGAGCAATAATGACTTTATCGTAACCTTTATATTTCTCAGAGGCGGACAAACGATTTAGTGTAAAGATTATCGGTGTATTTTCACCCAACTTATATTTTTTTACCAAATCTTGCGGTTTCTCAAAGATTTTAGGGAGGTTAAGAAAAGGCGAGAGACAGTTGTTGAGTACTTGTATTTTCTGTGCAGAAACGCCATGCTGTGCTATCATTTTATTTTTGGTGTAATTGCTAACTGCCCAAACCTGCACTTTTTCTTGAAGGAATTTTGTTTTCCATTTCGGTAGCTTATCCCAAACTTCTATACCATGGGCAAACATGATAACTTTTTGCTTGGGTTTAATGGTGGTAATTAGCTTAGCTACTGGTAGTAAATTAATATGTGATAAAATAACTGTCTGACTTTTAATGCCTTTTAAAAGGCTGGTTGCAACAAAAGCTAATTTAGCCCCGTTGAATGCTTTGTATTTCTTAGTAGAGATGCAGCGGGCATCGGTATCTTTTCTTTCATCGTGCATGGAATAGCTAGACCAAGTTGAATCGAGGAATAATTTGCCTAAAGCATAAATAAATTTTCTGCTGACTTTCTCTACACCTCCAGTCAAGCTGAAAGCATAAAGATTCAAAAACAATATTTCGTTAGACTTTTTCGGCACGATGAAATACTTGGTAAACCGCAAAAAGTTTTGACCAATGCAGTTTATTATTCTTAAATTGTTTTAACAGGGTTAATGCCTGTTCGTTATGATGATAATGCCCCTCATTGAGCATAGGTTGATAACTTTTAAACCATTGCTGAAACGGAAAAGTAAATCCTTTTTTAGGGCGATTCCAAATAGCTTCTGGCAGCAGCTTTTGATAAGCATCAATCAACAACGATTTAGGTTGTTCACTAAATCTAATGCCTTTTGGCAGCGAAAGTGTTTCGTTTACCAGGTCCTGATCCAGAAATGGGACACGTACTTCCACACCATGGGCCATGCTCATGTAATCTGTATCTTTGAGCAATTGGTTCTGCATATAAACGTTGGTTTCAAACCAAGAAATCCTGTCCTCAGCATTTAGCTGCTCTACTTCGTCGCTTAGAGGATAGTTATTTAGCAAATGCTCTATTTTCTTTTCTGGCACGTTAAGCAGTTTACTTACTACATTGGGTGTATAAAAACCTCTTAAAAAAAGATATTCCCCAATAGGATTTTGATAGGCTAAAAAGCTGATGCGTTTAACTTTATCTGAAGGAAGGTATTTCGTCATCTTTAATAGAAAACGAGGAGCCTTTTTTAGCCGTTTAATTAATTGATGCCTTTTGAAAGACGGATAGCCTCCAAAAAACTCATCAGCACCAATACCTGATAATACAGCTTTTAATCCATTTTCTTTAGCTACCTTATTTACAAACCACGAATTTATCCCATCATTGGACGGTTGGTCCATGTCGCTAAAAATTTGCTCAATGTTTTCTTCGAAATCTTTAGCGCTTACCGTGTAGCTAATATGTTTGCTATTGATTTGCTTGGCGATGATGTCTTGATATTCTTGTTCAGAAAACTCATACTCATTGAAGTTAATGCTTACGGTATTGATTATGTGTTGTGTTTGCTCTTTGGCCACTAAGCTCAGCAAGCTGCTATCAATTCCCCCACTTAAAAATACACCAATAGGCGCATCGGCAATGAGATGTCTTTTAACAGACTGGTCTAATTTTGTTTTAATTTCCTTTTGAGCCTGTAGCTGTTGGTTCTTTTTTGTGGATGGATAGTTCTCCGTAAATTTTTGGATTGTACAGCTTTGTTGTCCGTGGCTCCAAGTTAGAAAGTGGCCTTTTGGCAAATTGACTACTTCTTCAAGAGTAGTGTATGGCTCTGGGATAAAGCCAAAAGACAGAAAATATATAGGCCAATCAGTATTGTTTTTCCAATTCTTGTCGAATGCAGTAAATGCTTTTACTTCGGAGGCAAAATAAAGCTCATTACCTTTAAGTGAATAGTACAATGGTTTTATGCCCTGTCCATCTCTTACCAAAAATGTTTGCTTCGTTTTTTGATCTAGCAGGGCAAAGGCAAACATGCCTTTTAATTCTTTAAAGAAGTTGGTGCCGTAAGCTTGATAACCTGCCAATATCACCTCGGTATCAGTTTCATTGTTGAAGCTGAAGCCTTTAGTAATGAGGTCTGCTTTCAGTTCCCGATAATTATAGATTTCACCATTAAAAGTAATCCAGAGCTCAATTTGATAAGGCATTGGTTGTTTGCCATTTTCGCTCAAATCAATAAGAGATAACCTCCTGTGTCCAAAGGCTAGATTGAAATCAGGTAGAAGTAGATAGCCAATGCCATCAGGCCCACCTTTGTGCATAGCATTACACATGCGCTGTATACCTTCCTCTATCTCCTTTGCATTTAGCTTTTGGCTAATGATTCCAGCTATGCGGCACATTCGTATTCTGAGTACGTTAAATGATGAATTTTCTTATTCACAGCTTCGCCCTTTCAGTCCCATTTTGGAACCTAATGTGGGTGATCAAATGAACAATGATCAATATTTCTACCTTCAAATTAGCTAATCATTGCATCAGCTAATCTTTCCAATTTATTTTAAAGGCTCTATGTAAGCCATAGAGGTTTTTACTTCTAAGGCATAGCCTAGGTTTTCTAGTTTTAATACCAGACTCTTCTTATTTTCTATGGCGACCAATTCGGCGATCATACCTTTAAACGGACCTGCGTTAACCAGTACTTTTTCACCAGGTATTATTTCGTGTTCAATGAGCTGTAAATCTTCGCCAGAAGTAAGTAGAAGTTTTAAATCTTCCATCTGCTTATCAGGCATCACGGCAATTTTGCTTGAAAAATAGAGGAAACGGCTAACGCCTTGGGTCATGAGCACTTCTGCATGTTCTTTGTTTGATATGCGAACAAAAACGTAGGATTTGAACAAGGGTTCTTCTACTATTTTTTTACGGTCGCTCCATTGACGCCATTCTTTTTTTAAGGGTAAATAGGCTTCAATCCCTTTTCTTTGTAGTTCTTGATAAGCCTTTTTCTCTGCCCTAGAATTCGTATACACCGGATACCATCTGTACAAATTGTCAATCATTTTCTATTTTCTTTTCCAAAACTCCCACCATCTTTTTGTTGCACCATCACTATAGTAGCCGTTACCATATCCAGTGTTCGAATAATCTGAATAGTAGTAGTAATTGGCGTAATAGCTACCGGTGTAATTGGTAGTGTAGTATCTGCTATGCAGAATATCGTTGTCGAAAGCGTTTAAGATGATTGCGATATTAGATAAATTAAATTCTTTAGAAAGACGCTCAGGAACGGAAGCCGCCTGATAACGAGATACACCTGAGCGGATTACAAATAAATTCACATCAGCCATTCTGATTAATGGAATGGCATCAGAAACCAAACCCACAGGAGCGGAATCGACAATTACAAAATCATAAGATTGAGTAAGTAATTCTAAAAGCGCTTTCATCTTGTCTGAATACAATAGTTCTGATGGGTTTGGAGGCACTGGGCCAGCAGGGATAAAGGTAAGATTTTCTACTTCGGTATCAAAAGTGATTTCTGTGAGCTCTGCTTGGTTCGATAAATAGGAGCTCAATCCTTTTAAATTACTTGTTTTAAAGGTATGGTGTAACTTTGAGCGTCTTAAATCGGCAGCAATCACAATTACCTTTTTATCAATCAAGCTTAATGTACTTGCCAAATTTACTGTAGTGAAAGATTTCCCTTCACCTGAAATTTCAGAAGTAATACAGACTACTTTGCTCTGTTTTTCGGCAGCCAAGAAACTAAGATTGGTTCTTACAGATCTTACGGATTCCGCAAATAAAGATTTTGGATTTTTGATAGATAGAATTTGACGATTGTCTTCATCTATGGCGTCCTGATATTTTCTAATAACACCAATAATAGGGATAGTAGTAAGATTTTCGATGGTCTCTTTGTCGTAGATATACGGATTGAGCATCCTTACCAGAAATATCAATCCAATACCAGCGACAAGCCCTATGATTAAAGCACTGATATAGGTTTTCTTATGTACAGGAGCTATTGCATTGGTGTTATATAACGCAAAATCTACTATAGTTGCGCCAGGGGTAACAGCCGCCTTACTAATCTGAGCTTCTAGTTTCTTTTCAGATAAGTAGCTATATACTTTTTGATTAATAGCAAAGTTGGATTGTAAATTAATAAGATCCCGTTCAGCCTTTGGAATAGAGTTGAAGGTCTGCTTAATCGAAGCAATTTGCTGGTCTAAAAAGGTAATGGTTTTATTGTTCTTTTGCCTTTGGCTATTGGCATTGCTAACAAATGCCGCTTTGATATCTAATATCTGTTTGTCTATTTGTTGAACAGCATCAGAACTAGCTTTATAAGTTACCAGGGCCTCTTCTCTCTTTAAAAGTAAGCTATTGTATTGCGATAACAAAGTAGCTAACATGGGATCCGTAATCCCCTGTAAATTGTAGTTAATTGCGTTTAAGTTCTTGTTGCCTACAATTTCTTTTTCCAGTTGGTTAATGAAGATGCCTTGTAAATTAAGGGTGTTTTTTTCGGTTTCAAGATCGGTCAATTTCTTCATTACATCTTGTCCCGTTGCCGAAATATCTAATACTTTATTGGCTACCTTAAACTGCTCCAATTCTGAACCCGATGATTTTACCACCTTGGACATGTTTTGCTGCAAGGTGTCAATAAACCTAATGGTTTGGGTAGCAGAAATGGTTTTTTGACTACGATCATAATTCACGTAAGAACGTAGGATGGCATTTAAAATATCCGTAGCAAAATAAGGGTTAATATCAGTTTGGGATAAAGAAAGGATATTAGTTCCTTTGGTCTCGCTCATATTCAGGCCTGAAATAATACGACCTAAAAAGCTACTTTTTGAATTAAATCTAAAACAGTAGATTGAATTACTGTTTTTATTAAAGGTACTATTGTTTATTTTGAACTTGATGCCTTGAGCAGTAATGATTTGTCCATTATTAAAGGTTTTGGTGATTTCCTGTCCATTTTCATGATAACTCAATTTAAATGAATTGGCATCTTGAGCTTCATATTCAAAAAGTTCTTTAGTGAACTTTACAGAGTCCTGCTCAATAATGGCAATGTCTAAAGGTTTTTGAGGATAGATATCCGAAGTCCTTACCCTGCCTTTGAGATAGAAAGAAATTTGATAATCTAAGTCGTTTACCGCATTTAATAAAACATCTCTTGAACGGATGACGAATTGCTCTGATTGCATTTTATTGGTGCGGTCATAAGCAGTTCTTACATTAAGCAACTCAGAAATTTCTGATTTTTTTTCCTCGAATTTTAAAGAAGCATTTGTGCTAAATGTTTCGGGTGTGTACCATAAATAAATATAGGCGGCAATTAAGGAGATGATTACCGTACAGGCAATCCAATACCATCTACTAAGTACAATCTTTACTATTTTAACATAGTCTATATCTTGCTGCACATTTGCGCTCCCCGCGACTTGTTGTTCCATTATTTGGTGATACTATAGATTAATAATAAAGTATTGACAATGACAAAACCCACTTGTACGAAAGTAGAGTAGGCTTGGAATTTTTGGCTGCTTACTGCTGCTCTACGTGGTTCTATATAAATGACATCTTTGGATTGAAGTCTCAATTTGGGGTCTTTTAAGAAATTGTAGTCATTGAGATTAACCATAATGATTTCAGGGTTTGACCTGTCGCCCCTAAAAATGCGTAGCATTTTGTTATTGGCATTTGGTGTTAATCCTCCAGCATCAGCCAAAAGGTCAATCAGTTGATAATCTTCGCGTTCTATAAGGTATTTGCCCTGCCTGTCAACTTCGCCTAACATAACCACATAGGCATTTGCAATACGCACGTCTATCAATGGGGCATTAAGCTCTTTAGCTTCATAGGCTTTTTGGATAGCTTGAGCCGCCTGGCTACGATTTAAGCCTGCAACTTTGATGGTGCCTATTTTGGGAAGTACAATTTCGCCATTAGCGTCTACTTTAAAAGTGGTATAAGTTGTATTTGCATTGCCGTTTGTGCCTTCCGGAAGCTTTACAATTAAACTCATGTCCTGCACGTTTCTAATGGCGAGTTCATCCTCTGGTTTAATGAGGTTGTAATAGCCGATAGTTTCAGGGCTGCTGTTAATGATTCTAACTGTTTTTACGGTGTCTGCATCATAAGGTGTCTTTAGAAGGGCTTGTCGTCCTTTGAAAGAGCAGGAGCTTAAAAAAAAGATGGCGCAACCAATAAATATGAGAGTTATTGTTAAGGGTAATCTATTGTAGTTCATTAGTTTGAATGAAGGTGCAAATTACAACTTTTTGTTGTTAGTCAACAATAAATTGAAAAAAACAACAACCTATAGGTGTGAAAATACACAGTTCTAGGTATTGCTTTTTATCCCTTTATATATATCCTTTGACTATTTATGTGTTTTTATCATAAGATGACGCCGAATCAGAGTAATATGAGGTCGTGAATGACATAATAACTGGCTTCATTTGTTTCGGAAAGATACTTGACTTACTTTTGGGCAATAAATAATCATTCGTTGAAAATAACCATCATCACAGTCGTATATAACGGAGAAAAGTATATTGCCGATTGCATCGAGTCAGTATTAGCGCAAACTTATTCTGATATTGAATATATACTCATTGATGGAAACTCTACCGATAATACCTATCGTATTGCACAACAGTATAAAGACCGATTATCAATTTTACTTTCTGAGCCAGATAAAGGAATGTACGATGCTTTGAATAAAGGAATCGCACTTGCTACTGGAAAAGTAATCGGTATTTTAAATGCAGACGATATGCTCGCCAATGATCAGGTGATTACCGAGGTGGCTAAAAAGTTTGAAGCTGCAAAAGTGGATGCTCTTTACGGTGATTTAAATTATATATCTCCAGATAACGCTACTCGTATTTTACGTAAATGGCGCTCATCTAAAGCTAAGCCCGTTGATCTAGCCTTGGGGTGGATGCCCGCACATCCAACGCTATATGTAAGAAGTACATTGTTCAATACATTGGGCGGTTATCAATTGAACTATGGTTCGGCCGCTGATTATGAGTTGATGCTCAGGTTTTTATATAAACATCGGGTCTCCTCTGCTCACCTACCTATGTTGATGGTTAATATGCGCAATGGTGGTATGAGCAATCAATCCTTAAAACATCGCTATTTAGCCATGCAAAATGATTATGCTGCTTTAAAACATAATCAGATACCCCTGCCTTTAGTAGCATTGTTATTAAAAAAACTTCGAAAAATAAAGCAGTTCTTTTAGTTAAATACTTATAAATGAGTATTGTAATGAAATTTGTTTTTCAATTGTTTTGAAAAAATACAACATATTTGTTTAAAAAATATATAAATTTGACTGTCAATCATTTAAGAAAGACATGCCCAAACAACTATTTGCAGAATATCCTCTGATATTCTATATTTCTATTGTATGTCTAGCATTTTTGCTGGTTAGGTTTGCTATACCCTCTATTATACACGTGGCGAACAAACATGGACTATTCGATAATGTTGACCTGCACAGGAAGGAGCACAAAGATGGAATTTCAAGGTTAGGAGGAATTGGAATCTTTTGTGGTTTTACCATCACAGTGCTACTGTTTGCTACTACGGTACATTACGAACAGGCTAATTTTTTAATTGCTTCAAGTATCTTTTTGTTTGCCTTAGGGATTAAGGATGATATTTATGGTGTAAGCCCGTCTACCAAGTTCGCGCTTCAAATTTTGGTATCCTTAATTCTGGTAACCGCTGGCGACTTTAAACTGTCGAGCCTTTATGGAGTGTTTAATATTTGGGATGTAGACCCTGTGGCCGGAGGAATTTTCTCCATTGCTCTTATTATTTTCATTAATAACGCATTTAATCTGATTGATGGCGTTGATGGTCTGGCAGGAACCGTGGGCGCTGTGGTGAGTCTTTGCTTTGGAGTGTTCTTCGCCTTAGGGAACGATATGGCCTATGCTTTTATCGCTTTCTCTATGTTAGGAGCGATATTAGGTTTTTTGGTTTTCAACTTCCCGCCTGCAAAAATTTTTATGGGCGATACCGGTTCACTCATTATTGGTTTGGTTTGCGTAGTATTAGCAATTAAGTTTATCGAAATTAATAAAGTAGGAGCAGCTGTAGAACCTTATTTTAATTCGGCGCCGTCCATTGCAGTAGCGGTACTTATTATTCCGGTGTTCGATTCGTTAAGAATATTTTTCATTAGGGTAATTAATAAAAAATCTCCGTTTAAAGGCGATAGGAATCATATTCACCACCGTTTGCTACGCTTGGGGCTTAATGCTAAACAAATTTTATTGGTTACGGTGTCCTTTAATTTAGGGATGATTGTGCTAACCGTGCTTTTGCAGGATTTAGGTAATTTCGTGTTGATATTTCTTCAGATTGGACTTTGTATGGTTTTCAATACCGTACTTACTTATGTGAAAGGAAAAAAAAGAACTAAAAACTACGCCGTCAAAGACGTTTTTTTAAAGGATACCCTTAGGGTGTCATAGTTTCATCCTTATTTAAAAAATTAGGTTTTCTTTCTGTAGATATTGGCTAGCTTTGCCCCATGAAACCGAGTTGGTTTCATATATAATCAATGCCAAATGAAGATTGCCATTAATGGTTTCGGACGAATTGGAAGAATATTCTTGCGTACTGCGCTACAAAGAAATTTCGATGTCGTTGCTATAAATGATTTAACAACCCCAGCCACTTTAGCCCATTTATTTAAGTATGATTCTGTCCACGGACCTTACCCAGGTGACGTAAGTGTAGATGGGCAATATTTAATGATAGATGGCAAACGGATCAATATCATTTCAAATTCGCAACCTGAAACCTTGCCTTGGAAGGATTTAAATATAGATTTGGTGATTGAATCTACAGGTAAATTTGCGAACAGAGCTGCGGCCGAAAAGCATCTTCAGGCTGGAGCAAGGCAAGTGTTGGTTTCTGCGCCAGTGGCCGATAAAGATGTGCCCATGGTGGTAATGGGTGTTAATGATGATGCAGTGGATTTTTCTTCTGCCATCCTTTCAAATGCCTCTTGTACTACTAATAACGTAGCACCAATGGTGAAAATATTGGATGACTTTTGGGGGATTGAAGATGGGTATATTACTACGGTACATTCCATGACAGGCGATCAAAACCTGCATGACTCCCCGCACAATGACTTACGCAGGGCAAGAGCTGCTTCTTCGTCAATTATTCCAACAACAACAGGCGCCGCAAAAGCGATCACTCATATTTTTCCGCATTTGGAAGGTAAGCTGGGAGGAGCTGGGATCAGGGTTCCAGTGTTGAACGGTTCCCTAACTGATTTCACTTGTATTTTAAAAAAGAAAACTACCATCGAAGAGATTAATGCCGCTTTTAAAGCTGCGGCTAATGAAAGGTTTAATAAAATACTACAGTATACCGAAGATCCTATTGTTTCTGTCGATATCATCAACAATCCACATTCATGTGTATTTGATGCGCAATTAACTTCCATTGTTGGTGATCTGGTAAAAGTGGTAGGCTGGTATGATAATGAATCTGGCTACTCTAACCGTTTGGCTGACGTGGTAGAAAAAATTAAAATGAACTATGATTAAGTTTGTTCCATTAGAAGTGGTTTTGCCGCTGCGCAGTAAAATGCTCAGAAATGGTGCTGATTTAGAAACCTGTATCTTTCCGACGGATAATATAGAAGGTGTATTCCATTTGGCCTACTATGTTGATGAAAAAGAAGTTGCAACTGTAGCTACTTTCTTCCCTCAGCAAATGCAAGGAAAGGATGAAGCCGCTTACCAGCTAAGAGGTATGGCTACCAATAGCCTTTTTTTGGGTAAAGGTTATGGCGCTGCTTTATTAAAATATGCAGTTTCGTACCTTAAAAACACAAAAGCTGAGTATATTTGGTGCAATGCACGCAGTTCGGCAGTGGCATTTTATGAGAAGCAAGGTTTTAAAATTGTTTCTGATGAATTTGAAATAGCCGGCATTGGCCCCCATTATGTGATGATTTTAAACCTAATATAAAATGAAGACAGTAGACCAATTTAATTTTAAGGATAAGAAAGCTATCGTAAGAGTAGATTTTAACGTGCCTTTAGATGCCGATTTCAATATTACTGATGATAAAAGAATGAGTGCGGCATTGCCAACCATTCAGAAAATACTGAATGACGGAGGAGCAGTAATTTTAATGTCGCACTTGGGCAGACCGAAAGACGGACCTACCGATAAATATTCTTTAAAACATATTTTGGGCGATTTGTCTCGTATGTTGGATCTTCCTGTGAAATTTGCTGATGATTGCATTGGTGACGATGCGGTTAACAAAGCGAAAAATCTGTTTCCTGGAGAAGTTTTGTTGTTAGAGAACCTTCGTTTTCATAAAGAAGAAGAAAAGGGTGATGTTGCATTTGCCGAAAAGCTTTCAAAATTGGCAGATGTTTATGTAAATGATGCCTTTGGTACGGCACATAGAGCGCACGCTTCAACCACTATTATTGCGCAGTTTTTCCCTAATGCAAAATACTTTGGTTACCTAATGGCCGAAGAAATCAAAAATGCAGAAAAAGTAATTAATGGTGCCGAAAGACCGTTCACAGCCATTATGGGCGGAGCGAAAGTTTCTGATAAAATCTTGTTGATTGAAAATTTGTTGGAAAAAGTTGATAACCTGATCATTGGTGGGGGTATGGCTTATACTTTCGCAAAAGCGCAAGGTGGGGAAATCGGTACTTCTTTATTAGAAGCTGATCGTATGGCCCTATGCTTGGAATTATTAGAAAAAGCTAAAGCAAAAGGTGTAAATCTAGTGTTGCCAGTAGATACGGTAATTGCCGATAAATTTGACAACGAAGCTAAAAAGGACCAGGTAGATAGTGGCAACATTCCTGCAGATTGGATGGGATTAGATATCGGTTCAAAAACAGCAACCTTATTTAGCGACATCATTAAAAACTCAAAAACATTGCTTTGGAATGGCCCAATGGGAGTTTTTGAAATGGAAAATTTCTTGCAAGGAACCAAAGCTGTTGCCGAAGCGGTAGTAGAAGCGACTAAAAATGGTGCTTTCTCATTAATAGGTGGTGGTGATTCAGCGGCGGCAATTGCTAAGTTTGGTTTAGAAGATGAAGTGAGTTATGTGTCTACAGGTGGTGGCGCTTTACTAGAATATATGGAAGGCAAAGAGCTACCCGGTGTGGCAGCTATTCAGAAATAACATAAAGGTTAACTCCTTGTATATAAGCGGCCCCGACGTAAAAGTCGGGGCCGCTTTCTTTTTTTACCACCAATAAAAGTGCGTTCATAATATCAAAAAGTGGGTTAAAGTGGTAAGAAAAGTATGTTGAAAACTTTTTTGTGGTAAAAAGTGGTAAAAAGTGGTAGAAGTGACTTACTTTTACACTACATAAAAAGTGTAGCTACTATAATGAACCAACTCATCGGAGAATTTGATTGCAAATTGGATGCGAAAGGGCGCTTGATGGTGCCTGTTTTGCTGAAGAAGCAATTGCTTGATGTAGAGCGAGATGGCTTGGTTGTAAATCGAGGATTCGAGAGAAATTTGGTTATTTATCCTAAAAAAGTTTGGGATGAAACAGTGGCCGAGCTAAGTAAGCTCAATATGTTCGAGCGTAAAAACCGTGAGTTTGTTAGAGCGTTCCAGCGTGGGGCAATGCCGTTGTCGTTAGATGCGGCTGGTCGTGTGTTGCTGCCGAAAACGTTGACGGAGTATGCGGGCATAGAGTCGGACATTGTGCTGGCTTGCCAGTTGGATAAAATTGAAGTATGGGATAAAAAAGCTTACGATAATCTGTTTGACGATGTGCCTGAAAACTTTGCCGCATTGGCGGAAGAAGTGATGGGCGGTAAGCATAAAGGAGGTGCCGATGGAGAGTAGTTACCATGTTCCTGTATTGTTGCAAGAGTGCATTGACGGTTTGGCCATCAAGCCAAACGGTGTGTATGTGGACGTGACTTTTGGGGGTGGTGGGCATTCTCGTGAAATCTTAAAGCATTTGAATGATCAAGGAGTGCTGATTGCTTTTGATCAGGATCCGGATGCGCAAAGAAATAAAATTGATGATCCTAGGTTCCGTTTTGTGGATCAAAATTTCGGCTACTTGAAAAATAACCTTCGTTTGCTGGGCTACAAGCAGGTGGATGGTATTTTGGCTGATTTAGGTGTTTCATCGCATCAGTTCAATGAGCCAGAACGTGGTTTTTCTATCCGCTTTGATGCGGATTTAGATATGCGGATGGATCAGCAGCGTCCATTGACCGCTGCGATAGTGCTTAATACTTATGCAGAAGAAGATTTGCATAGGATATTCGGATTGTACGGAGAAGTACAGAATGCGAAATCATTGGCAAGAACTATTGTAACCTCGCGTCTAGATACTCCGATACAAACATTGGCTGATTTTAAAAGAGTGATAGCGGCTCATATTCCCCGTGGGAAAGAAAATAAATATATGGCCCAGGTTTTTCAGGCTTTGCGTATAGAGGTGAATGCGGAGATAGAAGTGCTTGAGCGTTTTTTGGAGCAGTGTGCTGATGTTTTAAAGCCGGAAGGTCGCTTGGTCGTGATTTCTTATCATTCATTAGAAGACAGGCCGGTGAAAAATTTTATGGCCAAGGGGAAGTTTAAAGGTGAAGTAGAGAAGGATTTTTTTGGAAATGACCAAAAGCCGTTCAAGGTAATTACCAGAAAGGCAATTGTGGCCGATGAAGAAGAAGTGTCTCGTAATAACAGGGCTCGCAGTGCGAAATTAAGAATAGGAGAGAGGCTGTGAATCAATTTAGGGTAAAAACAGAAGAGCCGGAAGAAGAGCCTATTGCTCCACAAGAAGAGCCGAGGCTGAAAGAGCCTGTAAAAGAAGGAAGTGCGACGGCTTTTTTTAGGAAACTGTTTGTTGAGGGGGCAGTGTCGAAAGAAACGGCAACAGATATGTTGCCTTATTTGATTTTTCTGTGTGTGTTAGGGATGATTTATATCGCCAATAGCCACATGGCAGTGAAAAATATAAGGAATATTGACCGCTTAAGTAAAGAAGTAAAAGAATTGAGCTGGGAATATAAATCGTTAAAAGCCGATTTGATGTTCAAGAGCAAAATGACAGAAGTGGCTAAAAAGGTGGATACGTTGGGTTTGAAAGAATTGATTGAACCTCCAAAGAAAATAATTGTAGAAGTTAAATAATGAATATCAGGGCAAACATATTAATAAGAGTGTACTTAGCTTTCGGGCTAATTGTGCTTTTTGCGCTTGCCGTTTTCGTTAGATTGGTTGATGTGCAATTTAGGCAGGGTCATAGATGGGTGGCTATGGCCGATAGCTTGTCTACCAAAGAATTTGATATTGAAGCTACTCGTGGTAATATTTATTCCGTTGATGGCAGCTTGCTGGCAACTTCTGTTCCCGAGTATGAATTGAGGATGGATATGTTTGCTGGAGGTATCCAGGATGATAAAATCTTCAATTCGAAGGTGGATTCGCTGGCGATGAAGCTCTCTAGCTTTTTTAAAGATAAAAGTGTTAAAGAATATTCCCGCTACTTGAGAAAAGCAAGACAAGACAGCGCACGTTATGTGCTCATCAAGCGTAAAGTTTCTTATCAGGATTTAAAGACTGTAAGGACTTTCCCTTTGTACAATATCGGTAAGCATAGTGGTGGTTTGATGGCTATCCAGAAAAACAAACGCATTTTGCCATTCAAAGCGCTAGCGGCTCGTACCATTGGTTACAAAAATGAAAATGTAAAGAATGGTGTGGGATTAGAAGGAGCTTATGGTAACTACATCAATGGCGAAACCGGCAGAAGATTAATGCAGCGTATCAGTGGTGGTGTTTGGATTCCAGTAAACAGCGAAGCTGAAGTAGCGCCTAAAGACGGAGCTGATATCATTTCTACCATTGACGTGAACATGCAGGATTTAGCACAAAGTGCGCTAGAAAAGCAGTTGATCAAAAGTCAGGCGCACCATGGTTGTGTCATTGTGATGGAAGTGGAAACTGGCGAAATCAGAGCGGTGGCTAATTTTACCAAGGTAGAAGAAGGGGTTTACAAAGAGCAGTTCAACTACGCTATTGCGGGTAACCAAGATCCGGGTTCAACCTTTAAACTAGCTTCTTACATGGCTTTGTTGGACGATAAAAAGGTAGATACTGGAAACTATATAGGAACTGAGAATTATAGGTTGCCAGGTGGTCACGTCATTAAAGATTCTCACGGTAGTGTGGGCACCATAACGGTAAAAAGGGCTTTTGAGCAATCTTCCAATTCGGCGATTGCGCAAATGATCAATAATCATTATCGTGATAATCCTAAACAGTTCACTGATCATTTATACCGTTGGCATTTAAACGAAAAAACCGGTTTGCAAATTCCTGGAGAAGCAACTCCTTGGGTAAAAAATCCAAGTGCGAAATCGTGGAATAAAAACATGACTTTACCGCAAATGGCTTATGGTTATGAAATGATGTTAACACCGCTAAAAATGTTAACGCTTTATAATGCCATTGCTAATAATGGCAAAATGATAGCGCCGATTTTTGTACGTGAAATTAGAAGATTGGGCAATCCAATTGAGCAGTTTAAGGCTAAGGTGATGAACGAAAAAGTTTGTTCTGACGAGACCTTATCTAAGATCAAAGCGATGTTGGAAGGTGTTGTAACTAACGGTAGCGGTAAGCAGGTGGTGTACAATCCATTATATAAGATTGCTGGTAAAACAGGTACTGCCCAGGTGGCCGATGCTAATTTAGGTTATAAGGCAAAAAGACAATATCAGGCATCTTTTGTGGGTTATTTCCCGGCTGAAAAACCTAAGTATTCTATGATTGTGGTGATCAACGATCCTAAAGGCGCCTATTACGGAGCTCTGGTTTCTGGGCCAGTATTTAGAGAAGTGGCTGATCGCATTTACGCCAGTGATGTAAAAATGTACAACAAAGTTGAAGAGCATTTTGCAGGCAATACCGTGGCGCCAGAAGCGAAAGCAGGACAAAGTCAGGCCACTAAAAAAGTGTACAATGCTTTTGGGGTAAAAGCACTTTATGCAGCCAAATCAGAATATTTCAATTCGGTAGACACCAATAATGGTATTGCCTACGAAGAAAATACACCTGTAAAAGGCGTAATGCCAAATGTAAATGGCATGGGGCTAAAAGATGCCATGTACTTGTTAGGGAACGTGGGCTTAAAAGCCAGGGTGAAAGGTAGTGGGAAGGTGATTAGCCAATCTATTCAAGCGGGAAGCAAGATAGGTAAAGGCTTAGTAGTGGAGATATTGTTGCAGTAATGAATGTGATAATTAGCCAAAATGATCATGCTATAATTAAATCAGCGTTGTCGAATTAACTAATTAACCAATTATCAAATTATAGAAATGAATTTACAAGATTTACTTTACGGAGTTTCGATCAACAGTTTAAAGGGCTTGCCTCAAGTAGAGGTGGCAGCTTTGACTTTTGATTCTCGTATGGTAAATCCTGGTGCCTTGTTTTTTGCCATTAGAGGTACAGCGGTAGACGGCCATCAATTTATAGAGCAAACTATTGCGGCTGGGGCTAGTGTGATTGTGTGCGAACAATTGCCCAATCAATTACATGAGGCAGTGACCTATGTAGAGGTTGCCGATTCTTCTGAAGCCCTAGGAATCATTGCTTGTAATTTTTACGGTAACCCATCGGCCGAACTGAAGTTGGTAGGAATTACAGGAACTAATGGTAAAACAACCATTGCTACGTTACTATATCAATTATTCAGCACTTTAAATTATGATACCGGTTTAATCTCTACCGTTCAAAATCAGATCAAAAATAAAGTGGTGCCAGCTACGCACACCACCCCAAATCCAATAGCGCTAAATCAGTTGCTGAGAGATATGGTAGATGCTGGCTGCGAATATTGTTTTATGGAAGTAAGCTCCCATGCGGTGGCACAACATCGTATCTCGGGTTTAACTTTTGCAGGTGCCGTGTTTTCAAATATTACACATGACCATCTCGATTTCCATAAAACCTTTGATAGCTACCTAAAAGCTAAGAAGCAGTTTTTTGATACGTTGCCAAAATCGGCTTTTGCCTTAACCAATACCGATGATAAGAATGGAATGGTGATGTTGCAAAATACCAAGGCCTATAAAAAGACCTATGCCTTAAAGCAAATGGCCGATTTTAAAGCAAAAATCATTGAAAATAAATTCAGTGGCTTACATCTGGAAATAGACCAAACCGATGTTTATTTCAAAATGGTGGGTTCATTCAATGCCTATAACCTGTTGGCGGCATACGCTACAGCCGTGTTGTTGGAGCAGGATAAATTAAAGGTACTTACTGCTTTAAGCGCTCTTTCAGGTGCCGAAGGCAGGTTTGATTATATCGTTTCCAAATCAGGTGTTGTGGGAATTGTAGATTATGCCCATACGCCAGATGCGGTGCAAAATGTATTGAGTACCATCGCCAACATCAGAAAAGGGACAGAACAGGTAATCACGGTAATTGGATGTGGCGGAGATAGAGATAAAACCAAAAGACCAATCATGGCGCAGGTGGCTTGCGATTGGAGTGACAAAGTGATTTTAACCTCCGATAACCCACGAACTGAGGACCCCCAAGCCATTATTAAAGACATGGAAGCCGGTGTTTCACCAAGCAATCAACGGAAGGCCATCAGTATTTTGGATAGGAAAGAAGCCATTAAAACCGCTTGCCATTTGGCGCAACCGGGAGATATCATCTTAATTGCCGGTAAGGGGCACGAAAAATATCAGGAAATCAATGGTGTAAGACATCATTTTGACGATAAAGAAATCATTAACGAACAACTAAACCAAATCAGCTAATGTTATATTTATTATTCGAATATCTACATAAACACTACGATTTTCCGGGGCTGAGGTTGTTCCAATACCTTACTTTTAGATCGTCGCTGTCTATCATTCTATCGCTAATCATTACTACCGTTTATGGCCGAAGAATTATTGACTATTTGCGCTTGAAACAAGTAGGTGAAACTGTTCGTAACCTAGGTTTAGAAGGTCAAATGCAAAAACAAGGTACGCCTACCATGGGTGGTATCATGATTTTGCTAGGCATTTTAATTCCGACCATCCTTTTTGCCAATATCACCAATATCTACGTGATTTTGATGATTGTGACTACCCTGTGGATGGGAGCCATAGGCTTTTTGGATGACTACATTAAAGTTTTCAAAAAAAATAAAGAAGGTTTAGCTGGTCGTTTTAAAGTAGTGGGACAAGTGGGCTTGGCAATTATAGTAGGCGTTACCATGTATTTCCACCCAAATATTGTAGTGCGTCAAACGGTTGACGAAACCACTAAAATAGATACTGCCAAAGTGCAAAGTGCGGCGCCAATGGTATTGCGTAAAAAAGGTGAAACCTACTACTATACGCAAGATGTGAAATCCACTAAAACCAATATTCCTTTTTACAAAAACAACGAATTCGACTACGCAAAAGTGGTGAAGTTTTTAGGTGAAGGGTATGAGAAATACGCATTCATTGTGTTTTTGGCTTTCGTGATCATCATTGTGACGGCAGTATCAAATGGGGCTAACCTAACCGATGGTATCGATGGTTTGGCTACGGGTACTTCCGCCATCATCGGCATTAGCTTGGGAATATTCGCATATGTGTCTGGTAACACGGTCATCGCCGATTACCTGAACATCATGTACATTCCCAACAGTGGCGAGCTCATCATTTTCGCGAGTGCTTTTGTGGGAGCTTGTATCGGTTTTCTATGGTATAATTCCTATCCAGCGCAAATCTTTATGGGCGATACGGGTAGTTTAACTATTGGCGGGATCATTGCGGTTTTTGCCATCATGATCAGGAAAGAATTATTGATTCCAATTATATGCGGTGTGTTCTTGGTAGAAGTGTTATCCGTAAGCTTACAGGTAACCTATTTCAAATACACTAAAAAGCGCTTTGGCGAAGGAAGAAGAATTTTCCTAATGTCGCCATTGCACCACCATTACCAAAAAAAGGGCTACCACGAAGCAAAGATTGTAACCCGCTTTTGGATTGTTGGAATTTTATTGGCGGTAATTGCATTTGTAACCTTAAAACTACGCTAGAAAATGGAGAAAAAGCGGATGGTTATTCTTGGTGCAGGCGAAAGCGGGGTAGGCGCAGCTAAACTAGCGCAAAAGCAAGGTTTCGATGTTTTTGTGTCTGATTTTGGTGGCATTGCCGATGCTTATAAAGCCGATTTGCAGAGAATGAATATCCCTTTTGAGGAAAACCAACATACCGAAGCTTTAATTTTAGATGCTACGGAAGTGGTGAAAAGCCCAGGAATTCCTCCAAAAGCGCCAATAGTGAAAGCTTTGGTGGAAAAAGGCGTTCCGATAATCTCCGAAATTGAATTTGCAAAACGGTATACAACTGCAAAAACAATCTGTATCACAGGTTCAAATGGAAAGTCAACCACCAGTATGCTAACGTATCATATCCTTAAAAAAGCAGGTTTGAACGTTGGATTGGCCGGAAACATAGGTTACAGTTTTGCGGCGCAGGTGGCCGATCAAAACTACGATTGGTACGTGCTTGAAATCTCAAGTTTCATGCTTGACGATATGTACAAGTTTAAAGCAGATATCGCGGTACTGTTAAACATCACCCCCGATCATTTGGATAGGTACGATTACCAGATTGCCAATTATGCTGCATCTAAAATGCGTATCGTACAAAACCAAACCAATGCAGATGCTTTTGTGTACTGTGCCGATGATGAAGAAACAAAAAAAGCCTTACAAACGGTAAGCATCCAAGCCAAACAATATCCTTTTTCCATTATTGAAAAAGTGGAGCAAGGAGCCTATTTAGAAGAGAATACAATTTATATCAACACACAATTAAACAACAAACTAACCATGTCAATTTCGGATCTAGCCTTACAAGGTAAGCACAACATTTACAACTCAATGGCTTCAGGCATCGTCGCAAAAGTATTGGAGTTACGTAACGAAACTATCCGCGAAAGCATGGGTGATTTCAAGAATATTGAGCACAGGTTAGAGTTTGTAGCTAAAATATCGGATGTAACCTATATCAATGATTCGAAAGCGACCAATGTAAATTCAACATGGTATGCGCTCGAAAGTGTAAATACCGATGTAGTGTTGATCATGGGAGGCGTAGACAAAGGCAATGACTACACCATGTTAAAGGATTTAGTGAAGAGCAAAGTAAAAGCCATTATTTGCTTGGGTAAAGACAACAAACGCATACATGAGGCTTTTGAAGATGATGTGGAAGTAATTGTAAATACTTTCTCAGCGGAAGAGGCAGTTCAGGTTGCTTATCATTTAGCTAAGAAAGGTAGCACTGTGTTGTTGTCTCCAGCCTGTGCAAGTTTCGATTTGTTTAAAAATTATGAAGATAGAGGCAATCAGTTTAAGGCTGCTGTAAAAGAGCTATAATGAAGTTACAAGTTTAAAGTCAAAAGTAGAAAGTTAGTTGAGCGTGGCGAATCCCGTTTGTCGGGATAAAAAAACTAAAGTAGAAAGACAAAACTAAAATGACCTAAGGTGTCTTAGGTGGTGAAAATTAAGAAAGAAATCAGTTGAAATCACAAAATCTGTGTAATCAAATTAAAAAAAATGTTTAACATCAACGCACTTTTAGAACGTACCAAAGGCGACCGTTGGATCTGGATCATCATCATCCTGTTGTCCATGGTTTCCATTATGGCGGTATATAGCGCTACCGGAGCTATAGCCTATAAAAAAGGCGTTACGGTAGAAAAATATCTGTTGTACAAGCACGTTATTTTCGTGCTGTTAGGTATTGCTATGATTTACATTGCACATTTACTTGATTACAAATACTACGCAGGTATTTCCAAAATTTTGATGATCATTACCCTGCCTCTGTTGGTATATACCCTGATTTTCGGACAATCACTAAATGAGGCTTCACGCTGGGTAAAAATTCCAGTAATCAACCTTACGTTTCAAACCTCCGATTTGGCAAAATTAGCCTTGATTACTTTTTTAGCTAGGATGTTGACACGCAAGCAGGAGAATATCAAGGATGTAAGACAGGCATTTCTGCCTATTATGGGTTCGGTTTGTGTGGTGTTTATCCTCATTGCCTTGGCCAACCTATCAACTGCTTTGATGCTGTTTGGCGTAAGCATTTTATTGTTGATTATCGGTCGTATCAGTATCAAACAAATATTGACAGTTTGTGCAGGTGGCTTTGTGCTATTGCTTTTTGTGGTGTTTTTAGGACCACGTAGAGAAACGTACAAATCACGTATCAATTCGTTTTTACATCCAGAGTTGCAACACTCTGATAAAACATACCAGTCCGACCATGCTAAAATAGCGTTGGCCACTGGAGGAGTGCTGGGCAAAGGACCCGGTAACAGCACAGAAAGAAACTTCTTACCGCATCCATATTCCGATTTCATTTTTGCCATTATTGTTGAGGAATATGGAACGGTGGGCGGTTTGGCAATCATTGTGCTATACCTGGTGCTGTTATACCGTTGTGTACGGATTGTGACGCGAAGCCCCAAGGCATTTGGGGCATTGTTGGCAGCAGGTTTAAGTTTCAGCTTAACCATACAAGCATTTGCAAATATGGCTGTAGCGGTGGGCTTAGGTCCTGTAACAGGCGTGCCGTTGCCGTTGGTAAGTATGGGAGGAACCTCAATGATATTTACCAGTATAGCATTTGGCATTATCCTAAGTGTGAGCAGAGACGTAGAAGAAAACGTAGGAAAAAGTAAAAAAGAAGATAAAGTGATTGTAGGAGAGATACCTGCGATGGCTTAGAGAGTATTGTTCGTCATTGCGAGGAAAGAATGACGAAGCAATCTCAAATTTAAATGATAATAAAAGAAAAAAGATTGCTTCATTCCTCGCAATGACGCAACAGAGCAAATTAACAACATGAATAATTTCCCAAAAATTATCATATCTGGTGGTGGCACAGGCGGGCATATTTTTCCCGCTGTTGCCATTGCTAATGCGCTAAAAGCGATTTCGCCGCAATGCGAAATCCTGTTTGTTGGCGCAGAAGGGCGTATGGAAATGGAGAAAGTTCCAGCGGCCGGATATAAAATTGTGGGACTAAATATCAGTGGTATTCAGCGAGGTTCAATTTTAAAAAACCTTGGCCTGCCATTTAAGGTTATAGGTAGTGTGCGCAAAGCGATGAAACTAATTGCCGATTTCAAACCCAATGCTGTAGTAGGTGTTGGTGGCTATGCTTCCGGTCCTTTGCTTTATGCTGCTTCCCTAAAGAAAATACCTTATTTAATACAGGAGCAAAATTCTTACGCAGGCATTACCAATAAGTTGTTAGGGAAAAAAGCATCAAAAATTTGCGTAGCCTTTGATGGGATGGAGGCCTTCTTTCCGGCAGATAGGATTTTGAAAACAGGTAACCCGGTAAGAAAGAACATTGTAAATATAGAAGGTCGTCGACATGCAGGAGCCGAGCTCTTGAAACTGGACCCGTTGAAGAAAACAATCTTGGTTACTGGCGGAAGTTTGGGAGCCGGAACTTTAAATAAAAGTATCGAAAAACACTTGGCAGAGATTATCGCACAAGATGTGCAAGTGATTTGGCAAACAGGTAAGTTTTATTACAAAAGCATAGTAGAACGATTGGGATTGGGTCACCATCCAAACGTTCGTATTCTGGAGTTCTTAAATCAAATGGATTTAGCCTACGCAGCTTCAGATGTGATCATTTCGAGAGCGGGGGCAGGAACCATTGCCGAACTGTGCCTGATTAAAAAGCCAGTGATTTTGGTGCCTTCGCCAAATGTAGCCGAAGACCACCAAACAAAAAACGCTTTGGCCTTGGTCAAAGAAAATGCAGCTATCCTAATTGCAGACACTGCCGCCGAAGATACATTGGTGGCCCAAGCGTTGGATCTGTTGAACGATAAAGAAAAATCAGCACAGCTGAGTGAAAATATAGGAAAAATGGCTTTTGCTAACGCAGATAAAGTAATAGCGAAAGAAGTATTGAAATTAATTGGATAAAAGAACAAGGAACAAAGAGTAAGGATTGGGATGGCGAATCGTAAATCGTCATTCTAAAATCGTAAATCAAAATATGGAATTGTCAAACATCAATAGAGTTTATTTTGTAGGCATAGGAGGGATAGGCATGAGTGCCCTTGCCCGCTATTTTGCAAAACGTGGCTGCGTAGTTTGTGGCTATGACAAAACTCGTACGGCGTTGACAGCCCAATTGGAACAAGAAGGGATCTTAATCTCATTTGTAGATGAAGAGGAAATGATTCCGGTTGCTTTTAGGGAAAAATATGACGATACCTTAATTGTTTATACCCCTGCTATTCCTAAAGATTCACACATTCTTAATTTCTTTCAAGGTAAAGGCTTCGACTTGAAAAAACGTTCCCAGGTATTGGGAATCATTAGCGAGGGAATGTTCTGTATAGCCGTAGCCGGAACTCATGGCAAGACCACTACGTCATCAATGGTGGCCCATATTTTAACAGATACAGGTTTTGGTTGTACAGCCTTTTTAGGAGGCATTACCAGCAATTACAACAGTAATGTACTTTACAGTGATAACAATGTAGTGGTGGTGGAAGCGGATGAGTATGATCGTTCGTTCCTAACCTTGCATCCAGATGTAGCGGTAATTACTTCTATGGATGCTGACCATCTGGATATTTATGGCGATGAAAGCCACTTGCATGAGTCTTTTAATCTATTTGCTTCACAATTGAAGCCAGAAGGTCGCTTGTTCATTAAGGATGGTTTACCTATTGCTGGAATTACCTATAGTGCAACTGGAAATTCTGCGATTAATGCCAGAAATATCAAAGTTGCAGATGGCTGTTTCGTCTTTGATTTCGAAGATGGCTATACCACCATCAAAGACCTTAAGCTGGCTATGCCCGGTAAGCACAACGTAGAAAACGCAACGGCGGCAATAGGTGTGGCTTTAAGTTTAGGCATTCACCCACAAAGCGTGAAAAAGGCAATCGCAAGCTTCAAGGGTGTAAAACGCAGGTTCGAAACCATCGTTAAAACCAATGAGCATATCTACATCGATGATTATGCTCACCATCCAGAAGAACTTAGGGCTTGTTTTGACGCCGTGCGACAATTACATCCAGAGAAAAAGCTGACAGTGATTTTTCAGCCACATTTGTTTACCCGTACCCGCGATTTTGCGGAAGAGTTTTCAAAAGTGCTATCCACTGCTGACGAAATCATCCTTTTGGAAATCTATCCGGCAAGAGAACTTCCAATTGAAGGCGTGACTTCTCAAATGCTATTGGATAAAATTACGAATGAATATAAACAGATTTGCGCTAAGGAAAAAGTTGTAGCGCTAATTGAAAATAAAAAACCCGAACTGATTTTAACCGTTGGTGCGGGAGACATAGATACGATTATTGCACCATTAAAAAACACTTTGACCCATGCTTAAAAGAATAAACTGGAAAGCAATATTTAAAGGGTTTGCCTGGCTAGTTTGCCTGGCAGGGATGGTGGTTTTAATGAGTTTTATCAGTGCAAAAAAGCAATCGGTAAAATGCGCTAAGATTGAGATATTAATTCCGGGAGCAGATAACTTTATAGAAATAGAAGAGATTGATGCCATTTTAAAGCAAAATCAAGGCGATTTGATAGGGCGCAATTTAGAAGGAATCAACCTGCATGAGATAGAAAAGAGCATTGCTGCAAATCCGTACATCGGCTTTGTAAAGGTTTATGCAGACATGAATGGAACGGTTTACGTAGAAGTAAAACAACGTCAGCCCGTGTTAAGGATTTTAAATGCCGGAGGGCAGGATTATTATGTAGACAGCGATGGTTTGAAAATGCCAGTATCGCCCAATTTTACAGCAAATGTATTGGTGGCTACGGGTAATATTCTCGAAGGCTTTAACGGTAGGGTAGATACCCTAATGACAGCCAACGCAAAGGATTTGTACAAAGCGGCATTGTTTATCAAGCAAGATACGCTTTGGGATGCGCAGGTAGAGCAGTTGTATGTCAATGATAAAAGTGATATAGAAATGGTACCTCGAGTAGGTAACCAACGAATTATACTAGGTACAGCAAAAGATATAGAAGTGAAAATGGGCAATCTATTGGCTTTCTATAAACAAGCAATGCCGAAAGTAGGGTGGAATGCCTATCGTACCATTAATCTGAAATACGTGAATCAGATTGTTTGCGAAAAGAGAGATTCCACAAGTATCAAAAAACTGGAAAAACCTTTGATTCCTGATTCCGTAACTAGGCAAAGGCAGGTGATAGATAACGCGGTGAAGGCAACGATACAAGATGAGATCAATAAAGCAACGCAAATAAGTACAGAAGAGAAGAAAAAAGAAGAGAAGAAAGAGAAAGCAACTCCAAGCCCTGCAAAAACAGATGCTAAAAAGGTGGAGAGTGCTACAGATAAAAATAAAGCCTCGAAAAGTGTAGTAAAGGATAGTGAGAAAAAAACAACGACAACAAAACCAGAACAGAAGCAAACAGCTACTAAAGAAAAAGCAACTACCAAAGAAAAACAAGTAACAAAAACAAACAGATAATATCAAACTCAACAAATAAATATAATGGTTATGGGCAAAGAGAAAACTACCACTCAATCTCCAATCGTAGTAGGATTAGATATTGGTACTACCAAGATCTGCGTAATTGTGGGCCGCAGAACTAATCATGGTAAAATAGAAGTTTTGGGCATCGGAAAAGCCGAATCGGCGGGGGTTACCCGTGGAGTGGTGTCCAACATCCAAAAAACCGTACAAGGCATTAATGCTGCTGTTGAACTGGCCAGTGCGCAATCTAATGTCGAAATTAGGGTTGTAAACGTGGGTATTGCTGGGCAGCACATCAAGAGTTTGCAACACCGAGGTATTTTAACTCGTAGAGAGTTGAACAACGAAATCAGTAAGAAAGATATCGACAAGTTAATTGACGATATGTTCAAGTTGGTGATGCCTCCGGGAGAAGAAATTATTCATGTTTTGCCACAGGAATTTACCATCGATAATGAGCCGGGCATCAAAGATCCGGTAGGGATGGCGGGTGTTCGTTTAGAAGCCAACTTCCATATCATTTCAGGTCAGGTAACTGCTGTTAAAAATATCATGCGTTGCGTAACCAATGCAGGACTACAAACCCAAGAGCTCATTTTAGAGCCATTGGCTTCATCTGAATCGGTGTTGAGCGAAGAAGAAAAAGAAGCAGGTGTTTGTTTAGTTGATATTGGTGGTGGTACTACCGACGTGGCTATTTTCCACGAAGGCATTATCCGTCATACCGCAGTAATTCCTTTTGGTGGTAACAGTGTAACCGAAGACATTAGAGAAGGATGTTCGGTAATGCGTAACCAGGCAGAATTATTGAAAACGCGTTTCGGTTCAGCCCTAGCCGAAGAGAACAAGGAAAACGAAATCATTTGTGTTCCTGGATTGCGTGGTCGTGAGCCAAAAGAAATCTCTGTAAAAAACCTAGCCTACATTATCCAAGCCCGTATGGAAGAAATTGTAGAGCATGTTTACTACGAGATCAAATCATCAGGATACGAAAAACGCCTAATCGGTGGTGTGGTCATTACTGGTGGTGGCGCTTTATTGAAACACTTGAACCAAATGGTAGAGTATGTAACAGGTTTAGACTGCCGTGTGGGTTATCCAAACGAGCACTTGTCTAAATATGAAGAAATGCCTAAAAATATCTACGACGATTTGAAGAGTCCAATGTATGCAACCTCAGTAGGTTTGTTGATCAAAGGAATTCAAAAAGCCGAAGAATTGCTAGAAGAAATGAAGCAACCAGGCGTTTTTGTAGAGAAACCACGCGAAGTAAAAGAGAAGCCAAAAAGAAGCGGATTGTTCGATAAACTCCTTGGTAAAGCATCTGAATTTATCAGAGATGACATGAATGTTAGCGACGAGGATTACATCAAGCCGTAATATTTTTCCACAATTTGGGAATTTTCCACATTCTTAACACTTGTGGAAAACGACTGTTAAAAAAGTGTTAATATTACAAGAGGAATGAACAGCAAAAATTAGATTTTTAAACTACTGATTCATAACAATATGAAGTTCGAAATGTTAAAAGATAAATCTTCAATCATCAAAGTTATTGGTGTTGGAGGTGGTGGAGGTAACGCGGTAAACCACATGTACCGTCAAGGAATTACTGGTGTAGACTTTATTATTTGTAATACTGATGCGCAGGCATTGGAGTTTAGCCCTATTCCTAACAAAGTACAATTGGGTGCTAGCTTAACCGAAGGAATGGGAGCTGGTTCAATTCCCGAAGTAGGAAAAAATTCGGCGATAGAGAATATCGAGGATATCAAAAATATGTTGGGCCCAACCACCAAAATGCTTTTCATTACGGCAGGTATGGGTGGTGGTACCGGTACTGGTGCCAGTCCAATTATTGCAAAGGCAGCAAAAGAACTCGATATATTAACCGTAGCAATCATCACTACGCCTTTCTCTTTTGAAGGAAAAAGACGTAAGATGCAAGCTGATGACGGTTTGGAAGAGTTGAAGAAATACGTAGATTCTTACTTGGTAATTTCTAACGATAGATTACGTGAGATTTTCGGAAACTTAACCCTAGGTTCTGCATTTGCACAAGCAGATGATATTTTAACTACGGCAGCCAAGGGTATTGCAGAAATCATTACCGTGCCAGGCTATATCAACGTCGACTTTAAAGATGTGCGTACCGTGATGAAAGAAAGCGGTGTATGTATCATGGGTAGTTATGCTGCCGATGGTGATAACCGTGCATTAGCAGCCGTTGAAGGTGCTTTAGCATCTCCATTATTAAAAGATAACGAAATTGAAGGTGCGAGATATATCCTTTTAAACATCAGTTCTGGTGTAAAAGAGGTAACCATGGACGAGGTTTCTATCATTACAGATTATATCCAAGATAAAGCAGGCTTAAGCGCTGATTTAATTTGGGGTAACTGTATCGACGAAAACTTGGGTGATAAAATTTCAGTAACAATTATTGCTACTGGTTTCCAAACTACTGAACAAAGAGAGAAAGATAAACAAAACGTTAAGAAAATCTCTTTGTTGACCCCAGAAGAAGCGCCATTGGTAAAACCAGTGGAGCCAGTTAACTCATTCATTACACCAAAAGAAGCTCCAGTAAGTAACGAGCCTGTATTGAAAGTTCAACCAGAGGAAACTAAACAACCAGACCTATTTGGCGATTTATTCAATATCGCTAAACCAGCTCCAGTAGCAGCGGCACCTAGTCCTGCTCCGGTAACAGAAGAGCCTAGTTTTGTTTTCCATAAATTAGTAGAAGAGCAAGTAAGCGCAGAAGAACCTGCAAATACGGAAGATCCAGGTTTTGAGTTCGAAGTGAAAGTTGCTGAAACTGAATTTGTGTTTGAAACACCTATCGCTTCTATTCCAGAAGAAGTCATTGAAGAGCAGCCCGCTGAGCAACCAGTAGCTCCAGTGGAAGCTTATAACGCAGACCAGGATAAAACAGACGAATCAATTGAAGAACAATTGAGGAAATCAAAAGAGAGAATTTTAAGGCTAAAAGATCTTAGCATGAAGTTAAGAACAACTAATGGCCTACAGGAGCTGGAAAACGTACCAGCTTACCAACGTAAGCAAATGCAATTACAGCAAATCCAACACTCATCAGAGTCACAGGTATCTAGATTTACCTTAACCAATGATGAAGATGGTGAAACAGGAATTAGACCTAACAACTCATTTTTACACGACAATGTGGACTAATGATAACAGTTAAATCATTCATAAAGCCTTGGTAATTAATATTGCTAAGGCTTTTTTTGCTTTAAGGATTTAGCCCTGATATATTTCAACATTAACAACTTCAAAGATTTCTCCATTTCGCTGCGCTGCAGGTCGAAATGACGACAGTACAAACTACAAAGTTGTTAAATCGTGATTTAAAACTTAAATTTGCGCCACTATTAACAGTACAATAACATCTTACATAAACACTTAACATTGGATATTTTTGATAAAGTAGCAAAACGCATGGGCCCAATTGGTCAACACCAAAGCTGGTCGCATGGGTATTTTTCTTTTCCAAAACTAGAGGGAGAGATTGCGCCTCACATGAAATTTAGAGGCAAGGAGCATTTGGTTTGGAGTTTAAACAACTATTTAGGCTTGGCTAACCATCCAGAAGTTAGAAAAGCTGACGAGCAGGGAGCTGCCGAATTTGGGATGGCCTATCCTATGGGCGCACGTATGATGTCTGGAAACTCTAAATACCATGAGCAATTAGAGCAGGATCTAGCAGCATTTGTAGGCAAAGAAGATGCATTTTTGTTGAATTTCGGTTATCAAGGAATGGTATCAATTATTGATGCTTTACTAGACCGTAATGATGTGGTAGTTTATGACGGAGAGTCACATGCTTGTATTTTAGATGGACTACGTTTGCATATGGGCAAACGTTTTGTATATAAACACAATAATATAGAAGACGCCCGTAAACAATTAGAAAGAGCTACCAAGTTAGTACAACAGACTGGTGGAGGTATTTTATTAATTACCGAAGGTGTTTTCGGAATGTCTGGTGCACAAGGTAAATTAAAGGAGCTTATTGAATTGAAAAAAGAATTCAATTTCCGTTTACTAATTGATGACGCACATGGTTTTGGTACCATGGGTCCAACCGGTGCTGGAACTCATGAAGCACAAGATGCTATCGAAGGTGTTGATGTTTACTTTGCTACTTTTGCGAAATCAATGGCAGGTATTGGCGCGTTTGTAGCCTCAACTAAGCAATTAACAGATTATTTTAGGTATAACATGCGTTCACAGACCTTTGCAAAGGCTTTGCCTATGCCAATGGTTATCGGTTTAATGAAGCGCTTAGAGCTGCTTAAAAACAATCCAGAACTAAGGGAGAAATTATGGACCATTGCCACTACTTTGCAAAATGGCTTACGTGAGCGTGGTTTTGATATCGGTGTAACCAATACCGTAGTCACACCAGTTTTCTTAAAAGGAGAATTATTGGAAGCTACAGCGTTAACTCATGATCTGCGTGAGAACTATGGTATTTTCTGTTCAATTGTGGTTTATCCAGTAATTCCAAAGGGAATGATAGAGCTAAGATTAATCCCAACTGCAGTACATACACTGGAAGATGTACAACGTACTTTAGATGCCTTTAGCGAAGTGGCAGAAAAACTGAAACGTGGTTATTATCAGGAGAATAAGTTCTCTTCACCAGAATAAAAATAGAAACTCAAAAAGCCTCAGAAAACTGAGGCTTTTTTTATGAGGCTTTGATTTACAGTGTATTGCTGTTTATAAGTGTTGGTTTTGTGGAAAAAAAACGCATAAACCCTCATTTTTTCTTTTGACAAAAATTTTTTTATTAAAATAAACCTCTTACATTAGTAATAGAGTATTAATCAAAACCTTAAAAACTAATAGGAGTATTTTAAAAATGAAAAAATTTGCTGAAGTAAAGGCACTAGTAGCAGCTTTAGAAGCTGATGTGGACAAATTTTACAACAAATCTAACAGCGCTGCTGGAACACGTGTACGTAAAGGTATGCAGGATTTGAAAAACTTAGCTCAAAGCATCCGCTTAGAAGTACAAGAAACTAAAAACAAAGCTTAATTTTAAACGCATTGTAAAAGAAAAAGCGCCCCTGACCAAGGCGCTTTTTTCGTTTCTAGTTATTTAAATTGGTGTTGACGTCATTTCGAGTGTTAGTACAAGCCTCAGAGGTTTCAAGAACCTATGAGGCTTAAATTATATGTGCAGTTAACCGTCATTTCGAACGCACGTGAGAAATCTAGCAACGTAGTAAATAATGTTGTTAGTCAGATTTAACTTCGTTGTAGCATGATGTTAGATTTTACTGCGTAGAGCTTCGGTTCTCCTCCTTCGTTCGTCGAAATGACGTGAAATAAAAAGCCCCGATTGATTTTCAACCGAGGCTTTTCCATTTGATATGGCTTAAATCATTAAGCTAATTGTTTCAATTGTTCTGCAATCTGCACATCTAAACTAGCGCTCGCTTTTACCAAAGGTAAACGCACATCGTCGCCACAAATACCAAGTTGTCTCAATGCTGCTTTTACACCTACCGGATTGCCTTCGGCAAAACATAGCCTTGTAAACTCTAGCAAGCTTAAATGCGCAGGAGTTGCTTTTGCAAATTCACCATTTAAACATAATCTGATCATGTCTGAGAACTGTTTGGGCAATGCGTTACCAATGACCGAAATTACCCCAACTGCGCCTATAGACATCATTGGAAGTGCCACAGGGTCATCACCTGAAATTAGCATGAAATCTGCAGGTTTGTCCCTCATGATCTGATTGAACTGGTCGAATGAGCCTGCAGCATCTTTAATTCCGATCAGATTTTTAAAATCGTGAGCTAACCTACAGGTAGTTTCAGGCGACATGTTAGAACCAGTTCTGCCCGGTACATTGTAAAGCAAAATAGGTAACGCACTAGTTTCGCTCAAATATTTATAATGTTGGTAAATGCCTTCCTGGTTTGGCTTGTTGTAGTAAGGGCTTACAGATAAAATAGCACTATAACCATTATTTTCAAAGGTTTTGATTTCTTCGGCAACACCCAAGGTATCATTGCCACCAATGCCAGCCACTAAGGGCAAACGACCATTGTTAATTTCAGCGGTAAATTCCCACACCTTCTTCTTCTCGTCCTTGCTTAATGTGGCGGTTTCGCCAGTGGTACCTAAAGATACGAGGTAATCTATACCTCCATTAACCAAGTGATTGATCAGGCGCTCTAAGCCCTGATAATCTACCGAGCCATCGGTGTTGAACGGTGTGATCATTGCTACACCTGTTCCGTGAAATTTGTTCATTA
>Ga0222427_100468_pt1 | contig 60997 bp, 65 predicted proteins | sample 2B20Ametagenome_FD_182890 | JGI IMG/M metagenome (GOLD analysis project Ga0222427, IMG submission 182890) | Enriched microbial communities from leaf-cutter ant dump, University of Wisconsin, Madison, United States - 2B20A (version 2) | ecosystem: Environmental > Terrestrial > Nest > Insects nest... | reverse complement strand
TGCCTGACGCACCGAGGGCACAGGTTTCATGGCCGCTTTGCGGCCAATCGCGGCTAACAGCCGCTCCCACAGGTACTCGGCGGCCTGTGGCTTCATGGCTGATCTGAAGTTGTGTAGATACCTATGCTCATCGCTGGCAAGCCAGCTATCACTGATCTTGTGTGCTCCACAGCACCCTGTGGGAGCTGGCTTGCCAACGATGAGGTCATCAGCTTCACCAACGCTAGCGCTGGTTGTTCAGCACCTGCAGCATCGCCGCGGTCTGGGCATCCGGCTGGCCATCGAAGCGCTGCGGGCGGAAGCGCATCTGGAAGGCGGCAATGACATGACGGGTAGCAACGTCATACACGCCGGTCTGCTCGATGGCATAGCCGAAACGCGCCAGTTGCTGCTGGTACCAGGTGATGCTCGGAGGATTCACCGCAAAGCGCGCCTGCTGCTGGGCAACCGCGTTCGCCTGCGGCCAGATGCCCAGGCCCTCGTCGGCCAGGCGCTTCCAGGGGAACATCGGCCCCGGGTCGAGCTTGCGCAGCGGCGCGATATCGCTGTGGCCAATGATGTGCCGGGGCTGGATGTTATTGCGCTGGGCGATGTCCTTGAGCAGCAGGATCAGCGCTTGCACCTGCGCTTCGCTGTAGGGGTGCCAGACCCGTCCGGTCGGGGTGTCGGTGAAGCCGGGGTTGACGATCTCGATGCCGATCGAGGTGGAGTTGAGCCAGGTGCGGCCTTCCCACTGGCTTTCCCCGGCGTGCCAGGCGCGGCGATTCTCGTCGACCAGTTGGTAAATGGTGGCGTTGCTGTCATCGCCGATCAGGTAGTGGCTGCTGACTTCGCCATGGGTCAGCAAGGCCAGCGAACGCTCCAGCGAGGCGTTGGTGTAGTGCAGGATGACGAACTGGATGCGGCTGTCCTGGTTGGCCGAGGTATGGCTGTGGTCGATACGCAGTTGCGGAGTACTGGTACAACCGGCAAGCACGGCCAGCAGAAGGGCGGAGAAAAACGCTTTCATGAAAAAGGGGCGACGCCTGGGAAGTGTGTAATGCAATAGCATAACGTACCTCAGGAAGGGCCGCTTACCCCTGTTCCACGCGGTTGCGCCCGAGGTGCTTGGCCCGATACAGGGCTTCGTCGGCGCGCTTGAGGACAATGTCGCTGCGTTCGCCGTCGCGGAACGCGGTGATGCCCACCGACAAGGTGATGGTGACCCGCTCGCCCTTGAAGTGGAACGGACAGGCTTCCACCGCCGCGCGCAGGCTCTCTGCCAACTGTAGACCACCGGCAAGGGCAGTCTGCGGCACCAGCAGAACGAACTCCTCGCCGCCGAAGCGGGCGATGAAGTCGCGCGCCCGCAAGCGCTTGCGCAACTCGTTGGCGACGATCTTCAGGACCTTGTCGCCGGCCAGGTGGCCGTAGCTGTCGTTGATGCGCTTGAAGTGGTCGAGGTCGAGGATCGCCATCAGCAGGTGGCCGCCCTTGTCCTGCCAATCGGCGACTTCCAGGTCCAGGCGCTCGGACCAGGCGGCACGGTTGGGCAGGCCGGTGAGCGGATCGACCAGGGCCTTCTGCCGCTGTTCCTCCAGGTGCTCGCGGTAGCCCTGGGCTTCCTGCTCCATGTGCGCGACCCGTTCGGACAGGCCCTTGAGGCGGGTGGCCATTTCCTCTTCGCGCTTGTCACGCTGCTGCTGATGTTCGTCCATGGTGCCGAGCAGCCCTTCGAGGCGGCCTTCCAGCACATGCTTGAGGCTGTCCAGGTCGGCGGCGCCCTGCACGCTGCTATGCAGGCCGTCGACCTGTTCGCGCAGCTGGCTGTTGAGGTCGCGCTCGGCGGTCTGATTGTCGGCGTGGCCTTCGCTGGCCTCCTGCAGGTGACTCTGGAACGATTCCAGACGCTCGTTGAGCTGTTGCAGGTAGGCCTCGAACTCGTGCTGGCCACTGTCGGTGATGGCCAGCATCAGCACAGCCAGATCATCCAGCACCGGGAGCAGCTCGTACCAGTTCAGGCCGTGCTCAAGGCGAGCCCGCATCGACTCCGCCTGGGGCCGGTGGCGCTCCGGCAGGGCCAGGTCGTCGAGCAGGCCGAGCAGGGTTTCCTCGATATGGGTGGCGACCGAGCTATAGGTGGGCTCGGTGCCGTCGGGGAGGGCGTAGAGCATCTGCTCGGCAGTCAGTTCCGCGACTGGCTCTTCTGCCTGCGTCTCGGGCCCGGCCTCGACAGGCTCCGGTTCGGCTTCGACAGCCACGGGCTCCGCGGCTTCCTCGGGAGCAGGGCTGGCGACTTCCGGCTCGGCGGCTGGCGGCTCCACGACTTCAGGCGCAGGTACGGGAGTGACGTCGATGACCGGCGCAGGCTCTGGCGTCTTGAGCTCAATGGCTTCGGCAACCACTGGCGAAGGTCGCAACTCATCGATGTCGGCTATCGGGGCAGCTTCGACTCGCGGCGCCTCAGGTGCAAGCGGCGCGGCAAACTCCTGCGCAGGCGCTTCGCCGGCAGCTGAAGCGGCCGTCTCCCGACCTCCAAACAGGCGCTGCAGGAAGCCCGGGCGGTTCTGCTCATCCGGATGGGTCAGCACGCCAAGGGCTTCGCCCTGCAATTTGCTCAGTTCGCTCAGCAGCAGCGGAACCTCCCGCGACTGACCAGCGCGGGCCTCGACCTGCTTGCCCAGTTTCTTCAACGGGCGGCGCACATCACTGGGCAGGGACAGGGCCTGGAGCTGATTGACCAGCGAGGTGAGTGCCGTGGTCACCTGGGTCACGCGCGTGGCCCGGCGCTGCTCGGAGTCGAGCACGGCTTTTTCCAGGCGCGGGATCAGGCCGGCGAGACCGGCGTCCATGTTGTCGCCACGGATGACGTCGCGCATTTCCTTCATGCACTCGTCCACCACGCGATCGCTGCCCTCGGCGGCCAGGGTGCTGCGCACAAGACCGCGACGCAGCAGGTCGAGGCGGGCCTCCCAACGGCGCTCCAGCTTTTCCTGCTGCTCGATGCTTTTGAGGTACTTCTCTTTCCAGCGCTCTGCTTCGTCGCTCATGCCCGGGCCCGCAATTCAGGGGGACTAACGCAAAACCGGAAGCGTATCCACAGACAGGGCATCAGGCAAACGAATCTCGACAGCCACGGGCAAATGATCGGAAATCGGCTGTGAAAGCACTTCGACCTTTTCCAGGGTCAAGCTCGGGCTGAGCAGAATGTGATCCAGGCAACGTTGTGGACGCCAGCTGGGGAAGGTGGCTTCGACCTGTGGCGCGATGAGGCCAAGGTCGCGCAGGGGAGAGTGTTGCAGCAGGTCGGTGGCGTGGGTGTTCATGTCGCCCATCAGCACCTGGTGGCGATAGCCTCCAATCAGTTCGCGGATGTAGGCGAGCTGGCGCGCACGGGTCTTGGAACCCAGGGCCAGGTGCATCATCACCACGACCAGGGCGTCGTCGCCTTCACCGAAACGCACCAGGATCGCCCCGCGACCGGCCGGGCCGGGCAACGGGTGGTCTTCGAGCAGTTGCGGCTTGAGTCGGCTGAGCACGCCGTTGCTGTGCTGGGCAAAACGCCCGAGGTTGCGGTTGAGCTGCTGGTACCAGTAGGGGAAGGCACCGAGATGGGCGAGATGCTCGACCTGGTTGACGTAGCCCGAGCGCAGGCTGCCGCCATCGGCCTCCTGCAGGGCCACCAGGTCGAAATCGCTGAGCAGCGCACCGATCTTCTGCAGGTTGCCGGCACGCCCCACATGCGGCAGCAGATGCTGCCAGCTGCGGGTCACGTAGTGACGATAGCGCTCGGTGCTGATCCCGACCTGGATATTGAAGCTGAGCAGGCGCAGGCGGCCGTCCCGGGGCAGGTTGTTGCTGTCCAGGTGCGACTCGTTGACCCGTGGATCACACAGGCCGACGACCCGCTCGCTTCTCCAGCGCGCCATGGCGGTCGCCGCTTACTTAGCGGCGCGCTCCTTGGCGATCAGCTGGTCGGCGACGTTCAGCACGCCTTCCGGACCACCGGCGCTGCCCAGGTCGAAGCGGTACTTGCCGTTGACCACCATGCTCGGTACGCCGGTGATCTCGTACTTCTTCGCCAGTTCCTTGGCCTGGTTGACCTGACCCCTGATGGCAAAGGAGTTGAAGGTCGCGAGGAACTTGTCCTTGTCGACGCCCTGGGTGGCCAGGAAGTCAGCCATGTCGGCCGGATCGGTCAGGCGCTTGCGCTGGTTCTGGATGGCATCGAACACCGCCGCGTGGACCTTGTGCTCGACGCCCATGGCTTCGAGGGTCAGGAACATCTGGCCGTGGGCATCCCATGGGCCGCCGAACATGGCCGGCACGCGCTTGAAGTTGACATCGGCGGGCAGCTTGTCGATCCACGGGTTGATGGTCGGTTCGAAGTGGTAGCAGTGCGGGCAGCCGTACCAGAAGAGTTCGACGACTTCGATCTTGCCCGGCTGGGATACTGGCACCGGGTTGCTCAGCTCGATGTATTCCTTGCCCGCCTCCGGCTCGGCGGCGTGGGCAGTCATACCGAAGACGCTGGCGGCTACCAGCGCGGCGCTGAGAATCAGATTACGCATGCTTTGCTCCTGTGCAGTCTTTGATCGCCCTGAAACGACGTGTCTTTCTGACAGGCCAAGGCGGGTGCGAGTTCGTAAGTGTAACGGCAGAAGAATGAAAAAAGGGTGGCCGAAGCCACCCTTTTCATGTTCGACAGGCGTCATTAACGCAGCGTTAACATTGCCATCCGGATCAGTGCAGGCCCTGGATGTAGCTGGCCAGCGCGGCGATGTCCTTGTTGCTCAGCTTCGACGCGATGGTGCGCATGGTGGTCGCATCACCGTCGTTGGTACGATCGCCTTCACGGAAATCGGTCAGTTGCTTGGTGACGTATTGCGCATGCTGGCCGCCCAGATGCGGGAAACCGGCGGCTGCGAGGCCCGAGCCATTTGGCGAGTGGCAACCGGTGCAGGCCGGCAGGCCCTTGCTCAGGTCACCGCCGTTGAACAGGGCGCGACCACGTTCGACCAGCGCCGGGTCGGCGGCACCGACGCTGCCTTTCTGGCTGGCGAAGTAGGCAGCGATGTCGGCCAGGTCCTGATCGCTGAGGTTGGTCAGCAGGCCGGTCATTTCCAGGACGGTGCGCTTGCCGTCCTTGATGTCGTGCATCTGCTTGCTCAGGTAACGCTCGCCCTGGCCTGCAAGTTTCGGGAAGTTAGGAGCGACGCTGTTGCCGTCCGGGCTGTGACAAGCCCCGCAAACGGCCGCTTTTGCCTGACCGGCAGCGGCATCGCCAACGATAGTGCCAGCGGCATTGGCGCCGCCTGTAACGCCCAGGGTCAACAGCAGACTCACGATCAGTTTGTTCATCAGCTAATCCAACTACGGCTAAGGGTGAAAGAGTTATGTATCGGGGCTAGCGGCTCATCCAATCGATGATTGCCTGGTAGTCCTCGGCACTGCAGTCCATGCACAATCCACGCGGTGGCATAGCCTTGAAACCCTGGGTTACATGCCCGACCAATATCTCCATACCCTGCGCCAGCCTTGGCTCCCAGGCTGCACGGTCGCCCGCTTGCGGGGCCTGTGGCAGCTGCCCGGCGTGACAGGCCGCACACGTGCGGTTGTACAACGCCTCGGGATCCTGTGTAGCCTGAGCGCTGGAAAACGGTATCAAGACACCGATTGCAAGCAGCCATTTCGTCATTCAACGACCCTTCAGGGTTGGGGACTCATTGCGTTCTGTTGCGCAAGCTTTAAAGTCTGGGCCCCCGTGCACATCGTCCTACGCTGGGATAATGCGCACACAAAATCTAGGGCATTATATACTCCCGTTGCCGAAACGGAAACGAACCACCTGCCGCACCCACCCCGGGCAACGCTCACTTCGGACATCCCATGCAAGTCAAAAACCCCATCCTCGGACTTTGCCAAACGGCAAAATTCGCCCTCAGTGCCGCCAAGGTCGACCAGTGTCCGCCTGACCAAGGCTACGAAGTCGCCTTCGCCGGCCGTTCCAACGCCGGCAAGTCCAGCGCCCTCAACACCCTGACCCACGCCAGCCTGGCGCGCACTTCGAAAACCCCGGGTCGGACCCAGTTGTTGAACTTCTTCAGTCTGGATGACGATCGGCGTTTGGTCGACCTGCCGGGCTACGGATATGCAAAGGTGCCGATCCCGCTCAAGCAGCACTGGCAGCGCCACCTGGAGGCCTACCTGGGCAGCCGCGAGGCGTTGAAGGGTCTGATCCTGATGATGGACGTGCGCCATCCGATGACCGACTTCGACAAGATGATGCTGGACTGGTCCAAGGCCAGCGGCATGCCCATGCATATCCTGCTGACCAAGGCCGACAAGCTGACCTTCGGCGCGGCCAAGAACACCCTGCTCAAGGTGCAGTCGGAGATCCGCAAGGGTTGGGGCGACAGCATCACCATCCAGCTGTTCTCGGCGCCCAAGCGCCAGGGCCTGGAAGAGGCCTACGGCGTGCTCGCGCGCTGGCTGGAACTGGCTGACAAGCCGGCGGAATAAGGGCTGCGGCGGGGTTGCCCGGTAAATTCCGGGCAAAAAAAACCCCGGACTTCGTATGGGGAGGGGGAAGTTCGGGGTTCAAGTTCCGAACCGCTAGGGCGGGGTCCGGATATCTGCCAACACTTAACACAACATAGGAGCATTGAAGGGCTTCACCAGCCATTCAGTAACTCTGAGTGTCGGTTCACCGGATTAGTTCCGGGCGTGTAGAAACTATTTGCGATAAGTAGGAAATTGCTTAATGCCCGACCACTGGAGTCGGGCATTGTCTGCGACCTTATGTCGCAACATTTACCTGCACAATCAGTGCGCTTCGTCCCAGTTCGACCCAACTCCTACATCCACCACCAACGGAACATCCAGTTGTGCGGCGTTGCTCATGTGCGGGCGAATTTCTTCACGAACCTGCTCGACCAGGTCTTCGCGTACCTCCAGCACCAGTTCGTCATGCACCTGAAGGATCACCCGGGCGTCCAGGCCGGAGCTTTCCAGCCAGTTGTCCACTGCGACCATGGCGCGCTTGATGATGTCCGCCGCGGTGCCCTGCATCGGCGCGTTGATCGCCGTGCGCTCGGCCCCGGCGCGCTCCATCGGCCGGCTGGAGTTGATCGCCGGCAGATACAGGCGGCGGCCGAACAGGGTTTCCACGAAGCCTTGCTCGGCGGCCTGCTTGCGGGTGCTGTCCATGTACTCGCGCACACCCGGATAGCGGGCGAAGTAGGCATCGATGTAGGCCTTGGCCTGCTTGGTCTCGACGCCGATGTCCTTGCCCAGCTTCTTCGCGCCCATGCCATAGATCAGACCGAAGTTGATCGCCTTGGCGCTACGCCGTTGGTCGGAAGTCACCTGGTCCAGGGCCACGTTGAACACTTCGGCAGCGGTGGCGGTGTGCACATCGAGGCCGTCACGGAAAGCGTTCATCAGCCCTTCGTCGCGGGACAGGTGGGCCATGATGCGCAGCTCGATCTGCGAGTAGTCCGCTGCCAGCAGCTTGTAGCCCTTCGGTGCGATGAACGCCTGGCGGATACGCCGGCCTTCGGCGGTACGCGCCGGGATGTTCTGCAGGTTCGGGTCACTGGACGACAGGCGACCAGTGGCCGCCACCGCCTGACCGTAGGACGTGTGAATACGCTGGGTACGCGGGTTGATCTGCTCCGGCAGACGATCGGTGTAGGTGCTCTTGAGCTTGCTCAGCGAGCGGTACTGCATCAGCACCCGCGGCAGCGGATAGCCTTCCTCGGCCAGTTCGTCGAGGACGTCCTCGGCGGTGGACGGCTGGCCCTTGGCGGTCTTCTTCAATACCGGCAGGCCGAACTTGTCATAGAGGATCGCCCCCAGCTGACGCGGCGATCCCAGATTGAACGGCTCGCCGGCCAGCTCGATGGCCTCGCGCTCGAGCTCGACCATCTTGTCGCCCAGTTCCTGGCTCTGCAGCTTCAGCAGGTCCGGGTCGACCAGCGCGCCCTGACGCTCGATGCGCGCCAGCACCGGCACCAGCGGCATCTCGATATCAGTCAGCACACCGGCCAGCGACGGGATCGCCTGCAATTGGGCGAACAAGGTCTGGTGCAGGCGCAGGGTCACGTCGGCATCTTCGGCGGCGTAGGGGCCGGCCTTGTCCAGCGGGATCTTGTCGAAGGTCACCTGCTTGGCGCCCTTGCCGGCGATGTCCTCGAACTTCACGGTGTCGTAGTCGAGGTACTTCTTCGCCAGGCTGTCCATGTCATGGCGGATCGCCGTGGAGTTGAGCACATAGGATTCGAGCATGGTGTCGAAAGCAATGCCGCGAACGGTAATGCCGTTGGCCGGGTCGCCGCCGATCGCGCAGTTGGCGAGGATGTTCATATCGTACTTGGCGTGCTGGCCGACCTTGAGCTTGGCCGGGTCTTCCAGCAACGGCTTGAGGGCCAGCAGGACCTGGTCACGGTCCAGTTGCACCGGGGCATCCGGGTAGCTGTGGGTCAACGGGACATAGGCCGCTTCGTGGGCCTTCACCGCGAAGGATACGCCAACCAGCTGCGCCTGCTGCGCATCGAGGCCGGTGGTCTCGGTGTCGAAGGCGAACAGTGGGGCGTCCTTGAGCTTCTGCAGCCAGGCGTCGAAACGCGCCTGGTCGAGGATGGTTTCGTACACCGGCTCCGCCGGCGCTTCGACCTCGGACACCACAGCCTCATTACCGGCAGTGGCCACGACCAGCTCCAGCGCCGCCGCCGGAGCAGGCTGCGCAGCACGGCGCGCCTCGCGCTCCAGCTCGTCGATCCAGCCCTTGAACTCCAGCAGGGTGTAGATCTCCATCAGCTTGTCGCGATCCGGCTCGCCCAGATGCAGGTCGTCGAGGCCGACCTCCAGCTCGACGTCGCACTTGATGGTCGCCAACTGATAGGAGAGGAAGGCCATTTCCTTGCTCTCCAGCAGCTTGGCCGGCAGGGTCTTGGCGCCGCGGATCGGCAGGGTCGGGACCAGCTCGAGGTTGTCGTAAAGCTCCTTGAGGCCACCATTCACCCCGACCAGCAGGCCGACGGCGGTTTTCTCGCCAACGCCCTTCACCCCGGGAATGTTGTCGGCGGTATCGCCCATCAGCGCCAGCAGGTCGATGATCTGTTCCGGAGCGACACCGAATTTCCCTTTTACGCCTTCGATATCCAGCACGGTTCCGGTCATGGTGTTGACCAGCGTAACGTGCTCGTCCACCAGCTGCGCCATGTCCTTGTCGCCGGTGGAGACCACCACCGGACGCGCCGCGGCGGCGCTGCTGCGGGCCAGGGTGCCGATCACATCATCGGCCTCGACGCCCTCGACGCACAGCAGCGGGAAGCCCAGGGCGCGCACGGCGGCATGCAGGGGTTCGATCTGCACGCGCATTTCATCGGGCATGCTCGGACGGTTGGCCTTGTAGTCGGCGAACAGCTCGTCGCGGAAGGTCCCGCCCTTGGCGTCGAAGACCACGGCGAACGGGCTGTCCGGGTACTGCTTGCGCAGGCTTCTGAGCATGTTCAGCACACCCTTGACCGCACCGGACGGCATGCCCTTGGACGTGGTCAGCGGCGGCAGAGCGTGGAACGCGCGGTAGAGGTACGAAGAACCGTCCACCAGGACGAGGGGGGTTTGGCTCATGAGCGGAATCAACCTTTTCGACGGGCCCGGCGCTAGAATGTCCGGAACATTGACGACAAAGGGACAAGGTTATCATGGGTACACTCAATCGCCTGTTGTTGCTCGGCCTCCTGGTCGGCACGCCTGTCGCAGCCCTGGCAGCGGACGACGCACCGTCTGCCGAGCCGGAAGTCACCATTCGCACGGAAGGCGACAAGACCATCCAGGAATACCGTCAGAACGGCTTCCTGTACGCGATCAAGATCACCCCGAAGAACGGCAAGCCGTACTTCCTGGTGCGCGCCGATGGTACCGAAGCCAATTTCATCCGGTCCGACCAACCCGACATGCTGATTCCTTCCTGGAAAATCTTCGAGTGGTAACGCGGACCTTTAACATCCACCCGGCACGTCGCGACGGCGTGCCTGCATGAGCAGTTTTTGACCATGTCTGTCTTCACCCCCCTGACCCGGCCGCAGCTGGAAACCTTCCTGGCCCCCTATGGACTGGGCCGCCTGCTGGACTTCCAGGGCATCGCCGCCGGTACCGAGAACAGCAACTTCTTCATCAGCCTCGAACAGGGGGAGTTCGTGCTGACACTGGTAGAGCGCGGGCCGATCCAGGACCTGCCGTTCTTCGTCGAACTGCTCGAAGTGCTGCACCAGGCCGACCTGCCGGTGCCCTATGCCATCCCCGCCAGCGACGGCGTGGCCCTGCGCGAACTGGCCGGCAAGCCGGCGCTGCTGCAACCGCGCCTGGCCGGCAAGCACATCAAGGCACCGAACGCCCAGCATTGCGTGCAAGTCGCCGAGTTCATGGCCCACCTGCACCTGGCGACCCGCGAACACACCCTGGAACGCAAGACCGACCGTGGCCTGGACTGGATGCTGGAAGCAGGCAACGAACTGATGCCGCGGCTGAATGCCGGGCAGCAAGCGCTGCTCAAGGCCAGCCTGGACGAAATCAGCAGCCACCATGCACGGATCATGGCCCTGCCCCGGGCCAACGTGCATGCCGACCTGTTCCGCGACAACGCCATGTTCGAAGGTACTCACCTGACTGGCGTGATCGACTTCTACAACGCCTGCTCGGGGCCGATGCTCTATGACCTGGCGATCAGCCTGAACGATTGGTGTTGTGACGAGGCGGGAGAGATCGACCTGCCGCGCGCCCGGGCCTTCCTCGGCGCCTACGCGGCGCTGCGACCGTTCACTGCGGCGGAAGCCGAAGAATGGCCGGTGATGTTGCGGGTGGCGTGCGTGCGCTTCTGGCTGTCGCGGCTGATCGCGGCGGAATCGTTCGCCGGGATGGACGTGATGATTCACGATCCGGCGGAGTTCGAGGTGCGCCTGAAGGCGCGGCTTGAGGTGAATCTGGCGCTGCCGTTCGCTTTGTGATTAGCACGCGGCCCCTGTGGGAGCGGGTTCACCCGCGATTGCGATGGCGGATTCACTATTGCAATCGCGGCGGTCCGGCGTCCCGGTGAACCCGCTCCCACAGGGGCCGCGTCGTACCCAGGGGTTTAGAGACTTTCCAGGCACCCCGCCAAGCCATTGCCCAGGTTATCCAGCAACTGCTCATACCCCTGAGCCGTCACCGGCAGCGTCCCACCCAGCGCATCCAGCTCCGCCAGCTTCACCGGCAGGCCCGCAGTCAGGGTCTCGGCCAGTCGCGGGCGCAGCGGCGGCTCGCTGAACACGCAGGTCTTGCCAACTTCCTGCAGCCGCTTGCGCATCGCCGCCACATGCTGGGCACCCGGCTGAACCTCCGCCGCCACGCTGAACACACCAGCGTGCTTCACCCCATAAGCCGACTCGAAATAATCGAACGCCTCGTGGAACACGAAGAACGGCTTGCCCGCCACCCCGGCCAAGCGCTGCTTCAAGCGCTGGTCCAGTGCATCCAGGCGTTGTTCGAAGGCTTTCAGGTTACTTTGGTAGCGGACGGCGTTGGCCGGATCGGCAGCGCTCAGGTCGCTGGCCATGCGTGCGGCGATCACCCGGGCATTGACCGTCGACAGCCACAGGTGGGCATCAAGGCTGCCGGGCCGGTGGTCATGGTCGTGCTCATCGGCATCGTCCGCGTGCTCTTCATGGGAGTGACTGTCCTCGCCGAAATGACGCAGGCTCATGCCCGGCAGGCTCTGCACCGCTACCGTGGGCTTGCCGCGACCATTGACCACGCGAGGCAGGAACCCTTCCATATCCGGGCCAACCCAGTACAGCAGATCGACCTCCGCCACCCGCCGCACATCCGACGGTCTCAGCGCGTAATGGTGCGGCGAAGCGCCCGGTGGCAGCAGCACCTCCGGCTTGCCGACACCGTCCTGGACGGCGGCTGCGATCAGTTGCAACGGCTGGATGCTGGTCAGCACCCGAACCTCGGCCCGAGCCGGGCTGAGCACGACGAGGGTTGAGGCAAAAGCGACAAAAAGGGCAAAAAATCGGGACACGATGAGCGCTCGTTGAGGCAAAGACAGGTAACATAATAACGTCTCTCACCAAAACCGTCGCCGCCCATGCCCAATACTCCCCTGGCCAATCGTCCTCACGATCACTCCCATTGCGTCCACACCGCCCTGGCCGAAGCCGACGCGCTGTGTGCCCGCCAGGGGCTGCGCCTGACCGCCCTGCGCCGGCGCGTGCTGGAGCTGGTGTGGCAAAGCCACAAGCCCCTGGGCGCCTATGACATCCTTGCCGTGCTGAGCGAACAGGATGGCCGCCGCGCCGCGCCACCGACCGTTTATCGGGCACTGGACTTCCTCCTGGAAAACAGCCTGGTGCACCGCATCGCCTCGCTCAACGCCTTTATCGGCTGCAACCACCCCGAGCACGCGCACCAGGGCCAGTTCCTGATCTGCCGCGAATGCCACGTGGCGATCGAGCTGGAGCAGACCGCAATCAGCAACGCCATCGTCGCCAGCGCCAAGGACGTCGGTTTCAGCGTCGAAACGCAGACCGTCGAAGTGGTCGGGCTCTGCGCCAGTTGCCGGAGCGCCTGATGAGCAACGCCTTGATCCGCCTGCAACAGGTGGCCGTGACCATCGGCGGGCAGAGCATCCTCGACAGCATCGACCTGACCGTCGAACCGGGCCAGATCGTCACCCTGATCGGCCCCAACGGCGCCGGCAAGACCACCCTGGTGCGCAGCGTCCTCGGCCTGCTCAAGCCAAGCAGCGGCAGCGTCTGGCGCAAGCCGAAGCTGCGGATCGGCTACATGCCGCAAAAGCTCCAGGTAGATGCCACCCTGCCGCTCTCGGTGCTGCGTTTCCTGCGCCTGGTCCCGGGTGTTGACCGCGCCGCCGCCCTCGCAGCCCTGGAAGAAGTCGGCGCCGAACAGGTGATCGACAGCCCGATCCAGACCATCTCCGGTGGCGAAATGCAACGCGTGCTGCTGGCCCGCGCCCTGCTGCGCGAACCCGAGCTGCTGGTGCTGGACGAGCCGGTACAGGGCGTTGACGTTGCCGGCCAGGCCGAGCTTTACAGCCTGATCACCCGCCTGCGCGACCGTCACCATTGCGGCGTGCTGATGGTCTCCCACGACCTGCACCTGGTCATGAGCACCACCGACCAGGTGGTCTGCCTCAACCGCCACGTCTGCTGCTCGGGGCACCCGGAGCAGGTCAGCGGCGACCCGGCTTTCGTCGAGCTGTTCGGCAACAACGCGCCGAGCCTGGCGATCTATCACCACCATCACGACCACAGCCACGACCTGCACGGTTCGGTGGTCACCCCGCATGTGCACGGAGAAAACTGCAAGCATGGCTGATTTCCTGCTCTACGCCCTGCTCGCAGGCCTGGCCCTGGCCGTGGTCGCCGGCCCTCTCGGCTCCTTCGTGGTCTGGCGGCGCATGGCCTACTTCGGCGACACCCTGTCCCATGCCGCACTGCTCGGCGTGGCCATGGGCTTCATGCTCGATATCAGCCCGGCGCTGGCGGTCACCGTCGGCTGCCTGTTGCTGGCGCTGCTGCTGGTCACCCTGCAACAACGCCAGCCGCTGGCCTCGGACACCCTGCTCGGCATTCTCGCCCCCAGCACCCTGTCCCTCGGACTGGTGGCCCTGAGCTTCATGCACGACGTGCGCATCGACCTGATGAGCTACCTGTTCGGCGACCTGCTGGCGATCAGCCCCGGCGACCTCGGCTGGATCCTCGGCGGCAGCGCCGCGGTGCTGTTGCTGATGGTCGCCCTGTGGCGGCCGCTGCTGGCGGTCACCGTGCATGAGGAACTGGCCCGGGTCGAAGGCCTGCCGGTCGCCGGCCTGCGCCTGGCGCTGATGCTGCTGATCGCCATCGTCATCGCCGTGGCCATGAAGATCGTCGGCGTGCTGTTGATCACCTCGCTGCTGATCATCCCTGCCGCCGCCGCGCAAAGACATGCGCGCTCTCCGGAACAAATGGCCCTCGGTGCCAGTCTTATCGGGGTCGTCGCGGTGTGCGGCGGCCTGGCCATGTCCTGGTTCAAGGACACCCCCGCCGGCCCTTCGATCGTGGTCTGTGCGGCGGTGCTATTCTTGCTGAGCTTGGCCCTGCCCAAGCGCTGAACGGAATCCCGGGCGCCACCTGCGCGGTGGCGCCCGCCCTCATGATCCAGCGAGCACCCGCCAAGGAATGATGTTCCCGCCCACGGACTGGGTGTAGACTTGCTCGTTTTTCGCGCAAATAGAGAGTCGTAGGAATGAAGCCGTTCGCCTCCCGTTATCTGCTCCTTGCCGCGTTTTCCCTGATTCTGACCGCCTGTGCAGGCAAGCCGGTGGAAAGCCCCGCCGTGCCTGCCGCACCGGATGCCTGGCAGCAATTGCAGCAAAGCATCGCCAGCAATGAACTGGCCACCGCCGAGGACCAGCTGGCCACGTTGCAGGCGCAAGCGCCGGACGACAGCCGCCTCGAGCAATACCAGCGGCAATTGGCCGAGGCCTATCTGCAACGCAGCCAGATCGTCCTGCAAAAGGGTGATGTGAACGCTGCAGCCACCGCCCTGGCCCGTGCCCGCGCGCTGATGCCCAAGGCTCCGGCGCTGACCGGCGGGGTCAACGGCGCCATCGCCCAGGCGCGCAAGGCCGAGCTGGATCGGGCCGAAGCTGCACTGAAAGCGGCGGAAGCCAAGCCCAAGGCCAGGCTGATCGACCCCACTGCGCCGAGCACGGTGATCGCCCTGGATATCCGCGATATCGGCAAGCTGCGTCGCCAGCTCGACGATATCGCCAGCGACGTAGTGAATTACCAGTGCGAAGTGGTCTTCCAGGTGCCGCGTACTGCCGACTACCCATGGTTGTCGACCTTGCTGAGCAAGCGGGTAACCAAGCGCGACCCGTCCTTCGACCTGCAACAGCGCCATGAAATCCACCGCAGCCAGCCGGCGCAGGTGGTGCTGACCCCGAAGCGCACCGATAGCTGATGTGGTGTTGCTGAGGGCCTCATCGCCGGCAACGCCGGCTCCCACAAGGATCGCGTACACCGCAGAACCCTGTGGGAGCCGGCGTTGCCGGCGATGAGGCCCGAACTTACACCATCAGGCCGGAATCACCTTCGCCGCCGCCTCCCGCTCCCACACCCGATGCTTGCCGATAGCCTTGATAAAGGCCTTGATGGCTTTCGCATCATTGCCGCTGAGCAAACCACTGTCGGCCTTCAGATTCAGGCTGTCGAACCAGCCCTGCGCGTCGCCATGACCACCCAGCGGCTTGAGATGCTTGTAGGCTTCCAGCACGAAGTGCACCGCCACGCCATCCGCTTTCAGCGCCTCAAGCACGCCCTTGCCACCCGCCACCCAGACCGCATCGAACGCCACCGACGACAGCCCCTCCATCGACGCGTCCACCGCCAGGGTCTTGCCGCCCGAGGTCTTCACCGGCGCCGAGCTGGGGCCAAGCACCTTGATCTGCAAGCTCTCGGCCTCCAGCGCCTTGACCAGCTTGTCGAGTAATCCAGCATCGACACCATCCGCCACCAGCAGCGCCACCTTGCGCCCCTTGATGCCTTCGCCCGGATGCTTCATCTGGCTCAGCGCTGGCGAAGCCTTGAGCGACAGCTTCGGCACCTCGACAGTACCGGCCTTGGGCGCCGGCAGACCTAGTTTGGCCGCCACTTTCGCCGCCAGCTCCAGGTCGATATTGGCGAGGATCTCGTTCACCTCACGCACCCGGATATGCTCGCGCTCGACCTTACCCAGCTCGAAGCTGTAGGCGTTGACGATATGGTCCTGCTCGTGGGCGCTCATGCTGTGGAAAAACAGCCGTGCCTGGGAAAAATGATCGCCGAACGACTCGCTGCGCTGGCGGATCTTGTGCGCGTCGATACGCTCCTGGTACGACTCGAAACCGCCATCCCGCGCCGCCGGCGGGGTTTCCTTCGGCCAGCCGCCATCGATGGAGTTGGGCTCGTAGGCCGCGCGGCCCTTGTCGATGGTGACCCGGTGCATGGCGTCGCGCTGACCGCTGTGGTTCGGCGCGATCGGCCGGTTGATCGGGATCTCGTGGAAGTTCGGCCCGCCCAGGCGGCTGATCTGCGTGTCGGTATAGGAAAACAGCCGGCCCTGCAGCAGCGGGTCGTTGGTGAAATCGATACCCGGCACGATATGCCCGGGACAGAAAGCCACCTGCTCGACCTCGGCAAAGAAGTTGTCCGGATTACGGTTGAGCACCATCTTGCCCAGCGGCGTGACCGGTACCAGCTCCTCGGGAATCAGCTTGGTCGGATCGAGCAGGTCGAAATCGAACTTGTGCTCGTCGGCTTCCGGGATGACCTGCACGCCCAGTTCCCATTCCGGGTAGTTGCCGGTTTCGATGGCGTCCCACAGATCACGGCGATGGTAGTCGGTGTCCTTGCCGGCCAGCTTCTGCGCTTCGTCCCACAGCAGCGATAGCACGCCCTGCTTGGGCTTCCAGTGAAACTTGACGAAGCTGGCCACGCCCTCGGCATTGATCAGGCGGAAGGTGTGCACGCCAAAGCCTTCCATGGTCCGCAGGCTTTTCGGGATGGCCCGGTCGGACATGGCCCAGATCACCATATGCGCCGACTCCGGCACCAGCGAAACGAAGTCCCAGAACGTATCGTGGGCGCTGCCGCCAGTGGGGATCTCGTTGTGCGGCTCGGGTTTCACCGCGTGGACGAAGTCGGGAAACTTGATCGCGTCCTGGATGAAGAACACCGGCATGTTGTTACCGACCAGGTCGAAGTTGCCCTCATCGGTGAAGAACTTCACCGCAAAACCGCGCACATCGCGCACTGTATCGCCCGAGCCGCGCGGCCCCTGCACGGTGGAGAAGCGCACGAACACCGGGGTGATCTTCTCCGGATCCTGGAGAAAGCCGGCCTTGGTCAGTTCGGCATGCTTGCCATAGGACTGGAAGTAACCGTGGGCCCCGCAGCCACGGGCATGGACGATGCGCTCCGGAATCCGCTCGTGGTCAAAATGCGTGATCTTCTCGCGCATGATGAAGTCTTCCAGCAGCGACGGACCGCGGGCACCGGCCTTGAGGCTGTTCTGGTTGTCGGCAACCTTAACCCCCTGGTTGGTGCGCAGGGCCTGGCCGGTGGCGTCGCTGCGCACGTTCTCCAGGCTTTGCAGCTTGGCATTGGTGTTGGCACGATCCGGCGTATCGACCCCGGCGAGCTGGCTTTCCCGGGGCGCGTTCTTCTTGCTGGGCATGGTCTGCGGTCCTCATCAGTCTTCACGGGCGCCCGTCGAGGGCTTGTGAGTTAGTGACTGGGAGGGCGCTGCGGGCGTTCAATCGGAGATCGCGACCACTGATCGCGTTATGCCTGCTGCATTGGTCGATTACGAAATAAATGCTAAGAACCTCTAAACGAACAGGCTAAAATGCGCGACCGGCTAACCGCTGACCCCATTCCCATGCGCCCCACAAGGTTCGCTACGTGATCGAGTTCCAACAAGTCCACAAGACCTACCGCGTCGCCGGTAGGGACATTCCCGCGCTGCACCCCACGAGTCTGAGCATCGACAACGGCCAGGTGTTCGGCCTGATCGGCCACTCCGGTGCCGGCAAAAGCACCCTGCTGCGCCTGATCAACCGCCTCGAAGCCCCGAGCGGCGGCAAGATCATCGTCGACGGCGAAGACGTCACCGCCTTCGACGCCAGCCAGCTGCGCAGCTTCCGCCAGCAGGTCGGGATGATCTTCCAGCACTTCAACCTGCTCGCCTCCAAGACCGTCGCCGACAACGTCGGCCTGCCGCTGACCCTGGCCGGCGAGCTGTCGCGCAAGGAAATCGACGCGCGGGTCGCCGAACTGCTGCAACGCGTCGGCCTGTCCGAGCATGCGAAGAAGTACCCGGCGCAACTGTCCGGCGGGCAGAAGCAGCGCGTCGGCATCGCCCGCGCCCTGTCGACCCGGCCGAAGATCCTGCTGTGCGACGAGGCCACCAGCGCCCTCGACCCGCAGACCACTGCCTCGGTCCTGCAACTGCTGGCGGAGATCAACCGCGAGCTGAACCTGACCATCGTCCTGATCACCCATGAAATGGACGTGATCCGCCGGGTCTGCGACCAGGTTGCGGTGATGGACGCCGGGCAGATCGTCGAGCAAGGGCCGGTGGCCGAGGTGTTCCTGCATCCGAAGCACCCGACCACCAAGCGTTTCGTCCAGGAAGACGAACAGGTCGACGAAGCCGAACAGCGCGACGACTTCGCCCATGTCCCAGGCCGCATCGTGCGCTTGACCTTCCAGGGCGACGCCACCTACGCGCCGCTGCTGGGCACCGTGGCCCGCGAGACGGGCGTCGACTACAGCATCCTGGCCGGTCGCATCGACCGCATCAAGGACACCCCCTACGGGCAACTGACCCTGGCCGTCACCGGCGGCGACATGGACGCCGCCTTCGCCCGCTTCGCCGCGGCTGACGTTCATATGGAGGTACTGCGCTGATGGACGCCCTGAATTTCTTCGCCAACGTCGACTGGTCCGAGATCTGGCTGGCCACCGGCGACACCTTCATCATGCTGTTCGGCTCGCTGTTCTTCACCGTGCTGCTCGGCCTGCCGCTGGGCGTGCTGCTGTTCATGTTCGGCCCGCGGCAGATGTTCGAGCAGAAGGGCATCTACGCGGTGCTGTCGCTGATCGTCAACATCCTGCGTTCGCTGCCGTTCATCATCCTGCTGATCGTGATGATCCCGATCACCGTGTTGATCACCGGCACCTCGCTGGGCGTGGCCGGCGCCATTCCGCCGCTGGTGGTGGGTGCCACGCCGTTCTTCGCCCGCCTGGTCGAGACCGCCCTGCGCGAGGTGGACCGCGGCATCATCGAGGCGACCCAGTCGATGGGCGCCAGCACCCGCCAGATCATCATCAATGCCCTGCTGCCGGAAGCCCGTCCGGGCATCTTCGCCGCCATCACCGTCACCGCCATCACCCTGGTGTCCTACACCGCCATGGCCGGTGTGGTCGGCGCGGGCGGTCTCGGCGACCTGGCGATCCGCTTCGGCTACCAGCGTTTCCAAACTGACGTGATGGTCGTCACCGTGGTCCTGTTGCTGATCCTGGTTCAAGTTCTGCAAAGCGTCGGCGACAAACTGGTCGTACATTTTTCCCGTAAATAAGGGTCGGCGTGACCGACACAGCGGGGGCCGGACGGTCCCCTCAAGGAGTGATGGAATGAAAAAACTGCTTGCTGCCGTCGCCGCCTTCGCGGCCATCTCTGCCAATGCGGCAGAAACCCTGAGCGTCGCCGCCACCGCGGTGCCGCACGCGGAGATCCTCGAATTCGTCAAGCCGACCCTGGCCAAGGAAGGCGTGGACCTGAAAGTGAAGGTCTTCACCGACTACATCCAGCCCAACGTACAGGTTGCCGAGAAGCGCCTGGACGCCAACTTCTTCCAGCACCAGCCGTACCTGGATGAGTTCAACAAGGGCAAGGGCACCAACCTGGTGAGCATCGCCGGCGTGCACCTGGAGCCACTGGGCGCCTATTCGAGCAAGTTCAAGACCCTGGCCGAGATCCCGTCGGGCGCCAACGTGGTCATCCCCAACGACGCCACCAACGGCGGTCGCGCCCTGTTGCTGCTGCAGAAGGCCGGCCTGATCACCCTGAAGGACAAGGCCAACATCCTGTCGACGCCGAAGGACATCGCCGAGAACCCGAAAGGCCTGAAGATCCGCGAACTGGAAGCCGCCACCCTGCCGCGCGTGCTGACCCAGGTCGACCTGGCGCTGATCAACACCAACTACGCGATCGAAGCCAAGCTGAACCCGAAGGCAGATGCGCTATTCATCGAAGGTGATGATTCGCCTTACGTGAACATCCTGGTCGCCCGTCCTGACAACAAGGACTCGGATGCGCTGAAGAAACTGGTCGGTGCCCTGCACTCGCCAGAGGTGAAGCAGTTCATCAACGAGAAGTACAAGGGCGCGGTGATTCCAGCGTTCTGATAGCTCTCTATCGCTGCTGAAGGCCTCATCGCTGGCAATGCCAGCTCCCACAAGGTTCCGGGGTGTCCTCGATACCTGTGGGAGCCGGCGTTGCCGGCGATGAGGCCCTCAAGAGCAAAGCAAAATCCCCCGCCTTAGTCCCGCTTCACCAACCCCGGCAATTGCGCCACCAGCTTCTGGTTGTTGAACGGCGCCCGCACAAACCCCCGCTGAGCCCCATCCGGTCCGATCAAGGCCAGGTTGCCGCTGTGATCCACGGTGTACCCCGGTTTGCTGGTATCCGCCGGAATGAACGGAATGCTCAGGGCATTGGCCAGTTTCTGGGTCGCCTCCAGCGAGCCGGTCAGGCCGCGGAAATCCTTGTCGAAATACCCCAGGTACTGCTTGAGCTGCGCCGGCGTGTCGCGGTTCGGGTCAACGCTGACCAGCACCACCTGCATGCGCTCCACCGCCTCTTTCGGCAGCTCGCTCTTCACCTGGCGCAATTGCGCGAGGGTGGTCGGGCAGATGTCCGGGCAGAAGGTGTAGCCGAAGAACACCAGCGACCACTTGCCCTTCAACTGATCGACCCGCACCGGCTGGCCGTTCTCGTCGTTCATTTCCAGCTCGGGCACCGCACGGCTCTGCGGCAGGAGGATGATGCCGGCATCGATCAGCTCGGTCGGGTTGCCCTGGCCACGGCCGTTGAGCACCTTGTTGATGGTAAGCCCGAGAATCAATGCGACCAGGGCGACGAGGATAAAGACGGTTTTCTGGGTTCGGGTCATAGATTCAGCAACAGGTAGTGGTCCAGGAGCAGGGCGATAAAGAGCAGGAACAGGTACCAGACAGAGTACTTGAAGGTCTTGATCGCGGCGTGCGGTCGAACGCCACGGTACAACACCCAGGCCCACTGCAGGAAGCGCAGCCCCAGCAGCACCGCGCAGGCCAGATAGAGCGGCCCACTCATGTGAATGGCAAACGGCAACAGGCTCACCGCAAGCAATACGCAGGTGTAGAGCAGGATGTGCACCTTGGTGTAATGCTCGCCGTGGGTCACCGGCAGCATCGGGATATCCGCCTTGGCGTACTCGGCCTTGCGATGGATGGCCAGGGCCCAGAAGTGCGGCGGGGTCCAGGCGAAGATGATCAGCACCAGCAGCAACGGCTCGGCACTCAGGTGACCGCTGACCGCGACCCAGCCCAGCAGCGGCGGCGCCGCACCGGCCAGGCCGCCGATCACGATGTTCTGCGGCGTGGCGCGCTTGAGAAAACCTGTGTAGACCACCGCGTAGCCGAGCAGCGAGGCCAGGGTCAGCCAGGCAGTGAGGGGGTTGGTGAAGGTCAGCAGCATGGCCATACCCAGCAGCGCCAGCAGCAGGGCGAACAGCAGCGCCGGCACCGGCGCGACCCGGCCTTCCGCCAGCGGACGCTTGTGGGTACGAGCCATCAGCGCATCGATACGCCGGTCCACCACATGGTTGACCGCCGCCGCCGCCCCGGCACACAGGCCTATACCAAGGTTGCCGAACAGCAGGATGGTCCAGGGCACGCCGGCACGGGTGGCGAGGAACATGCCGACCAGCGAGGTGATCAGCATCAGCACCACCACCTTGGGCTTGGTCAGTTCCAGGTAGTCACGCCAGCCGGCGCGGGCCTGGCTTTGACTCAGAAGCGCTGCCATGGATTGTCTCCCAGATAATGAACGTCACCGGCCAGGCGCAGCGGGGTAAGGCGCCAGCCGATGCTGACCCGGCGCGCCCGCGGCTGCATGGCCAGGCGGGTGCGGTAGTTGACCAGGACCATGGTCAGCAACAACCCGGCGCCCCCGGCGTTATGGGCCACGGCCACCGCCAGCGGCAGGTGGAACAGCACATTGCTGATGCCCAGGCTGACCTGCACCAACAGCGCCGCGACCACCAGTTTCGCCAGGCGTCGCAAGCCGACCCGGTGCAGTTGCCAGGCCAGGGCCAGCAGCACGCAGGTCACGATCAGGGCGCCGAGGCGGTGAGTGATATGGATGGCGGTACGCGCCTCGCTGTCGAGCTGGCCGCCAAGGTAGTTGGGGCCGATATGCTGGGTCAGGTGGAAGCCGTTGGCGAAGTCCGCTTGCGGCCACCATTCACCATGGCAGGTCGGCAAGTCGATGCAGGCCACCGCCGCATAGTTGGCGCTGACCCAGCCGCCCAGGGCGATCTGCCCGATCACCAGCATCAGCGCCACCGCCGCCAGCCGCCGCACCCGGCGCGGCAGGCCGGGCAGCGGCATATAGGCGCGGGATAATCGCAGGCTCAGCAGAAACAACAGGCTCAAGGTGGCGAACCCGCCTAATAGATGGGCCGTGACCACCTGCGGCCAGAGCTGCAAGGTCACCGTCCACATGCCGAAGGCCGCCTGCATGAACACCACGCCCAACACCAGCAGCGGCAGGCGATAGGGCTGCCCGTCGCGACCGTGGCGGCGCAGCGCCTGCACTGCGAGCATGGCGATCACCAGGCCCAGGGTCCCGGCGAAATAGCGGTGGACCATCTCGTTGCGGCCCTTGTGCGCCTCCACCGGCGAATCCGGGAAATGCAGCTCGGCATGGGCCAGTTGCGCCTCGGTCTTGGGCACGCTGATAAAGCCGTAGCAGCCCGGCCAGTCGGGGCAGCCGAGGCCGGCGTGGGTCAGGCGGGTGTAGGCGCCGAGCAGCACCACCAGCAACGCCAGTCCGGTGGCGAATACGGCGAGGCGATATCCGGGACGGGTCATGGCGGGCTCCTAGCCGATATTGGACAGTTTGAGCAGGTGGCGCAGGTCGTTGAGCACATCCTTGCCCTTGACCCGCGCGTCATAGCGCAGCACCAGATTGCCGTGGGGGTCGACGATCCACAGCTGCGCCTCGCTGCGATTCGGCGCGACCGCACCGTAGCGGGTGGCGTCCAGCGGATAGCGCTGAAGCTGCGGGTATTCGCTTTCCAGCCTGGCCAGATACTCGCCAGTCACCGGCTCGACACTGGCCAGCGCATGACCGGCGCGGCTGGCGTCGCGGCCCAGGCCGATATTGATCTGCCGGGCCAGGTACACCAGTTGCTGGCAATCCACGGCGCAGTCCTTCGGCGCGCTGACCAGCAATTGCCAGCGCTCCCCGTCGGTCGGCACGCCAAGATCGGCGAGGCTGCGGCCATCGCCGATCATCTCGCCGTGGTAGCTGCGCCCCTCCGGCACCCAGAACTTCAGCTTGTACATGCCGGTGGCGAGCAGCATCGGCCCGATCACCACCAGCAGAATCAGGATCAGTTGCAGCCGCCCCTTGGCGCGACCGCGCGGCGCCTTGCCGTCAGACATGTCGAGTGGACCTGTGGTGGCTCCCATGGTCTTTCTCCTTTTTATTGTGTCGATGCCAACCGAAGTAGAGGTAAAGCGCGATCAGGGCCGTCGCCAGGGCGAACCATTGCACGGCGTAGCCCAGGTGTTTTTCCGGGCCGAGGGGCACCAGCGGCCAGTCCACCCGGTAGCTGGCCGGGCCCGGTTCCAGGCGCAGTTCGTGGTCGTAGCCGTCGCGGGCCAGTTGTTGCCAGAGGTGCGCCGGTTCGGCCGTGTTGAGCAGCCGCGGGAAGTCGCCATCCGGCGCATCGGCGCGCAACAGGAAGCTGGCGCCGGGGGCGATATAGACCCAGGCGATCAGGTCCAGGCTGGACGCAGGCGTGTCGAAGCTCACCGGCACCCGCCGGTCCGGCCACGGCAGCCAGCCGCGATTGACCAGCCACCAGTGCCCGCTGGGCTCATCGAGGAAGGGTTGCAGCAGTTCGACCCCGGCCTGGCCGTCGCGCATGCGGCTGTCCAGCAGCAGGCTGTGCTGGACGTCGAAATGACCGCGCAGATGGACACGGCGATAGGCCGGATCGGCCTGCTCCGCCAGCAATTGCCCGGCCGCCAGCGGCGTCTCGACTTCGCGCTCGGCATACACATTGAGCAGCGCGCGCTTCTGCTCGGCTCGGCCGAGCTGCCAGAACCCCAGGCCGACCAGCACCGGCAGCAGCGCCAGCACCACCAGGGTCGGCACCAGGCCGGGGCGAAAGGCTCTCATCGGGCCCCCGCGGGGGCTGTCGCTATACTGAAATGCATCACGTCCCCCGGAGATGTCGCCATGCTCAAAGCCGCGATCGTTGTGATGTTGCTGGCTACCATCGCCAGCCTGTTCAGCGGCCTGGTGTTCCTGGTCAAGGACGACGGGCACTCCACCCGCCTGCTCAAGGCCCTGACCGTTCGCGTCTGCCTGGCCGCCGTGACCCTGGGCCTGATCACCTGGGGTTTTCTCAGCGGCCAGCTGGTCTCCCACGCGCCCTGGTAATCCCTCCCGCTACAGCACGTAGACGAAGATAAACAGCCCGACCCAGACCACATCGACGAAGTGCCAGTACCAGCTGGCCGCCTCGAAGCCGAAGTGCTTTTCCGGGTTGAAGTGGCCCTTCAGAATCCGCATCAGCATCACAAAGAGAATCAGGGTGCCCATGGTCACGTGGGCACCGTGGAAGCCGGTGAGCATGAAGAAAGTCGCGCCGTAGATCCCCGAACCCAGGGTCAGCCCCAGCTGGGTGTAGGCCTCGTGGTACTCGTAGGCCTGCAGGATGAGGAAGGCGATGCCCAGCGCCACGGTCAGCGCCAGCCAGAATTTCAGCGGGCCGCGATGGTCCTTGCGCAGGGCATGGTGGGCGATGGTGATGGTCACGCTGGAGCTGACCAGCAGGATGGTGTTGATCAGCGGCAGGTGCCAAGGGTCGATCACTTCCTTGGGCGGCGGGAACAGCTTCGGATCCGGCGTATGCAGCAGCGGCCAGGTGAACTCGAAGTTCGGCCAGAGCATGTGCGCCACGCCTTTCGCCCCTTCGCCGCCAAGCCACGGCCCGGCCAGGTGACGCACGTAGAACAGCGCACCGAAGAAGGCGATGAAGAACATCACCTCGGAAAAGATGAACCACGACATGCCCCAGCGGAACGAGCGGTCCATCTGCGGGCTGTACAGACCGGCGTGGCTTTCCTTGATCACCGCGCCGAACCAGCCGAACAGCATGTAGGCCAGGAACAGCGCGCCGACGAAGAAGATCAGCGGCCCGTGGGAGTCGCGCCCGGCCTTGAGGTCGTTGAACCAGGTGCCGAGGCCGAACACCGTGATGAACATGCCGATGGTGGCGATGATCGGCCACTTGCTTTGCGCCGGTACGTAGTAGTGATCGTGAGAGGCCATGAATTGTTCTCCTTATCGGGCGCTCTGCGGGTTGGTGGCAGCCACATGGGCCACCGGCGGCTGGCGAGCGGTGATATCGAACAGCGTGTAGGCAAGGGTCAGGTGTTTCACATCCTTGGGCAGGTCGCGGTCGACGATGAAGCGCACCGGCATTTCGATGCGCTCACCCGGCTGCAGCACCTGCTGGCTGAAGCAGAAGCATTCGGTCTTGTGGAAGTACGCCGCCGCCTCGGCCGGCGAGATGCTCGGGATGGCCTGGGCGGTCATGGGTTTGTCGGTGGGGTTGTGGGCGACGAAGATCATCTGGTTCACCGCCCCCGGATTGACGTCGATCTGGTCGGCGGTGGAATAGAAGTCCCAGACCATGTCGATGGCGTTGGTCGAGAGAAACTGCACCTTCACCGAACGCGCCGGATCCACCACCTGCGTCCCCTCGTACTGGCCGCCGGTCTTGCCGTTGATGCCGAACGCCCGGCACATCACGTCGTAGATCGGCACCAGGGCGAAGCCGAAGGCGAACATCACCACCGCCAGCAACAGCAGGCGGCTGACCAGGCGCTTGATCGAGATGCCCTCGCTCATCACCGCGGCCCTCCTTTATTTCACTTCCGGTGGCGTCTGGAAGGTGTGGTACGGCGCAGGCGACGGAATCGTCCACTCCAGGCCATCGGCGCCATCCCACGGCTTGGCCGGCGCAGGCGTACCGCCGCGGATGCACTTGATGACGATGAACAGGAACAGCAACTGCGTGGTGCCGAACATGAAGGCGCCGATGGAGCTGATCATGTTGAAATCGGCGAACTGCAGGTTGTAGTCCGGGATCCGCCGCGGCATGCCGGCCAGGCCGACGAAGTGCATCGGGAAGAACGCCAGGTTCATGCCGACGAAAGACAGCCAGAAATGCAGCTTGCCGAGGGTTTCGTCGTACATGTGCCCGGTCCACTTGGGCAACCAGTAGTAGGCCGAGGCGAAGATGCCGAAGATCGCCCCGGGCACCAGCACATAGTGGAAGTGGGCGACCACGAAATAGGTGTCGTGGTACTGGAAGTCCGCCGGAGCGATCGCCAGCATCAACCCGGAGAAACCGCCGATGGTGAACAGGATGACGAAGGCCACGGCGAACAGCATCGGCGTCTCGAAGGTCAGCGAGCCCTCCCACATGGTGCTCACCCAGTTGAACACCTTCACCCCGGTGGGCACGGCGATCAGCATGGTGGCGTACATGAAGAACAGCTCGCCCACCACCGGGATGCCGACCACGAACATGTGGTGGGCCCAGACGATGAACGACAGGAAGGCGATCGCCCCGGTGGCGTAGACCATCGAGGTGTAGCCGAACAGCGGCTTGCGCGAGAACGCCGGGATGATCGAGCTGACCGCACCGAAGGCGGGCAGGATCATGATGTACACCTCGGGATGGCCGAAGAACCAGAACACGTGCTGGAACAGCACCGGGTCACCGCCACCGGCGGCGCTGAAGAAGCTGGTGCCGAAGTGGATATCCATCAGCATCATGGTCACCACCCCGGCCAGCACCGGCATCACCGCGATCAGCAGGAACGCGGTGATCAGCCAGGTCCAGACGAACAGCGGCATCTTCATCAGGGTCATGCCGGGGGCGCGCAGGTTGAGGATGGTGGCGATGACGTTGATCGCCCCCATGATCGAACTGATGCCCATGAGGTGGATGGCGAAGATGAAGAAGGTCACGCTTTCCGGGGCGTAGGTGGTGGATAGCGGCGCATAGAACGTCCAGCCGAAGTTCGGCCCCCCACCGGGCATGAACAGGGTCGACACCAACAGCGCGAAGGCCGCCGGCAGCAGCCAGAAGCTGAAGTTGTTCATCCGCGGCAGGGCCATGTCCGGCGCGCCGATCATCAGCGGGATCATCCAGTTGGCCAGGCCGACGAAGGCCGGCATCACCGCGCCGAACACCATCACCAGGCCGTGCATGGTGGTCATCTGGTTGAAGAATTCCGGCTGGACGATCTGCAGGCCGGGCTGGAACAGCTCGGCGCGGATCACCATGGCGAACGAGCCGCCCAGCAGGAAGGCGCAGAAGGCGAACCACAGGTACATCGAGCCGATGTCCTTGTGGTTGGTCGTCAGTACCCAGCGCATCAGGCCCTTGGCCGGGCCATGGGCGTGGTCATGCCCGGCATGACCGTGGTCGTCGATCACTGTGCTCATGTCCTGTCTCCTGAAAACCGGCTCATTTGCTTTCCGCCTGTTTGATCGCCAGCACGTCTTTCGGCGTGACCATGTCGCCCTTGTTGTTGCCCCAGGCGTTGCGTTCATAGGTGACGACCGCAGCGATGTCGACTTCCGAGAGCTGCTTGCCGAAAGCGGCCATGGCGGTGCCAGGCTTGCCGTGGAACACGATGCTCAGGTGATCTTCCTTGGGCCCGGTGGCGATCTTCGAGCCCTTCAGCGCCGGGAACATCGGCGGCAGGCCCTGGCCTTCCGCCTGGTGACAGGCGACGCAGGTGGTGTGGTAGACCTTGTCGCCACGCTCCACCAGTTCCTGCAGGGTCCATTCCTTGCTGGTCAGCTCCTTGAGCTTGGCCGCCTCGGCCTTGCGCTCGTCGAGCCAGGCCGCGTAGTCCTCCTTGGACTTGACCTCGACCACCACCGGCATGAAGCCGTGGTCCTTGCCGCACAGCTCGGTGCACTGGCCGCGGTAGATGCCGGGTTTCTCGATGCGGGTCCAGGCCTCGTTGACGAAGCCGGGGATGGCGTCGCGCTTGACCGCGAAGGCCGGCACCCACCAGGAATGGATGACGTCGGCAGCGGTGACCAGGAAGCGCACCTTGGCGCCCACCGGCAGCACCAGCGGCTGGTCGACTTCAAGCAGGTAATGCTCGTCCTTGGGCGCCTTGCCGTGGATCTGTTCGGCGGGCGTGGCCAGGTTGCTGAAGAATTCGACGTCCTGGCCCAGGTACTTGTAATGCCATTTCCACTGGTAGCCGGTGACCTGGATATCCACGTCCGACTCGCTGGCATCGTAGATATCGATCAGGGTCTTGGTCGCCGGGATGGCCATGACCACAAGGATCAGGAAGGGCACCACGGTCCAGAGGATTTCCACCCAGGTGTGCTCGTGGAAGTGCGCCGGCTGCTGGCCGGTGGAGCGGCGGTGGACGATCATCGACCAGAACATCGCGCCGAATACCACGAGGCCGATCACCACGCAGATCCAGAAGATGGTCATGTGCAGGTCGAACACGGCGTTGCTGACTTCGGTCGCCCCCGGGGCCATGTTCACGGTCCAGGCGGCCTGCGCCGGAGCGATCAACGACCACAGCAGCAGCCCCATCCAGACATGTGGATGTCGCTTCATTGCGGGTTCCCCTTATCGTTCTTGTTATCCCGGAGGCGGGGCCTACGGCAGGGGGCACGGCGTCAAGACTGCGGACTTTGACGACGGCCCCCCGCTGCACTTCAGGCGGGCCTCATCAGCCAGATTTCACTCAAACCGGAGTATAGACAGGGGTCGAAAGCGCGCAACGACGCGGCGGAAAAGGCCTTCAGACGACTAAGCGATCAGCGCAAATGCGTGTAAGACATTGACTTATAAGGCTGATGGCACATTGATATAACGCAAGCGAGTAAAACGACATAAGACTTATGAGAAATGGATCTTAGCGAATAGCAAAATAGGACTAATTTAGTGGTTTCCGTTTGTCACTGGCTGTCCCTGGAGTTGTCATGAACATTGCCGCATTGCGCGAGCAGATCACCAAAGCACAAGAACACGAGGCCCGAACCGGCCAACTCAAACAACAACTTGCTGTGCAATTGCCACACCTTCATCCGCTGATCCAACTGCCCGAGCAAGATGCCCAGGGTGCGTTGAATCGTTTCGTCAACGCTTACATCGATCAGGTGCCCGAGCTGCTGGAAGCCGCCAATGCCGTTGCCCGCGAAGCGGGGATCGAATCGCAGATCAAACCGGTGCTGAAAATCGCCGAGCACTATTTCATCAGCCCGCCGCAGATCATGGACGGCCATGTCGGCCTGGACTGTCTGCTGGACGAAGCGTACCTGGCCCACCGCCTGGTGGAAGAAGTCAACGACCTGTACATCAAGCATTTCCAGCAACCGCTGATCCCCCTGGACACCACGGTTGCCAACCTGATCGCCCACCAGCTGATCGGCGAAGAATTCGCCAACCAGCTCGACGAGGTGGTGCATCACTCGCTGGACAACATGCTCGACGATGAGAGCTTCGCCCTGGAGTCGGTGGAGATTTATCGCGAGAAACTCAGCAGCCCCGCCACCGGAGCTGCCTGGAAACGCTGGCCTTGCCTGTCCCGCCAACTGGGCGTGGGGCTGGAACTGAGCCAGGAACAGACTGCCTGATTGGCTGATGGCCTCATCGCCGGCAAGCCGGCTCCCACAGGGTTCCGGGCCAGCCTCAGGACCCAGGCCAGACACAAGACCTGTGGGAGCTGGCTTGCCAGCGATAGGCTTCACCAGTTGTAACTGACCGTCCCGAGAAGCGTCCGCTCCTCCCCCCAATAGCACCGCCCGGCATTGTTGCAACCGGCCACGTACTCCTGGTCGAACAGGTTGCGCGCATTCACTTCCGCCGACCAATGCGCATTCAGCTGATAACCCACGGTGGCATCCACCAGAGTCACATCGCCGGTATCCAGCTTGCCGTACAGCGACGGGCTGGTGTACGCGAAGGTGCTGTCGAAATGGCGCACGCCCGCGCCCACTTTCAGCCCCTTGAGCTGTCCGTCGAGGAAGCGGTAGGTGCCCCAGACCGACGCCTGGTTGCGCGGCACGCCGGTGACCTGATGGCCTTCCAGCAACGATCCGGCCACATCCTTGGTCACCTTCGAGTCGGTGTAGGTGTAGGCCGCCGTGACGTTGACGTTGTCGGTGATATCGCTGTTCAGCTCCAGCTCGACGCCCTTGGCCCGACTGCGGCCGACATTGCGGTAATCGCCGGTGGCGCTGTCGTACAGCGAGTCGTCCTTCTTGCGCAGGTCGTAGACCGAGGCGCTGATCAGGGTGTTCCAGCCGCTCGGCTCGAACTTCACCCCCACTTCGTACTGCTCGCTGAGGGTCGGATCCAGCGGGCCGGAAGCGCTCGACACCTGCTGGGTCGGGTTGTAGGCGGTGGAGTAACTGACGTAGGGCGAGACACCATTGTCGAACTGGTACATCAGGCCGGTCTGCCAGGTGAACTGGCCATCCCAGTAGTCGAGGTCGGCCGCGGCATTGAGGGTGCCACGACGGTTACGGTACTCGCTGTTGACCCGGTCGTAGCGCCCGCCGAGGAGCATCACCCAGTTGTCCAGGCGCGTCTGGATCTGGCTGTAGAAGCCGTACATGGTCTGTTCCAGCAGTGCGTCCTGAACCCGCGTCGAGGTCACCGGATCACCGGTATAGACCGGGTTGAACACATTCACCGTGCCGCCGAAGCCGGCGTTCCAGTCCTGGTTGAACGAGGTGCGATCGAGGCTGGCACCGACCAGCAGGGTGTTCTCCAGGGCACCGAGGTTGAAGTGACCTTCGACCTGGTTGTCCAGCGAGTAGGCGATCGACTTGTTGTAGCGGTCATAGGCGGTGTTGGTCACCGTGGTGCCGAAACCGCCGTTGTTCAGGCTGCCCGGCCAGATTTCCTGGCGGTCGATGCGCGACTGCATGTAGCGCGAGTTCTGCCGGTACTGCCAGTCGTCGTTGAACTGATGGTGGAACTCGTAGCCCAGGGTCCACACCTCGCGCTCGAAGTTGTCCCAGTCCGGATTGCCCAGCAGGGCGTGCTTGCTGATCTTGCCGTTGGGGTTGTTCAGCAGCGTGCCGGCGGCCGGATAGCCCAGCTCCATCAGAGTGCGGTCGCGCTGGTAGGACGCCAGCAGGGTCAGGTCGTTGCGCTCGTCGAGGTTCAGGGTCAGGGACGGCGCGATGTACAACCGGTCATCCGGCTGGTGATCGACCTGGGTCCCCGACTTGCGTCCGAGCAGCACCAGACGGCCGAGCACATTGGCGTTGTCCGCCAGCGGCCCGGACACGTCGATACCCAACTGGCGGCGTTCGTTGGAGCCGTAGCTGAGCTGCACCTCGCCACGCGACTGCGCGGTGGGGCGCTTGCTGACCATGTTGACCACGCCGCCCGGGGCGTTTTCGCCGTAGAGAATCGAGGTCGGCCCGCGGAACACCTCGACACGCTCCAGGCCGTACGGCTCGCTGGTGGTGTCGTAGCGGTTGCCCTGGACCCGCAGGCCATCGCGCAGCAGGCCGTAGCCATAGTCGGTGGCGTTGAAACCGCGAATGAAGAACAGGTCGCCGGCCTGGCCGTCACCGGCAGCGAACGGCGGGGCGAAGATACCCGGCACATAGCCGAGAACGTCGGTCAGGCTCTGGGACTTCTGGTCTTCCATGCGCTGGCGGGTGACCACCGAAACCGAGCGCGGCGTGTCGGCCAGCGCGGTGCTGGTCTTGCTCGCCGCCGCCGAATGGGTGGCGCGGTAGCCCTTGTCGTCCTGGCCGTTAGCACTGGCCAGCCCCTGGCTGTTGATCAGCGTGGCGTCCAGTTGCATGGCATCGCCTTGCGCCGCCGGCTGCAGCACATAACCACCCGCGCCCTGGGGCACGGCGACCAGGCCCGAGCCGGTCAGTAGCAACGCCAGCGCCTGCTCGACGCTGTACTCGCCATCGAGCCCGGCGCTGCGCTTGCCGGCGGCCAGGTTGTCGCTGCCCGCCAGGTAGATCCCGGCCTGGCTGCTGAAATCGTTGAGCACGCTGCTCAAGCTGCCTGCCGCGACATGGAAGGTCTGCAGGCGGGCGCTGGCCTGCGCGGCCTGGACGGCAGCGGGCAGCAGGGCCAAGGGGGCGAAGCTGAGGAAGGTCATCGGCACGAGGGCCAACACGCAGGAGCGGGGCGACGACATGGCAGTCCCTGTTGTGTTCATGGGGTCAATGAGAGGGTTCTGCTGTTGAACCGGACCACTGGCGAAAAGGGGAACCGCCCGCCGAAAAAAATTTCAGGCAGGCTCGACCGTCACCCACCAGTCGGTCATGCGCTTGACCCGCACCGGCAGCGCCGCTTCCAGCAAACGCAGGGCGTGGTCGGTGTCGTCGAGGGGGAAAGTGCCCATCACCGCCAGGCCGGCCAGTTGCGGGTGCAGGCCAAGATGGCCGGGGCGATAGCGGCCCAGCGCCTCGATCAGATCGGCGAGGGGCATGGCTTCGGCGCTGAGGCGCTTGCGTACCCAGGACTCACCGGCAACCTGGGCCGGTGCTGCTGGCGAGACGGCAAGGGCGGTGAAGTCGACGCGCTGGCCAGCCTCGATCAGCGCACGGGTGCCAGTGCGGGTGAACAACTCCACCTGGCCCTGATACACGTTGAGCCGCGCCTTGCCTTCGGCATAGCGCAGTGCAATGCGCAGCGGCGTCGCCGCCACCTGCAACAGCCCGGCGCCGGTTTCCATGAGCAATGGTCGACGATCCTGCACCGTCGATTGCAGCAGCACTTCACCAAAACGCAGGTCGAGCAGGCGCTGGCGCGCATCGAAGCGGGTATCGACCGCCGTCTGCGCCCCCAGCCACAGGGTGCTGCCATCGGCCAAGGCGACTTCGCGGTTCTCGCCGGTGCCGGTGTGCAGATCGGCGGTCCAGCCATTGCGCGACGCCACCTGCCAGCCGCCGAGACCGGCCATCGAACCCATCGCCAGCACCAGCAGCGACTTCACCGTCTGCCGTCGGCCCAGACGTGCCGGGCCGCGCTCGCGCAGCAGCCGGCCAGCGCGTTCACCTTCGCTGCGCAGCGGCGCGAAACGCTCGCCGACCCGCTCCATGTAGCGCCAGGCCGCCTGGTGCTCGGCGTGCTGGTCGAACCAGGATTGCCACTGCTCGCGAACGCCATGCTGGTCGCCTTCTTCGAGCAAGCGCACGTACCACTGGGCGGCGTGTTCGAGGCTGGCATGGCTGAGTTTTTCCTGGGCTGCGCGCATCGCCTTACTCCACCAGCAAGCCGTCGAGCTCGGCTTCGAGCACGGCGCAATGGAGGAATGCCTGGGCCATGTATTTCTTGACCATGCGCTCGCTGACCTCCAGCCGTTCGGCAATCACCCCATAGGTGATGCCTTCGACCTGGGCCATGAGAAACGCCTCGCGCACCTTGGCCGGCAGGCGCGCCAGCATGGCATCGACTTCCACCAGGGTTTCGATCAGCAGCGCGGTGTGCTCGGCAGACGGCTGGGTTGCTTCGGGCTGTGCCGCGAGGCTCTCGCGCCAAGCTTTCTCCAACTGGGCACGGCGCCAGTGATCGATGCACAGGCCCTTGGCGATGGTGGCCAGGTACGAGCGCTCGCCGGTCTGGCTGTCGAACTCGACCGGCCGACGCAGTACCCGCAGGAAGGTGTCATGCAACAGGTCCGCGGCATCCCAGCCATTGCCCAGGCGGCGGCGCAGGAACAGCAGCAGCCAGGGAGAGTGTCGAACGTAAAGGGTCTGGGCAGGGGAAGGCATGGAAGGTCCGCGCGGGAAGGATGCAAATGGTATTGATTCTTGATAGTAGGTGAGTGATGGCACCGCCTGCAATCCGCGCGAAGCGCAGGTCGGTGCCGTCGGTCGTCAGGATCGCCTCAGGCGCCCAGTCCCGCCGTGGTCCGCACCCGGCCCTCGACCCGCCGCTTCAAGCGCCGCGACTCGATCACCAGGCGCGAGCCATTCGCCGCATTGGCCCGGCCCCAGTCCTCCAGCAACTCAAGGCAGGCATGGTCGATGTAGCTCAGGTTGGCCAGTGGCACATGCAGGGTGGTGCCCGGCGGAATGCCGTCCAGGGCCTGGGTCAGCGCCGGCACCTTGAGGAAGGTCGCCGCACCGCTCAGGCGCAGTTCCATATGACCCTTGCGAGCCAGGCTGCTGACGTTGATCTTCAGCCGCGCCGCCTTCAGCGCCAGCTTCACCAGAGTCAGGGCAAAGCCCAGCAGCACGCCGGTAAGCAGGTCGGTGAAGACGATCGCCAGCGCCGTCGCGGCGTAGACGAACATCGGCATGCGCCCATAACGGCCCAGCCCGCGAAACGCCTTCAGGTCGACCAGCTTGACCCCGGTGAACACCAGCACGCCGGCCAGGCTCGCCACCGGAATCTGCTGCAGCACGCTGCCCAGCAGAACCACGAAGGCCAGCAGCCACAGGCCATGGAAGATCGCCGACATGCGCGTCTTCGCCCCGGCCTGGACGTTGGCCGAGCTGCGCACGATCACCCCGGTCATCGGCAGGGCACCGAGCACGCCGCAGATCATGTTGCCGACGCCTTGCGCCGAGAGTTCACGGTCGAAATCCGAGCGCTGGCCGCTGTGCATGCGGTCCACCGCCGCCGCCGAGAGCAGGGTTTCGGCGCTGGCGATAAAGGCCAGGGCGAAGGCAGCGACCAGCAGGGTCGGGTCGGCCAGGGCCATCAGGTCGGCAGGCTTGAGCCAGTCGATGGCCTCGGTCAGGTTGGCCGGCACCTCGACCCGGTTCACCGGCAAGGCCAGGCCGATGCTCAGCAAGGTCATGGCCGTCACACCCAGCAAGGCACCGGGCACGAAGCGCAGGCGCTGCGGCTTCCAGCGTTCCCAGGCCCACATCACGGCGATGGTGCCGAGGCCCAGCGCGCCGGCCTGCCAACCGTTGCCGGCGTCCTCCAGTGGCAGCGCTTCACCGACCACGGCGGGGAAGCCCAGCAGGTTTTCCAGGCCCGAGGGCAGCGGTGCACTGTCGAACATCACATGCACCTGGGACAGCACGATCAACACGCCGATACCGGCGAGCATGCCGTACACCACCGCCGGCGCCGTGACCCGGAACCAGCAGCCGAGGCGAAAGCGCCCGGCCAGCAATTGCAGCAATCCCGCCAGCAGCAGGATCGGCCCGAGCATGGCCATGCCGTGCTGGCGCACCAGCTCGAAGACCAGCACCGCCAGGCCCGCCGCCGGGCCGCTGACCTGCAAGGGCGAGCCGGCCAGCCAGCCCACCAGCAGACCACCGACGATGCCGGTGATCAGGCCCTTGGCCGGCGGCATGCCGGAAGCGATGGCGATCCCCATGCACAGCGGCAGCGCCACCAGGAACACCACCACCGAAGCCAGTAAATCCCGCGGCAGCGCCGCTTTGAAGTGCGTCATGTTCATCCTGTTCTCCTGTTCTTCCCGGCCCGTTCCTCGGCCGCATCCACGCAGACGTTGGCGCGCTGCCCGAATCGCAGGCAGCCGAAGGCCGCCAACGCAGCAGCAAGGCATCAAAACGTTTTCAAAGGCAGCCGACGCCCGTCCACAGGGCCGCGGGAAGCGGCCGTGTGGTGGGTTGCGTCAGCGGTTGTTCAGGTGTCGCGAAAAAGGCTTAGAAACGGCCTTTCGGGGTAGCGCTTGGAATCGGCTCGCCGCGGGTCAGCGGCAGGAAGGCGTCGCTTGCGGCGTCGTAGGCGGAGATTTCGCTGGTTTCGATGTCGTAGATCCAGCCGTGGATATACAACTGGCCAGCCGCCAGGCGCGAAGCCACCGATGGGTGGGTGCGCAGGTGATGCAGTTGGGCGATGACGTTTTCGCGGGTCAGGACCTGCATGTTCTCGTGCTCGCTGCCGCACTGGCAGTTGTCCTCGACCACGGTGCGGGCCACTTCGGCGTGGCGCAGCCAGGCCTTGACCGTCGGCATCTTCTCCAGGGTGTGCGGGTTGAGTACCGCGCGCATCGCGCCACAGTCGGAGTGGCCGCAGATGATGATGTGGTGCACGCCCAGCGCCATTACCGCGTACTCGATCGCCGTCGATACGCCGCCGTTCATCTGCCCGTAGGGCGGAACCACGTTACCCACGTTACGGGTGACGAACAGGTCGCCAGGGGAGCTCTGGGTGATCAGTTCGGGAACGATCCGCGAGTCGGCGCAGGTAATGAACATGGCCCGTGGCGTCTGTGCCGTGGCCAGTTTCTTGAACAGCTCCTGCTGTTCGGGGAAGACTTCGTGATGGAAACGCAGAAAGCCATCGACGATGTGTTTCAGGGCGCCATCGGCAGTCTCGGCTTCGGTAACTGCCGGGCCGGTCGGAGAGGGTTCCTTGTTCGACATGATGCATCCTCTTTGACAGGTTCGAGGTAAGTCCATTTTACCGGGTTGGATTCAGACAGGCTTACGTCACTTGGATTACAGATGTAGTCAACAAATCACATTTTTGGCTGCCTGAATTCCTACGCTACTTGTCGAAACTTAACTGAAACTGAATTGAGAAGGCTCTAGAACGGGCGTTCCAGAAGATTTTGGCGGGATCTCCATAATATCAAAAAAGCATTAATCGCCAATGGCCATTATTGTTTTTACAACAAAGACAACTGACCGCCGGGCGGACAAAAGGCCGAGCAATCCAGCGCATAGCCACCCCGGCGATCGAGCCCGTAGCGGCGGATGGCCCGGTCGAAGCGCTGCGCCAGCAGATCGGCGAACACCCCTTCACCGCGCATCCGTGCGCCGAAACGGCTGTCGTACAGCTCGCCGCCACGGCTCTGGCGAACCAGGCTGAGAACATGGGCGGCGCGTTGCGGGTAGTGGTCGTGCAACCACTGCTCGAACAGCGGCGCCACTTCCAGCGGCAGGCGCAGCAGCATGTAGGCCGCGCTCAATGCGCCTGCCTCGCTGGCGGCTTCGAGCAGGCGCTCCAGTTCGCTGTCGTTGATCATCGGAATCATCGGCGAACACAACACCCCCACCGGAATCCCCGCCCCGCGCATCACCCGGATCGCCCGCAGGCGCGCCTTGGGCGCAGCGGCGCGGGGTTCGAGGGTGCGCTTGAGCTCGTCGTCGAGGGTGGTCAGGCTGATCATCACCGACACCAGGCGCTGTTTGGCCAGCTCGCTGAGCAGGTCGAGGTCACGCAGGATCAGCGAGCCCTTGGTGACGATGGTCACCGGGTGACGGTAGCGCAGCAGCACCTCCAGCAGGCGCCGGGTCAACTGCTGCTCGCGCTCGATGGGTTGGTAGGGGTCGGTGTTGGAACCAAGGTTGATCGGCGCGCAGACATAGCCCGGCTTCGACAGTTGCTGCTCCAGCACGGCGGCGGCGTTGGTCTTGGCGATCAGCTTGGTTTCGAAGTCGAGACCCGGCGACAGGTCCCAGTAGGCATGGCTCGGCCGCGCATAGCAGTAGATGCAGCCATGCTCGCAACCACGGTAGGGGTTGATTGAACGGTCGAAGGGCAGGTCCGGCGAGTTGTTGCGGGTGATGATGGTCTTGGCGGTTTCGATGCGTACCTCGGTGCCCTGGGTCATGGGCACTTCCTGATACCAGCCGTCGTCCTCGGCCACCGAGCGATTAGGGGCGAAGCGGTTGTGCGGGTTGTGCGCGGTGCCGCGGCCGCGAACCGGAGTTGGAGTGACCATGCTGCTCGCCTCGATACTGTTTATATATACAGTATCAGCTTTCCCCGCTCCTTCCACCCTTTCCGGCCAGCCGGTCGGCGTACCTGATATTTCTGCCAGTTGTGCAGAGCACGCTCAGGAGGGACGCTCGCAAGCGACGTTCCTTCCTTCTCTCATCAGGGAAATCGTTGAGATGAACAGCACCGATCAACAACTGTTGGTAAACGGCGACTTCGCGAGTGGCGATCTGCATGGCTGGGCGGTCGACGATCCGGCCAACTACAACATCGTGGCCTATGAACAAGGCAAGAACTGCCTGGTGCAGCTTTCGGCCCCAGCGGAACAGTCGATCAGGCAAAGCGTGGAGGCGGGTCCGGGGATGTACTTCATCAGTGTCTGGCACCGCGCCACGGACGCCCAGGGCAACCCCGTGGACAAACGCACCGTATCCGCCGGAACCCTGAGCTTTCCGACCAGCGAAGGAGGCCAGATCATTCCGCTGATACTGTTCTCGAACCAACAGTGGAACAAATGGGCCTTCAAGTTCGTCATTCGACGCGGAGAGGGGAATACACCGATGAGCCTGTCCTTCCAGAACATCGACAACAGCACACGACAGGCGCTGCACAGAAGCTTTGGAGTTCAAGTGGAAGAGACGCCGGTGGCGCTGCGCGATATCAGCTTGTGGCGGATGAACACTTGAGAAACTGGCAGGCCGCCCGGTGTGGATCACCGGACGGCCTGAACCTCACTCCGAAGGCTTCTTCAACTTCGGATTAGGGAAGAACTGCACCGTCTGCACCGAAGGTTTCGGCGCTTTCGGCTCGTCCTGGTTGACCCGCGTACCCAGCTCCTTCGGCACCGACAGCCCCTGCTCATTGAGGGTGTCGGTGAAGCCGCAGGCGACGCACTCGCGATGGGGCGTGCCGTCCACGCTCCACATCATCAGCTTGTCCGGCTCGCTGCACGCCGGGCAGACCGCCCCGGCGATAAAGCGTTTCTTGGTCGTGGTCATGCCGCCAGGTCCTCGCTCAGGCCGCTGTGGCGCAGCAGGGCGTCGATGGACGGCTCGCGACCGCGGAAGTCGACGAACAGCAGCATCGGCGCCTGCGATCCACCACGCGCCAGGATCGCCTCACGGAAGGCGCGGCCGGTGTCGGCGTTGAGCACGCCTTCTTCCTCGAAGCGCGAGAAGGCATCGGCGGACAGCACTTCAGCCCACTTGTAGCTGTAGTAACCAGCGGCGTAACCACCGGCAAAGATGTGCGCGAAGCTGTTGGGGAAGCGGTTGTAGGCCGGCGGACGCATGACCGAGACCTCGTCGCGCACGCCTTCGAGCACTTCCAGCACGCTGCGGCCGTCGCCATGGGTGGCGTGCAGTTCGAAGTCGAACAGGGAGAACTCCAGCTGGCGCACCATCATCAGGCCGGACTGGAAGTTCTTCGCCGCCAGCATCTTGTCCAGCAGGTCCTTGGGCAGCGGCTCGCCGCTTTCGTAGTGACCGGAGATCAGCGCCAGGCCTTCCGGCTCCCAGCACCAGTTCTCCATGAACTGGCTCGGCAGTTCCACTGCGTCCCAGGCCACGCCGTTGATGCCGGAGACACCAGCATGCTCGATGCGGGTCAGCAGGTGGTGCAGGCCATGACCAAACTCGTGGAACAGGGTGGTCACTTCATCGTGGGTCAGCAGCGCCGGCTTGCCGGGAGCAGCCGGGGTGAAGTTGCACACCAGGTTGGCCACCGGGCTCTGCAACGCACCTTCGGCAGTGCGACGGCGGTCGCGGGCGCCGTCCATCCAGGCACCGCCACGCTTGTTGGCGCGGGCGTAGAGGTCGAAGAAGAAGCGGCCGACGTGCTGGCCGTTTTCCTTGATCTCGAACAGGCGCACGTCCGGGTGCCAGGTGTCGAAGCCTTTCTGCTCGGCGATCTCGATGCCGTACAGGCGCTGGACGATGGCGAACAGGCCGGACAGCACCTTGTCGATCGGGAAGTAGGCACGCAGGGTTTCCTGGGAAACGCTGTAGCGCTGCTCGCGCAGCTTCTCGCCGTAGTAACCGCTGTCCCAGCTGCTCAGGTCGGCGCAGCCCTGTTCGGCGGCGTAGGCCTTGAGCTGTTCCAGGTCCTGGGCGGCGAACGGCTTGCTGCGCTTGGCCAGGTCACGCAGGAAGCTCAGCACCTGGTCGCTGGACTCGGCCATCTTGGTCGCCAGGCTCAGCTCGGCGAAGTTGGCGAAGCCGAGCAGACCGGCCAGTTCCTGGCGCAGGTCGAGAATTTCGTGCATCACCGGGCCGTTGTCGAACTGGCCGGCATTCGGGCCCTGGTCGGAGGCACGGGTGCAATAGGCGGCGTAGATCTCTTCGCGCAGGGCGCGGTCGTTGGCGTAGGTCATCACCGCGTAGTAGCTGGGGAATTCCAGGCTGATCAGCCAGCCGTCGAGGCCCTTGGCCTGGGCGGCGGCGGCCATCTGCGCCTTGGCCGAGTCGGTCAGGCCGGCGAGGGCGGCTTCGTCGGTGACGTGCTTGGTCCAGGCCTGGGTGGCATCGAGCAGCTGGTTGGAGAAACGGCTGCCCAGCTCGGAGAGCTTGCTCTGCACTTCGGCGTAACGCTTCTGCTGTTCCGGCGGCAGGTCGATGCCCGACAGGCGGAAGTCACGCAGGGCGTGTTCGATGATGGTCTTTTGCGCCACGTCGAAGCCGGCGGCCTCTGGGCTGGCGGCCAGCGCCTCCCAGGCCTGGAACAGCTCGCGGTTCTGCCCCAGTTCGGTGGCGTAGGCGCTCAGGGCCGGCAGGCAGGCCTCGTAGGCTTCGCGCAGTTCGGCGCTGTTGCACACGGCGTTGAGGTGGCTGACCGGGCTCCAGGCCGCGCCGAGGCGGTCGTTGAGCTCGTCCATGGCCAGCACCAGCCCGGCCCAGCTCGGGTTCTGGCCCTGGGTCTTGAGAATTTCGGCAATGGCATTGCGGTTGTCGGCCAGGATCTGTTCGATCGCCGGCAGCACATGCTCGGCGCGGATAGCCGAGAAGGGCGGCAGGTCATAGGACTGCAGAAGCGGGTTGTTCGCACTCACGGTTAGACACCTTGGCAGAAGAAACACCGGGCCATCTTAATTACAATCGGCGCCGACCGCAGCTAATTAGCCCAAGAGAGGAACGCTATCCATGGCTATCCGCACCTTCCAGCAACACACGCCAAGGCTCGGCGAACGCGCCTTCGTCGACCGCAGTGCGGTGGTCATCGGCGATGTCGAGATCGGCGACGACAGCTCGGTCTGGCCGCTGACCGTGATCCGCGGCGACATGCACCGCATCCGCATCGGCGCGCGCACCAGCGTGCAGGACGGCAGCGTGCTGCACATCACCCACGCAGGCCCGTTCAACCCCGACGGTTTTCCGCTGCTGATCGGCGACGACGTGACCATCGGCCACAAGGTCATGTTGCATGGCTGCACCCTCGGCAACCGCATCCTGGTGGGCATGGGCAGCACGATCATGGACGGCGCCATCGTCGAAGACGAAGTGATCATCGGCGCCGGCAGCCTGGTGCCGCCGGGCAAGCGCCTGGAAAGCGGCTTTCTCTATGTCGGCAGCCCGGTGAAACAGGCCCGGCCATTGACCGACAAGGAACGCGCGTTCTTCCCCTACAGTGCGGCCAACTATGTCCGCCTCAAGGACCAGCACCTGGCCGAAGGCTACGACCGTCCCGAGTGACGCCCCCTTTTTTCAGCGAGACCGCCATGCACCAGCAGAACATCCTCTTCGACCTCGACGGCACCTTGACCGACCCGCGCGAAGGCATCACCCGCTCGATCCAGTACGCCTTGGCCAAGCTCGGCATCGACGAACCCGACCTGACCTGCCTGGAACACTTCATCGGCCCGCCGCTGTTGCAGGCGTTCATGCAGTTCTACGCCTTCGACGAGGCCAAGGCCTGGGAAGCGGTGAATTTCTACCGCGAGCGCTTCAAGGTTACCGGGCTGTATGAAAACCGCGTGTTCGACGGCGTCAGTGAATTGCTCGGCGAGCTGCAAGGGCAGGGCCGCACGCTGTATATCGCCACTTCCAAGCCCTGGGTATTCGCCCGCGAGATCGCCCGGCATTTCGATTTTGCCCGGCACTTCAAGGTGATCTACGGCAGCGAGCTGGACGGCACGCGGACCAACAAGGTCGAGCTGATCGGGCACCTGCTGGCCGAGGAAGGACTGGATCCGGCGCAGACCCTGATGATCGGCGACCGCAAGCACGACCTGATCGGCGCGCGCAGCAACGGGCTGGAGGCGGTAGCGGTGGGGTATGGGTTTGGCAGTCGGGAGGAGCTGGAGGCGGAACAGCCGGCCTGGCATTTCGAGACGCTGGCGGAAATGCATCGAGCCTTCCAGCGCTCTTGAGGGCCTCATCGCCGGCAATGCCGGCTCCCACAAGGGTTCAGCGGTGCACGGGATACCTGTGGGAGCCGGCGTTGCCGGCGATGCTTTTCAAGACTCGCTGCCGCTCCTGGATCGGCAGCGACCCCACCTCCTCGACCCGCCGATAAAACCTCTCCCAATCCCCACCCACCTCGGCAAACAACGCCGCAAACGCCGGCACCCACTGGTCATACAGCCCGAACGGCAGCAGCTTGGCGTTGTTCATCGGCGCGTTGATCCAGGCATCGAAACGCCCCACACCGCCCCATTCACTGTCGCGCAGTTGCCGGTACTCCCGGCGCAGGCGCTCGAACTCGGCCTGCTTGGCCGCGCGCATCGCATCCGCCGCCAACGGCTGGGCGTACAGCGCCTTGAGCCGCTCCCGGCAGGCCAGCACCAGCGCCACGAACTGGTCGCGCCGCTTGCCGCTATCCGCCATCTGCGCCGGCAAACCCCGGGCGGCGCGCCATTGCCGGGTGCCTTCCTGCTCGACGAAGGTGGCGAAGGATTCGTTGAACGCGGTGTCGTCCTGCACATAGAAGCGCTGGTGCGCCAGCTCGTGGAAGATCACCGTGGCCAGGCGCTCGTCGCCCCAGCCGACCATGGAATTGAGGATCGGGTCATCGAACCAGCCCAGGGTCGAATACGCCTCGACCCCGCCGATATACACATCCTCGCCCGCCAGCTTCTGCAGCGCCGCCGCCCCGCGCGCGGCGCTTTGGCTGTAGTAACCGCGATAGGCGACGCAGCCGGCGATGGGGAAGCAGTGGGTCTTGGGATCGAGGGAAAACTCCGGCGTGGCGAACACGTTCCACACCACGTAGGGCCGGCCGACATCGGCATATACCCGGTAGCTGCGGTTGTCCGGCAGTTTCAGCTGCTCGCTGGCGAACACCCGCGCCCGCTGCGACTGCTGCAAATGCTGGCGCAGCGCGGGAGCGGTGGCGGGATTGGCGATCACCTCGGCCACCGGCTCCCGCGCCCGCAATAGCTGCAATTGCCCGCTGGCGAGTTGCCCGTAGTAGCCGACGCTGCTGCAACCGTTCAGCAGCCCGAGCGCCAGCAGGGGAACCAACCGGCGCAAAACGCGGTCGAGTTGCCCGGAGCTTGAGCGCAGCAGAAGAAGAATTCGAATCATGCGTGGGGTGGTCTCGCTCAAGCCCGGATCGCCTCAAGACTATCCTGCCCGCCCGGAGTTTTGCCATGCGAACGATGCTCGCTGCCAGCACCCTGCTGGCGCTCGCCGGCTGTGCCGGCCTGCCCGACCCGGATCCGGCCCAGGCCTGGGTCGACCTCGCCCCCGGCCATGACCAGACCCTGCACGCGGTGGAAGTGGACGATCGCGCCTGGGCCGACAAGCGCTACTTCCAGGTCAGCCCCGGCAATCACCAGCTCACCGTGCGCTACCTGTTTGCCGTGGACCCGAGCAATATCGGCCCGGTCAGCGAACCGCTGTGGCGCGATTGCCAGCTCAATCTGAAATTCAACGACTTCAGCGCCGGCCAGCGCTATCGCCTGGAGACCGGCAGCATCGGCTTCCGCCCCTGGGCCAAGCTCTATGACGAGCAAAGCAAGGTGGTCGGACGCGGCTTACCGGCGGGCTGTCAGCGCACCTGATGGCCACTAATGGCGCTATGCTTGTTCTTTATATCGCCTGCCCGCGGAGACCATCATGCGACAGCCAGCGATGTTGCTCGCTTTCAGTACCCTGGGGGCCTGCGCCAGCCCCATGCCCCCCGTCGACCAGAAACAGGCGTGGGTCGACTTCTACACCATCACACCCGGCAGACTGGTCATGGCGGAACGCCTTGATGGCCAGCGCCTGAAGGACGGTCGCTTCTTCCAGGTCACCCCGGGCAAGCACGAACTGGTGGTGCGCTTCGACTACGAAGTGAACACCGGCACCTTCGGCACCGACCCCGTGGATCGCACCTGCTACCTGACCGTCGAGTACGACGGCTTCCAGGCTGGCCAGCGCTATCGCCTGGAAGCCCGGGCCATCGCGGCGCAGCCCAACGCCACGCTCTACAACGCGCAGCGCCAGGTGCTTGCGGAAGAAAAGGCGATCTTCTGCATACCGTGAATCAGCGGTCGTTGCGCTGGTAGATGATCTTCTTGGTGCCGCCCTCACAGCTGCCCACGACCATGTTCTGGTCGTGGACTTCGCTGTTGGGCACGATTTCCAGGGTGTAGGACGTCACCCCGCGGGCCTGGATCTTGGCCTCGATCTCGGCCTTCAGCTCATCGCACGACTTGATCGCGGCGGAAGCATTGAAGGCCAGCAGCGAGGCCAGGACGGCGATTGCGATACGGATCATGGGCAGTTCCTCGTGGCAAGAATGCGGGTGCCAACCTCATGTTGGACCGGCGCCAGCATGCCATGGTTCTGCTACCAACCGATCACGCCTGCAAGGTGGCGTCCAGGCTGATCTTCGCGTTCAGCACTTTCGATACCGGACAACCGGCCTTGGCCTTGTTCGCCAATTCCAGGAACTGCGCTTCGCTGGCGCCCGGCACCTTGGCCTTGAGGATCAGGTGCACGGCGGTGATGGCGAAGCCGTCGGGCTGCTTGTCGAGGGTGACTTCGGCGGTGGTGTCGATGCTGTCCGCCTTGAAGCCGGCCTCACCCAGGATCATCGACAGGGCCATGGAGAAGCAGCCGGCATGGGCCGCGCCGATCAGTTCTTCCGGGTTGCTGCCCGGGGTGCCCTCGAAGCGGGTGTTGAAGCCATAGGGGATCTGCTTGAGCGCACCACTTTCAGTGCTGATGGTGCCCTTGCCGTCCTTCAAACCACCTTGCCAGTGAGCCGATGCAGTCTTCTTCATGATGCCTCCTCGGGTTGTCGGCGCGGACGGCGCCGTTACTGAGTTCAGAGGTCCAGCGTGCGGGCAAGTTCAGCCCGTTTGCCACCTCGGGTATTGATTCCCTGACAACTGCCCCCACCAACGTAGCAAAGGCTGCCCATTCCGGCGGTTTTCTTTTGCCCTGGAGAACCCATGAAGCGACTCGCTGACATCAAGATTTCCACCCTCGACCTGGTGCCGGTGCGCCAGGACGGCGGCCCGGCACAAGCCCTGCGCAATTCCCTGGACCTGGCACAGAACGTCGAACGCTTCGGCTATCACCGTTTCTGGGTGGCCGAGCACCACAACATGGACGGTATCGCCAGTTCCGCCACTTCGGTGCTGCTCGCCTACCTGGCCGGCGGCACTTCCAGCATCCTTCTCGGCTCCGGCGGGGTGATGCTGCCCAACCATGCGCCGCTGGTCATCGCCGAGCAATTCGGCACCCTGGCCAGCCTGTACCCGGGCCGTATCGAACTGGGCCTCGGCCGCGCGCCCGGTTCCGACCAGATGACCGCCCGCGCCCTGCGCCGCGAGCGCTCCGGCAGTTCCGACGACTTCCCCGACGACGTGCTGGAACTGATGCGCTACCTCGGCCCGCGCACGCCTGAGCAAAAAGTGATCGCTGTACCTGGTCACGGCACCCAGGTGCCGATCTGGCTGCTCGGCTCCAGCCTGTTCAGCGCGCAACTGGCTGGCCAACTGGGCCTGCCCTATGCCTTCGCCTCGCACTTCGCGCCGCGCTTCATGCATGAGGCGATCCGCGTCTATCGCAATCACTTCAAGCCGTCGGCGGTGCTCGACCAACCCTACGTGATGCTCGGGGTGCCGATGGTGGTGGCCGATACCGATGAGCAGGCCGAGTACCTGGCGACCTCGGTGTACCAGCGCATCCTTGCCCTGATGCGCGGGCAGAGCCTGATGCAAAAGCCGCCAGTGGAAAGCATGAACGGCCTGTGGCTGCCGCATGAACGCGAAGCGGTGGGGGATTTCCTTGGTCTGGCGATGATCGGCAGCCCGCAGAAAGTGAAGGCCAAGCTGGAGGTGTTGCTGGAGCAGACCGGGGCGGATGAGCTGATCTTCACCTCGGACCTGTATGAGCATGCCGACCGGGTGCGGTCGTATGAGTTGATGGCGCAGACGGTGCTGGGCAGTTAGTCCCTAATCGCTAGCAAGCCAGCTCCCACAAGGTCCGGTGCATGCCATACCTGTGGGAGCTGGCTTGTCGGACCGCCGCACCGCAGCGATGAGGCCTGCAAGATCACCCGCGCTTGTAGACGATTTCCTTGGTCCCGCCCTCACAGGTGCCCACCACGTTCCCGCCCGCCCCCTTACTGACGATCTCCAGCGAGTAATTCTTCACCCCCTTGGCATCCAGCTTCGCCGCAATCTCGCTCTTCAGCGTTTCACAGGGCAGGCCCGCCGCCAGTGCGGTGCCGGCCAGGCTCATCAGGGCGGCTGCCAGAATCATGTGTTTCATCGATCGCTCTCCTTGTTGGATCAAAAACGAGAAAGGCCCCGGTCCCCCCGGAGCCTTGCCCATGAAACCGTTTATTCGTTTCAACTGTTGGCGATGCGGAACCCGACCTTCAGGGTCACCTGGAAATGCGCCGCCTTGTTGTCGCGGATATGCCCGCGGGTATCCACCACTTCGAACCATTCCAGGTGCTTGATGCTCTTGCCGGCTTCGGCCAGGGCATTGTTGATGGCGTCCTCGATGCTGGTGGGGGACGAGCCGACAAGCTCGATCTTCTTGTAGGTGTGATGATCGGACATTCGCTGTTCTCCTTGAGAGGGTGCGGGTAGAGCCTAGCAGCGCCGGGCGGTTTTACCTCTGAGGGGCAACCGCAGCGAAACGTTCGATCGCACTTTCCAGACACGCCGCAGTCGGAACCTACAGACCTCACTCAACCCTGAAGGAGAATCACCATGGCCAATAGCTCGCTGCGCAAAGCCTCGCTGCAAAGCATGGAAGCGGAAATCGAAAGCCTGCTGAAATCCCTGGAAAGCTTGAAGGACGACGCCTCCGACGAGTCGCGCAAGACCCTGAAGAGCCTGCGCAGCAACGCCGAGAATGCCCTGCGCCATTCCCGCGACCTGATCGGTGACGCCTACGAAGAAGTGAAAACCCGCACCCGGGAAACCGGCCTGGCCACCCGCGACTATGCCCAGCAACACCCCTGGACCACCGCCGGCGTCGCCATCGGCGCGCTGGGCCTGCTGGCCGCCTACCTGATGTGCAAGCGCGGCGACTGATCGCCCTGTTGCGCCAGCTCCGCGCGCAACCACCCCGCCAATCGCTCGGCGCGCCCGTCGGCGGCGCGTCGCGGCACCCACAGTACCAATGACGCCTGTGTCTGGCTGAAGCCCCAGGGCGCGGCCAGGCGCCCGGCGCGCAGGTCATCGGCCACCAGCGGCTGCGGCGCGATCGCCACGCCCAGCCCGGCCATCGCCGCCTCCAGCAGGTAATACAGATGCTCGAACGCCTGGCCGTAGCGTAATGCGCCGGGGTCGAGACCCTGTTGCCGCGCCCAGTCCGGCCAGGCCTGGGGCCGCGAGGTGGTGTGCAGCACCGGTTCGCCGAGCAAGGCATTGGCCGGGGCCTGGCGCAGACGCTCGAAGCCGGCGAAGTGCGGGCTCAGAACCGGCCCCACGCATTCCCGTGCCAGCTCATGTACCTGCATGTCGGCCGGCCACGGCGGCTCGGCGAACACCAGCAACGCATCCAGCCCCGGTCGACGCGGGTCGAGATCGCCCTCTCCGGCGGACAGGTGCAGGTTCAGGTCCGGCAAGTCGGCCTTCAAGCGCCCCAGCCGGGGAATGAACCAGCGCGCCAGCAAGCTGCCCGAGCAACCGAGGACGAACGGCGCATCGGCACCGCTCTGGCTCAACTCGGCGCAGACCACCCGCAGGCGCTCGAAGGCCTCGCCACTGACCTCACGCAGGCGCTGGCCGGCATCTGTGAGTTTGAGTCCGCGCCCGTCCTTGACGAACAGGCTCACCCCGAGATGTTCCTCCAGCACCTTCAACTGCCGGCTGACCGCACCGTGGGTCACGTGCAGTTGCTCGGCGGCCTGGCTGACGCTGCCCAGACGGGCGGTGGCCTCGAAGGCACGAAGGGCATTCAACGGTGGCAGTTCACGGCTCATGACGTGTGAGTTTTCCTGACAGGTTGCGGCGATCTTATCGGTTTTCAGTCGGGCCTGTCGTGGTTAGAGTAGGACCATTGTCAGCCCAATCCTTCCCTACGGAGCGACCCATGACCCAGAACAACCTTCGCAGCGGCCCCGACGCCAACGGCCTGTTCGGCGCCTTCGGCGGCCGCTACGTGGCGGAAACCCTGATGCCGCTGGTGCTCGACCTGGCCCGCGAATACGAGGCGGCCAAGGCCGACCCGGAATTCCTCGAACAACTGGCCTACTTCCAGCGCGACTACATCGGCCGCCCGAACCCGCTGTACTTCGCCGAACGCCTGACCGAGCACCTTGGCGGCGCGAAGATCTTCTTCAAGCGTGAAGAGCTCAACCACACCGGCGCGCACAAGGTGAACAACTGCATCGGCCAGGTCCTGCTGGCCAAGCGCATGGGCAAGAAACGCCTGATCGCCGAAACCGGCGCCGGCATGCACGGCGTGGCCACCGCCACCGTCGCTGCGCGCTTCGGCCTGCCCTGCGTGATCTACATGGGCGCCACCGACATCGAGCGCCAGCAGGCCAACGTGTTCCGCATGAAGCTGCTGGGCGCCGAGATCGTCCCGGTCACCGCCGGCACCGGCACCCTCAAGGACGCGATGAACGAAGCGCTGCGCGACTGGGTGACCAACGTCGACGACACCTTCTACCTGATCGGCACCGTGGCCGGCCCGCACCCGTACCCGGCGATGGTCCGCGACTTCCAGTCGATCATCGGCAAGGAAACCCGCGCCCAGCTGCACGAGAAGGAAGGCCGCCTGCCGGACAGCCTGGTCGCCTGCGTCGGCGGCGGTTCCAACGCCATGGGCCTGTTCCACGACTTCCTCGATGACGCCAGCGTGCAGATCATCGGCGTCGAGGCCGGTGGCCATGGCGTCGACACCGACAAGCACGCCGCCAGCCTCAACGGCGGGGTCCCGGGCGTACTGCACGGCAACCGCACCTACCTGCTGCAGGACGACGACGGCCAGATCACCGACGCCCACTCGATTTCCGCCGGCCTCGACTACCCCGGCATCGGCCCCGAGCACGCCTGGCTGCACGAGATCAAGCGCGTCGAGTACGTCAGCATCACCGACGACGAAGCCCTCGACGCCTTCCACGCCTGCTGCCGCCTTGAAGGCATCATCCCGGCGCTGGAGAGTTCGCACGCCCTGGCCGAAGCCATCAAGCGCGCGCCGAAGCTGCCCAAGGACCACCTGATGGTGATCTGCCTGTCCGGCCGCGGCGACAAAGACATGCAAACCGTAATGAGCCATATGGCCGCGCAGGAGAAGCAGGCATGAGCCGTCTCGAACAACGTTTTTCCGAGCTGAAGCAGGAAGGCCGCGCGGCCCTGGTGACCTTCGTCACCGCCGGCGACCCGGGTTACGACGCTTCGCTGAAGATCCTCAAGGGCCTGCCGGCGGCCGGTGCCGACGTGATCGAGCTGGGCATGCCGTTCACCGATCCGATGGCTGATGGCGTGGCCATCCAGCTGGCCACCCTGCGTGCCCTGCATGCCGGCCAGACCCTGGCGAAAACCCTGCAGATGGTTCGCGAGTTCCGTGTGGATAACCAGACCACGCCGATCGTGCTGATGGGCTACTACAACCCGATCCACCGCTTTGGCGTCGAGCAGTTCGTGGCCGAGGCCAAGGAAGCCGGTGTCGATGGCCTGATCATCGTCGACCTGCCACCGGAGCACGACGCCGAGCTGGCGACCCCGGCCCAGGCCGCGGGCATCGACTTCATCCGCCTGACCACCCCGACCACCGACGACGCGCGCCTGCCGCGGGTTTTGGAGCGCAGTTCCGGGTTCGTCTACTACGTGTCGGTGGCCGGCGTGACCGGTGCCGGTTCGGCGACTACCGAGCATGTCACCGAAGCGGTGGCCCGTCTGCGTCGGCATACCGATTTGCCGATCAGCGTCGGCTTCGGCATCCGTACGCCGGAGCAGGCTGCGGCGATCGCACGGCTGGCGGATGGCGTGGTGGTGGGTTCGGCGCTTGTGGACAAGATCGCCACTGCGGCCAACCCGGAGCAGGCTGTGGATAACGTTCTGGCGCTGTGCTCGGCACTGGCCGAGGGCGTGCGGGCTGCGCGCAAATCTTAAGAGCGCCACCGACCCTGTGGGAGCTGGCTTGCCAGCGATGACTTTGGTGAATTCACCATTGCAATCGCTGGCAAGCCAGCTCCCACAGGGTTATTCACAGCCCGGAAAATTCACTCGAATATCGACAGGTCCAACGGCCTGACAGCCCCCATCCAGATCGCATGATCGCGGTGGTCCGCCAGCTCATCCCCGGTCAGCGGATGCAGGAACACCACCAACCCCCGCCGATACAGCGCCAGCCACGGCAACACCACCCCCACCAGTTCCGGCGCAAAAGCCAGCTGGCAGCTCCAGTCCGGATGCGGCCCCACCGGCTGCCGATGCATGCGCCCCATGGTTACCGGAAACAGCTTGACCGTCTCCTCGCACAGCTCCCGCGCCTGCTCGAAGGTGCTGGCGTCGTAGTAAATGTGGGCGTGATAGCCCTTGATCCTTTCCACACTGTCTCCTGATTGCGGCGAACCGATGGCACCGGACTATACCGGTTGCCGGGATTGCTCTTCACCCAGCCATTCAACGAATCGCTCGACCAGCGTACTACGCCTTTTACGTGGGGGACGTACTACGTAGTATCCCTTTTCAGAACGAATCGATGCCTCAAGCGGGCGTGCCAGCAGGCCTTGATCGAGCAGGGCGTCGACCAGGTAGCGCCAACCGATCGCCACACCCTGGCCGGCGATCGCGGCCTGGATCAGCAGGGTGTAGTTGTCGAAGCGCAGCGGCCCGGGGCTGGGCGGGCCAGGCAATTCCAGCGCGCGGAACACGCCATTCCAGTCGAACCAGCGACTCGCCGACTCGCCGCGCAGGTGCAGCAACGGCAGTTTGAGCAAGGCCTCCGGCGCCAGCGGCAGGTCCTTGGCGTCCAGCAAACGCGGGCTGCATACCGGAAAAACCTCCTCGTCGAACAGCCACATACTCTCGCCCTGGCGGAAGCGCCCATCTCCGAACAGCACCGCCACATCGATGTCCGGGCGCAGCATCGCGTGGCTGCGCTCGCTGGTGACCAGGCTCACATCGACCCGCGGATTGGCCTGGTGAAAACGCTGCAAGCGCGGCATCAGCCAGTACGCGGCGAAGGCAAAGTCGGTGGCCACCCGCAACACTTCATGCTGGTCGCGACCGGCGACCCGGGCCACGCCCTCGTCCAGATCGAGCATGGCCATGTGTACTTGCTCGTACAGCAGTACACCGGCCTCGGTCAGCTCTATTCCGCGATAAATCCGGTCGAACAGGCGCGCGCCGAGCTGCTCCTCCAGGCGCTTGACCTGCTGGCTCACCGCCGGCTGGGTGGTGCCCAGTTCCACCGCCGCCGCGGTAAAGCTGCGCAAGCGCGCGGCCACCTCGAATACCCGCAACACGTCCAGCGACATCCCGCCCAAGGCATCAAACATAAGCTCAGCTAATCCTAGTCATTGCCCGGCATGGGCTTTACCCAAGTTATGCACAGTCGCAAGCTGATTCCCAGCTGCTTCCCATAACGCCTGACGATGGAATGCCGTGACCTTATGAAACCCCAGAACATCCTGTTCATCATGGCCGACCAGATGGCCGCGCCCTTGCTGCCGATCCACAGCCCTTCGCCGATCAAGATGCCCCATCTGAGCCGCCTGGCCGCCGAGGGCGTGGTGTTCGATTCGGCCTACTGCAACAGCCCGCTGTGTGCGCCGTCGCGCTTTACCCTGGTCAGCGGCCAGTTGCCGAGCAAGATCGGCGCCTACGACAATGCCGCCGACTTTCCTGCCGACATCCCCACCTACGCCCACTACCTGCGCCGCCTCGGCTACCGCACGGCGCTGTCGGGCAAGATGCACTTCTGCGGCCCGGACCAGTTGCACGGCTACGAAGAGCGCCTGACCAGCGATATCTACCCGGCCGACTACGGCTGGGCGGTGAACTGGGACGCCCCCGACGAGCGCCCGAGCTGGTACCACAACATGTCCTCGGTGCTGCAGGCCGGGCCTTGCGTGCGTACCAACCAGCTGGATTTCGACGAGGAAGTGGTGTTCAAGGCCCGGCAGTACCTCTACGACCATGTCCGCGAGGATGACGGGCGGCCGTTCTGCCTGACCGTGTCGATGACCCACCCCCACGACCCGTACACCATCCCCAAGGCGTTCTGGGACCTGTACAGCGACGACGCCATCCCCATGCCCCATGTGCCGTTCGCCCAGGACGAGCTGGACCCGCACTCCCAGCGCCTGCTCAAGGTCTACGACCTGTGGGGCAAGCCGCTGCCTGTGGATAAGGTCCGCGATGCCCGCCGTGCCTACTTCGGCGCGTGCAGCTACATCGACGCCAACATTGGCAAGCTGCTGCAGACCCTCGAAGAAACCGACCTGGCCAAGGACACCCTGATCGTGTTCTCCGGTGACCACGGCGACATGCTTGGCGAGCGCGGCCTCTGGTACAAGATGCACTGGTTCGAGATGGCCGCCCGGGTGCCGCTGCTGGTGCATGCGCCGGGGCAATTCGCGCCGGGCCGGGTCGCCGCGTCGGTATCCACCTGCGACCTGCTGCCGACCCTGGTGGAACTGGCCGGCGGCACCCTGGAAGACGGCCTGCCACTGGACGGTCGCTCGCTGCTCGGCCACCTGAAAGGCGAGGGCGGCCACGACGAAGTGATCGGCGAATACATGGCCGAAGGCACCATCAGCCCATTGATGATGATTCGCCGCGGCCCGTGGAAATTCATCTACAGCGAGGACGATCCCTGCCTGCTCTACAACGTCGCGGACGACCCGCGCGAGCTGGACAACCTGGCAGGCCAGCCAGCCCATGCCGACCGCGTGGCAGCCTTGCTCAGGGAAGCCCGCCAGCGCTGGAACATCCCGCAGTTGCGCGAGCAGGTCCTGGCCAGCCAGCGCCGCCGCCGCTTCGTCGCCGGGGCATTGGCGACCGGCAAGCTGAAGAGCTGGGACCACCAGCCCCTGGTCGATGCCAGCCAGCAATACATGCGCAACCACATCGATCTCGACGATCTCGAACGCAAGGCACGTTATCCACAACCAGGCCGTTAACCATCCGAGGACGGAGCATGAAAGGGTTATCCACAAGCGTTGCCGCTGTTGTATTTACCCTCGTTGTCGGCGCCGTGCAGGCCGACGACAGCAAGTGCGACACGGTGAAAATGGCCGACCCCGGCTGGAGCGATATCGCCGCCACCAATGCCGTCGCGCGCTTCCTGCTGGAAGGCGCGGGCTACCAGACCAAGGTCGACGCGCTGGCCGTACCGATCATCTACGGCGGCCTCAAGGACGGCCTGGTGGACGCCTTCCTCGGCAACTGGATGCCGGCGCAGCAGGGCTTCCACGACAAGTTCGTCGCCAGCGGCGAAGTCGACAGCCTGGCGCGCAATCTTCAGGGCACCGAGTTCACCCTGGCCGTACCGGAGTACGTGTGGGAGTCGGGAATCAAGGACTTCGCCGACCTGCAAAAGCGCGCCGGCGAGTTCGACAAGAAGATCTACGGCATCGGCTCGGGCGCCCCGGCCAACCTGTCGTTGCAGTCGATCATCGACAAGAACGACTTCAACCTCGGCGGCTGGAAGCTGGTGGAATCCAGCGAGCAGGCGATGCTGGCCCAGGTGCAGCGGGCGGTGAAGCGCGACAAGCCGATCGTGTTCCTCGGCTGGACCCCGCACCCGATGAACGTGCAGTTGAAGATGCGCTACCTCACCGGCGGCGAGCAGTGGTTCGGCAGCAGCGGCAGCGTCCACACCCTGACCCGCAAGGGTTATGCACAGGCCTGCCCGAACCCGGCGAAGTTGCTGGCCAACCTGAATTTCACCCTGGACATGGAAAACACCATCATGGCCGACGTTGTGGATAACAAGGTCAGCTACGACGACGCGGCCAAGGCCTGGATCCGCGCCAACCCCGGCGTTCTGGACGGCTGGCTGCAAGGGGTGAAGACCCGTGATGGTGGCGATGCATTGGCGGCGGTCAAGGCCAGACTCTGAATCACCCCGGCTTGCAGCCGCGAGCCGGAGCCGCCACCCTGACAGCCTACCCCCGGAGATAGAGCGACCCCATGGCCTGGCCCGACCGTGACCGACTCCTGCCCTTTCTGCGCTGGCTCCCCCAACAGACTCGCGGCAGCCTGCGCCGCGACCTGCTGGTGGGCCTCAGCGGCGCGATCCTGGCCCTGCCGCAATCCATCGCCTACGCCCTGATCGCCGGCCTGCCGGCCGAGTACGGGCTGTACGCGGCCATCGTGCCGGTGCTGATCGCCTGCCTGTGGGGCTCGTCCTGGCACCTGATCTGCGGGCCCACCGCGGCCATCTCCATCGTCCTCTACGCCGCCGTCAGCCCCATGGCGGTACCCGGCGGCGGCGACTACATCACCCTGATCCTGCTGCTGACTTTCCTCGGCGGCGTATTCCAGTGGCTGCTGGGCATGCTGCGCTTCGGCGCGCTGGTCAACTTCGTCTCGCACTCGGTGGTGATCGGCTTCACCTGTGGCGCCGCCGTGGTCATCGCCCTCGGCCAGTTGCCGAGCCTGATGGGCCTGGACCTGGAGAGCCAGGCCACCGCCCTGAGAACGCTGGAAAGCCTGCTGACCCACGCTGGCGAGCTGGACGGTGCGTCGCTGCTGCTGGGCCTCGGCACCCTGGTCACGGGCATCGCCATCAAGCTGCTGCGTCCGCGCTGGCCCGCCCTGTTGATAAGTCTGCTGGGGGCCACCTTGCTGACACTGTTCTGGCCCTCGATGTTCGGCCATGTCGCCCTGGTGCCCGCCTTCGTCGGCAAGCTGCCACCGCTAAGCCCGCTGCCACTGTGGGACCTGGAACTGATCCTGCGCCTGCTCCCCGGCGCCGTGGCGGTGGGCATGCTCGGCCTGGTCACCAGCCTGTCGATTGCCCGCTCGCTGTCGATCCGCTCCGAGCAGTTGATCGACGCCAACCAGGAAATCCGCGCCCAGGGCCTGTCGAACATGGTCGGCGCCTGGTTCTCCGGCTATCTCTCGTCGGGCTCGTTCACCCGCTCCGGACTGAGCTACGACGCCGGGGCGCAATCGCCACTCGCCGGGGTGTTCTCCGCCTTGTGGGTGGCGCTGTTCGCCGTCGCCGGTGCACACCTGATCGCGCATATCCCGATCCCGGCCATGGCCGGCAGCATCCTGCTGATCTGCTGGGGCCTGGTGGACCACCGGGCGATCCGCGCGCTGTACCGGGTCAGCCGGCCGGAGTTCGTGGTCATGACCCTGACCTTCTGCGCCACCCTCCTGCTGGAACTGCAAACCGCCATCTACGCCGGGGTGCTGGCCTCGCTGTTCTTCTACCTCAAGCGCACCTCGCAGCCGCGGGTGCAGCAGGTGCGGGAAGGGCAGGCGGACGTACTGCGGGTGGGCGGCTCGATCTTCTTCGGCGCCAGCCACTACCTCCAGGTGCGCCTGCAACGCTGCCAGGCGGCGGAGGTGGTGATCGATGCGCGGCAGATCAACTTCATCGACTACTCCGGGGTGGAGATGCTGCATCAGGAGGCGCGGCGGTTGCGGCGGCAGGGGGGCGGGTTGACCCTGCGCCGGGCACGGCCGCAGGTGGTCGAGGAGTTGCAGAAGCTGGAAGGGGGGGACCGGTGTCCGATTCGGTTTGAGGAATGAGGGTTTGGTAGTTCAGGTTTTTAAAGTTTGCAACTGATATTTCTGTCAGTTGTAGGCCCCGAAGTTTGCCTCTAGGGTAATTATCACAGGCTAATGTTGTTCGGCCTCCATACTATTTTTGGAGATTCGAAGAATGGATATCAGAAAATCACGATTGATAGCAGTTTGCTGCTTCACCTTTTTCCAATATTCCGGGTACACATACGCAGCACTGCCGGCAGCGTGTTTTAAAACAGCCTTGGACCATGAAATTTACATGCAATATGGCGACAAAGCGCCACCAGGACCAGATAGTAAAATCATGTATCAAGCACTGGTAAGCTTGTATGACATAAACAAGTATAAAAAGCTGCTGGAAGCGAAAGAGCATGGTCCTGCCCAACGAAGTGAAATTGTTATAAATGTCAAGGACAGCCAGTCCGTTGACTATATTACGATCGATGCCAGTGAATCGAAGACCCCCAGCGGAAAGATCCAGTTTGCCTGGGGTGACCCGGACAACCCTTTGGGTACCGAAAGTCGTATTTCGACCACTGTCAGCAACAAGAAGATCGGAGTATCAACAGCATTCCTCAAGGTCACGGACCCGGTCTGCGGAATATCCAAATCGATCCTCGCCTCCTTCACCGTGAAATAACGCGCCCCCGTTGTTCCCTCGCCGGAGCAAGCGGCGAGGGAACGCCGGGAAGGCGAGGCCGACGTGCTACGCGTGGGCGGGTCGATCTTCTCTTCGGCGCCAGCCACTACCTCCAGGTACGCCTGCAACGCTGCCAGACGGCGGAGGTGGTGATCGATGCGCGGCAGATCAACTTCATCGACTACTCCGGGGTGGAGATGCTGCATCAGGAGGCGCGGCGGTTGCGCCGACAGGGGGGAGGGCTGACCCTGCGTCGGGCACGGCCGCAGGTGGTCGAGGAGTTGCAGACGCTGGAAGGGGGGAGCGGTGTCCGATTCGGTTTGAGGAATGACACGTTGGTAGTTCAATTTCTGCTTGTTCGCAACTGATACTTCTGTCAGTTGTGTGCTCGTACATTTGCCTCTAGGGTGGTTTTCACAGGCTGATTTCGTTCGGTCTATATACTCTTTTTGGAGCGTCGAAGAATGGACATCAGAAAACCACTATTAATGGCTATTATCTGCTTCGCTATCTTTCAGAATTCCGATAATACCTATGCCGCGCCGACGAAAGAATGCTTTAAAACAGATTATGATTATCAAATTTTCTTGACCTATGGTAACGGCACACCAGAAAAGTTTGGTATAGAAGGGCATAGTACATTTTCAACGTGGTATGGCCCACATGAATTTGAAAAGATGAAAAAAGCTGGTGAACACGGCCCTGCTCAAAGAAAAGACATTACCATCACCGTCAACGGCAGCGTGGTCAACAACATGATTACGCTCGATGCCAGCGAATCGAAGACCCCCAGCGGAAAGATCGAGTACGCCTGGGGTAACCCGGCAGATCCCGTGAGCACTGATAGCCATATTTCATCCGAAGGCAACAACAAACCCACAAAAGTATCGGTGCCTATCATGGTGAAGGATCCGGTCTGCGAAACCAGCAAATCGACCAACGCCACTTACACCGTTAAATAACGATCTCTGCCTTTACCCCCTCGCCGGAGCAAACGGCAGGGTGCAGCAGGTGCGCGAAGGGGACGCGGACGTGCTGCGGGTCGGCGGCTCGATCTTCTTCGGCGCCAGCCACTACCTCCAGGTGCGCCTGCAACGCTGCCAGACGGCGGAGGTGGTGATCGATGCGCGGCAGATCAACTTCATCGACTACTCCGGGGTGGAGATGCTGCATCAGGAGGCGCGGCGGTTGCGGCGGCAGGGGGCGGGCTGACCCTGCGCCGGGCACGGCCGCAGGTGGTGGAGGAGTTACAAAAGCTGGAAGGGGTGGAGGGGTGTCCCATACAGTTTGAGGAATGAAGGCTTGGTAGTTCAGGTTTTGAGAGTTTGCAACTGATAGTTCTGTCAGTTGTGCGCATGTCTATTCGCTATTAGCGTAATGCAACAGGCAGCTCGTTTTCTTCCGCATGCCATATTCCTGGAGTGTTGGAAAATGAATATCACGAGAACTTCAGTTGCAGCAGCTTGCTTTATCGCTGTTTTAAATCACGGTGCAAGTGTAAATGCCGAAACACCGAAATCACTACCAAAATTCTGCTTTCAGACAGAACAGGATTATGAAACTTATCTCCTTTATGGTTTTGAAAAACCCGTCAAGGTACCTGATGCTTGGATAGATGACAAAGGTAACGGTGTGAAACCCAATGTAGATAAAATGCTTAAAGCCTGGAAGAGCGGGCCCGCCAAGAGAGCACCAATCAACATTGTTGCCACAGTCACCCGGAATTGGAATGGCACGCGGGTGGTGGTTGACGCCAATCAGTCAACCACTCCTAGTGGAAAAATCCAGTTTTCATGGACCGATCACAACACACCCATCAAGGACCAGGGCGGCAAAGTCGAGGTCCCCTATTACCCAGATAACATCATTTTCGTTGAGGTAAGAGTCACGGATCCCGTATGCGAATTCTCGGCAAGCGAGGGATTCCAGGAGGTCAAGTAGACATCATCAGTTGTAGCTTCAGGGAACAACCCAAAATGAACATCAACAAAGCAGTTCACGGCGTGTTCTGCATGGCTGCATGGTTTGGCCTGAGTGCTCAGGTCGACGCAGCCCAGATAAGAGAAATTCCGGAACTTTGCTTCATCAGCAACGAAGCCCATAAAACCTATGTGGCCGCCAAGAAAACATTCGACGCTGCGCCGAACAACGACCATTACTTCGAAGCGCTGAGGGCGGAAAAGCTCAAGCCGGTGAGCGTGGATATCAAGCAAAGCCAACCGGCTCCCGGCGAGCCGATTACCCTCGATGCCAGTGCTTCGACAGTGACCAGCGGCCATGCCACCTACCTGTGGAGGGGGTTCGCGACCCGCAAAGCGACCCTGATCGTTCCGGCTGGCAGCACGCGGGAAATCTCCCTGACGGTGGTCGATGAGGTCTGCGGCAATAGCCAGCCCCAACACATCATGGTCAAGGACAACTAGGCGAAATCGCGAAGTTCTCGCGTGCTGAAAAATGACGCAACAGGCAACGAAAATTCACCGATATCCGACTTTCTTGTAGGCAATTTCCCAAGCATACTCCGCCGGCCTTCCAGCTGTTGCGTACATGGGAAACGCTGCCTAGTCTTCGCCGGTCGTTGCCAAATCAACGACCGGTTTTGACAGACCGCCCTGAATCCCCCTGTGCCGCAGTTGCTTATGGCAGCTGTGCGTGTGGGCACCTTCGGGTGCGCCGGGGCTCCAGGGGTCCTTGGTCTGTCAACCCATGCACAGCTGCCACCCTCCCGTTTGACAGCGGCGATGGCAGCTCCCGTTCTCTACCCCTGGAGTCAGCCATGAAGAAACTCGTCCCCGATCCACCACCCGTTCTCTGCATCAACCCCGGCGTCACCCATGACCAGGCCGTGCGCAACGCTGCGGACTACCTCAAGAAAGCCCTCGGCAACGCCTCGCGGCTGCCCCAGCAGCCCATCCTCAAACACCAGGAGCTGCTCGATGACGCCCTTCTGGAACTGAAGATCTGCAGGGCCTACCTGCAAATAGCCTTGGGGACTTCGACGATAAGTACGCCGATCCTCTGATCTCGCGTCGGTAGACTCGTTCCTGCCAGGAAGCGCACGCCATGAAAGTCCGGGCAGGAATGAGTTCAATGGTCGAAATAACGATTCGAGATTTATCTCTCTGGGTAGTCCAGATCCCCGATATTCGCCACTGATATTTCTATCAGTTGTGCAAACACCGGATCGCCATTAGCGTAAATAAAGAACAGCTTCGTTTTCGTTCAGGCCCCAAGGATGAATGGAGCGCAAAAAATGAAAATCTCAGGTATTTCAGCATGGGTGGCGTGCATGTATATGCTGGCAAACTTCCCTGCAATCGCCAACGCGGCACTGCCAGAAGTCTGTTTCAAATCGAAAATCGATCATGAAGTCTATTTGAAATACGGGGATGAATATCCTCCGTACCCAATCAGTGACGAAAGGAATCCGATGTCAGACGAAGAGTACGAATTGGCAGAAAGCTATTTCCACCATGGACCGGCCAAGAGAAAGTCCATTTCCATCAGTGTCAAACAGACCCAGGCAGGCCCCGGCCAGATGATCCATGCGAATGCCAGCGGCAGCTCAACACCCAGCGGTAGCAAGACCTTTTCCTGGACAAGTAACAGCGGTTCTTCCACGTATTCCTCAAGCGCTGAGTACTCAACCAACCCCGGGGTATCAAAAGGTGCCTATAGCAATGTAACGCTAAATGTAGGTGACCCGGTGTGCGGAATCACTGAAAGTACCCGCGTGCAGATGGTCAACCAATACTGATCCGCCCACCATCGATCGGCTCCCGGAATAGGAAGGACTGAGCATGAACATCAACAAGTTCTCGACACTGACTGCCTGCATCATACTGTCGACTTACTGCGCCACGAGCGTTTATGCCAAAGCACCAGAATCGTGCTTCCAATCGGAGTTCGATTACTTGATCTATGAAAAAAATGGCGACAAGGCTCCAACCATACCCACGGAGAAACAGATTCAACACTTCATTGATCTCTATGGTGAAGAATCTGTAAGGGCCAACCATCCACTCTGGTTCCACGGTCCGGCCAGGCGCAAGGAAATCATCATCAACGTCAAGAGCAGCGTGGCGAACAAGATGATCACCCTTGATGCCAGCGAATCGAAAACACCCAGCGGCAAGATCCAGTTCGCCTGGGGAGACCCGTTCAAACCCGTGAGTACCGACAGCCATATCTCGTCTGAAGGCGGTGACAAGCCCGGCAGCGGTTCAGTACCCCTTACGGTCAAGGACCCGGTTTGTGAATCGAGTAAATCGATCAACGCTACCTACACCGTCCAGTAGCGGTTTTGTCAGCGATGAGCAGGAGTAGCTACATGTCTTTTGAGCATGGGGCTGGCTGGAAATTGCATCAGGGCTGGCAGGTGCTTGCCGACAGACTTTCAGCGTTCTTGAAATCGAGCGCCGCACGCGCGGCGCATCGCGGCTAACAGCCGCTCCCACATTTGTTGCAACGTACCTATGCCTGTGAGGCCATGGTTGTTCGCCTTGTTTGTACGACGCGATATCGAGTCGAGCCCAACGGCATCCCCGCGATAAATCGCCGGAAAAACAAAGCGGTGCGCTGGTCTAATGACCCCGGACACCTCAATGGGTGAAAATCCCCCCACTGAGGAGTACCCGATGAGCCGTAAGTACAGAAAGTTCGACACCGAGTTCAAGCTCGAGGTCTGCAAGATGATTGT
>Ga0222427_100466_pt1 | contig 61053 bp, 71 predicted proteins | sample 2B20Ametagenome_FD_182890 | JGI IMG/M metagenome (GOLD analysis project Ga0222427, IMG submission 182890) | Enriched microbial communities from leaf-cutter ant dump, University of Wisconsin, Madison, United States - 2B20A (version 2) | ecosystem: Environmental > Terrestrial > Nest > Insects nest... | reverse complement strand
GCGCGGTTAACGCGGCCGACAAGAGCCTGACCTGGGACTTCAAGGTCAATGACGCCCTGCTCGACTCGTTGGGCGCCGGCCAGAAGCTGACGCAGACCTACACCGTCACGATCGCCGATGGCAAGGGTGGCACCGTCACCCAGGACATCGTCATCACGATCACCGGTACCAATGACGCCCCGACGATCACCAGCGGCGCGCAGGCTGGCAGCGTCACGGAAGTGGCCGACGGCGCCACGGGCGAGAACACCACCGAGCACACCGCGGGCGGCACCATCAAGTTCGCCGACGTCGACACCATCGACACCCACACCGCTACCGTCACGGCCAACGGCAGCAACTACCTGGGTGCGCTGACGCTGGGCGCGGTTAACGCGGCCGACAAGAGCCTGACCTGGGACTTCAAGGTCAATGACGCCCTGCTCGACTCGTTGGGCGCCGGCCAGAAGCTGACGCAGACCTACACCGTCACGATCGCCGATGGCAAGGGCGGCACTGTCACCCAGGACGTCGTCATCACGATCACGGGTACCAACGATGCCCCGACGATCACCAGCGGCGCGCAAGCGGGCAGCGTCACGGAAGAGGCCGACGGCGCCACCGGCGAAAACACCACCGAGCACACCGCCGGCGGCACGATCAAGTTCGCCGACGTCGACACCATCGACACCCACACCGCTACCGTCACGGCCAACGGCAGCAACTACCTGGGCGCACTGACGCTGGGCACGATCAATCCGGCCGACAAGAGCCTGACCTGGGACTTCAAGGTCAATGACAGCGTGCTCGACTCGCTGGGCGCCGGCCAGAAGCTGACGCAGACCTACACCGTCACGATCGACGATGGCAAGGGCGGCACGGTCACCCAGGACATCGTCATCACCATCACCGGCACCAATGACGCCCCGACGATCACCAGCGGCGCGCAGGCTGGCAGCGTCACGGAAGTGGTCGACGGCGCCACCGGCGAGAACACCACCGAGCACACCGCGGGTGGCACGATCAAGTTCGCCGACGTCGACACGATTGACACCCACACCGCCACCGTCGCGGAAAACGGCAATAACTACCTGGGCACGCTGACGCTGGGCGCGGTTAACGCGGCCGACAAGAGCCTGACCTGGAACTTCAAGGTCAATGACGCCCTGCTCGACTCGTTGGGCGCGGGCCAGACCCTGACGCAGACCTACACGGTCACGATCGCCGATGGCAAGGGCGGCACCGTCACCCAGGACATCGTCATCACGATCAACGGCACCAACGATGCCCCGACGATCACCAGCGCCACGCTCAACCTTTCCGAAGAAGGGTTGCCGCATGGTCTGAAGGACGACCAGGGCAATACGGACACGACCGATGCCGTTACCTACTCCGGCAAGCTGACCATTGCCGACGTGGACGTGAACGACAGCCATACCGTCAAGCTGGTGCAGCCGGCGGCCAACGCCCTGAGCTCGCAAGGCAAGCCGGTCGTCTGGACCTTGTCGCAGGATGGCCATACGCTGGTCGGCAACGACCACGAGGGCAACCCCGTGATCACGGTCACGATGACCGATACGGGCGCCTATACCGTCACCCTGTCGGGCCAGGTGGATCATCCGCAGAACTCCATCGAGGACGTGCTCCAGCTGGGCGTCGGCGTGCAGGTCAGCGATGGCCACACCACGAGCAACGGCACCATCTCGATCAATATCGAGGATGACAGCCCCGAGTTCGGCGCTATCACCGATACGACGATGGAGAACACGTCGTCCATCGCCACTGGCACCCTGGAGTTCAACACGGGCGCCGACGCCAAGGGCGCCACGCTGGTCGTGTCGTCCATCGGCGATCTGCCCCAGGGTTGGACCACCAGCGCGCTCGACCAGGCTTCCGTCGATATCTTCTCGCCCGATGGCACCAAGATCTTCACGGTGACGCTGAATCCGGCGGGCGGCTACACGGTCACCCAGCACGAGGCTCGCCCCGGTACGACCGAGTCGATCAATCTGGACTCGGCGATCGTCAACAAGCCCCAATCGAGCTACGACCTTGGCTACGCCAAGCTGACTACCGACGGCGGACAGAAGTTCAACGCCAATGAGACCGACAAGGGCAACTCGTTCGGGATCGGCAACACCTCCTTCGACGCAGGTGAGAGCTTCCGCATGGCGTTTACCCAGGCCCTCTCCGACTTCAAGCTGAATGTCGCTGAAGTCAAGGGACCGGGCACTGTCGTCGTCACCGTGTGGAGCGGCACCGAATCCAAGACCTTCTCCGTGCCTGTGGACAGCGCGACCGGCTCCATTCATATCTCGAAGGAAATGTTGGCCGAGGGCACGCCTTCGCTGACGCACTTCGATACCGTGCAGTTCGCGGCGGGGAACGGCGTCAAGATGTCCTTCCTGACGACCGGCTCCTACACGGAGAGCATCCCCGCGGGTCCGATGGACTTCACGGTTGGCGTCACGGGAACCGACGGCGACGGCGATAAGGTCACCGGCGACTTTACCGTGACGTCCAAGGGCACGGAAAACAGCCCGCCCGAGGTTCACAGCGTGTCCGTTACCGTCTCCGAGGAAGGGTTGGCTGGCGGCATCAAGGACGCCACCGGCACGCCCACGGACCAGTCCGACGACGCCACCGTTTCTGGCAATCTGGTGATCACCGACGCCAACGGCACGCAGGGCCAGACCGTTACGCTGCTGCAGCCCGCGGACGGCGCCTTTACCTCGGGCGGCAAGCCCGTGGCATGGACGCTTTCGCCTGACGGCCATACCCTGACCGGCGCAGCGGACGGCAAGACCGTCATCACGGTCACGATCGACAACACCGGCCACTACAACATCACGCTGAGCGCTCCGATCGACCACCCGACGAAGGGTGTCGAGGACGTCAAGTCGTTCGATATCGGCGTGAAGGTCACCGACGAGCATGGCGCCACCGGTACCGCCGACATCACCGTCAATATCGAAGACGATATGCCGGTGGTGCAGCCGAACACCCCGGTGTCGGTGCAGGCCACCGGCATCCCGGACGTCTACACCGGCAAGGTGTCCTTTGCCGGCAGCTCCACGAGCGATAGCCAATGGAAATTCACGTTCGGCAATGGCGCCGTGGAAGTCTCGGCCAAGGGCTTCACCTCCAGCTCCGATCTCACGCTCGTCGATGCCAAGGTCAACCAGAGCACTTCCGGCCTGGGCGTGGCGAGCACGGGATCGCCGTACCACAACATCGCCAACGAGGTGGATTATCGTGAACTGAACGGTCAGGGCGCGTCGGAAGAACTGACGATCCGCCTTACCGGCGGGAAGATCGCTTACGGCGCGACCATCGATTTCGCGGCAATGTATGGCGGTGAAGTGGAAAGCGGCGTCGCCCGCTTCTATCGCGACGGCGTGCTGATCGCCGAACGCACCTTCACGTCAGATCAGAATGGCGGCGACTACGCGGCGAATTTCCGGGTCGAGGAAGGCGGCTTTGACACGATCGTGGTCTCGGCCACCGACAATCACAAGAATTCGTCCAGCGACAACAGCGACTTCACGGTGACGGGCGTAACGTTCCTGGGCAGCGAGGACGTCCATGCCATCGCCTATGCCGATGGCACCCTGCAATATGCCTACGGCGCGGACGGCCCCGGCACGCTGCAACTGACGGGCGTGGAAAGCGGCCTTACCACGCGCGACGGCGGCGCCATCACGACCAACGTGGCCTCCAACGGCAACCTGATTCAGGGGCTGGACGCCTCGGGCAAGCTGGTGTTCGAGATCCGCCTGACGCCGGCCACCGGCAAGTGGGAGTTCTATCAGTACCAGCCCATGAACGGCACGGCCAACGACCTGATCGACTTCACATACCGCGTCACGGACGCCGATGGCGACCAAGTCACCGGCCAGTTCCAGGTCGGCGGCGTGGAGCCGGCCGGCCCCACCTTGGTCATCGAAGACAACAACGCCGGCGCGCCAGGCGTGCTGAGCGTATCGGAGGCGCAGGCGGTCGAAGGCGGGTCCTTCACGGTCACCGCGGCGGCCGGGCTGAAGTCGATCTCCCTCGACGGCGCGGGCAATGCGGACGCAACGCTTACCCTCGAACGCCTGGCGGATCTGGCCAACAACCCGCTCACCCTGACGACCAGCAAGGGCACGCTGACGCTGACCGGCTACGACGCCGCCACCGGCAAGGTGACCTACACCTACCAGTCCAGCGGCGCGCAGCAGCACAGCGGCGACGACACCAACGTGCAGGATCACTTCCAGATCACGGTGGAAGACAAGTTCGGCGGCAAGGCGACGGGCGACCTCGGTGTGCTGATCACCGACACGGCTCCCGACCTCAAGCCGATCGCCGAAACCTCGGCGCTGTCGTCGCACGGCACCAACATCATGCTGACGCTGGATACTTCCGGCAGCATGGCCTACGGCAGCGGCGTCAAGAGCGGCAAGACGGAACTGTCGCGCCTGGCCGTGCTGAAGGCCTCGGTCAACAACCTGCTCGACAAGTACGGCGAGGCCGGCGACGTGCGCGTGATGATCGTGGAGTTCAACAGCAGCGCCACGCAGAAGGGCAGCGGCTGGATGTCCCTGGCGGACGCCAAGGCGCTCGTCGCCAAGCTCGAAGCCGATGGCGGCACCAACTACCAGGAAGCGTTGAACACGGCCATGAACGCGTGGAACAACTCTGGGGCGGGCAAGCTGGAAGGCGCCAACGTTCAGAACATCTCCTACTTCTTCACCGATGGAGAACCCGACTGGAATCGCTCGGTCGGTTCCACGCAGCAGGCGGCCTGGGAGAAGTTCCTCACGGACAACCACATCAATTCGTACGGCATCGGCCTGGGCACCGGCGCGACCGGCGGCTACATCGATCCGATCTCCTACAACCCCGACGCGCCCGCGAGCGGCAACACCATCCTCGTGAAGGACCTGAACGGTCTCGACGCGGCGATCGAAGGCACCATCGCGCCGCCCATCACCGGCGACATCGCCGCGGGCGGCACGCTGGGCGCCGACCTGGCTGGCGCGCGCATCACGCAGCTGGTCATCGAGGGCAAGACGTACAACTACGATGCCGCGACCAACAAGGTGACCGCCACCTCCGGCGCCACGTACACCTTCGATTCGGCGACGTCCGAACTGACCGTGACCACCGCGCATGGCAAGTTCACGCTGGACCTGGCCGGCGAGAACATGGGCAACTACCGCTACGCGCCGGCAACGGCCGGCACCGACACCATCCAGTTCACGGTGCGGGACGGCGATGGCGACACGGCGACCTCCAGCATCACGGTCAACGTGACCGCGCCGGTTTACCAGGCTCCGGATGCGGTGAACGACAGGATCATCACCAACATCCTGGACAAGCAGCTCACGGTGCAATCGGGCTCGCTACTGGCCAACGACGTTCGCGGCACGGGCGCGCTGACGCTGGGCCCGGTGACGGTGAATACGGGCTGGAAAGACAAGGGCGCCGACTTCTCGGCCCGCTCGGTTTCCACCGTCGACTTCGACGGCACCAGCAGCACCAACAGCAAGAACCAGTTGCTGTCGCTCAACCGCAGCGATTTCGCGCAAATCGGCCAGGACCGGGCACAGATCAAGGTGGATGGCTATCTGGCGTCCGTGGGGGCCAGCCGTGGCAACGATCAGGACACCATCACGATCGCACTGATGGCCGGCGAAATCCTCACGCTGAACCATAACTTGCAGGCCAACTGGATCCGCATGGAATATCGCCTGGAAGGAAGCACGGGCGCCTACAAAGTCTTGCAAAGCGGCGACACCATCGTCGCCACGGCGGATAGCCGCTACGAGATCCATATCGTCAACGTGGACGACAATGGATCGAGTTCGGGCGGCACCGGCGCGGAAGACTACCTGCTCACGATGACGGTCGACTATTCCCACGCTAATCCGACCACGGACCTCGCCAATAGCTCCTACACGATCCAGACGGCAGATGGCCATAGCGATAGCGCCAATGTTTCGGTGGAATACCAGTCGGGCAACCACCTGGTGGGCACCAACGACAGCGAAATCCTGCTGGCGGGCAACGGCAACGACACGCTGGACGGCGGCAAGGGCAATGACGTTCTCATCGGCGGCAAGGGCAACGACATCCTGACCGGCGGCGAAGGGTCGGACACCTTCCGCTGGGAGCTCAACGATCAGGGCACGACCGCCAACCCGGCAGTCGACCGGATCACGGACTTCTCCCTGGCGAAGCCTGCCGATGGCGGCGACGTCCTGGACCTGAAGGACCTGCTCGTGGGCGAGAAGGACGGCAACCTGTCGCAGTACCTGAACTTCAAGCAGGATCCGGCCAACTCCAACAACACGCTCGTCGAAATCAACACCCAGGGCAAGCTCGGCAGCCAGGGTGCGGATCAGAAGATCGTGCTGGAGAACGTCGACCTGATGCACGACGCCAACGGTCAGCTCATGAGCAACCAGGCCGTCATCAACGACCTGCTGCAAAAGGGAAAGCTGAACGTCGACCACCACTAAGCTGTAGCAAATAGGGGACGGGCCTGGCGAGCCCGTCTCCGGATGCCTCATTTTTTTGGACTTTTCACCAGAAACGTTCAGAAACATGTGAAAATCCGGTTCATGTCTTCGACCCGCCGTTACCGAAGCACGCTGAATCTGTGCCGATTGGTTTTGCTATGCCTGGCTTGCGGCTGGGGCGGCAGTTCCGCCCTGGAAGTCAACGCCGACCGGCTGCAGAGCCTCTCGGCCAGCCGCTATGGCGCGAAAGGTTCCAGGGCGGTATCGAGCTGGCTGCAAATGATGCGCGGCCCGGCACCCACCCAGGAAAGGGAAACGCTGACGCTGGCCAACGACTTCTGGAACCGCTCCCTGCTGTCCGGCGAGGACATCACCATCTGGAAGCAGGCCGACTACTGGGCCACGCCCCTGGAATCGCTGGGCAAAGGCGCGGGCGACTGCGAAGACTATGTCATCGGCAAGTACTTCACTTTGCTTGCGCTGGGCGTCCCGGCGAACAAGCTGCGTTTCATCTACGTGCGCGCGCGCATCGGCGGCGCCGCCAGCAGCAGCCAGGTGGCCCACATGGTGCTCGGCTACTACGAAACCCCGAACGCCGTGCCGCTGGTGCTGGACAGCCTGATCTCCACTATCCTGCCTGCCACGCAGCGTCGCGACCTGACGCCGGTGTTCAGCTTCAACGCCGACGGCGTGTACGTCGACGGCAAACCCGCCGCCCCGGTTGACCGCCTCAGCCGCTGGCGTGATCTGCTTCAACGCATGGAACGTGAAGGCGTGCGTCCCTGATTTCCGGAAACAAGACCATGTCCATACTTCGACAGCTACTGCTCAGCGTCACTCTCGCGATCGGCGTCATCCTGCTGGGCACGCTGGCGCTCAGCGTCAATTCGGCCCGCGAGTACCTGTCGGGCCAATTGAAGGTGCAGAGCACCGACGCCGCCGTGTCGCTGGCCCTGTCCCTGTCGCAACCCGCCAACAACGATCCGGTGGTCCAGGAACTGCTGGTGTCCGCGTTGTACGACGGCGGCCACTTCTCGCTGGTGCGGCTGTCGGATCCGGAAGGCAAAGTCCTGATCGAACGGCGCTCCACCGCCACCGCCGCGTCGGTGCCCGCCTGGTTCCAGGCGCTGGCGCCGCTGAACGCCGAGCCGGCCACCCATGCCGTCAGCGACGGCTGGCGCCAGATCGGCGAGGTCACGCTGGTCGCCAACGACGCCTATGCCTGGGAAGCCCTGTGGCGCAGCAGCCTGAGGATGATCGCCCTGGTGGTGGGCGCGGGCATTCTCTGGGCCGTGTTCGCCTTCCTGCTGGTGGGCTGGATCAAGAACCGCCTGCTGCGCGAAATCAGCGATCACGTGCGCAGCATCGGGCAGGAAACGCCGTCCGAGCAGGTCGAAGCGCGCGTGCCCGAACTGTCCGGCGTGGTCCAGGCCCTGAACCAGACCCGCGAACGCGTCTACGCCAGTGTCGAAGAGCAGAACGCCAAGATCGAATCGCTGGAAGTGGAACTGAACCAGGACCCGGTCACGGGCCTGCCGAACCGCAAGTACTTCGTCAACGAATTCCGCCGGGCGCTGGAAGCGCCCCCGGCCGTGGCCGGACGCGCCGTCGACGGCGGCCATATCCTGGTCTTCCGCCAGCGCGACCTGGCGGATCTGAACCGCCACATGCCCCGCGAGTTCATCGACCAATGGCTGCGCACGGCGTGCGAGCGCATCGGCGCCACGCTCAAGCGCATGCACGTGGCCTCGCCGCTGCTGGCCCGCCTGAACGGATCGGATTTCGCGCTGCTGCTGCCGGGCTGCGCGGCGCCGCAGGCGATGATGGTCGCGGAACAGGTGCGGGCCGACCTGCACGCCTCGCGCATTCCGGTCGGCGAAGGACATCTGTGCCGCTGGGCGCAAGCCATGACCGACTACGGCCACGGCAACCAGGCCGGCCCGGTGCTGGCGCGGCTGGACTTCGGCCTGATGCGGGCGGAAAGCGCCGGCAACGACCAGGTCGTGATCGCGGGTGCCACCGACATGCAGTCGCCCTCGGAGTCCGGCGAACGCGCCTGGAAGGACGCCATCGTGTCCGCCCTGGAAGAGCACCGCTTCGAACTGGCCACCGAACGCCTGCTGGCCACGGACGGCAGCACGGTCCGCGCCGAGGCCATGCTGATGCTGCGCACCGCCGCAGACCAGGAGCCCATCCCGGCGACGCTGTTCATCCCGCCCGCCGTGCGGCTGGACCTGGTGGCCGATTGCGACCTGGAAACGGTGAGCCTGGGCCTGGCCTGGCTGGCCGCCCATCCCGGCGAACTGGCCTTGCGCGTGTCCCTACCCTCGCTGCGGGGGCAGAAGTTCTTCCGCCAGCTCGCTCTGCTGCTGACGGAACACCGGCCGCTCGCCCGCCGGCTGTATCTGGAAGTCGATGCGCACGGCCTGGTCGAATGCCACGAGCAGATCGCCACCCTGGCCCGCGTCGCCACCGAATTCGGCGCGCATATCGGCGTGCGCCGCCTCGCGCAGCAGTTCGGCGCGGTGGCGCAATTGCACACCCTGCCCCTGTCCTACGTAAAACTGGGCGGCGGCTTCGTGGGCGGGATGTCGCAAAGCCCGGGCAGCCAACAACTGACTGCGTCGGTGCTGGAAACGGCGCGGAACCTGAACATCGCGGTCTATGCCGAGGATGTCCCGGACGCCGAAACGCAACGGATCCTGGCCGACCTGGGCATCGTCATCATGCGGGGTCCCGGCGTCAAGACGGCGGGCGACGGGGCCTGACCCGCCCCGCCCCGCTGCGCGCGACGATCAGCGCGCGGCGGCCTTGCCCTTGGATTGCTCGTACAGCGGCAGCACCTGCTGCGCGGCAGCCTGGAGGTCGCTGATGCGCGAGGCGGCCGACGGGTGGGTCGACAGGATTTCGGGCGGCGCGCTGCCCTGATCGGCCGCGCCCATCTTTTGCCACAGCGTCACGGCGGCGCGCGGATCGTAACCCGCCCGGGCCGCCAGCTCCACGCCCATGCGATCGGCTTCGGTTTCGTGCGTGCGGCTGTTGGGCAGCGTGAACATCACGCTGGTCAGCTGACCGCCCAGGTCGGAGGCCGCGGACGATCCCGTCGCGATCGACAGCACCGACAGCCCCAGATTGGTGGCCATCTGCTGCGAGACCCGCTCGCGCGCATGCTCGCGCAAGGCATGGGCGATCTCGTGCCCCAGCACCGCGGCCAACTCGTCGTCCGTGGGCTTGATCTTGGAAATCAGGCCGGTATAGACGGCGATCTTGCCGCCCGGCATGCACCAGGCGTTGACCTCGTCGCTGGACAGCACGTGCACTTCCCACTTCCAGCCGGAAGCGTCCGGCCGGAACACCGGCGTCTGAGCGATCAGCCGCTGCGAAATGGCGCGCACGCGCGCCAGCTGCTGGGCGTCGCGATCCAGCTGGCCCTTGGCCTGCGCCTGCTTGAGGATGTCGGCGTATTGCTGGGTGGCTTCCTGTTCCAGCGCCTGCGACGGCACCATGCTGGACATGTACTGCGTCCGGTTGACGCCGATGGCGCCGGACTGCGTGGTATTCATGCCCGTGCAGCCGGCCAGGGCGGCCAGAACAAGCGCTGCTCCCGCGTTGCGCAGCAGATTACGTTTCCGGTTCATGTCGGCCTCCAGGGTATTCGAAGTGCGTCAGCGTATCAGACCGGATCGCCGCATTGCCCGCGATGGCGCAGGGCATGGTCGATCAGCACCAGCGCGAGCATGGCCTCGGCAATGGGCGTCGCCCGGATGCCGACGCAGGGATCGTGGCGGCCCAGCGTCTGCACCATGACCGGCTCATTGGCGCGATTCACCGAGCGGCGCTCGACGCGGATGCTGGACGTGGGCTTGATGGCCAGCGACACGGTCACCGGCTGGCCGGTGGAAATGCCGCCCAGCACCCCGCCCGCATGGTTGCTCAGGAAGCCGTCGGGCGTGATCTCGTCGCCGTGCTCGGAACCGCGCTGCGCGATGCTGTCGAAGCCCGCCCCGATCGACACGCCCTTGACGGCGTTCAATCCCATCATGACGTGCGCGATGTCGGCGTCCAGGCGGTCGTAGATCGGCTCGCCCCAGCCCGCGGGCAGGTTCTCGGCCACGACCTCGATGCGGGCGCCGACCGAGTCCCCGTCGCGGCGCAACTGGTCCATGTAGGCTTCGAGTTCCGGCACCACGTCGGCGTTGGGCGCGTAGAACGGATTGTTGGGCACCTCGTCCCAGGAGACGAAGGGAATGGCGATCGGGCCCAGCTGGCTCATGTAGCCGCGAACCTGGACGCCGTACTGCTCGGCCAGCCATTTCTTGGCGATGGCCCCGGCGGCCACGGTGGGCGCGGTCAGGCGCGCCGAAGAACGCCCGCCGCCGCGCGGATCGCGCACGCCGAACTTGCGCCAGTAGGCGTAGTCGGCATGGCCCGGCCGGAAGGTGTCGGCAATATTGGTGTAGTCCTTGCTGCGCGCGTCCGTGTTGCGGATCAGCAGGCCGATCGGCGTGCCCGTCGTCGTGCCTTCATAGACGCCCGACAGGATTTCGACCTGATCGGCTTCCTGGCGCTGCGTGACGTGGCGCGAGGTGCCGGGGCGGCGGCGGTCCAGTTCACGCTGGATGTCGGAGGCGTCCAGGGCCAACCCGGGAGGACAGCCGTCCACGACGCAACCGATGGCCGGTCCGTGGGATTCGCCGAAATTGGTGACGGTAAAGAAGGTACCTAGGGTGTTGCCGGGCATAGGGAGTCAACGGGTCGGGTTTGCAAGCAACCCCGATTATGACACCGCCGAAGCCAAAGCCTGGATTTCGGAGGCCGGCGCGGGACGCCCCAGGAGGAATCCCTGCATCACCCGGCATCCCAACGACTTGAGGATCTCGCGCTGGCCCTCGGTTTCGACGCCTTCGGCCACCACGGGCAGATGCATGGCCTGGCACAGCCCGAACAGCGCGGACACGACCTCGCGGCTGCCGGCATCCGACTCCAGCGCGGAGATGAAACTACGGTCGATCTTGACCCAATCGATGGGAAGCGAACGCAGGTGGTTCAGGCTGGAATAGCCGCAGCCGAAATCGTCCAGCGCCACGCCGATGCCCATGGCCCGCAGCGCGTTCAGTATCTTCACGTGCCGCTCGTAGTGCAGGATGAAGATGGACTCCGTGATCTCCAGCACCAGCTTGCGCGGCGCCAGGCGGGCACCGGCCAGCACGTCCGACACCAGATCGATCAGCCCGTCCTCGTCCATCTGCTTGACCGACAGGTTCACGTGCACGCGCCAGTTCGCCGGCCATTGCGCGGCCTGGGAGCAGGCCCGTTCCAGTATCCAGGCCCCCAGGGGCACGATCAGGCCGCTGCGCTCGGCCAGCTCGATGGTGACGGCGGGCGACACGCTGCCCAGCACGGGATGGTGCCAGCGCAACAGCGCCTCGCATCCCTGCACCACCCCGGTGCCGCTGTCGCAGACCGGCTGGTAATACAGTTCGAACTGCTCCATGGCCGGCGTGGTCAGCGCCAGGCGCAGGTCGTTCTCCAGGCCTTGGCGGTCCCGCTGGCGCGCCAGCATGCGGAAATCGAACAGGCTCCAGCCCGGGCCGCCGCGTTCCTTCAGCGGCACCAGGGCCACCTGCACGCAGCGCTGCAATTCCTCCACGCTGCGCCCGTGCTCCGGATACAGGGCGGCGCCGATCCGGAATACGGCGATCAGGGGACGGCCGCCCAGCTCGTAGGGCGCGCTCAGGTCTTCGAGGAGCTTGGCCGACACCTGCGCCGCCCCTTCCTCGTCCACTTCAGGCACACAGACGGTGAACGTGTCCGGGCCGGTGCGCGCCACCATGCCGCCCAGGGCCCGCGCGATCAGGCTGAGCCGGCCGGCGACCTGCACCAGCAGGGCCTGGTCTTCTCCGGCGCGCAGCATGGCGCTGATCTCGGCGTACTGCTCGAAACCCAACAGGAAGAAGGCGCCGCGGCGCGAACGACCGCCCGTGCTGTCGAGCCAGGCTCGCGCGCGGCGATGCAGCTCCTGCTGGCTGAGCACGCCCGTCAGTTCGTCGCAGCGCAGGCGGCGGCGCAACGCGCGCTCCCTGCGTGCGAAGATCAGGCATATCGCCACAAGCGAGACTGCCAGCACCAGGCACAGTGCGAGCAGGTAACTCTCACGCACGGAGCCCCCTATCCATAAGCCCCCGGCGTTGCGGTTCGGAAGGGAACCCAAGGGCTGTAACATTTTTTAAATTATGCATTAGTTTCGCAAAAAAACGCCACACTTCAGAGGCAACGCGCCTCTTTTTCCTTGTATTCCTACTATTCTTTGCGTGCTCGCGGGCGGGAAAGACGGCCCATGGATAGCTTTCCCCGGCCCCTTGCGGCATGCTTCGTCCTTACTACTACGACAGCCAGACCGGAAAAATTAATACGCCTTGTCTCGATAGTTGTCACTCGGACGGCAAGCACCATCGAAATAATTGCACAGCTTGTCCGATATCGGCGTGGATTTAGTAATATTCTGTACGTTATGTGACATGTAGAATTACAGTACAGACGGCAGCGCTGATGTATTAGTAACGTGTGTCACGTTTCTTATCCAGGTTTTGTCGGACGCTTCTCTACATGCTGCCCCGTCGGTCGGCCCTCCAGGCGCCCCGCGCCCGGGGCGCCACGCCGGGCAGGAAGGGAATCTTCAAACACATGTCCACGTTCCGCCGGCTACTTTTCCTTACCGCTTTCCTGCTCGCCCTCGTGCTGCTCGGCGCCCAGGCGATGGGGATGATGGCCGCGCATCGCTATCTGCAAGCCCAACTGACGCAGCGTAGCGAGGAAGGGGCCGGCATGCTCGCCTGGACCCTGTCGCATTCCAATGGCGGCGCTTCGCAACGGGCCGCGCTGGCCGACGAACTGTTCGCCCGGGGCCAGTATGCGCTGGTGCGCGTCACCGATGCCAAGGGAGGCCCCGCCTTCGAACGGCAGGCCCAACCCACGGACGCGCCCGGCCGGGAATACGATTGGCGCAACGCCTGGCTGGACATGGAAGCCCCCCTCGTCTCCCGTCCCTACGCGAGCGCCGACGGCGCCGCGCAGGGCACCGTGTTCGTCCAGGCGGATTCGCGGCAGGCGCGCGACACGCTGTGGCAAGGCGGCGTGCGGGTGCTGGGCCTGATCCTCGCCGCCGGCGTCCTCTGGATACTGCTGGCGCTGAACCTGGCCCGGCGGATGGAAACGCGGCCCGAGGCCCCGGCCCGCGGCCCCCGCCCGGCCCCGCAGCCCGGCCTCCCTCCGGACGGCATCGTTCCCCCCGCCGGAACGGAACAGGCGCTGGCCGATGCGCAGCGCATGGTCGCCGCCGCCGTCCAGGAACAGAATGCCCGCATCGAATCGCTGCAAAGCGAGGTCAACCGCGACCCGGTCACCCTGCTGCGCAATCGGCGGTACTTCATCGAACAATTCAGGCAGGCGCTGGCGGACAAGGAATCCGAGGCGGGCGGCCATCTGCTGATGTTCAGGCAGCGCGACCTGGCTGAGATCAACCGCCACCTGTCGCGCGCCTTCACCGACCAGTGGCTGCGCTCTTCGTCCGACCGGCTGCGCAAGCTGGTGACCGAATTCGGCGGCCAGGCCTCCTTCATCGCCCGCCTGAGCGGCTCCGACTTCGCCCTGCTGCTGCCGCGCACCTCAGCGCCGCAGGCCGGCCTGCTGGCCGAGCGCGTGCGGCGCGAACTGCGCTCGCTGCGCGTGCCGATGGACAAGCACGGATGGTGCCGCTGGGCGCTGGCGATGACGGCCTACGCGCCCGGCGACAACATGAGCGAAACCCTGGCCCGCCTGGATCACGCGCTGATGTGCGCCGAAAGCGCCGACGACGACCAGGTCATGCCCGCCAACCGCGTTCCCGACAGTACCCATATCGGTGAATACAGCTGGCACGACGCCCTGGTCACCGCGCTGGAGCAGCACCGGTTCTCGCTGTCCGTGCAACCGCTGCACGATCTGTCCGGCGCCCTGCTGCACCAGGAAGCCAGCCTGACCCTGCACGACACCGCCGACGCCGCTCCCGTGCCGGCGTCGATCTTCATGCCTCCCGCAGTGCGGCTCGGGCTTTCCGCGGAATGCGACGTGCAGGCCTTGCGGCTGGCCCTGGACTGGCTGTATGCCCGCCCGGGCGCGCTGGCGGTGCCCGTGGCCTTGGCCTCGCTCGCGCAACCCTCGTTCCTGTCCCGGCTAGAACGCATGCTGGCCGACCGCCCCACCCTGACGGCCGGCCTCATCATCGAGGTGGACGCCGAGGCGCTGGTGGAGCAGGAAGCGGAACTGAGCCAGCTTTGCGGCATCGCCACCGCCGCTGGCTGCCGGATCGGCGTGGCGCGCCTGTCGCAGCAGTTCGCGGCCATGGAACGCCTGCACGAATTTCCCCTGTCCTACTTGAAACTGAGCGGCAGCTTCATTACGGGCCTGCTGCACAGCCCGGGCAGCCGCCACCTGGCCGCCACCGTGGTGGCGACGGCCACCACGCTGCACATGGCGGTCTACGCGGAAGACGTGCCCGACCTGGCGACGCAGAATATCCTGGAAGGCCTGGGCGTCCACGCCATACGCGGCGCTGGCGTAAACTGCGCCCAATCTCACGACCTCGCATCCGAACATCCATGGGTTTCTAGTTGACGGAAGGAATTTCTCTTCGCATCCGCGGGCCATTGCGCCACTGGCGCGCCCGCCGCCCGGACACTGGACGGCAAACGCTCCTGCCGCGGCTGGGGATACTCTTGTATTCCCTGCTCGTCCCCGTCGCCGCCCTGGCCTACGCGCCAGGCACCGCCTACGAAGACATCAACCTGGGCCTGACCGCCGGCGTGGCGGCGGCCTGCGCCCTGGCCTGCGCCGTCTGTTGGGCTGCCACGCGCAATGCCATCCACGGCGCCGGGCTGGCGTTCATGCTGATCGAAGGCGTTTTCCGCGCCACGCCCTCCCTGCTTCCCGCCGCGGCGCTGCAAGCCGGCTCCCTGGGCGCCCTGCTCGCGCTCGCCGCTCCCCTCCTGTCGGGCTCGCCCTCCGCCGCCCGGCTGGCGGCCGCCTGCCGTTGGGGCAGCATCGCGCTGGCCGTCGCCGCGGCCCTGGCCCTGATCTTCGTCTACGAGCCGGCCAACGCCATGCTCCCCGCCGCGATCGCGGGCGCCGGCGCCCTCGCCAGCCTTGCGCTTGCCGCCTGGTTCCTGTCGCGCGCGGCGCGCGGAACACCCGTCTACGCGGCAGTGCTCACCGCGGCCCTGGCTTACACGGCTTCTGCCTGGGTGCTCGGCCACGACGCCTTGCGGCCCGCGGGCGGCGATGGCGCGGGCATGGGCTTCGAGCTTGCGCGGCTGCTGCTGGTGGCGGGCGCCCTGCTGCTCCTGGCCATCCGCGGGCAAGCGCCCGCCCGCGCCGAGGCGGCCCAGGACGCGCACGCCGCCGACGCGGAACATCTTGCCCAGGGTGAGCTGAGGCTGGCCGAGCTGGCCGGCGCGCTGGATACGCAACGCCAGATGAACGCGCTGATTTCGCACGAGCTGCGCGCGCCGCTGGCCACCGTCAGCGCGGCCGCGCAGTCGCTGGACATGATTCTTTCCGACGGCGGCGAAGCCGTGGGCAACCGGCTGGCGCGGATCCACCGTTCGGTCTCCCGGATGACCGAGCTCATGGACCAACTGCTGAACCAGGACAGGCTGGGCGAACAGGCCTGGATGCCCCGTGGCGAGCAGACCGACCTGGCCGAACTGGCCCGCGACGTCGTCGCCTCGATGAAGCCGGACACCGCCCATGCGTTGATCCTGCAGGCCGACGGGCCGCTGCCGGTGTTTTGCGACCGCCCCCTGACCAGCGTGGTGGTGCGCAACCTGATCCATAACGCGATCAAATACTCCCCGGCCAACCAACCCGTGCGCATCGAGACCGGCCACGGGCGCGCGGGCGATGCGCCGATGGCGTGGGTGGCCGTCACCGACCGGGGCCCGGGCATCGGGGAAGAGGAACAGGCAAGGATTTTCGAACCGCACTTCCGGCGCGCCGCGCACCGCGAAACGCAGGGTATGGGGATCGGCCTCTACCTGGCCCGCCGCATCTGCCAGAACCAGGGCGGTTCATTGACGATGCAGAGCCAGGTCGGCGTGGGCACGCGTTTTGTGGTCACGCTGCCCTCAGGCGCGCCGGCGGCCTGAAGGCCGGCGGCAGGCTCGGGCGGCGAATTCCAGGCCGCGAATCCAGGGCTTAAATTCAGGCGGCGAAAACGTAGCCCTGGCCGCGCACCGACAATACCGGCAGCTTGAGGCCGGCGCTTTGCGCCTTGGCGCGCAGGCGGCTGACCAGCACGTCGATACGGCGCAATTCGAAACCGCCCGGGCTATCGGGCAAGAACAACTCCGCCAGCACCTGGCGGCTGACCGCGCTTCCGGCGGCGTCCATCAACGCAATCAGGAAAGTGCGTTCCTGGGCGCTCAGATGCAAGGAGGCTCCGTCCGGCGCCACCAGTATCCAGCCCCCGTCCTGCAAGGACCACGAGCTGTCGGCCGAGGCGCGCGTTTCCGCGTCCGCCGGACGCGGGGCCTTGGCCAGGCGCATCCGCCGGGCCAGGCTGCGGATGACCGAACTGAGTTCCAGCAGGTCCACCGGCTTGGTCATGTAGACGTCGGCGCCGCCTTCCAGGCCGCGCACCCGGTCTTCGAGCGCGCTGCGCCCCGTCAGCATGACGATGCCCACCGGGCTCAGGGCGCGCAGGCGAGTGGCCACGGAAAAACCGTCTTCCCCGGGAAGATGCGCGTCAAGAATGACGATATCGCACGGCTGCTCCTGCAGCCGGCGATAAAACGCCGCCGCATTATCACAGGCAAATGCCACCCGGAAACCATAGCCACCCAAGCCTAACGCCAATTCCTCCCGGAAATCGGCGTCATCCTCAAGCAGACCGATACACAGCAAACCATCTGCGCCAGCCATATTTAGAGTGCTTTTTGTATTGAAGTATCGTCAAAGCCCCGCGGCCGCCCGGCCCCGGAGTGTCCCGTTGGCGACAATCTTACGACTTTTACAATGGAAACGAATGATTGCAGTGAAAAAAACTGCGATATTCCTTTTCCAAATCGTTATTTTCGCGTAACCCCCGCGAAAATGCGTTCCGCGCGACGCGCAATACTCAGGATGAACAGCTGACTTCGAGGCTTCCGGCCCAATCCGGCGGCAATCCGGCATACCGTTCATGGCCGGGCTGCGCTTCATAGGGATTGCGCAGCAGTTTCAATAAGGTGTCGATTTCACCGGCATCGCCCGATTTTGCCGCGCGGATCGCCTCTTCCGCCAAATGATTGCGCAACACATAAAGCGGATTGACGCGGTTCATGCCCGCGGCCACTTCAGCCACGGGGCGGCCGTCCTGCGCATGGCGGGCCAGCAGCCGGTCCAGCCACGCGGCGGCGGCCGGACGATCGATGAACAGGTCCTCGAAGGCACTACGCGCCCCCGATAGCGCATCGGCCAGGCGTCTCCAGGTCAAGGTGAAGTCGGCCTGGTTGGCGTCCATCAGCTTGAGCAGATCATCCAGCAGCGGCTCGTCGTCGGGCCGCCAGGCGGCCAGGCCCAGCTTGGCGCCCATCTTGTCGTGGAAGGCGCGCGTGAACACCGGCTCGAACTCGTCCAGCACGGCCCGCAGGCCGTCGACGTCCGGCACCAGCGCATGCAGGCTGCCGCCCAGGCGATACAGGTTCCACAGCGCCACCGACGGCTGGCGATTCCACGAATAGCGCCCTTCCGAGTCGGAATGGTTGCAAACGTGCGCCAGACGGAAGCCGTCCATGAAGCCATAGGGGCCGTAGTCCAGCGTCAGCCCCAGGATGGACATATTGTCCGTGTTCATCACCCCGTGGCAGAAACCGACCGCCTGCCAATCGGCCATCAGCAGGGCGGTGCGACGCGTGACCGCGCGCAGCAGATTCAGCACGGCGGCGTTGTCGTCCTGGCGTTCGCCGCCCGCCGTCGCGCGGCATTCGGGGTAATAGCGGTCGATGACGTAGTCCGTCAGGGTGCGCAGCAACTCGGGCTGGCGGCGCGACGACCAGTGCTCGAACGAGCCGAAGCGCACGAAGCTGGGCGACATGCGCGTCACGATGGCGGCCGTTTCCACGGTTTCGCGCATGACGGGATCGTCGGAAACCACCAGCGCCAGCGCGCGCGTCGTAGGCACGCCCAGGCCGTGCATGGCCTCGCTCGCCAGGTATTCGCGCACCGAAGACCGCAAGACCGCGCGGCCGTCGCCCATCCGGGAATACGGCGTCATGCCGGCCCCTTTGAGCTGCAGTTCCCAGCTGCCCTCCGGCCCTTCCACCTCGCCCAGCAGGTGGGCTCGCCCGTCGCCCAGCTGGCCGGCCCAGACGCCGAACTGGTGGCCGCTGTAGACCGCCGCCAGGGTATCGCCGCCCGGCAGGGGCTCGGCGCCGGAGAAAACGCGCAGGAATTCGGGCGTGGACAGAACGGAAGGATCCAGCCCGATGAGGCGCGCCGCATCGGCATTGGCATGCAACAGCCGCGGATTGTTCAGGCCCTGGGGCGCGAGACGGGTGTAGAACGCAGCCGGCAGGGCCGCGAAGGAATTGACCGCGCGGAGCTGGGACAGCGAATGGGCGCTCATGCGCGTTGCCTCCTGGCGGCCCGCTTGGCGGGACGCACATAGAAAATGGCGCTCAGGAAGAACACCGTGGACAGCAGGATCTCGCCCCAGGCCATGGCGACGGACAAGGGGGCCGGGTCGGACATCGCGCGCACCGCCCCTTCCATCAGGTACAGCAGCGACAGCATGGACGCCCATTGATAGGTGTAGAGATTGCCGCGCAGGATGCCGCGCAGCGGGAACGCCAGCGGCAAGGCCTTCAGCAGCATCCACGAACCGCCCGGCCGCACCGGTGCCACCAGGGTCTCCCAGGTAACGCAAAGCACGATCAGGGCAAAAAGCGAAACCGAGGCCAGCAGGCGCAAGCGGGGGTTGAGTTCAGGGTTCATGCTGCTATTATCGCCTGATGAATCGCCCCGCCGAGCCCGCCGCTGCGCCGGCGGCCCCCGAGTCCTCGACATCGCGCTCTTCATGGGGCGCGAGGGCCGGACGCGTCATCCGCTTCACGGCGGAACGCGCCGGCGAAGAAAAACTGCTCCAGGTCGCCTCCAGCCTCACCTTCACGACCGTGCTGGCCATCGTGCCCATGCTGGCCGTGGTGCTGTCGCTGTTCACCGCTTTTCCCGTATTCCAGGAATTCCGCGTCGCCCTTGAGGATTTCCTGACCAACAGCCTGATGCCCCCGTCCGTCTCGGACAACATCATGGACTACCTGAACCAGTTCGCGCGCCAGGCCTCGCGCCTGACCGCCATCGGCGGCGCGTTCCTGCTGGTTACGTCGCTATTGCTGATCATGACGATCGACAAGGCGTTCAACGACATCTGGCACGTGTCGCGCCAGCGCCCGCTGCGCCAACGCGCGCTGGTGTACTGGGCGCTCATCACGCTGGGACCGGTCGTGGCCGGCGCCAGCCTGTGGGCCACGTCCTTCGTGGCGCGCGAGTCGCTGGGGCTGGTGCGGGACGTGCCGGAAGTCGTCAGCGTGGCCGTGTCCTTCATTCCCCTGGTCCTGACCGCCCTGGGCTTTGCCGCGCTGTTCGTGATGGTCCCGAACCGCAAGGTCCTGTGGCGCGACGCGCTGATGGGCGGCTGCGTGACCGCCATCGCGCTGGAAATCATGAAGTCGGCCTTCGCCTACTACCTGACGCGCTTTCCCACCTACACGGTCATTTACGGCGCCTTCGCCACCCTGCCCATCTTCCTGCTCTGGATCTACCTGTCGTGGCTGGCCGTGCTGCTGGGCGCGACGCTCGCCTCCAGCGCGCCGCTGATCCGGCTGGGCCGCTGGGAAATCAACCGCTACCCGGGCGCCCCTTTCGTGGACGCGCTGGACGCCCTGCGCGCCTTGCGCAAGGCCCAGGCCGCCACCCCGCCCGGCTTGCCGGCCAACGTGCTCGCCGCGCAATTGCGGCTGCACCAGGACGAATTGAACGAAGTGCTGGAAACGCTGAGCGGCATGGGGCTGGCCACGCGCACGCCCGAAGACAATTGGGTGCTTACCTGCGATGCCCGCCAGACCTCGATGGCGCCCGTCGTGGACCATTTCCTGCTGGACCGGACGCAGTCCCGGGTCCGCAACGATCCGGAAATACTGCGGGTCGCCTCCGCCGTGATTTCCCAGCAAAATACGCCCACGCTGGAAGAAGTCTGCGGAGAAGCGCAAAATACTGAAAATGGAATCGCTCCGATACTGCAATTGGAAGCGAACAAGAAATAGCAAATAGCATACGGGCGTAGTCCGCCCAGGAGGAACCGATGTTGAAGGTCAGCGAGATTTTGCGCGTCAAGGGCGATACGCTCTATACGGCGTCGCCCGACATGCCTGTGTCCCAGGCCGTGCAGACGATGAGCGAGCAGGACATCGGCTCGCTCGTGATCATGGAATTCGGCACGCTGACCGGCATGCTCACGTTCCGCGAGATCATCCGCCACATGCACGCGCATGGCGGCGCCGGCGAAACCACCATCCGCTCGATCATGGACGACGCGCCCGTCAGCGTCTCGCCCAATACCAGCGCCGAGGAAGTCCAGCGCCTGATGCTCGAAAAGCACGCGCGCTACATCCCCGTCATGGACGGCCCCACCTTGATGGGCGTGATTTCGTTCTACGACATGGCCCAGGCCATCGTGGCCGCCCAGCAATTCGAAAACAATATGCTGAAGGCCTATATCCGCGACTGGCCGACCGAAAGCGCCGAATCGGCCCAGTCCTGACGGGCCCGCGGGCGGCGCCCGCCGCCCGCCCTGCTTACGCCGGCGCCGCCTCGCACGCGGCGCCGCGCACATCGGGCGCATGCCGCTGGCTGCGCCACGCTTCATAGATGAGTTCGGGCTTGTTCGCCGCCAGCAAGGCCGGATCGGACAACATGCGGCGCCAGCGGCGCGCGCCCGATTGCCCATTCACCAGGCCCAGCATGGGCCGCGTCATCACCCGCAGGGGCACGCCCCGCGCCACCTGGCGCGCGGCGTATTCGGTCATGGCGTCCACGACTTGCGCATCGCTGGGCAGCCGCAACGACGGCCACAGCTGCAGGGAAATCTCGGACAGCACGCGCGGCGTGTGCCACGCGGCGCGGCCCAGCATGACGCCATCGAAATCGCCCGCGGCGCGCACCGATTGCTCGGCATCGGCCAGACCGCCGTTCAGCACGAAGGTGCAATCCGGGAAATCGCGCTTGAGCTGCCGGACCACGTCGTAGCGCAGCGGCGGGATCTCGCGGTTGTCCTTGGGCGATAGGCCCTTGAGCACCGCGTTGCGGGCATGGGCGATGAAGACCCGGCAGCCGGTGTCGTAGATCTTGCCGACGAAATCCCGCACGAACTCGTAGGATTCGTCGTAATCCAGCCCCAGCCGGTGCTTGACGGTGACGGGAATATCCACGGCGTCCTGCATGGCTTTCATGCAGTCCGCCACCAGCGCGGGCTCGGCCATCAGGCAAGCGCCGAACGCCCCCTTCTGCACGCGCTCCGAGGGGCAGCCGCAGTTCAGGTTGATCTCGTCGTAACCCCACTGCTTGCCCAGCTTGGCCGACCGGGCCAGCGCATCGGGCTCGCTGCCGCCCAGCTGCAAGGCCACGGGATGCTCGGCCTCGTCGAAGTCCAGGTGGCGCTCGACGTTGCCGTACAGCAGCGCGCCGGTGGTGATCATTTCGGTGTACAGGCGCGCGCGCGGCGCCAGCAGCCGATGGAAATAGCGGCAGTGGCGATCGGTCACATCAATCATCGGGGCGACGCACAGCCGCCAGTCGTTAGAAATCAAGCACTTACCTTAAAATTCAAGGACATACGTAGAAAAGTCGTTCCCATTGCTTCCCGTCTATCACCTGCTTTACACTCCATTTCCCGCTCTCAGTGCTACAAGATTGCTACGGAATGGCTTCGATAATTCAGATCAACGGCAAGTGGCGCGCCCAGGTCCGCAAGAAGGGCCACCCGACCCAAACCAAGACCTTCACCACGAAGGCCCTGGCCAGCCGATGGGCTACCGCCCTAGAGGCAGAGATAGAGCGGGGAGACTTCAAGGATACCAAACCGCTGGGCGTCACGACCGTGGGCGACCTGCTGGACCGTTACGAAAAGGAGGCCCACCGGATGGGGACTGCCAAGAAGGAGTCTTTCAAGGTGCTACGGGCCGAGCTTGCCGATGTAACCCTAGCTGGGCTGACTGGCGCAAGAATAATCGAATACACCAAGAAGCGGGGGGTAGCCCCTCCTACGTGGTCCATGGAACTGTCCTACCTGAACACAGTGCTACGCGTAGCACGCAGTCTGTGGGGGCTCTCGTTCCTGGGCGACCCAATCCGGGATGCCAGAGAGGCGTTCAAGATGCTGGGGGTCGTCACCACCCCTCGGGAAAGGACCAGACGCCCTACCGAGGATGAGCTAAATAAGCTGAAGACGCACTTCAACACCTCCGGGCGCTATCAGCTTCCCATGGCGGATATCGTGGATTTCGCCATCGCCACCGCCATGCGGGCCGGGGAAATCTTCTCCATCACGTGGGAAGACGTGGATACCAAGAAAAAAACCGTCGTCATCCGCGACCGCAAAGACCCTAAACGCAAGGCCGGGAACCATCAGGTGGTGCCCCTGCTACCGGCTGCCTGGGAGATCATCCAGCGCCAGCCAAAGCCGCATAAGGGGAGGATCTTCCCCTACATCGCGGCCACAATCTCATCCACGTTCCCGAGGGCATGTGCCCACCTGAAGATCAAGGACTTGCGGTTTCACGACCTTCGGCACGAAGGGACTAGCCGCTTGTTCGAAATGGGCTATGGTATCCAAGAGGTTGCCATTTTCACCGGTCACCGAAGTTGGAACCAGCTGCGTCGATACACGCAAATTAAGCCTGAATCGCTGCACCGCCCCTAATCATCCATCCCCGGCCAATCGCAGAGCTTCGCGCCCAGCTCGTTGTGCGTCAGGATCTGCCTGGCCGTCCCGTCCGTCAGCACGTCATGTTGGCTGATGAATATCGGCATGGACACCATGCAGAATTCCGCGCCCATAGGTTCATTCGTCGCGCACCCACTTGCGCTTAAGCTCAGCAACAGCGCCACCGTCAGGCATCCGATTGATCTTTGCTTGAACATCCCGGGCTTCCTTGGCGGCTTCTACCGCCTGCTTGTTGATCTGGTCGCGCACTTCCTGCCGACCGTCAGATTTCCCTTTCAGGCGCACGCCGAAGTACGCCAGGACAATAGCAAACCCGCCTGCGATGTAGGGCCAGAACTCAGCTAGAATCATCATGGCGTCTTGTCTCCTGCCGCAATGGCATAGGCAGCGTTGGCACCCAGGAACAAGGCGCGCTCAGCAGCACGGCGCTTGCGCAAGCCCTTGAGCGACTTGCCCCCGGCCTTGTCCCAGCGCAGGAACTCGTCAGCCGCCCCTTGCACGTCCCCAGCATTGAACCGCTTGGCCAGGGTGGACTTAGCGAAAGCTCCGACGCCGATGTTGTACGCAAGGCATACCATCGCGTCGAACTGCTCCTGCTTCATGTGGGCCTGGATCGCAGCCTTTACACCAGGCTCGAAGTCTCGGCCTAGACGGCGCTCCAGCCGGTCGTCGGCTTCTTCCTGGGTGATCGTCATGCCTTCCGTGACTTTCTGGGTATCCCCCCACCCAATCGTGAGGACACCCACAGAATCCCGGTAGGCCGTCAGCTTGCAGCCCTCGTAGTGCTTAAGGACCGTCAGCCCCGTCTCGCTTATCGAGCTTGGGCTGGTGAATGAGGCGGGCAACGATGCCGAGGGCGATGACGGCGATCCCGATCCACTTCCCGGTGCCTTCCGGAAGTTCAGTACGGAGGTCAGCAGGGACCATAGACCAGACAGTAAGGAGTGCATTCGGAGTCTCCAATGCAAGGGTGAGGATGGCAGCGCCAAGGAGTTGAAGGCGCACGGACCAGAATCGGTGCCACTCGCGCCACTGAGGGATGAGTTTCATACGTCGCTCCTATTCATCGCTGAGATTTTTTGACACATCCGATGCCCCCTTTTTTGCCAGCTGGGTGATCAGCTTCCATGATCGATCCTGCGTATCCTGCTTGGTCTTAAGCACGGCCACATCCGTCTGGATGCTGGATACTCCCCTTCCAACATCGTCAAGCTGCGCAACCGTCCGTGTGGCAGACCACGCAACGATGCTGACCAATATGCCGAACAGGACCGAGAACATCGTCAAGGCTCCAGCCCCCCAAGCGATGATCTTTGCCTGGCCGGTGCGCAGTTGGCCCACATCCTTTTCGACGGCGGTTACGCGTGCGGGCAGATCCCCGTAGTGCGGCTGTTCCATAACGTTCTTATAGGCGTAAAAAAACCCGCCTAAGCGGGTGGCTCTAATCGCACGATAAATTACAGGGCTGTCGCGTCAGTCCCACACCACAGCAGCAATGGCCTCTGGCGTTTCCGCCAACTGAATCTGGTCACGCAGCGCCTGCCTCTTTCCAGTCAACGCACCGCTGGTCTGCCGGTATTGCAGATCCATATCCCGGATCTTCGTGGCTAGATCTTCCCGACTAACCCCACGGGCAGCCGCAGCCGCATCGATCCACGGTGTCGCGTCCTCTGACCCTCCCAGCACAAGCGCAGACTCCGTGATCTGTACCGGCCACGTCTCGCGCTCTGCATCGGGATAGCCCTCAGCAAGTGCAGATGCGGCGGCTGAGTAGGCGCGGCTGATCTCGGTCTCCTTGGAAGATCGCAAATCGTTCAGAGAGGGGGGCTCAGGCGCCGGAATTTCAGGAATGGGAATCAGCGTCGACGGAATGCTTGTTAGCAACTCGCCGACCGCATTCCGGAATTCAAGGGCCGCCCCGGTATCGATGACTTCCACATCATCATCCAGGGACCAGTACTGGCCAGTGGCCGAATCTTTGAAGTGCTGCATTATCGGTACTCCCACCAAGAAATCGATGAAATACTTGTGATTACGACGGAGTATGTGTCGCCCGGCGGAACAATGAAGCTGTGTGACACACTACCCCCAATAAAGCCGCCACCCCACGCCGGGCGACCGTGCCCTCTACCAGCTACCTGTGTGTTGTAGTTGCCGTTCTCGGCTGATAGCGTTCCCGAAAGTTGCACTACGATAGGCTTTCCAGTGCTGTTTGTGTATGACGTTCCAGAGACCCGGCTTGCGGATACGTTCTGCCAACTCTGTCCAATGCCAAGAATTGCCGCAGCCTGCGTTTTCAGAGTGGAGATCACCGAAAACGAAAGATCTGATTTGACATAGGCGCCGCTGACCCAACGATAGAAGCCATCGTCCGGCACGAAGACGAGCCCAATGTCCTCGCCAGGCAGTTCGGCCAAAGGGATAGATGGGATATGTGATCGCAGCAATGCCCCCTCCTGCACCCATGCCGTATTGGCTACATTCCGGCGTTTTATGAGGTTGTTTGCTGTATCCGCCCACGTCATGAACGGCCCCGCAAAAGCAGCAGGATCGGATGAGCCGGCAAAGTCGGTCGCGATGGTAGCCAATGCGCCATTTGCATCTTGCACCATCGCAAGCCCGGGATAAGGCGGCGTGGTAGAGAGTTGGATAGCTTCCTGTGTCATATCAATACCCTTGTGCGAGCCAATTGATTACCCGTTCAACGGGGGTTGAGTTGTTGAAGATTCTGATATCGAACCCGAGCAACGGGTCAGTGTTTTGCTGAACAACAGCCCTGTCACCAGCGACTGCATCGAGGATGGTCACCTGAAGATTTGGCGTGGCGTGGAAAGCTTTACCGTACGTGACCCGAAGCCCAGACGACGGGACGATGAGATTGGTGCCGGTTTGAACCAGATCAGGAACGTCGATGGTCCACGAGAAGTGGCGAACGAACGGGACAATTAGCGGGTCGTCTGTTTCCAGCACTACCCTGACCCGGAAATAACGGGCGTTGACGGTTCCGGGTATGTAGTCCTGCCAGTCACCGAAAACGCCATCGTCCTGTGCGAACTGAATCTGCGGGCGAACAGAGTAATGTTGGCGATTCGAATCGTTGAGAATATCGGCTACTGCTAGGACGTCTTCATAAGACAGAACGTCTTCGCCAAAGTTGAGCGCGTACTCATCAATCTCGAAGTCGATTCTTACGGGAGCCGCATAACCGATGTCGATGACGTTGGAATCGTCGGTTGTATAAATACCGCCCGACTCTACCCCTCCAAACCAAAGAACATCTTGCAGGCTCAACACATCTGGCGCAGAGAGAATGTCACCCATGCCGCGCAGTGTTAGCTCGCCGTCATGAATGAATGCGCCGCCCTCTAGCTCGCCAGTCCAGGTCGGATCCTCGTGGATAGTGGCCAATACATTACGGACAAGAATGGCACCCGATATCAGCAAGCTATCCGGTAGCCCGTAGATGGTTTGAGATCCTAGTCGGAACCGAGCAGCAACGAAGTACAAACCGTTTCCGACCGCAAGAATGTCTAGTCCTTGCGTGGTCCCTACCGTTCTTGAGTTAGCCCACGACGTGCCGATTCTTATCTCATAGTCAGGCTGACGGATATCGGTTACGCGGTTCCACACCAGCGTAGTCAACCCATCCCGGAATACGCTCGTCAAACCCGTCACAGGAGGCAGAGGCGCAAGCAAGCCCTCTACGGTGTACTGGCTTCTAAAAGGTTGGCCCAAGCCCAGCGTGTTTACAGGCTGGATCATGACCGATATCACGTCGCCCGTCTTGGCCGAGACGTTTATCCGCCGCTCATTGGTAGCAATCGGTTCAAGCGCAATGCCATCAACCATCACATTGACGATTACGCGTGAGGGCGTGGAAATAGACCAGCCAATCTGCACATTGATGTCGTCGTTGGCGACACTTCGAATGGACTCGGCGAAGGTAACCGCAAGGACTACCCCGCCCAGCAGTAGCCCATCCCGAGGCGGCGTGTATTGATAGGGATTGTTTTCGCTGGCGTAATAGCCTGGGTCGTCATCAATCGCGGTGAACTTGACCCCATCGGCGGAAGGCTCTACCGACGTGATCTTGAATCGGCGTCCAGGCGTCTGTAACGGGTCAAACTGCCACACCCAGTCAAGCGGGTTCACCCCCTCGAAAGCCGGGTCGCCAGGCATCGAAAACCCGTCCAAATCCGTGACAATCGTTAGCTCAGTCACATCGCCCACTGCCGAAGTAACCGAAACCACCTTCATGACACCGTTCGGATCGCGCAGCAGCGCCGTACCGGTACCGCCTGATGGCACAGCCGAATCCAGCACGATTTTGGGCAGTTCTCCGCTCGACCCGCTATTGCTGCCGGCCATCATCCGGCCGGAATAGCCCCAAACTGTCAGGTCGTGCGTCAGCCGAATAACGTCGCCCTTCGACGCGACATATCCTTCGATATCAGTCTCAAACGTCACTCGACGTCGATGCCACACCTGGGAAGCGGCAAGCAAGTTCGCCTCACGGCTAGCCATGTCCAAGTTGGTGCATCCGTCCAGATCGAGCTGGAGAGGGTTGGTCGTCGTCGTTGACCCAGGCACCCGGACTCGCACCTCGTCCATAGTCCAGTTGCGCGACGCGTTCACGAAGTTCAGAACGATTTCATCTACCGTCCCCTCATTGAGGTACGCGATCTGAAATGACCCTGCCTTGATGTTGAACGGACCGAACGTAGCGACTTCTGGAAGATCGGCGGCATCCCAGACTACCCCTAGCTTGCCGGTATGCTGCGTCTTCGCCGCGCGACCAGCTCTGGCAATCATGTCCAGCACGTCCGCCGAACTCATCTTCCGGTCCAACACGTAATTGAACGTCAGGCGCTTGGCATCGCACCATGCGCCCCACGCCTTGATAGCCTCGATATCAATCTGCGCGTCGGTCAGGCCGCACCCGAACGCCCGCGATCCATTCGGAGCAAGCCGCCCGCGCGCGTACCACAGGAACCACCAGGCCGGGTTGCTAGTCGGCCCAAACACCCAGGCAGATCCATTCCAGATATTGCATCGGGCCGTCACCGTCGCGCTAAGCTGATCAACCTGCCCGTTCAACTGCCCCGTGGCCTTGATGCGCAAGGCAAAACGGCTCTGGCCGGTGTAGTCAGCGGTATCTTGTTGGAACGCTAGGATCTGAGATACGGCCGTTTCGTTGGATTCGCGGGAATTGTTGATATCACCGGTCACCTTTCGGACGCGAACCTCATATCTGCCGACCGGCACCGTCCACGTAACCTCCCGCCGCGTGGGCTCTTGACGCGCCCCGGTCATTCGGTAGCCAGTAGCCGCGGGCGATAGTAGTGGATTAGGAGCTATACCTGCCCAGGGCTGGCCCAACTGAATCGGATGCGGCTTCCACTGCCATTGCCCAGATACAAATGTGCCAGTGTACGGGTCAATTTCTACCCACGACTCACCATCACTATGATCCGCGAAGTTCGTCGACCCAAACCCAATTTGTACCCGAGAGGGATAAACAACCTTCGACCAATAGTGCGTTGCATACACCGCACCAATCAAGCCTAAAGACACCCAGGCGCCGCCATCTGCATCTCGATATTGGATCTCAACATCGACGGACCTAGCCGAAAACGATCCATCGTCGTTTACCCGGAATAGTCTGGCGGCCAATTCAACCGAGATTGTTGTCACACCAGGCGCAGTGGTACGACTAATCCAGCCCGCAGGGTTGGGCAACGCGAAACCCTGAAGCGTGTCAACGTTCCCCGGGAACAGGCTTACCCGACCCTGAGCGTCAGACAACTGAGCCTGCACGCCGGAATAGTTGTAGATCGACGTCTCGCCGATCTTAGGGTCTTCAATAACCAGATCCCAGTTCTGAAGGCCGAAGTGGAAAATCTGGTTCAGATACTGGTCATCGCCCTGCTGCTGTGTGAAAGGGATAGCGCCCAGGTCCGGAACTACCCTATGACGCCCGAAGACGAGAATCATCGGCTCCCAAGGCCGCGCCTGATTCCTCCCGCCTTGGATGGCATACGTGGGGCTAGATTCGTATTTCTCACCCACGCCGAGCTTTGCGGCGGTGGGCATCGGCATGGGTAGCAACGCATTGATAAGCATCGTCCCGGCCAGCATGATCATGCTGCTACCGATCGCACCGGCAGTTGCACCGGTGAACCCGAGCGCGCCACCCAGCGCCGCCCCATAGCCTGCGCTGACAACTACCAACGCCACCAGCGCTACGGTCCTGAGAATTTTGCTCGCCCCACCACCACCTTCCATCTTGGCGCGGATAAGGATCTGATCGCCAGTCCGAGGAATCAGCCGCTTCCACAACTTGGCAGGCACTGGGTAGCCGTTGTGCCATACGTTCATCGGTGCATCTACAACCCGCACCCCAGCCCGCGCCAAGTAGGCCTCCAGTGTCTCTCCGGGCAAGAACGCCGCGTAGCTGACAACCTTGCCGGCCGGAGTGATCGGGTTCGGCAGATGGACTAGAGAAGGCCGCGTGTCCGCTACTTCCATTTGTAGTAGCCCTCCAGCCGGAAATGGATTCTTGTCATATCCCGAAGTCTTTGCCGAATCACAGAACCGGCAGATTGGTCCGCGTGAAGCACCCACCATTCGTGGGCAATCCAGCACATCACGCCTATGTGACACAGCCGGCCGCGCCCGATAAACAATGCCGGACAGCCATCAAATGGCGCATCTATCCTCTCAGCCAGCTCGTCCCTGTGCGCCAGGATCTGCGCGGTCTGTTCTCGAAGGGTTGAAGCATGAGATCCAGGGATAGCCGGGACGTGGCCGAACTCTTTGGCCGACACCATCGCCGCCAGTGCCGCACAGTCCCCGGTCTCGGGAACGTACGGCAGGCCAACGTACTTATCCGACCAATGCATCACCAGAGCCCCGGGGAAGTCAGCGGATCGAATCGGACCGCTACCGCCGTCTGACCCAAGGTATTTTGGAAGCCGAGAAGGCCACTGACTGTCATGTTGTCGATTACCAGCCCCGTTAAGTCCATCGTCATGTCGAACTCGATCACGTTCGGGTCGCTGCGCAATATCTGGATTAATCGACAGCGCGCTCCCTTGCCGCCTCGACTGAATTCAAGCCACTGCGTCAGATCTCTGCCTACGTTGTCGACCTCTAAGCGTGCCTGCGGCAGCTGCTGGTCCTTGTCATCGGGTAGTGCAACGCGAAACGCCGTAGCGAAGAACTCATTGCCCTCGATCACGATGTTCTGGCTGTCGTTCACAAAACGCGCCGGAACCGTCAGATCCGCATGGCTAATCTCAATAGCTACCAGGAAAGGCTCATCCGCGCTCGTGGCCAGTAGATTCTGGCGAGCGGGATCCGAATACTGAACTGGCATATCAGCCTACCGTCTCTATCTGTCCAGCGGCACGCCACACCTTGCCCGGGCTGGTCCACTGGAGCTTGCCACCCACAATTCGCGTCTGCTTCGTCACGCCATCCAGAGGATCCGTCCAATCAAACCACCCAGCGCTTCCGGAAAGGTCGACTCGTCGCCACGTGTCAAAGGCATTCTTGTCAGCCAGGCTATCCACGTGGATCACCACAGTGCGCGTGACAATGGGGAGCGAGCGCCGCGGCCGCTGCTTGGCGATGCCGTTGTCCATCTCCGTGCGCAATACGCCGTAATCGGCATCTTCCGTGAAACCGGAAAGCAGGATCTTCGCGTAGGCAGGAAACGTACTCATGCCATCCCCTTGATCGCCCGTGCGGTGTCGCCGTTGCGCTGGATGTCTCGGACAACGATGCGGATTACCTCGCCTTGAGCGTCGAAAGAACTGCTGGCGCTGCTTACCTGTTGCGGCGTTCCGTTATTGATGATCTCGACGCGCGTGGATCCTCCTGTTGCAGAGGGCATCCCTGACGCTCCGACATATCCACCGTCCGCATACCCCTTCAGGCGGTCCAGAAAGCCCACTCCAAGCCTTTTGGTGGCGTCTGCCGGTATCACATACTCCCCAGCGTGAACGATTCCAGCAGGGTCGTATTTGCCGCCTGCGCCCGTATAGCCACCGTCAGCGAACGCGAGAGGCAAACCAGCATTGACGCCTTGGGTGGATGAGGCCAATTGGCTAGCAGTCGGACCAGATCCGCCGCCACCAAACAGGCCCGCGAAGGCCGTCCCAATCAGGCCTCCGATCTGCCCAGACTTGCCGAAATCACCGAACAGAGCTTGAGCAAGGTTTGCCGCTGCAGCATTTGCCGCCATCTTTACGATCATGTCGGCGAACTTGGAGCCAATGTTGTCGAAATTCCCACTCAAGACGTCTTCTAGCGTGTCGCCCAACGAGTCTTGGATGTTGCGAGCAGCTTGAAGTGCGAACTCACTCATCTCGTCAGTGGTCCCGCTAAAGTTCTTCTCTAACTGCTTTACAGCGTCGGCGTATGTCTCTGCATTGAGCGTCCCATCAAAGTACGCTTGGCTGAGCGTGGATAGCTGCGCCAGGTACTCGTTAGTCTTCTCCTGTTCTGGATAGAGGTCATCCATGACCTTCGCATAATCTTCGGCCTGCTTTTTAGTAGCCTCAAACGCCTTCGATTTGGTGTCGAAAGCCTTTGCGGCCTCTAGGGCTTCCTCCTTCTGTGCCTCGGTGCGAAACTTGACGGATCCGACGCTAATCTCAGCCAGAAGCTTTTCGTATTCGGTCTCTTTGCCGATCAGCGCGATTCGCTGATTCAGCTGGTCAATCAACTTCTGACCCTGATCGACCTTTTCCTTCTTCTTCTTCTCGGTCGGGGATGATGCACTGGCACGGATAGGGCTAAGCGTAGGGATGCTGGCCCCCGTCTCATCTACACCGAGATAAGCACTCAGAACATCCCGCTCCTGCGCGTTAGCCTTGCGCTCCGAGAACGAAATTCGATTCTGCAGTTGACGCCTGCGAGCTTCAATGTCAATACCTTGGTTCTGTTCTTCCCCGGCCAGCACTCGCTTCTCAAAGGCGTTCAGTTCTTCCAGCTCTTTGCGATACTGCGCAGCGTTCTCTGAGTGGGAATTGAATGGGTTGATGGTGCCGTAGGTCATCAGCGCATCAACGAAACCTCCAGCAGCGCGCATCCCCTCCGCAAAGTCGCCTGCCGCCGTCACAAGTGCGCGGGAGATGTTAGCCAGCCAGCCAACGAAATCGGCGAATGCTTGCTTGGCCTCGTCTGAACCGAGAGCGTCGGTCAAGTCGTTGACGCTCGCCGTCAGGCCATTGACCGTGCCATCGTCGCCAGTCATCAAGTCGTCAATCTGATTCTGCAATGCCTGCAGCGCACCACCCAAGGTATTCCGGGCAGCTTCCGCGGCACCACCATAGGACGATTCCAGCGCCTTCAGAACGACGTCCTGGGCCTCAGCAACCCGCCCCGTAGCCTCCAGCGACTCGACCAGCTTCTTCTGGTCTTCGGTGAACCGAAAGCCCTGCTTGGACAGCGCAGTCAGCCCCTTGCTAGGGATGTCAAGTGCCTTGCCTACCGTCTCGGCAGACTGCTCAACCGTCATCCCCAGGCGCACCGACATGTCGATAGCGGCCTGAAGCGCACGGGGGAACTCCTCGCCGACCACGCCCGTATAGGAAAGCAGCCGGGTCTGCGCCCGGTTAATGTCGCCCTCGCTGACGAACCCGGCCATGCCGCTGGCCATCTTGTTCAGCTCAGCCGCGGTAAACCCTGCAGCGTTGCCCGTCGACTTCAGAACGGCGGCGAGCTGGGCTTGCTCGCTCTGGGCGTTCTTGGTTTCCTCGATGAACTTGTTGAAGACAGTGCCAACGCCGACACCCAGGAGCGCCCCGCTAAGTAGGCCGGTGAATGCGCTGCTGACCTCTGTGGCCGTTGCCTTAGCCTGCTTCTCAATCTCCTTGAAACGCTTTTCAGAAATCTTGGACGCACGTTGGGCGTCGGTCTCAAACCCGCCAGTAAGCAGTTTGAGATCGATTGTTATGGACCCTGCCGTTGCCATTGTTTGTCCTTAAGGTTTCAGGCCGAACGCCTTGAGAGTGCGCAAATCTGCGTCGGAGTAGTCTTTGACGAACGGGTTCGATAGCAAGTCGACCTTCTGGCCGAAATCACCTCCACCCATGCTCTGCGCAATCAACGCCGCAGGCCGGTGGAACACGTGCAGATCATCGAAAGGATGCCGTTCATAGAACGCCTTCCAATAACGAAACTCATGCTGTGTCATGGCCGACATCAACTCCTGGATGGTTCTGCCCCCGAGCCTCATGGCGAGGACAGCCCATAACCAATCGTCGGAGCCGGCCTCTACGTGTTTCCCGGATCGTCCTGATCTTCTTCGTCTGGCGTCTTGTCAACGACGAAGCCGTTAACCTCGAGCAACGCGACGAACATGGCATTCATCGCTTCGGGTCTCAACCCGCACGCTTGGGAAAGAGTCAATTGGCGTTGACCTTCTTCATTGCAATAACAGTCTGCAATCAAGATGGCCTTTGCCCTGCCTTGTTCCACGGAATCCTGAGATCGAACGGCGTAACCGTACGCCGCGAAGCCAGCCCCGCTGTACTTGCGAAAGTGCAGCTTTTGAAGTTTGCCGTCACCGAGATCAACGTCCTTTTCGAACACAGTCTCCGGAGTGAAGTACGACTTGTTGAGCATGCTTAGGCCTTCTTGGTGAAGATGACCGAGCCGGAACGCTGGATGGTCAGCGTGCCTTTCACGACGTCATTGCCGGCGAAGTCCAGGCCCCAGTCCGCGATGTAGCCGGTGAACTGGATGCTGGAACGGCCAACAGGAGGCTCGATGTCGCCATTGGAGTCCAGAGTCGGCAGCGTCGTACCGTCAGACATACCGATGATCCATTGAAGGGTTTCACCGGACGCCTTCAGGTCGAACATGTCTTCGTGGCTCGCCTGCTGCGGGTCGAAGTTGACCGGCGCCGAGACCTGGCCAGGGTTGCCCAAGCCACGGACGTACTGCTTGTCCTCGGTGTCCGAGAGACACGTGGTTTCGACTTGATCCGCAGCCCCGCCAAGACCAGTAATGCCGGTCGGGCAGTGCAGCTTGACCAGAACCGGCGTGGAACCGGGGCGAACGTAGAAAAGCTCGGTACCTTGAGAGCGGATCGGCATTTCAAAACTCCATAAAAAAACCCGCTCGAGGCGGGCAGTCAAAACGGGAAATGAGGTTTAGCGGGAGGTGATGTAATCGGCTTCCAAGCCGATCCTATAAAGCCGCGTCTCTGGCTCACGAGAGTTCACGACGAGGCGATTGGCGATACCTGCCAAGTCCAGCGCATCCCGGACCGCAGAAGCCAGTTGCTCAACTTGCAGGTCCGACTTGGACCAGCAATCAATCTGCACGCTGTCAAAATCACCGCATGGCGAGCCGCTAATTTGGTCATACGGCTGCCCGGCCACTTCGAACCAGGTGACATAGGGCTTTTCGGTATCCTGCGGCGCTGCGCCATGACGGAAGATGCGAACGGGCGTGCCTCCGACGATTGCCAGGACGGCGGGCGTCTGAAGGGTCAGGAAGACGGCAGGCAGCATTACTTGTTCCGGTTCTTGGCGCCCATTTCGGACACCACCTTTTCAATACGCTTGTTCAAGTCCTGCGTGATGACGTTGATCGCTGCTTCCCCATGCTGGCGCACTGCTGGCCGCAACCACGGCGTCGCCGGCTGGTCTTCGGTCCCGTACTCCATAAAGCTTGCCGTGGCCCGGGTCGTCACAGGCTTGCCCTTCTTTCCCGGATACGTCTTGCGGCGCACACGTACCAGATACCGCTCACCTTTCCCAGTGCTGGGCGGCTTACCGCGACTCGAAATGACGTTCTTTTCCAGCAGGCCCGTTGATTCGTCACCGTTCATGGCGATAGCTCGACGCAGGTTCTTCTTGGCCTCATCGCGGATCAGCCGGGCACCCTTGGCCAGCGCCAACTTCACCGGCCCGCCCTTTTTCGAAACAATCTCTGGGGGTAGGCTCTTGAGAGTGGCGATCACGCCATCGACACCGCGCAGATTGACTTCGACCTTCATAGCCCCTCGCTCGGCCCGTCGACACAGCGCAGCCGCCATTCCCTCCGGGCAGTTGCGTCAGTTTCCATTGACTCGATGTTGTAGACGCGGCCATCCCAGAGGATGCGCCAGGATTGGCGCAGGCCAGGGAACCAGCGCAGGTTGATGCGGGCGGACGTCTCGGCGTTGATCGTTGCGGCGCCCACCCATTCCCGCCCGGGACCGGTCAGGACCTCGGCTGGCACGTCCTTCAGCTCCGTACTGGAGTCGAGCCACGCGTTCTCCCACGAAAGCGACACAGCGCCCGTTACCGGATCTTGGCTGTTCACCTGTTCCTGAAAGGTAACGCGGTGGCGTAGTCGTGCGGCCAGCATCACACCCCCATGTAACAGCGGTACGGCATCAGTTTGACCTCAGCCGCGGCACGCAGCTTCGCCGCATCGTCGGGCGTAGCCTGGTAGGCAGCCTGCAGCAGGAGCAGAACGCCGAGGCGAACACTGTCAGGCATCATCTCGGGTTCACTCGACGACTCGCTGCTGCAGTCCTCCATGCCGAACTCGTCTCGGTTCATGAAGTCCAGCGCCTCTCTTTCAGCGCCATCCAGCAACATCTGTAGCTTGGTGTCATCCGCGCTATGGATGACGTCCAGAAACTGCTTCGCGGTCTCAAGGTCAATGACGCTCATAGGAAATCCAGGTTCCTTCCACGTGCTTGATAGCGGCGCCGTTGTCGCAAAGCTCGTTGAGCGTTTGCGTCACTTCCACCACCGGCCTACAGTTGTCATCGTGGAAAATGATGATTCCACCAGGGCGAATCACTTTCAGCGCCAGGGCGTAGTCATTCAGCACGCCGGCGCGAGAGTGGTCCGCGTCGATAAAGATTGCATCCGCCTGTGGCAGGTCGCTCGGCTCCAGATCGAAACTGCCATTCGGCCGGACAAGCAACTCAAACCGGGCATCGTCCTTGACCAAGTGCCCCGGGTTGCGCAGCACTTCCCGGCGTTGGACCGGCATGAGTGTTTGGTAGCCCGGAGCCACATCGACGCCGACATAGCGGCGCACAGATGGCAGGTTACGGAATACCGCCGCAGGGTTGCGCCCGCTGTTCACGCCGAACTCGATGACGACCTCGGCATTTACGGATTCCATCAGGCTCAGCAAAACATCCAGCTCTCCCGGGTTGAAATACTCCGTAGGCAGACCCTTGGCCTCGTAACTACGCGGCGAGAGCCGGACTGATTCCCTGTTGCGGACAATGCGCATTCACAAACTCCAAAAGGCGGCGCTTGGCACCCACCACGTCGATGCGCTTTTCGCACCTGTGGCTATGGCTGAAACAGTTGCACGGCTTTATGGGATCAATCCCAAGGTATGGCGCCTGCGATGCCCCGGCTGAGAACGACTGCGAGTTCTCATATCCTCCGAACACTGCCACCGAAGGCGTCCCTACCGCTTGTGCCAGGATGACTGCAAACCCTGGCGCGGTGTATACCAGGGCGGACTGCGCAACCAACGCGGCAAGCACCTCAATGTCCAACTCCCCGGCGTGCAGCTCGACGTCGGCATCTATCTTTTCGCCCACGATCCACTCCTTGCCGGGCGATACGTCCGCTACGCTCACGACGAAGAAGGACTCGCGGACACTCCTATAAAGGTCGGCATACGCTTCATGAGCCGGGTTGCGATTCCGGCATCCGCCCCACTCGGTCCGCTCGACCAGCGGGCGGTAGATCATCAGCGGCCGATCGGGACTCCATTGGCGAACCAGATCATCCGCCCTGACCCGCCAAGCTTCGAGAATTGGTAACCGGAACTCTCCCGGCTCCACACCACACTGGTTTGACATGGCGGCTAACACCGATCCATGCCGACGCACAGCCTCCGGCGGATACTTCACTTCCAACCGCTTTGCGTTTCGCGGCACCGGCCTTTCGGTAAACCGATCGCGCTCGCGCGCCGCATTCTTGGCCTGGGTCCGCAGCTTCGAGCCCTTCCCGACCAGATTTACGCCTGGCATGTCGTGGTATAGACAGGGCCAGGGCGTCTCCAGCCAGATTTCGTGATCGCGGCTCAACTGCCGGACTACAGATCTCTGGTGCAAGTTGTCGCCCAGGCCGTGCATACCCTGAATGAAGAGCGGAGGTTTCGTCTGCTGCTCTAAGGCCTCAGACAAGGTGACCCGGGGGAAGCATTCCAACGCCGTCACCCTGGAGGCATTCACAACCTTAGCGCTGAGACGTTTGGCCAGGTCCGAGAACTGCTGCGGCCACTTGGCTACCGCGCCGGCGTTGCCAAGCCCATTGGGATGGTCGGCATGCCAATGGGCTTTCCCGTCCGTCTTCTGGCAGTCGTAGCCGATCAAGATGATCCGCTGCGCGCCCCAGTGCACCGCCAACGAAATGGCGCCCAAGCCGGAATTCTTACCGTAATCAAAAGAGGCTTTCCGAACGCCCCGGATTCCGGTCAACGGCGCCCAAAGCTCACCGGAAAAGCTGCTCAATGCCTCTTCCCCGTACTCTTTCCACCAGACGCGATCCATGGCGTACAGCACATCAGCCCATGGAGCGAGTCGGAATGTGGTGTTGGTAACGATTACTCCGCGGTCTTTCGCCCCCGCCCGCCACGCCCGGACCGCTTCGCAGTCGTCTGCCGTGAGGCTTGGGCCGCTTGCGATGCAGACGACGATTCGCCAGCGGCCTTTAGAGGGTCAGTGGTGTCACCGTCAGTGGAATGGATCAGACCTTTATCTGCCAATTGCTTGGCGTGCTGATCACTGACTTCGAACTGCTCACCAGGCATGCGCTTGCCGCCGTGGTCGAAGGACTGCTTAGCAGTTACCGTTACCATTTTCCCTTCTCCTGGAGAAGCAGGGGCCGAAGCCCCCGCCGCCTTACGCCGAAGCCGGCAGACCGTCGAAATCGCCCTTGACGAACGACTCGGGGCGGTAGACCGACAGACCAACGCGCTCTTCGCACAGGATCGTGACCATGTTCTTCACGAAGTTGTCCCGGTCTTCGGTCGAAACCGTCACCGACACATCTTCGCGATCCCAGCCCTGGGCGCCTTGCTGGAACGCACCCACCAGGAACTCGCTCGCGGTCATGGCCTTGGTCGGAACGACAGGACGACCCCACAGGCCCGGAGTGGCCAAGCCGCTGGGCGTGGCGAACAGATACGCGTTGTCCGTGGTCTTGGTCAGTTCGATAGCCGCCCAGTCGATGGGACTGAGAACGATGCCGTCAGCGTCGAACTCGGCCAGGGTGACTTGCAGCAGAGCCAGGCGCAGACGGTCGATCGCGGTTTCCGCTTGGACCGCTACGCCGGGGTTGGCGTAGGCCGATGCCTGGGTGTAGATGCCGTTCAGGTTCAGGCCGACGCCGGAACCCTTCAGCAACTGCGCTTCCTCCTTCAGCTTCAGGCCGTAGCGCAGGCGCCCGTCGATGTAGCTGGCGAGCATGGCAGCATCCGACAGAACCTGACGCGAGGCGCGCACCCAGTGGGCGATGGTCGCCACCGGATCGGTGTCCAGCTCGAACGTGATGTTCGATTCCGGCTTGGGGTTGGTCGGGTTTTCCGACACAACGTCCGCGTTGTTGGTGAAGCCGGTTTCGCGCACGTACTCGATGCTGTTCGAGCCAGTCCGACCCCAGGACAGCAGGTCACGGATGAACAGGCGTTGCTGCACCGGCATGACCATGCCAACCCGGGTCGGCTGGATCAACTCGCCCGCGGACGTGCCCAGGCTGGTGATCGCCGCTTTAACCGGCACCGAGAAGCTGCCCTTCATGCCGCCAGACGCTTTCGCCGCGAACGACTCGAAGCCTTCTGCCTTGATGAACTCTTCGCCCATCGATACCGGACGCATGTCGCCGCCGCCGTTTTCCATCTTGACGATGAGCTGTTCCGCGGCTTGCAGGCGGGCCTGAAGTTCGCCCTGCTGGACCAGCAGCTTGTCCACCGACGCCTTGGTGTCCTCGGAAAGCTTGGCGTGTGCCTTGATTTCCTTCTGGGATTGCTCGGCGTAAGCCTTGAGATCATCACCGACTTGCTTCAGGTCGGCTTGGACCTGTTTGTATTCCTGCTCAATTGCGCTCATTTGGCACCCCTAGATGTTGGGAACTTGAAATTTCGTTCGGGGCATGCGCCCCACCGCTGCAACAAGGGCCGATTCGCTCAGACCCTGCTCGGTGGCATCACGCTCACCGCCGCCAGCCGCATCGCGCAGGCTGGTCTTGAAATCGCTGATAAGCCGCATCGCTTCGCTGCGGGGCATGCCCGATGAGCGCAACGCGGCTTCCATTCGCCGCACTGCCGCGGCGTTGGCTTTTTGGTCGCTTTGTGTGATCTCGTCAGACGCAAGCAGCGCGTCTGCGAAGCCCTGCGATACAGCGTCGGCACCGCCGATCCACGATTCCGCGTCCATCAACGACTGGATCGACTCCAGTGTGTCGCCAGTGCGAGCCGCATAGATATCGGCCATGGCCTGGTCAAATGGCTCCATCGTGTCGGCTACTTCGCGGAAATCGTGCCGGTTGCCGATAGCCATAACCCAGCAGTTGTGGATCATGAGAAAGCCGGCCCGGGCGATCTCAACCCGGTCACCGGCCATGGCGATAATCGAGGCCGCAGACGCAGCGACGCCGAGAACGCGCACCGTCACCTCGCCTTTGTGCTGGCGCAGCAGGTTGTAGATAGCCAGGCCCTCGAACATGTCCCCGCCAGGCGAATTCACATTCACCGTCACGTCCTTGCCATCCATGGACCGCAGCGCCGCGGAGATCCGCTTTGCCGTCACCCCCTCGCCAGTCCAGTAGTCCTGACCGATCACGTCGAAAACGCTGATCGTGTTGTCTTCCTCGGCCGCTGCCTTAATGCCTGGATTCCAGCGGTCAAGTGCCTTGGGCGACAGGTCGTATCGGACGCCCGCGCAGGGGCGCCCCTCCGGTGCTGCCGGAAGGTGATTTCGGGGCATGGGGGGTTACTCCTGGGTGACGGGTTGGGCGTTGCCCAGTTGATCTATCGGGACAAGGGCGGTCTGCACCGTGAGGACGTCGGCGTTCCCACCCATCGGTGGCAGGTTCTCCAGACGTCGCACTTCATCGCGGGTCATGATCCCGTTGTTCACCATCTTCGACTCGTACTCAGCACGGCCGGCAGAGTCCGCCCGCAGCAGCCCTTCAACGCTGAATTCAGCGTAGTAGCGAAGCTGGTCTGCGGGCGACAGCAGATCCTTGTTGATGGCCTGTTCAATACGGGTAAGCCAGGGACGGAGCGTGAACGTCAGGAACCCGATCATCTGCTGCTCGATGCCTGTTCCCCAACTCGTTGAGTTGGATGTGTGCCCTACCATGTGCGGGGGGACACGGAACCAGCGGCAGATTTCCTCCACGCTGAAATTGCGCGACTCCAGCAACTGCGCGTCGTTCGGGTTGATGCCGATCGCCTTGGCGTCCATCCCGGCCTCAAGCACGGGGGATTCGCCCGCGTTAAGCGCTCCGCTAATTTTCTTAACGGTCTCTCTAAACTCTTCGCGCTGCTCTTTCTTCAGAACTCGGTCCACCGTGAAAGCCACCGTGGGTGCCAGACCTTTCTCGAAGGTGCTATTGGCCGCGGTGGACGCCGCCAGCGCCGACCCGAATACCCCGGCGCCGTACTCAATAGCGCTCAGTCCCCAATCGCCGTCCAGCGTGAAGCCCGGAATACGGAAGATTCGACTGGCCGGGATCTCCCGCTGCCTGCCGTTCTTTTCCGTGTACCGGTACCGGGCGTTGCCGTTTGCATCGCTCGAGATCGCCAACCGGGATGGAATCAGGAATTCCAGGGCTACCAGGCGGTTCCCGATGTACTTCTTCTCCGAGAAGCCGTTCCCACGCAGCAGCATGGAAACGATCTTTGCCTCCCAGAACACCGTCGCCGTCGTGTCCGCACTAGGCCGGGAATGGATCAGCGTGTATAGCGGGTGGCGCTCGGCCGACACACGTCCGTTCGAAGTCCGCTCGTACAGGCCAAGCGGCAATGTCGAGATGGTCTCGGCCACCAATCGCGCGCACGCCCAGACGGCCGACAACTGCAGAATGGACTTCTCGTTAACCTGCTGCCCCGCCGCAGTTACTCCGAACTGCGACCAGAACGCCTCATCGGTCAGGCTGATGGAGACCCCGAGCCAGTTCAAGAGCGCGGCCTTGAATCGACCGGGCTTTGCCTTGGTTTTCATACGATGATGGGATCCCTGATAAAGTCGGCAAAATCGCCGTCGTCCTCCGTCTCGTTCGGCATGACACCCACCGCCATGGCGAGCGCCACCATGCCGTCTATCCGGCCGGACGTTTTCGATTTAGTGAATTTCCGGTTTCCAGCGGGGTCAGAGACCGCCACCGCGTTTGCCGCGCACATCGTCAGAACCGGATGCTTTCCGTGCCTAAGCTTCTTCGCCAGCAGCCGAGCTTCAAGTTCCCGAATAGCCGGGCTCATCGATACGAAGCCCTGGCCGAACTCCACGAAGCGCTCGAGTTCTTCTTCGGTGAATCCGGCGCGCTCCAGCCACGGCTTGAGAAACCGCATGTTGTAGCGGTCAAAGGCAAGCGCCCTTATCTCGTACCGGTCAAACACATCCCGCAAGTAATGCGCGATGTACTCATATTCGATTGCCCTGCCCGGCGTGGTCTGCAACAGACCTTCGTCTTCCCAGACGTCGTATGGCACCCGGTCATTGCGGGCTTTCTCGGCCAGCCCTTCACTAGGCAGCCAGAAAGTCGACTCGACGTCGCCATCTTCCGACACCAGGACCAGTGCAGTCAGGTCCGAGACGCTGGACAGATCCAGGCCGCCATAGACGGTCTTGCCCTCCAAACTCTCGGGCGGCGTGCCGTTCTCCTCCCAAACTGTCCGCGAGATAAATGGATTGCTCGCCTCCACCCGCTGGTTCAGGATCAGGTTTCGGTACGAAGCCTCACGGCTCGGCATGCGCTTGGCATCCGCCGCTTGGCGCCGTACCTCTTCTTTGTTCATGAACTCGTCGTAATGCGGGTTCGCCAGCCGGATCGTTTCCTCGCTGAATGGATCCGCATCGAGCGGCGCGCTATGCAGCACCACCTTGTTGCGAGGCTCCGCCCCAGTACGCGCATCGTCAATCAATAAGCTCAGCAGGTCCGCATCGGTGGGCGCCTGTGTGCTGATGATGATCGACAGCGGCGCCTCCTGGGCAGCCGAGGCAGTTTCCAGCGCCTCGTACAGCTCCGACCTTGGACCTTTCACCTGGCCCAGCTCGTCATGCACCGTGAACACCGGCGACAGGCCGTATGCGGTGCTGGCTTCAGCCGACAGAGCCCGGTACAGCGTGCCGAGTTCGGGGCAAAACAACTGCTTCGCCGTATCCCGGATCACCACGTACTCGCTCAGCTGAGGCGACATACGCACCACCTTCGCAGCTAGGGCGAACAGGATCGCCGCCTGTTCCCTCGACTGCGCCGCGCTGTACAGCTGGCTATTGGGCCGCGCCTCCGGGCCGCACGTGTGCAGCAGCAGTAGGAACGCCGCCGTCGCGGTCTTCGCGTTCTTACGCGCCATCGACAGGATGAACATCCGCGTCGGCGTGTCGTAGATCGCTCGAATCCAGCCCTTCTGCGCCTTGGTCAGCTTGACCGCCTTACCGACGAACCTGCCTTCAGGGATTCGGCACGTGGCTTCGATCCAGGCAATATTCCTCTCGCCGCGGCTCAGTCTTCGACCAGTTCCCACGGCTTCCTTGCCTTGCCTTGCTTGCCATTGGCACGACCGACCGTCTTCGGGTCAGCCGTAGCCTGCCGCGTGATGCGCAGGCGCGTAGCCAAGGACGAAGCCGCCCGGCCTTCTCGCTCCTGCATCCCCAGCAGGCGGTCGTATCGCTTCAGGCCATCATCGTCGGCCAACCATGCGCGGTCAAAGCTCATGATCTCGTCGGCAACTAACCGGGCCTGCACCACATGCCGGCAATATTGCTCCAGCAATGGCGAGTGCGTCGGGGTGAATGCATTGGCCGGTTGGTCATTGACCACCTCCAGCCACACCGACCTTTCCGCATCGGTCATATGCACCGGCGCTTGCAGTCGGTCCGTGCTGAACACGGGCGCAACTTGGGCCGCGACGGTCATCTCTGACGTCGACTTACGGCCCCGAGTGCCCATTTCAATCCTTACTGTGTCCCGTTTTTTCTGGACGTTTATGAAAAAAGAGGGGAGCGGCCGGTGTCCAAGGCTAAGGCCCTAAACTTTCGCCCCACCCCTGTGGATAACTTCGATGTTACAAAGTGGACAAGTCGGTCGCTGTTGTGAAAATGCGACACCGAGCACCACCCTGTGGACAACTTCACCGGACTGGCCAACCGTCTATCCCTACCGCGACACGCGGCTTGTAACCACCGTTCGCCTCACGCTTGGTCTTTTCCGCATGACAATCACGGTTCATCGCCCGGAGGTTGGATGGATCATCGTTCAGATTGCCCGCTGCATCCCTCTTGTTGCTGATGTGATCGACCTCGTGTGCGATGAGCTTCACGCCCTTGCAGTTCTCGCACTGACACATGTACCCATCGCGGGCCATGATCTGATCTCGCAGACGGCGCCAAGGTCTACCGCCTCTTCCCTGCCCGTATCTCATAGCGGCTTATGCCAACTACGAAACTGGCCCACTGATGCAACCTCGGACGGCTGAGGGATTGCCGACTTGGAGACCAAGCGGTACCGCACCTGTCCGTCCTTCACCTCTACCACTTCCTTCTGGGACCCGGTCATCTTGCTAACCCACAAGGAGCCAGCTACTACCGGCTGCTTCCGGAATGGCCAAGTCATAGCGGCTGGGTATCGTCCCGCTCGCCGCCTACTGCCTCGCCATCTAGCGTGAGTTCGGGCTGTTCCATCTCTTCGCCTTCATCTGCCAAGGCTTCTAGCAGGGCGTCGAGCTTGGCTTCTATGCGGTCCAGCTTCTCGTCCCGGCCCAACACGCTGAGCGTGGCACCCTCACACAACACAATCAGCTCGCCCGGCATACCTGCCTCAGACCATTGCTTCTTCAGCGCATGTGCCTGCTCTTCACTGACCGACCCCTGATACGACAGAACAACTATCTCCCGCCCTTCAATCTGAAGGATCTGCTCCCGGGGTTCAGTCATCTCAGCCGACCGTCTTCTTGATGGCCTGAGCTACTTCGCCATTCTGACGGATGTCTTCAACAACGGCTCGGATCACTTCATCCCCTGAGTCGGGCGTTGCCGAATCCGGCATCTGAAAGCGCGGTTCGACAGTCACCTTCAGATCCACTTTAGCCAACTTCATCTGCTGGTCATAAATCCATTCGAGCTCACGCTCTACGGTATTCGCCACTTGGTACAACGGGTGCTGACTCATCAGAGAACCCGTTTCCTTCCTCTCGATGAAGTCGGAAATAGCGGTCTTCACCTCATCCTCGGTCAGCACGCCTTCAAAGCGGACTTCTGCTCTGGTACCGAACTGCGACGGTGAGTGCTCGTACGAGACATTGATGTGGTCCGACATGGCTTCCCGATCCAAAGCAAAAAGCCCCGGCGATTTCTCTGTCCGGGGCGTGTGAGCGCAAATGTCGCACTCTATCTAAAAAGCATCATATCAGACCGAAATACCCTCATCAAGCTTTTCAAGGCCAGCAGCGTTGTATACCTGCACACTCCCGGCCTTCAAAAGCCTGTGGAAAGTAGGCTCACTAATACCCGACCTGATAAATAGTTCCCGCTCTTCGCTCCAGATGGTTCGGGCCACGTAGTACGCGTACAGAATGGCCTTCGTCTTCTCGCAATGAACACGGTGATAGTGCCTGTGAATCTGGTGAGACTGAGGGTCCAGCCGAATGTCAGGGGCCGGTCTTCCAGACGCTATCCCCAAAATTTTGCAGAACGGTGTGATTTTCAGATTCGTCCAGAACTGTTCGCGGGCGGCCCATTCGCCCCACTGGTGCATCGCTGTCATCACTCGCCCAGGGATCTCTAGCTTTCGGCCCATATCATCTTCCTTAAAAAGTCGTGCCAGCTTCTGCCCAGCCAGCTCCTGCCGCGTTGGACGCACCCGCAACTCCTCGATCCGTTCATAGACCTTGGCCGGGTCGCCCATCGCCCACTTAGGCAGGAGCGCGCCCATTACGCATACTCCGGGCTGTACAGCACCTTGCTGCTCATGTTCACCGGGCTCGGCATACGCATGTCCTGCAAGCGCGCCTTTGCGAGCCGCATCTGCGTATCAAGCGTGTACGGTTGGCCACTGCCGAATGCCAGTCTGGCGGGCACCACTTCACTGGGCCTTAGAGCCACCCAGGCCCGGATCACGGTCATTGCCTCACCAGCCGGAAGACTCGGATCGACCTTATGGATTTCCTCTGCGATCCTGGTAGCGCAACTGCTGTGCTTGGTGATCTTCACGCCGTACTGGCTGCGCAGCCGGTCAATGGCGGCATTGCGCATTTGCTTGTTCGAATCTTCAACGCTTCTCGGCATAGCCATTTCAGAACTCCTCAATTTGCCAGCCGCCGCCGTCTTTCTTGGCGCGGGCCTTAACTGCAATGAACTTGAACGGGTACATGTCGGCCGCGATCTTGATCTTGGCGCGCGCGTCGTCTTGCCAGAAGCCTTTGACCTCGTGAAGCTGGATCTGGCCGTCAGGTGCCATCACCGCGAAGTCGGGCGTGTAGAACGTGTTGTCAGCCAGGCGGAACTTCATCCCCTCGAACTTGTGCCAGAGGATGCCGCCCACGGCCTGAAGCTGGCCAAGGTAGTCGGCATAGGCTTGCTCGGTCTTGTTGAGCTGGCCGGTCTTGAGGCGCCCTAGGGCGTACGAACGATTCATGTCGAAGCCTTCTTCATATCCCCAGCCCCCACGACTTCGACAGTCAATATGATGTCGGCACCGTCAAACGTAAGCTCTCGCTTAACTTCGGCCCCAATAAAGCCGGGGAGATGCTTATCCATCCAGTAGTCCGCTAGGAACGTAATGTCGGCGTTCTTGAATTCGATCTTCATGCCGACACCTGCGCCCGCAGCACGCGGAAAGGGTCTGCCGCTCCTGGAATCCACCCAGCCCGCAATGTCTGGATCAATTCATATGCCATAGCAATAGCGCGCTTTCGCTCGTATGCGTTCATCATTGGCTCTGGCTTCTCTGGCGCCTCCACGTCTGCCCAGCGGTAGATTGCCGCACGCCCCGAGCCAGTGCCCTTACGCTGACCGGTCCGCTCGACGTAGCCTTGGCAAATAAGCCGGCGCATTGTTGAATCCGCTCTCCGCGGCTCTATCCCAATTGATTCGGCCACGTCTCGAATCGTCTGAGGTCCATAGATTCGCAAGCAATTGACTATGGCAACTCCGTGCTTGTCGTGTTTTGCAAATTTCATGATTGCTCCCCATGACCCGCCAGCCTGCGGTAGCTGGGCCAGTCGAAAACGACCATCTTCCCGCCGCCTTCTCGTAGTCGGTCAATGACCCGCTCGCCGATAAACTCGGTCAAGGCATCTTTGGCCAAGTTGCTCAGCAGGATGGTCGGCTTCATGGCCTCATAGCGGCCATTGATGATCTCGAACAAGTACATCTTTTCCGTGTCCGACCCGAACTGAACGCCAACTTCGTCCAGCACCAGAAGATCTGGCTGGACCAGCGCCTTGATAGCGTCGGCTTCCGACATCTCCGAACCCTTGCGGAACGTCTCCTTGATAGACCGGATCGCGCTCAGGACCGAAGTGAAGACGGCAACCTTGTCCTTGGCGATGATTTCATGGCAAATGCCAACCGCCAGATGTGTCTTCCCCGCTCCAACGCCGCCGCAGAAGATCAGGCTTTGCCCGGTCTTCTCGCATTCGGCGAAATCTGCGGCAAACTTCTTGGCCACCTCCAGCGCTTTGGCCGGGCCTTGGGCATGCGGCACGAAGTTGGACAGTCGGCGATCAGAGAACCTCGGCGGAATCGCGGCGCGCCCCAGCAAGTAATCCGCTCGACGCTGGCGGTACTCCCGCATCGTTGCCTCTTGCTGAGCTGCCCGATCTTGCTGCAAACGCTCTTCCGCGCACGTTGGGCAGTACGGGCCACCACCCAAGGTGTAGCCGTCGAAGTCGCCATGCGTTTCGCAGTGGCCCTTGGCCGGCGTGAGGCTAGAAAGAACCATCCGCTGCAACCCCGGCGTGGTAGTCCTGCAAGCTGAAGTTTCCATGTACCGATTTCCTCGCGGAAGAAAAGCCCGGTGCGGGTTTAGCAGACCGGCCAAGCCAGCCGACCACGAATTTCCCCATGCCGCGGCGAGTTTTTAGGTTCTGAGGAGATGCGCGCAGCCAGACACGAGCCTTTGCCAACTCAGCGCGCACATCCACTCCGGGGTAGGCAGCACTCCACTCAGCCACCAGGTCTTCAGTGATCTCGAACTCGGAGCCGTCTTTGACCGGTAGGGCAATAACGGGAGGCGGAGTCGGGACAAGTGCGAGCTTTACGCTTTGCTCGCCGCAGGAATCTGCGCCAGCAGATTCATTTTGTTGGTTGTCTTTTGGAAGGTTGTCTTTTGTGTGTCCGAGATTCGGACTATCGACCTGTCCGGATTTCGGACTAGCAGATGCACGAATTTCGTTCACCTGTCCAAGATTCGGACTAGTCCGAGATTCGTTCACCTGTCCGGATTTCGGACTAGCAATCCAACGCGAATAGTCTTTGTTGATGCCGACAAGCGAGCCGTACTTTCCCGGCCTCTTGCTGATCACGCCCATCGTGGCCAACTCGTTAAGGGCCGTTGTGATGTGCTGGCGCTTCATATCGCCCAGAAGCGCGCCGATTTGCGAAGCGGAAAGGTCGTCTTCCTTTTTCCCATATCCATAGGTCTTGCGCAGGACGGCGAGCAGGACACGCAATGTGGTCTGCTTGAACGGAAAGGCCATGATTGCCTCGAACAACTCGTTGGCAATCTTGATGTGGCCGTCCTCGACCTGCGGAGACTTGGGCATCGCGTTCACACAACCTCCAACATCCCTGCGGCCCGCAAGGCACCGTCCGGGACTTCCAAGCCTTGGGCCTGAAGTTGCTCAATGCACCAGACGAGAAGATCACGCTGGCGGCCATAGCGGGCTTCGAATCGCGCTTTCCACGGATGCACTGCAACGCGGCCCGGAATACCGGTTCCGTCTTGGTGGTTGCCTGCAGAAAGCGGCAGAACCAGCCAATGAGCATCCGGCTTGGTGCGGCCATCAATGTGATGGATCGAACAATGCCCATCAAAAAAGCCATCCATCCTGGAGGCCACGCAGCCAATATTCGTAGCGAGCAGATCCCAAAAGCGCTTCTGCTCGGTTGTCGGGTTGCGACCTTTCATAGCGCCTCCTGCCAGGACGTGCCGCGTCGGATCCTCGACACTTGCGATTGGCCTATGCCGTGCGCCCGTGCTAGGTCGGCGCCGGAAGCTGTCGACGACTTAATATGAAGCGCTTGCTCTTTGGTGATCTTGGCCATGCAATGGTGCTCGCCCACTGCATACCGACCATGCCGCTTTCGATCAAGCATGTTCTCCTGGTGATCGCCCCAAGCTAAATTCTCGGGTCGGTTGTCAGCAGGATCGCCGTTCAGATGGCGCGTAATCTGACCAGGCCCAGCCTCACCGCAGAAAGCCATCAACACCAGGCGATGAATACCAACCCGCAGCTTCTGGCCGTTGATACCAATATGAGCAATCTTGTATCCCTTGATGGTGGTGGCCGACAGAATTCTCCGGCCATATCTTTGGGTCATCATCCCGCCGTGCCTAGTACGTTTGCTAACCACTCGCGATTTCGTCGCAACTCTTCCCAACGAGGAAGCCTCGTACAGCCCGCCGTATCCGGGAACGTCGCGCCAGGTTTCCTGAGTCATTTCCGCGACTCCAAGTAGGGCTTGCGCACGCGGTCATGAAAGATCTTCGCGGCGGTTGGGTTGTGATCCAAATCGCGCCGGCTTTGGATTCCACAAACACGCAAGATCCAGTCGCGCGCACCTTCCATGGTTCGATCCGTGAGGCCGGCGAAGTCATAGAATTCCGATTGGCAGCAGAAAATTCCGGCCAGCTTTGCCAGTTCTCCGCCCTTCGCCTGGTCAGCTTGGGGGGATACAGGCTGTTCATCGTCGCCAATCTCGACAGCTACGATTGCCAGACGCTGGCCAGCGGTCTTGCCCTTAGCCACCGTCATAGACTTGAATGCAGCTAGATCACCTTCGTCAGCAAGCCAGAACGTGACCTTGGCGCCGCCGTTGTGGGTCTCCGACCAACCGGCCAGCATGACTTCACCTTGGAATGCGATAGGCGCGCTCATTACTTGCTCGCAGCGCGCAGGACGTTGCGCTCAAGGCGGTGGCACATGGTGCGCAGATCGCGGACGAACTCGACGATCCGGTCAGCTTCGGACTGGTCGATCTTGCCGTCTGCAACGGTCTCAGCGGTCACGCCAAGCACGCTGCCCGTAATGGCGCCGATCTGCATGACCTTGGACTGAATCGCGGTCAGTTCGCAGGCCCAGCCGTTTGTAGGTGCTGGAGGAATCGAGTCGACCGCCAACCCCTGCTCTGCAGCAAAGGCCAGGAACCAGTCGTGCGCGTATTCGACACCGCCCTCTTTCTCTTCCATCCACTCCGACAGCAGACCAGCCATTTCCACGCTGATCGCATCGCCCTCGGAACGCTTGAGCTTGGCGCGCAGGCTTTCCGGGTGGATCGACTTGCCGCGGCGCTCCGTCAGGAAGCGGGCCGCATCAGCAACACCACCCGGCGTCTTGCGCACGCAGTTGTACAGAACGTCCAGCCAGTCAGTGTTGGTATAGCGGCAGGTCATGCGTCACCTTGAAATTTGATTTCTTTCAGCCTTTCGGCCCTTGTGCGGCGCAACTAAGATTCACCGCATGGAACAACTCAACTTTCTCTACGAAGCAACAACCGACGATTCCTGCTTGGCTTTCTTCGTCCTGACGGATTTCCGGAGCACATCCCAGCGAAAGCTCGGAAGAAGTTCCTCGCACATCACCTGACGACTCGTCGCCTCTTCGATATCGGGGCACCGTTCAGATGGAATTGGCCGCTGTAGATGGACCCACTGGTTTACGGTCACAGGGGTGACCTCCAGAATCCTGGCCAATGCCGCTTGACCACCTACGATCTGGCAGGCGCGATAAAGCGCTTCATGACGGTTTTTCGTATCCATGCCACATTATTAGGCGTCGCCTAATGTTTGTCAATAGGAATTGCCTAATGTGGCATCACAAGGCGAAAGTTAGGCAATGCTTAATGGAACTGAACTAGGCGCTGCGATTAAGGCCGCCATTGAAAGGAAAATTGCTAGCGGGGCTGCGCCCTCGCAGGCGGCGATTGCACGCCATTTCAATGTCAAACCTCCCTCTATCCATGACTGGATCAAAAAGGGTTCCATCTCGAAAGACAAGTTGCCAGAGCTATGGCGCTACTTCTCTGATGTCGCCGGGCCGGATCATTGGGGTTTGAAGGCGTGGCCGGATATGGGATCGAGCGCAGCATCGGAGTCTCCGCCGCAGCCAAAGCCATGGCCATTCAAGACGATCCCGGAGGATCAGATTCATGACCTACCCGAATCCCAATTGAACGCCCTTGAAGGCGCAATTCAGCTTGCTATAGCCCAGATGAAACTAGGGATACAGGTTTCGCCCCGGGCGCCTGCTGCGTCTACGCCTGTTAGCTTGCAGTCACACAAACCGGGTGGCTTGGTCGACATGGATTACGCTGACGACGCCTTCCCCATGCGGATCCCTGGATTGCCTGCGCCATGGGAAGGCGGCAAGACCACCAAGCAGATGGAGCGTGAAAGCCACGCACTGCGGATCAGCCACGCGGTCAATGTGGGCCATGTGGAGGACTCTGGGTACTCTGCGAACGACCATGAGTTCGTGCCGGTCCCAGAACTTGATGTGCGCATGGCGGCCGGCAAGCTTGGAATTGAGAACTATCAAGAGACGGAGATAGGCCAGATTCTGCTGCGCCGGTCATTCCTGGAATCGTTCAAGCGGCCCATCAAGCGCATGAAAATCTGCTATGGCAATGGCTTTAGCATGGAACCGGCCATCCGCCACCGCAATCCGATGCTGGTAGACATCCACCCTGTCGAACTACATGAGGTCCAGCCGCGTTTCGTCTACGCCATCAACCGCGGAGGCGAGATGATCGTGAAGTGTCTGGAACAGTGGAACGACGGCACGTGGATGGCCATCTCCACCAACCTGGACCCTGAGTACCACCCCTTCCCCCTCGCGACGGACGACGGCAGCGACGTTCGTATCGTCGGCACCGTCCTCTGGTCGCCCTACGACCTGCGCAATGGCGTGGACGAACGGCTGTTGCTGGGCTGGCGCCAGGCTGCGGGATGATGAGGCGGGGCAGTGGGTGCGGTCTTGATGTCGCAGTCGCGCAACAAAGGGCAGAACGCGTGTTCAATCCCAAGGCGGGATTTGATCTGACGTAGATATGGAAATGGTCTGTGTCGAGACTTCGACGGTCGTGATGACGGGCGCTGCTGGAAGATATGCACGGACCCCATCAAAAACTGCCGATAGGTCCTCTTTGGGTAGCCGAACAGGAGGGTAACTTCTGCTGCCCTGGGAGCGGACGTGCGGTCGTGTAATGCGATCAAACGCGAATGTGTAAAGCATGTCGCACTTTGCCCATACACGATCAGCTTTCTGAAATGGATGATCCGCGGGAAGATGGCCGGCAAGCGGATTGCGGGACAGAAGAACATGCCACGGAAGGCTAGCGCTTGGTTCCGAGGAGGAGAGCGGAACGATAGTACAAAGACCACGCCAATGCGTAGAGGTCTTTGAAATGACCAATACAGGCCTGCGCTTGACCATTTCCGGCTCATGAAGCCCCGTGAAGTCACAAATGACGACTTCGCCGGTCTTGAGGTGCAGTTGAAGAGCGGTATTTTTCTTTGCGTTATCTACCACGGCGTCTTTATGCAAAAGAAAAGCCCCCAAAAAGGGGGCTTTCAGACGCCCACCACAGCTTGATATCGCCACCGGTGGGCCGCTGAGAGGTTTTATCCACTCAGACTCCAGCCGAACGCCGAAGCGCCGGAAATCAACTGTAGTTTAATTCTTTGAGCGCCCCAAAGCAAGCGTTGCTTCATAGGCTTAACGCCGCGCATAGGTGGTTTCAGGGAGCCACCTCCGGGTGGCTTTTTCATTCCAACGGCCTATCCCCCGTCAGCCGTAACAGCGCTTCGGCGGTCTCCCGCTCCGAATCTGTGTGCTGGCACCAGCGCTGGTAGATGGCTGCGCCCACGGCGAGCATCGAGTACAGCTCATCCTCGGTCAACTTCGGGGCGATTCGCTCAAGGCGCTGAGCGTACACAGTAAGCAGCGACTCCCAGTCGCCTGGGTCGCCCTTCTTCGCAGTCACCATCAGCGCCAGCATCGTGGATTTGTCCATAGCGGCTCCCGGAAAGCTACAGCGTACATCCTGAGCATGGCGCCACCGGGGCGCTCTTTTGCTGATGCGCAACAGATCCGGTGTGACTTGGCACAATTTGACACAACAGCCGTTAGAATCCAACCATGATCACAATCATATTCTTCTGGCTACTGTTCGCCCTTGCCGTGGGCATGATTGCATCCAATCGCGGGCGCAGCGGTTTCGGATGGTTCATTTTAGCGTGCTTGATCAGCCCTCTTCTGGCGGTCATCCTGGTTATGTTGTGCGCCGACCTGTCTGCAACAGCGCAACGTCCCAATCCAGCTACGCACGTGAAGTGCCCAGACTGCGCTGAACTAATTCTCAAAGAGGCGAAGGTCTGCAAACACTGTGGGTGCCGACTTGTCCCTCAGAATCCAGAACCAGAGACAGGCACGCTGAAGACTATATTGGGCGAAATCCCTGACACCGGAGCCAGCAAAGTCCTGTATTGGGTTGGCGTCGCGATTGTGCTGGCGGTCGTGATATGGATATCAAAGCACTAGCCCTCTAGCTTTTACCCACAGTCCCGCCCGGTGCGGGATTTTTTACGCCCAAATGATTAGGCGTCGCCTATTGACAAACGATTAGGCGTCGCCTAATATTCATCCAACGCATCCCGATCTGCAGAAAACGCCTAGGCGGAAGCCAGCTCAGTAGAGGGTCGGCAGCAGTACCAGCAGTACCCGCTCTTTAACAACCAGCAAGCCATGGAATACGCCTAAAGCCGCAAGGCTGATAAGCGCAGGTGGCAATCCCCCACGCCTGAATGCATAGACCGGGGGCTATCACCGACACGCCTGATCTCACGTGGGGATCGCAAAGGGTGTGCACGGGATTGAAGAGGCGCCCGACCGACTGCGAGCCAGCAATGCTGGGAGTTGCGCGGCGGTGGGCGCCCCGGATTTATCTGAATGCCGGCAATACGTGCCCTGGCATTTTCATGAATCTGGAGGTCGATATGGCCGAGGTAACTGTCACGGTCGATGTTGAGCTTGACGAGTTTGATGACGACAGCCTTGTGGACGAGGTTCGCTCCCGGGGCTTTTCAGTGGGTGACGGCGATCAAGTCATGTCTGACTCCCCTCTTCGTGAGGTCTACAGGCTGCTTGCCTGTAATGAGCCAGACAAAGCAATCGCCATCCTTCACCCCTACCTAAAAGACATTCTCGGGAAAGCGCTATGACCTACTACGCGTTTGTCCACTCCAAGACGGGCCTAACTCGCCCCGTGCTGGCCGGCGAGTTCAAAGCGTCGAATTCTGGCGAAGCGTTCGAGAAGGCCAGCAAAAGCCCTGCTGTCAAGAAGATCGTCGGCCACCAGCAAACCAAGGACTTGTACGTCCTGATCCACGAAGCCAAGAACTACCAGCAAGCCGTGGAGATGGCGCTATCTGTGCACACGCCTTGGATCAAGGCGCCTACGCAGGATAGTCAGCCCGTTCTATGAGCGATGGCTGACGAATGGATTACCAACCCCGCAGCCTGGGCGGGCCCGTTATTGGGATAGCCAGGACGCGTAAGCCGGTAGAGCGCGCTGACACATCACCGGCAGCAAAGGCGCTTTCCTCATCTCCTATTCCCCAGGATGCAGTGACCCGGACAGTGTGGGGCCCGACGGTTCGGACAACCCTGTGCGTTGCGACGATCTGCATAGCGTGACTTTGCCGACTGACCGGGCGTAAGCGGTCCATCTGAATGCCAACCCATCCGGGTTCTGGCATTTCCAAGAACCTGGAGAAACCATGAGCAATGCATTCGTAGTTGGCCAATACGCCGAAGGCCAAGGCGGAATCTATATCGGTGTGACCGCGCAAGGGCGCCACCTGTTCGCTGCTTCGGCACCTCTGGATGGTGAGTTCGAATTCGGCGGCTACGGCGACGAGCTGGAGAGCTATTCCGACCTGGATGGCGCCGAGAACACCCGCAAGCTGCTGGAGCGCGGTAACCACCCGGCTGCTCTGGCCGCGACCGAATATACGGCGGACGGCCACAACAACTTCTACCTGCCGTCCCACCGCGAGCTGCTGCAGGTGGTTGCGGTGGAGGGCTTCAATGACGACGGCGAATACACCTGGACCTCAACGCCCTACGGCTCCCGCCGCGCCTGGGCGGTGGATTTCGAGGGCGGCAATGTCGGCCGTTGGGACCGCTACTACGAGTTCCGGGTTCGTCCCGTCCGCAGCATCATCGCTTGATCAATTAATCCCTTTGCCCCGGCGTGCCGGGGCATCCTCCCCACGGCTGCTCAGGCCGGCGCATATCAAGGCAAGGCCTCGGGCCCCTTGCCATCCCTTCAACTTTCCAACACGCGAAAAGCCAAAGCCCTCCGGTATGGGCGATTGGTGTGCGCCGCCCTGAGCGACCAAAACAAGTATGGAGAAGCCATGAGCATCCAGATTCATATCGAAGGCGACGACGCTGAAGCAATCCGCCGGCAGGTCCAGGACCTTTTCGCAACCTCGGCGTCGGTCCCCACAGCAGCGCCTTTCCTGCTTCTCGCCAGCATCGGCGCCGAACTTCAGGGCGGCATTTATGCCGGCCCCTACATCGAAGATGGCCATGTGCACCATCTGATCGTTGCTCGCGAGGACCTTGGCACGCAGGAATGGGAAGTAGCCAGCCAGCACGCCAAAGAATATGAAGGAGGTGGTTTTGAAGATTGGCGCCTCCCTACCAAGAATGAGGGCATGGCCTGCCTTGCTGCGGTCGCCGGGCTGTTCCAAAAGTCCTACTACTGGACCTCAACGCCCTACGGCTCCTTCTACGCCTGGGCGGTGAATTTCGAGGACGGCAATGTCGGCCTTTGGCGCCGCAACAACGAGTTCCGGGTTCGTCCCGTCCGCAGATTTATCCCTTAACCAATTCAACCCTTTCCCAGCCGCAGACTGGTGGATTAGGAACGTCCATGGCTCAACGCACTGGATACCCCTCCCCGCTCCGCCCAAGGAGAACAGCCATGAGTGAACTGAACGCCCGTCGCCCGCTCGACGAGTACGAGAAAAAGGTCCTGGCAGCCCTACCCAGTGACGGCGGTCTCCTAACCCGCGATGTGGCCAAGAAGGTCCAACCGATGTTCGGCAACACCAACCACATGCACAGCGCCGCCGTGCGGTCCTGGCTACTTCATCTTGAACACCTAGGCCTCGTCCGCCGCCTTGATGACGAGAAGCCGGTTTGCTGGCAACTCGCCCCTCCCAAGGAGAACAACCATGCTGAAGGTGCTGATCAATAACGTCCGTAGCTTCTGGTGGTTCTACGCAATCCTTTTTGTCCCGCTCGGGATCGTTGTGGGGTGGTGACATGGGATCTCGCTTCACCTTCGACCCGCCCCAGGAAATCTACGGCGAGAAGTATGGGGAAGTGGTCAAGGAAATTGAGGGCGACCTATTCACCCACCGGCAGGCGGTCATAGAGGCATTCGAACAAGAATTCCCGGATCCGTATGCCGAGATGCTGGCGTTCATTGCTGGCAACGCGGATCGGCGGGAAAAGATCCTGGAACTCGCCGCCTCAGGGATTATCGGTCCCGAGTGCCGGGACCAGATGACCCTGGCAATCGCCCACGTCGCCCACCACAAAACCATAGAGCATGTCCGCGGCTTCTGGCCCGGATGGGCCTACCTGAGGAAGTCAGCATGACGACGAAACACACGCCCGGGCCGGTCTTCATCAGCCCCGATCAAGTGCACGAGCTGAACGAAAAGCACGGCTGGTTCGAGTTCGGCGACGCGCAGAGCGACGTCAGCAACGCCTTCGCCAACGAGGCAATCGCTCGCTACGAGCGCATCCGCAGCGCCGCGCCCGAGATGCTGGAGGCGCTGGAAGCCTGCCAGGGCGCCCTGGAATGGGCTATCGAGCAAGGCGGCGGCCCGACCTGCGAACACGAGGCCGGCGTCTGCTTCTGCAAGGAAAACAACGCGCTGAACACTGCGCGCGCCGCCATCGCCAAGGCCAAGGGAGAGCAGCAATGAGCGCACCCAACGGCAACATCCTGGCCCTGTTCCATGACGGGCATTACCTCGCCGAGATTTCAGGCGGATTGCGCGCAGCGCACCAAGACGGGCGCCGCGTCGATTTCAAGTCGGGCAGCAAGACGGAGATAGAACTGCAGGCCAGCTATCTGCACGACACGGTTGATGAGATGCACAGCAAGGTAGTCAGCGCCTTGCAGGCCGCCCGAGGTGCCCAATGATCCGCAGCCTCCTGCGCACCCTGCTGCGTCTCGACCGCTACGAATGGGTCGGGGCGGCCTGCTGCGCCGTCTTCATCGGCGGCATCGTCCTGGCCCTCGGCGACCGCCAGCAGCGCGACGAGCAAGCCCAATCCACCCTCACCGCCTGCGAAGGCTGCGGCAAGACCGTGGTCGTCGCGAAGGATTAGCAATGTCCAAGACACACTGGAGGCTCCTGATCAACCCTGACTACATCGGAGCCTACGCGCTGGAAGAAGGTCAGGATCTGACGGTGACCATTGACTGGGTCCAGCAGGAGACGGTCACTGGGACCGGCGGCAAGAAGGAAGATTGCACCGTCGCACACCTTGTCGGGCAGAAGCCGATGATCCTGAACGTGACCAACTCCAAGATGATCGCCAAACTCTACGGGCCGTACATCGAGGACTGGGCGGGCAAGCCGATCACGCTGTACGCCAGCACCACGAAGCTTGCCGGGGAGACGGTCGAATGCCTCCGGGTCCGTCCCAAGGTTACCGCCAAACAACGCCCGGCCATCACGCCGGAACGGTTCGCCAAGGCGCTCACGTCGATCAAGGCTGGCGAGTACTCCACCGACAAGCTGCGCGCCAACTTCGCCCTGACGGACGAACAGGAGCGCGAACTTGAGGAGGCGATCAGTGAAGCCACTGTTTAAGGTCCGCTGCTCCTCCCTGTCCGTGATCATGACCGATCCCAAGGCCAAGTCTGCGGTGCTGTCGGAAGGGGCCAAAACGTACTTGGAAGGGGTGGCTAAGGAACTGGTCTACGGCTACACGTACAGCCCCACCGCCAAGTACATGGAGAAGGGAAAGATCGTCGAGGATCAGGCCATTGCCCTCTACAACTCGGTCTTCTTCACGAATCACACGAAGAACACCGAGCGGCGCGAAACAGACTATCTGACTGGCGAGTGCGACATCTTCACCGGCTCCAAGATCATCGACATCAAGTCTGCATGGTCGCTGCACACCTTCCCTGCTACCGCCACCATGGGGGCCTGCAAGGAATACGAGTGGCAGATGCGGGGCTACATGAAGCTGTGGGACGTGGACGAGGCTGAGGTTGCGTACTGCCTGGTCAACACGCCGGACGAGCTTGTGGGCTACGAGGATCCGGACCTGCACTACGTCGATCACATTGACGAGGTTCTACGCATTACTCGCGTCCAGTACACCCGTGACCGCGAACTGGAAGAAAAGATGGAAGCCCGCGCTTTAGCGGCCCAGCAATACGTCATAGAAGCCATGCAGCGCATTGGCGAAGAGCACCGAGGATAGAACATGGAAACGGCTAACCGTGGGGCATGGCTTTTGCAACTTGACCCGGCGGATTACCGGGAACGTCTCCGACGTTTGCTAGATCGCCATACGGCGAAGGAGGCCGATGGGTGCTGGTTATGGACCGGATACAAGTGGTCTAACGGATACGGGCAAACGCGCCTTCTAGGGAAGATCGTTCCTGCGCACAGGGCTGCCTTCTATGCAAACCATGGGTTCCTGCCTGAGGGGAAGGACATTTGCCATTCCTGCGACACCAGGAACTGTGTAAACCCCGACCACCTGTTCGCCGCATCGCACCTGGAAAACATGAGGGACATGATTAGGAAGGGGAGGCGGCGCCAAGGGAAACCTAACCCCAGGCGAGGGTCAAGCAACCCTCAATCTAAGCGTGTGCTAGTTGGCAGCCAGGAGTTCGGCTCCATTCGGGAAGCCGAGCGCGTGCTTGGACTCTCGCATGGCGGTATTTCATATTGGGCGAAAAGTGGGAAAGCCCAGATTATTCATAAGGACTAAGTATGGCGAACGATTTGAACCGATGTGAATTCATCGGGCGACTGGGCAAGGACCCCGAAACGAGGCACTCACCGGACGGGACCGCTGTCTGCAACTTCTCCCTGGCAGTCGGCTGGAAGACGAAGGAGAAGGAAGGCGTCGAATGGGTGCGCATCGTTGCATTTGGCAAGCTAGCGGAGATTTGCAGCGACTACTTGGCTAAGGGCAAACAGGTCTACGTTTCTGGCCGGATGACGACGCGAAAGTGGGCTGATAAGGACACCGGACAGGACCGCTACAGCACCGAGATCGTTGCTGACCAAATGCAAATGCTGGGCGGCAAGGGTGACGAAGTAGACCGCGCCCCGTCGCAACGCCCCGCACCGCAGCAGCCGCAACGCCAAGCCCCGGCCCAGTCTGGCGGCTACGACGACGCGGATCCTCCGCCGTTTTGATCTTCCGGCAGCCCCCGGCACAACCCACCTGGAGCCGCAGCAACCGCTGAGGTCTGCCACCCTATTCCTTGGAGATATCCATGTCTACGCATATTTGGGCGGTCGAATCGCTCTACCGAGGCGAATGGCGCTTTGTGACCGCGTTTCACACCCGTGGCAGCGCTCGGTTCTATCAGTCAGCCCACTTCGGGCCAGGAGCATCGCGCATCCGCAAGTACGTCCCTGCCTAACAGGAGTTCACATGGACATCGCCCAGCAACTCGAGCAGGCAGACGCAGACCGTCTTGACGGCCTGACTACCGACAAGCAGTACATGGAGCGCTATGCCGAGATTCTGGCGCGATATGTGGACCCTGACGACCTGATTACCCAAGCCAAGGAGCGGAAGCTCCTGAGGGGGATGTGATGGAAGAGAACATGGAATACGTGCCGATGGACGACGAGTCTGAGGGCGGCGTGAACCCGATAGCGTGGGTTGCGCTGGTGTCTGCCGTCGAAATCGCCCTTGCTGTCATCTGGATCTTCCGCGCATCAATCTGGAGCTGAGAATGTCTGAAAAGAACGAATGGAAGTCTATCTCGAGCGCTCCGAGGGACGAATTGATCCTGGTAGGCCCGACCAAGCGCATGGGCATCTGCGTTGCGATGAACCACAGCCGCGACGGCTGGGTCACCGAGACGTGCAACGAGTGGCACAGCATCTACACGCCCAAGCACTGGATGCCGCTGCCTGCTGAGCCTTGCCTGACCTGCAACGGCCACGGGATGGCTGGTGGCTTGACGCCGCATTCCGGATACGACGCCCAGCCGTGCCCGGACTGCACGCCCGCCCCTTCAGCGCCTGGGGATTCGCAGGACGAGCGCCAGGCGTTCGAGGCGTGGCACAAAAGTGAATTCGGCAGCTACGAGCCCGATGAGGCCAATCACTACAACCGCTGGCTTGGCTGGCAGGCCGCTCGCGCTTCTGCTGATGCTCCCGCCGCTCCCGCTGCTGGCGATGCGCTGGGCACAGTATCTCTGGTGACCCGCCAGGGCTGGGACCAGCAACTTTTCACGTACACGTCGCAACCTTGCGACAACGTAATCGCATGGCGGATTGGCGAGGCTTGCACGAAAGCCAGTCAGGCGTCGGCCGGAGATTACATCGACCGTGGACTGGGCCTTTTGAAAGAGCTTCAGGCGAAGGGCTATGGGGTTGCTGCCCTCGCCGCCCAGGTCCCGCAGCAGGAGGATGACGATGCCTGACACTCCCCCCAGCCAGGTGTGGCTAACCCACAAGCCAGGGCAGCATCACATGCAGCGCACCGCAGCCGGTGACCCGTTGGCCGTCCGATATGTGCTTTGGAAGGACTATGAGGAATTGCTTGAGTATACGCAGCGTATGACAGCAAAAGACATTAAAGACCCGGTGAGCGTGCTTGTTGATATCCGATTCGCGCTCGGCGATGACGGGGCGCGGACCATTCCAGAGCTACTCGAATACGCGCGCAGTCTGACCGCCCAGGTCCCGCAGCAGGGAGAGGCGTGATGAGCCGCAGCGGATATGTCGACGACGATGGCTACGATCCCCTGGCGCTGGGCCGGTGGCGCGGACGGGTAGCGAGCGCCTTGCGCGGTAAGCGCGGGCAAGCGTTCCTGCGCGAGCTGGCGGC